>Ga0209471_1000096_pt1 | contig 65889 bp, 69 predicted proteins | sample GraSoiAngelo_128_FD_185885 | JGI IMG/M metagenome (GOLD analysis project Ga0209471, IMG submission 185885) | Grasslands soil microbial communities from the Angelo Coastal Reserve, California, USA - 14_0927_12_20cm (SPAdes) (version 2) | ecosystem: Environmental > Terrestrial > Soil > Grasslands ... | reverse complement strand
CGAGAGGACCGGGTTGAACGGCCCGCTAGTGTACCGGTTGTCACGCCAGTGGCAGCGCCGGGTAGCCATGGCCGGTTTGGATAAGCGCTGAAAGCATCTAAGTGCGAAGCCAACTCCAAGATAAGGTCTCCCACCGGGTTAACCGGGTAAGGGCCCTGGTAGACAACCAGGTTGATAGGCCGGAGGTGTAAGAGAAGCAATTCTTTGAGCTGACCGGTACTAATAGCCCGAGGGCTTGTTCACCTATAACTCACTCTTCAGGTCACTGAGGAGCGTTATGACGAACAGAACATTGGATCCAGCGCAATAAAGCAAACTGGAGAATCTCATAGACCTAATTCGGTTGTTTCAATGACAGCTGAGTCGCATCCCCTGGAGCCATCCGCTGATAATCAGAGGGTGGGCGAGAGGGGCGCTGAGCCAGACCTCGACGGAAGCGAGCTCAACATCGCGATCGTGGTAGCGCGGCTCAATGAGGATGTGACCAGGCGCTTGCTCCGTGGCGCGCAGGAGGCCCTCCGGCACCGCGGGGTCGAGGATTCGGACGTCTTCTGGGTGCCGGGAGCGCTCGAGCTGCCGGTGACCGCACTCGCTCTAGCAGAAAAGGGCGAGCACGATGCGATCGTTTGCCTCGGAGCTGTGATCCGCGACGAAACGTTCCATTTTGAGGTCGTCGCAATGCAGGCCGCGGCCGGACTGATGCAGGTCCAACTCGACACCGGAGTGCCAATCGCGTTCGGAGTCCTCGCGTCGGAGGACAAGGATCAGGCGCTCGCGCACTCGGGTCCGAAGAGCAATAAAGGCGCAGACGCCGCGGAGGCGGCCATCGAGACGGCCAATTTGCTGCGCTCGATCCAGGGTTAGCCGACGACGGAAATTGCGACAACCTTTCGACCCGCTGGCGCGACGACGAAACCATCTGTCGCCGCCGGCGTGCTGAAATGCATCGCTGCGCCCAGGCCAACCGAATAGAGCACGCCGCCGGTCTGTTCGCTGAGCGCGTAAAGCATTCCCGCTCCGGGCTCGATGGCCCACACAGCGCCCGCGGACACGATTGGCGAAGCAAGAGCCGGACGCGCATCATGCCAAACAGGATTCATTCCGTTGGGACCGATCGACAACGCATACAGCCCATCAGTGCATGGAATGAAAATGCTAGATGCGTCTCGAGCCGTTCCGCCGAATGCGCCCGCGCATAACGCACGGCTCGAGAGCTGTCCTCCAATACCGCCCAGCTGATCCGCGCGAAGCATGTAAGCGACGCCATCTTTGCCCACCGCCAGCACCGCGCCAGGCAGCAATGACGGGCCCAACGCGCCCAGGTCAGCATCGCTCGCATTCAGCGCTGCCCAGTTCGCAGGCGCAAAGTATGACTTGACGGTCTGAAGGTCCGGCGAAAGCTCAATGACCGCGTTGCTGTGGTCGAACGATGACCGCGACAGGCCGTTTCCCGTCACGACATAGAGGTTTCCACTGGCGTCGATCGCCGGTCCCGCCGCCGTCCAGATCCCGGCGCCACGAGCACTCGGCACGCGATAGGCAAGGGTTTGCCCACCCGCCAGTGGAACAGCGACGACGTATCCGTGATACGGACCGCAATCGCCATACAAGCCGCCGAACGGTACGTAAACGAACCCCGATCCGATCGCCAGTGCGCCACGCTCCTGCTGAACGCTCGGGGTCGAACCAACCGGGTCGATGTCCTGTTGCGTCAACACCGATCCATTCACCAGGCTCAGGGCAAAAAGCATGTGATGGTGCGAGCGCAAGAACGCCACCACATACAAGCGACCCGACGCCTCATCGACGGCCGGCGTGCCGGTGATCCCGGTAACCGGCCCGATGTCTCCGCATGGCAGCGACGATGCGTCCACCGGATCGCCGAGGTGCTTCTGCCACACGACCTCGCCGGTGAAAAGGTCGAGCGAATACACGGTGTTGTTTTCAGTCGCGACTAACACATGACCGTTGACGATCAGTGGCGACGCGTAAACATCCCCGTCGACATCGGCTCGCCACGCGACGACGGGCGAGGTCAGCGCAGGTTCAGCCGGACCAACGCCGGATCGCCCCGCGTCCCGGTGGTACTCGGTCCACTCGGCTGAGATGGCAGGCGAGGGCGTGGGGGTTGACCGACGAGAGCCGGACGTCACGCCCGGCGAGCCGGGCCCGCACGCGGTGAAGACCACGCAGACCAAGACGCCGAGGCAAATGCCCCGAATCAAAGTCCCCAGGAGAAGTGCCGCACGGGCTTCAATCGAGCGCGCTCGGGCGCGATGAGCTCTACGCGCCCCTGGATCGAGACTCCGCGCCGAGGGCCCATCGCGTCGACCACCATCGCTGCGCGCGGCTCAGCGGTCAGGTTGCGCAGCTTCACTCCGTCGACGTCAAAATCGAGCGAACCATCGTCGTTCATCGCGTACATGACCGGCACCACATGTGGCCACCCCGACGGCCCGGCCGTAGCGAAGCGCCCGAGCCTCTGTGAGCGCAGGAATTCGAGCTCGGCCGCGGTGAACACGAATCACATCCTAGACTCAACGATTCACATGGCAAAGTCAACTTCGAGCGAGGTCGCGGGCTACGCGATCACAAGGCGCGAACCGCTGGACCGGCTCGAAGGCAATTACCTCGAGCTCGAGCACCATCGCACGGGCGCGCGCCACATCCACATCGAGACTTCCGACGACAACAACGGTTTTGCGGTCTTCTTTCCCACTCCGCCGAGTGATTCGACCGGCGTCGCGCACATCCTCGAGCACGTCGTCCTCGCCGGCTCCCAGCGCTTCCCGGTCCGCGACCCGTTCTTCAGCATGACCCGCCGCTCGCTCGCCACCTTTATGAACGCGCTGACCGGTCTCGACTGGACCATGTACCTCTTCAGCACGCGCAACGCAAAGGATTTCACCAACCTCCTCGAGGTCTACCTCGACGCTGTCTTCTTCCCGCTCTTGAGCGAAGACGCGTTCCAGCAGGAGGGAATCCGCTACGAGTTCGAGAATCCCGCCGATCCAACGAGCGGCCTCCGCTACAAGGGCGTCGTCTTCAACGAGATGAAGGGCGCTCTCGCCACGCCGAGCACCGCGATCGACCGCGCCATAGGCAAGACGCTGTTTCCAGGCTTGCCCTACGCGCATGTTTCCGGTGGCGATCCGCAGGACATCCCCAACCTCACATGGGAGAAGCTCCGCAATTTCCACGCCCGCTACTACCACCCGAGCAACGCGCGCTTCTACACATACGGCGACCAAAACCTGGAACGAACACTGCAAGCAATTGAGACCAACGCCCTCGAGCGCTTCCAGCGCATCGCAATCGATTCCTCGATCTCCAGCGTGAAGCGCATGACCAGACCGACTCAAGCGGTTGAGCCCTACCCGGCCACGTCCGGCGACGACAACACGAAAATGGCGCAGGCGCTCACCGCGTGGGTGACCATCCCCACCGCCGACTCGTTTCGCTTGCTCGCGATGAACATCCTCTCCGAGGTCCTGCTCGGCAACGCCGGCTCGCCTCTGCGCAAAGCGCTGATCGACTCAGGTTTGGGCAGCGCGCTCGCCGACGGCAGTGGGCTGAGAGACGACTACAAGGAGTCGGTGTTCGGCGCCGGGCTCAAGGGCATCAAGAACGACGACGCTGAGAAAGTCCAGCAAGTCGTCCTCGACACGCTGCAGCGTCTGGCGGACGCGGGCGTCGACGCCTCGCAGGTCGACGCGGCGATTCACCACCTCGAGTTCGAAAAGCGCGAGCGCTCCAACGCCGGCTTCCCCTACGCGCTGAGATTGCTCTTCACGAGCATGCCCGGCTACCTCTACGGCGGCGATCCCTTCAGCGCTCTCAATTTCGACAAAGACCTCGAGCACCTCCAGCAGGCGCGTCAGGAGGGCCGATTCTTCGAAAACCTGATCCAGGCCGAGCTTCTCGACAACCCGCACCGCGCGCTCCTCACGGTGGTGCCAGACCCAGAGCTCGAGGAGCGGCAGCGCCAGACTGAGCTGAAGCGACTCGCAGAAATCGAAGCCGGACTCACCGGGGAAGAGCGTGATCGCATCGTCCGCCAAGCCCTCCGCCTGAAGGCGGATCAGGAAGCCAAGCCTGACCTGTCGGTGCTTCCCACACTCGACTTGAGCGACATCCCGATGAAGTTCGAGGACGTGCCGAGCCGCGACGAAAAGGTTCGCACGGCAAGGGTCGAGTTCTATCCGCAGCCCACGAACGGGATCACCTACCTCGACCTCCGCAGCGATTTTTCGGTACTGACCGCGGAGCAGCAAGACCTCTTGCCGCTATTCAGCCGCGTCCTGACCCAGAGCGGCGCGGCCGGTCAGGACTATGTGCGAATTGCCGCGCGCATCGCCTCGAACACAGGCGGACTCGGCGCCGCGCCGCAGGTCCAGTCCCTGGCCGCGAGCGCGGACTACCTGCAGTCATTCGTGCTGTCGGGTCGCGCGCTCGACCGCAACGCGCAGCCATTCATCGATCTTCTGACCGACCTCGTCGCGCGTCTGGACATTGACCCGAAACGCCTGAAGGAGATCATCGCGGAGATCAGCACGCGACTCGAAAGCTCGCTTGCCGGTCTCGGCTTCCAGTTCGCGCTGTTGAGAGCGCATTCGAAGCTCAGCTCGGAAGGCGCGCTCAACGACCGCCTACAGGGTATCGGCATGCTGCACACCATGCGCCGCCTGGCGCGCTTGGAAGATGCTGAGCTGAGCGACGTGGTAGCGGACCTGAACGAGATAAGAAACCGCCTGTTCAAGAGCGACCTGCTCAAGATCATCGTCACGTGCGAAGAGACGATGATCCCCCAGCTCGAAGAGCTCCTGACAGGTCTCGTGGCGTCACTGAACGAAGACGGCGGCAACGCTGAGCCCGTCAAGCCGCCGCCGCTCGAGCCGGCGCCCGAAGCCCGCACCGCCCCCGTACCGGTCGCATTCAACGTCCGCGTCTTCAAAACGGTGCGTTACACGCACCCGGACTCGCCCGCTCTCCTGGTGCTCGCCAACTACATTCGCGACACGTTTCTTCACCGCGAGCTGAGAGAAAAGGGCGGCGCGTACGGCGGTTACGCGCAGGCAGGGGTGGCCAGCGCGACGTTTTATTTCGGCTCGTATCGAGACCCAAACATCATCCGCACCTACGACGTCTTCGACCAGGCGGTTCGATGGGTGACCGACCAGGAGATCGACGCGGAACCGCTGAAAGAGGCGATCCTCGGCGCGTGCGGCGACGTCGACCCGCTGGAGTCGCCTGACATCAAGGGACGGCGCGATGCGACCAACAAGGCCACGGGCTTCACGCGCGAAGCGCGCGAACGCTTCAAGCAGCGATTGCTCCAGGTCACTGCGGAAGACCTGCGGAAGGTGACGCGCGCGTATCTCACGGCCACGCCCGCAGTGCAGACGACGGTGGCGGGAGCGGACCTCATCGCCGCCGCGCGCAAGGAGAAGCCGGAGCTGTTCAAGGTGGTCGCGCCCGTTTAATCGGTCGGAACTAAACTGGCGCCGGTGAACAACTTCTGGCGTCACGAGCTCTTCTGGCCCGTCGTGCTCATCGTCGTGGGCGTGTACCTGCTGCTGCACAACCTGGGCCTGATCCGTGAGGACATCTTCTGGCCGCTCGTTCTGATCGGGCTTGGCGTCTGGCTCATCCTCCGCCGAGCGCGCACCTGACCGGTCGGATGCGCTACCGAAGTCTCCTCTGGCCGGCCGTCCTCATCTTCGCCGGAGTCGTCGCACTGCTCGTCAACATCGGCCTCCTGTCGGTCGACCGCCTTTACGAGCTGGTCAACCTGTGGCCGCTGATCCTCATCGTGATCGGCCTGGAGCTGATCGTCCGCCGCTCGGTTCACGGCACGTCAGGCGAGGTCGCATCGGTGCTGATCATCGTCGTTGCGATCGCCGCCGCAGCCGGGTATGTAACTCTCGCGCCCAACCCTGCTGCGAGCAGCTCCAGTGATTTTTCGGGCGAGGTTGGAGGCCTAAGTCAGGCCACGCTCGAAGTCGACGCCGGTGGGGCAACCGTCGCGATCTTGGGCAGCGCCGACCTGGGCTCCCGCCTCTACAGCGGGCACATCACCTACTCGGGGCCCTCGCCCGAAGTCGCGTTCAACCGCGAGAGCGCGGTCCTCAAGATCGATCAGCCGAGCAACCAAATCTTCGGCCTTCCCGGGCGCCAGTTCACGCTCACGCTGCAGCTCAACCGCGACGTGGAGTGGATCATCAACGAGAGCTCAGGCGCAACCAACGACACTTTCCAGCTCGGTTCCCTCCACGTGCGGTCGATCAAGCTGAACACCGGCGCAAGCCGGGACGAAATCACGCTGGGTCCGCCCTCGGGCCCTGTTCCGATTCAGATCAACGGCGGGGCCCTCACCGTCCACCTGCACCGACCCAGCGGCACAGCGACTGCGATCACCGTGTCAGGTGGGGCCTCGAGTCTCTTCGCTGACGGCAAGAACACCCATGCGATCGGCGACATCAGCTACGAGACGCCGGGCTTCTCCGGCGCGGCCGACGCATACCGAATCGAGGTCAACGGCGGCGCCTCAAACGTCTCGCTCGACACGACTGCGCCCTCAGGCTAGGCGCGCATCCAGGGCCGCGATCCTGTCGCGGTAGATCGCCTCGGTCGCCGGCGTGACCGCCGCGCGAAAGCCCCGCGCCGCCACGTCCAGCACCGCCCCAAGCTCGTCATCAGCGACCCCGGCCGCCGAGAGCACGCGGACCAACGCCGCCGCCCGCTCCGCGCCACCTAGCACCGCATCCTGGTCGGCCGCCAATCGCGCCAGCTCATCCGCCTCGCGTCTCAGCCGTGCCGCGAGCGCGACGTGCTCCTCGTCGCCGCGTTCGGCGCATAGCTCGGCACCGGCCAACGAAGCCGCAGCGGCGACCCTCCCTTCCAACAGCCGCCCGTCCGCGGCTGGGCTGGCCGCCCGCGCCGGGCACAGGCCGACCACCTGCTCCGCGCCGATCGCGACGCCGCGCCGGGCGAGCTCAGCGACGACGGCGGCGGGCGTGGTCTCGTCGATCCGGAACAGGTTCATCGACAGCTGCACCCGCTTTCCCGGCAGCTCGAAGGCCAGCGCCTGCACCCCGCGGAGCCCGGTTCCAGACTCCCGCATTGCGCGCGCCAGCGCGCGCGCCCCGACCAGGTCGTACCCGTACAGGATCACGTTGAACGCGACAAGCAAAGGACGCGCGCCGACGCACACCGCGCCCGCCGTGGGATGGAGCCCCGGGCCGCCGAGGTCAGGTAAAGCCCTGCCCGCACGGATGTCCGCCAGCGTCCGGCCCTCGCCATGTCCGTAAAAGAACACCGGCACGCGAAGCTCCGTCCACACACGCTCACCCACGTCGTGCGCGAGCTCGCGGCACGAGTCGAGCGACGTCGAGCCAAGGGGGACGATCGGCACAACGTCCGCGACCCCCACGCGCGGGTGGACGCCACGGTGCGAGGGCAGATCGATGAGCTCCACCGCGGCACCTACCGCGCCCATCAACCCATCGATGATCCTGCGCGAGCGGCCGGCCAGCGAAACCACGACCCGGTTGTGGTCCGGGTCGGGATCCACGTCGAGCACGAATGCCCGACCGGCGGCAGCCGCAAGAGAACCAATCACCTCCGCGCGCCGCCCGTCGGAGAAGTTCGGCACCGACTCGAACAGATCTCCCTCCATCATGCGAACCGTTAGCGTAAGTTGCCGTGTCCGGGTCGGTAGCGCTTGTGTATGGCGACGCGCTCATGAAGCACCACCTTTCGGACGAGCACCCGCTGCAGCCCATCCGCGTCAAGCTGGCGGTCGATCTCATCAAGTCGACGGGTCTGATCGAGCACGCTCACCTTCTCCCGCCGCGCAGCGCAACGGTCGATGAGCTGCACCTCGTCCATTCGCCGGAGTACGTCGACCTCGTAAGAAAGCTCAGCGACCCCGCGCAGCGCCGCCACGTCTCACCAGCCGCAATCGATGCCGCCGGTTTCGCCTCAGCGGACAATCCGATCTCCGACGAGCTGCACGAAGGCACCGCGCTTGTCGCGGGCGCCTCGCTCGTCGCGGCCGAGGCGATCGAGAGCGGTGCCGCGCTGCACGCCTTCAGCCCGTCGGGCGGACTGCATCACGCGCACCGCGGCCGTGCGTCAGGGTTCTGCACCTACAACGACGCCGCGATCGCGTGCCAGTGGCTGAAAGAACGCGGCCATCGCGTGGCATACGTCGACGTCGACGTGCATCACGGCGATGGGGTGGAGGAGATTTTTGACAGCGACCCAGATGTGCTGACCATCAGCCTTCACGAGAGCGGCCGTTGGCTGTTCCCGGGCACCGGGTTTCCCCAGGATGCGGGAAGAGGAGCAGGCAAAGGTTCTGCAGCGAACCTGCCCTTCTATCCCTTCACGTGGGACGAACCGTGGCTGATGGCCTTCGACCGGGTCGTGCCTGCACTGCTCCGCCGCTTCAAGCCCACCGTGCTGGTGACGCAGGACGGATGCGACACGCATCACCTCGACCCGCTCGCGCACCTCGCCGCCACGACGCGCATCTGGCCGCATGTCGGCAGGACGTTCCACGATCTCGCGCACGAGCTCTGCGATGGACGCTGGCTCGCGCTGGGTGGCGGCGGCTACGCGATCTACGAGGTCGTGCCGCGCGCCTGGACGCTGCTCTTCGCCGAGATGGTCGAGCGCCCGGACCTGGCGGCGGAAGTCGACGACCCGGTGTCAGCCGAGCCCCAGGAGGAGGCGCAGGAGCGTGTGTGGACCGCTCTACGAAGGGACCTCATCCAGCTGGGCGAAGTCCACGGACTGAACTTCTCCCTCTCCCCCTAGGGGAGAGGGTCGGGGAGAGGGGCGTGAAAGCACCCCAAAACTCAGCCCGAGTAAGTCCTCAGGCACCGGGTGCACACCTTGGCCCGAAAAGTGCGCCCGGCCACGGTCACGCGTCCCATCTGGAGGTTGGGATTGAACCTCCGGTTGACCCGGTTCTTGGCGTGACTCACGTGATGCCCGAACTGCGGCGTCTTGCCGCAAATCTCGCACTGCCTGGCCATGGACCACCTTCTGCTTGGAGTTGAGAGGCGCGCGCCATCAAACGAACGCTCGCGCGCGGACGTGAATTGTACCATGAGCTTTCCGATGGCCTCGAAGACGACCACCACCACGCTGATCCAGTCCCGCCAGTGGGGCCGCATCGAGGTGTTTCCGTCCGCGGTCGCGGCTATCGCGGGCCACGCGGCCATGCGCTGCTACGGCATCAGCGGAATGGCCGGGCGGGGCCTGCGCGACGGCTTCGCCGAGCTGCTCCGCCGCGAGAACGTGGACAAAGGCGTCGACGTCGTCCAGGACGAAGCCGGCCTGGTCATCGACGTCTACGTGATCGTCCAGTACGGCATCCGGATCTCCGAGGTCGCGCACAACCTCCAGGAGACGGTGAAGTTCGAGGTCGAACGCTCGGTCAACGTGCCCGTCGCCAAGGTCAACGTCAACGTGCAGGGCGTTCGCGAAGAGCGTCCCTGAGTGGTGGCCGCAACCAAGGCGACAGGAGTGGACGGGCAGCTTTTCAAGCGGGCGCTGCTGGGCAGCCTGAGCTGGCTTGCCGCCAACCATGAGGAGGTGAACCGGCTCAACGTCTTTCCCGTGCCGGACGGCGACACAGGCACCAACATGCTCCTGACCCTGCAGTCGGCGGTCGAAGACGTAAAAGAGTCGAATGCCGCCGAGGTGAGCAAGATCGCAAAGCTCGCGTCGCACGGCAGCCTGATGGGCGCGCGCGGCAACTCGGGCGTGATCCTCTCCCAGATCTTCCGCGGTTTCGCCCGAGCGGTCGAAGGCAAGAGCTCTCTCACTCCGGCGGAGCTGGCCGCGGCGTTCGAAGAGGCCGCGAACGCCGCCTACCGCGCGGTGAACAAACCCACCGAAGGCACGATCCTGACGGTCGCTCGCGAGGCGGGTCGGGCCGCCTCGGCGGCGGCGAGCAGTCCCGACGCCAACGTGCCTCGAGTCATCGCGGCGGCTGCGGCCGGCGCCCGCGCAGCGGTCCTCAAGACGCCGGGCCAGCTCCAGATCCTGCGCGACGCAGGAGTCGTCGACGCGGGAGGCTTCGGCCTGCAGCTCATCCTCGAGGGCATGCTGAAGTCGGTCGAGGAGACGGAACCGCTGCCGGCGACCCTCGCCGAGGCGAAGCCGCACGCGACACCGGCGTCGCAAGTCTCGCTCGCGTTGCCCGAGGGCGGCTGGGGCTACTGCACAGAGTTCTTGATCGAGGGCAACAACCTGGACATCGAGCTCATCCGCAACCAGATCGAGGCGCTCGGGAACTCGGTCATGGTGGTGGGCGAGCCGGAGCTGGTCAAGGTTCATGTGCACACGGATGACCCGACCCGGGTCATCAACCTCGCGGGCGGCTACGGCAAGCTGATGAAGCTCAATGTCGGCGACATGTCGACGCAGCACCGCCGCATCCTCGAGACCGAAGGCGGCGTCACGGCGGGCGGGCCGCCGCGTCCCAACGGAGTCGGCCTCGCGGTCGTCGTTGCCGGGCGCGGCCTGGTCCACATCTTCCGCGGCCTCGGCGTGGACGCGATCATCGAAGGCGGCCAGACGATGAACCCCAGCACGCAGGACATGCTGACCGCGATCGAATCCGTGCCCTACGAGGAGGTCGTCCTGCTGCCCAACAACAGCAACGTGATCCCGGCCGCAAAGCAGGTCGTGGGCCTGACCAAAAAGAAGGTGCACGTCATCGATACCCATAGCGTCCCGCAGGGCGTGTCCGCGGTTGTCGCGTTCCGGTCGGAGCGGCCCGCGGAGGAGAACCTGCGCGCGATGAAGGCTGAGGCGGAGCGCGTGCAGACGATCGAGGTCACGCACGCCGTGCGCGACACAAGGTCCAACGGCCTCAAGGTCAAGAAGGGCGACGTCATCGGTCTTATCAACGACCGCCTCGAGTTCGCGGGCAGCGATTACGCGGAGGTCGTCAACAAGGCCCTGGGCAAGCTTGGCCCGGACTCCTACGAGCTCGTCACGGTCTACCGCGGCGAGCAGGCGAGCGATGACGAGATGAAGCGGCTCGAGTCGGAGATCCGATCCAGCTATCCAGGCCTCGAGGTCGAGGTCCAGCAAGGCGGCCAGCAGCACTACCCCTTCATCCTCTCCGTCGAATAGCTTTTGAGCCGCAGCTTCGCGGTCGTCACCGACTCGACTTCCGACCTGCCCGGCGAATGGCGCGACCGCTACGAGATCGAGGTCGTGCCTCTCAAGGTCCTCTTCGGCAAGGAAACCTTTCGCGACCAGGTCGACATGACGAGCGATGAGTTCTTCACGCGCCTTGCCGCCTCGAGCTCCCTGCCTACGACCTCGGCCCCATCACCCGGCGAGTTCGCGGAGGTCTACCGGCGCCTCGCGGAAGACCACGACGGCTGCATCTCGATCCACATCGGGTCGCGGCTTTCCGCGACCGCGGAGGCAGCGCGCGTGGGCGCCGAGTCGGTGGAGGGATTCAAGGTCAACGTCATCGACAGCCAGTCGGTCTCGATGCCGATCGCGTTCCTCTGCCGCGTCGCGGCGGAGAGCGCGACGCTGGAAGAAGCGACGCACGCTGTCGAGGAACGCGCGGCGAAATGCCGCGTGCTTGCCCTTCTCGACACGCTTCGCTACCTCGAGATGGGAGGGCGCCTCAGCCGCGCCCAGGCGATGATCGGCACGATGCTCGATCTGAAGCCGCTCCTCCTGGTGTCCGAGAACGCCGAGATCAAACCCGTCGACCGCGTGCGCACGCGCTCGCGGGCGATCCAGCGCATGATCGAGTTCTTCCGCTCGGAGCAACCGGTCGAGTACGTCGCCGTGATGCACGCCCAGGCGCAGGAAGATGCCGAGCGAATCGCTGCCGACCTCCGGGCCGACCTGCCCGGGCAGGAGATCACGATCGGCCAGATCGGCTGCGTCCTGGGCACCCATACCGGCCCTCGAGCGCTGGGGATCGTCTACATCAAAGAGTAGTGTCCTCCCCACCGTGTGGGGAGGTGGTCCGGAGGGCCGGAGGGGCTCGTGGACACTATTCGCTCCTCCCCATTCATGGGGAGGTGGCCCGGAGGGCCGGAGGGGCTCGTGGATCCTATTCGCTCCTCCCCATTCATGGGGAGGTGGCCCGGAGGGCCGGAGGGGCTCGTGGATCCGATTCAGGCCGAGAGTGAGAAATCCGAAGCGAGCTTCACATTGTGACCTGGTAGCGGCCATACCCGAAGCACCGGCGGTGTGACGGCGACCAGCCTTGGCAGCGCGATTGTCACGAAGCGGAAAACCCGGTCGTGGTGGGCTCCCCAAGCCAGGCCATACTGGGCGCGCAGAGTCGCCGGCAGCAGCCCGGCGGTGATCACCTCCCACGGGATGAACACCGCACCGGGCAACCTCAGCAACCTCGGCCGCACCACAAGCTTCGCAAGGTCTCGGGCCTGCGGGCCGACCGTGACCGGCCCGCCGTCGATCATCCTCTGAAGGTAGCTCTGGAAATCTGTGTGCCGGTCCGGAAAGCGATCGCGCGGGATTCCCAGCAGCTCGCCCAAAACCTTCATCTCCTGGTAGAAGACCTCACGGTCATCGCCGTCCAGGCGGCGCACGAATATCTCATATGTCACAAGAGCCGTGTCGACCAGCGTCGCGTGGACCCACATCAGCAGATCAGGGTCGAGCGCGCGATAGCCGTCTCCAACGACGCGTCCGTGCACCCGGTTGACCGACCGCGCCGCGGCCAGCGCCGTCTCCCGTTCGCCAAAAACGATTGCCATCACCATGCGGATCGTGCGGCGCAACCGGTACATCGGCCGAGCCCGAAAATCCGAGTGTTCGTCCACTCCCGCGGCCACCTTCGGGTGAGCCAGCTGCATCAACAGAGCTCGCCCGCCGCCCAGCAGCAGCACGTTCTCCCGGTTCACGCGCCTGATGATCGCGTCGTCGGGGAAGAGGCCGGCCCGCATGAAATCCATTAAAACAGCCGCCGGTTAATCTCTAGCGAATGGGCCAACAGTTTTTCAGCTTCGGAGCCGCGTTTCTAGGCTCGGCGGTCGAATCGACCGAGGCCCTCACGATCGTGCTTGCGGTCGGCCTGACGAGAGGCTGGCGCGCGCCGCTCCTGGGCACGGTGGCCGCGCTCGCCGCGCTTGCCGTGCTGGTGATCTTCTTCGGCCAGCTCATCGTGACGCGTATCCCGGACTCGGCGCTGAAGCTTCTCGTCGGGACGCTGCTGCTCCTGTTCGGCCTGCGCTGGCTGCACAAAGCAGTGCTGCGTTCAGCGGGAGTGGTGGGACTGCACGACGAGGAGCGCGCGTACCAGAGCACCGTCGACCAGCTGGAAAACGCCACCGATTGGGTTGGCTTCATCCTCGCGCTGAAGGGAGTGTTTCTCGAGGGACTCGAGGTCGTCTTCATCGTGATCGCGGTCGGCGGCACCGGCAAAGGTCTTCCAGTCGCGGTCGCCGGCGGGCTCCTTGCGATGGTCGTGGTCGCGATCACCGGCGTGGTCGTACGGAAGCCGCTCGCGCGAGTGCCCGAGAACACGCTGAAGTACGCGGTCGGGGTAATCCTCACCAGCCTCGGCACGTTCTGGGCCGCCGAGGGGATGGGCGCGTCGTGGCCCCTCGACTTCGTCTCGATCGGCGGCCTCGCGATCATCTACTTCGGCGCGTCGCGGCTGGCCGTCACGTTGATCCGGCGGCCCACCCTCGCGTGAAGTTTCTGCGCGCGGCGGTCCGGGAGGTGGTCGGCCTCTTCGTCGGCGACTGGCTGCAGAGCGTGGTTATCGTCGTCATCCTGGCCGCAGGCTGGCTTGCGGTATCGAGGGTGGGCGCACCCGCGGTGGTCCTGCTCGTCCTCCTTATAGCCGGCCAGATGATCTGGTTCGCGCGCGCCGAAGCGCGTCGAGCGCGAAAGCCCGCATAGCGCTCTAAGTCGTCGCGGCGACGATCTCTGAGTTGAAGCGGTCGATCAGCGGCTTGTAGAACGCGTCGATCTGCGTCCCGATCTGGTCGATGTTGTACGTGCCGATCCTGGTCAGGTCCGCCTGCACGCTGGCCTGGTATGTCGCGACGGCACTGTCGTCTCCCGCGAGCTGCGCGTCGAGCTGCTTGCCGTAATCCGTGACGAATGACTGGAAGTCGACCATCAGGTCGTGCAGCGCTGGCGGAAGTCCTGGGGACGTGGACAGCTGCGCCGCCTGTTCCACGTCGCTCTTCATTGTCGAAAGGGTCGTCTTCGCTCCGTTGAGATCGCCTGCGCCGCTCTGACTGTTGAGGTTGGCGAGGTCGGCCAGTCCCGTATACAGGGCATGCCAGAAGTGGCCGTCGAGGACTTCATCGGCCGAGACCGTCCGCGCCGCGTCGAGCGCCTTGCGGGCATGTGCTATGCGCGTCGATTCGCGATTGAGGCTGCTTCGTCCGACCAGCGTGAGCCACGGGTTGTGGCCGAGGTCGCGCGCCGCCGTGCTCAGCGATGCGTCATCCTGATTGATCGTTTGTGTCGCAAGCTCCGAGTTGGCCACCGACTTGTCGACCAGCGCGAGCGCCTGCTGCGAATTGAAGGCCGACGTGCCGTTCAGCGCGCTGAGCTGCGAGTTGAGGTCGTTGAACGTGGCGTTCAGCGCATTCTGGTGTGACACGACGGTGTTGAGCGTGTGCTCTGCGTTCGTGACCCGCGATCCCGAATACACAAGCCCGGCTCCGGCGTAACCGATGAGCCCAATGATCAGGATGAGGATGACTGCGATCTCGATTCGCTTCCAGCTCATGACTTTTTGGAACATACCGTAGATGGCGATCCTGGTTCTTCCACGCACTCTCGACGCGCCGGTCTCGAACCTGGCCGACGTCGGTCCCACGAATGCAAAACGTCTCGAAAAGCTCGGGGTCAGGACGATCCGCGATCTCCTGCTCACCCTGCCGTTCGGCTGGGAGTCTTACGGCGGACCGGCGACGATCTCTTCGCTCGAACCCGGGACGCAGGCGACAGTCGTCGGCTGGGTCAAATCGATTGCGCCGAAGATCACGCGCCATCGGCGGATGAAGCTCACCGAGGCCGTCATCGAGGATGACGGTGGTGCGCCAATCCGCGTCGCGTGGTTCAACCAGCCGTTCGTCGCGAAACAGCTGCACAGGGGCGACCGCGTTGCGATCGCAGGGACCGTGAAACGCGGTTACGTCGGAATGCTCGAGATGCAGAATCCGCACTACGAGCGGCTCGACCAGAACGCGGACACGCAGCCCGCGCGTGTGGGCGGCATGATGCCGAAATACCATCTCGTCGAAGGCCTGAGCTCGCGCAAGATCGCACGGTGGGTTGAATCGGCATTGCCCCTCGCCGGCCAGCTCGAGGACCTGCTACCTGAGGATGTGCGGCGGCGCCACCATCTGATCGACGTCGCTGACGCCGTTCGCCGCGGCCACAAGCCGGACGGCGATGCCGACTTCGGCGAGGCGCGCCGGCGCATGGCGTTCGCCGAGCTGTTCGAGCTGCAGGCGGCATTCGCGCTCATGCGCGCAAACATCGCCGCCGAGCCCGCGTCGCTGATCAAGTACCGGCAGGAGGTCATCGAGGCTTTCAAAAAGGGACTGGGCTTCGAGCTCACGAACGCGCAGCGCAAAGCGACATGGGAAGCATTTCAGGATATGGAGCGAACGATCCCCATGAACCGCCTTCTCAACGGAGACGTCGGTTCCGGCAAGACGGCGGTGGCGGCAGCGTGCGCCGCGATGGCCCACGCCTCGGGGCTGCAGACCGTGGTGATGGCGCCAACTGAGATCCTCGCCCGCCAGCACCTGCGTCGATTTCGCGCCTACCTGGAGGACAGCGTGCCCGGCCTCACGGTGGAGCTCCTCGTGAGCAGCCAGACCGCCGCTGAGCGGCGGCGTGTGAAAACCGCGGCTGCATCGGGCCACTGTGCTCTGGTCGTCGGCACGCAGGCGCTGATCGAGGAGGACGTCACGTTTTCCAACCTTGGACTGGCGGTCGTTGACGAGCAGCACCGCTTCGGCACGCGGCAACGGGAGATGCTCCGCGCCAAGGGACTCGGCCGGCCGCACTTCATGGCCATGACCGCGACGCCGATCCCGCGCTCGCTGGCGCTCGCCCTGTACGGCGAGATGACGCTGTCGGTGATCGACGAGCTGCCGCCGGGCCGAACCCCGATCGAGACCGAGGTCATCGGCCCTGAGCAGCGCGCCCGGGCCAACGAGCTCGTGCGGGCGGAGGTCCTGGCCGGTCATCAGGCGTTCGTCATCTGCCCTCTGATCGAGGAGTCGGAGGTGCTGGCCGCGAGGTCCGCGACTGCCGAATACGAGCGCCTGAAGCGCGACGTGTTTCCGGACCTCGAGCTCGGTCTCATCCATGGACGCCTCAAAGAGAAGGAGGAGGTCATGCAGCGTTTCGTCGCCGGCCAGATCCAGGTCCTGGTCGCGACCGCCGTGGTCGAGGTAGGTGTCGACGTGCCGAACGCGAGCGTGATGATGATCGAGGGCGCGGAGCGCTTCGGCCTCGCTCAGCTGCATCAGTTCCGCGGCCGCGTCGGCCGCGGCGCGGCGAAGAGCTGGTGTCTCCTCCTCACCGACGACCCGAACGACTACAACATGAGCCGCCTCGCCCTGCTGACAAGCATCCGGGACGGCTTCAAGTTGGCCGAAGAGGACATGCGCATTCGCGGCATGGGCGAGCTGATGGGGCCGCGCCAGCACGGCATGTCGGACGTTGCGATGGCGTCGCTGCAGCAGCCCGAGCTGCTGAGCGAGGTGCGTCAGGAGGCGGAGCGGATCATCGAGTCCGATCCCGGCCTGGACGGCCACCCTGTGCTCAAGGCGACGATCGCGCGCCGCCTGGAGCTGACCTCGATCAGCTAGGTACGTACGCGGCCGTCAGCATCCCGAAGTAGGTCGGCGCCTCGTACGAGATCAAGGTGCCTCGCCAGCCGCCGGTCGCGCCGTGGAGCATCAGCATCTGCCACCAGCTGTCCGCTTTCGCCAGCTCGACGAATTCACGCTTGATCTCGACCAGTCGCTCGAGGCGGTTGCTCCTCACGATGTCGCAGACGAGCGCGTCATATTCGGCGGCTGCGGGGTGAAACCCGTACGGCCCGTCCTGGCGATGGGCATGTCCGTGGTCGGCGCTGGCGATGAACGCGACGCGCCGGCCCGATGCCGCAGCCGCGCCGGCGATCGCCGCGCCCGCGGTGATGTGATCCGACGCGGCCAGCTCGCGCGCCGGCGTCACAACGACGACCGGCGCCGGCGTCTGGCTCCTTCCACCCATGAACCACAGCGGGATCAGCACGCCCCAGTCCATGGGGGCGACCGCCGTCGAGGGATCGTTGGACCCAAAGCTCACCGCGGCGGAGGGCACGCCGGCCGCCGCGAACGACTCGAGGACGCGCCACGCGAGCTCCGTCTCCGAAGGCGCGTCCAGCTCGACCGGCGGCGTCACGCCGTTCAGCTTGCCTTTGAGCCGGCCGGCGACGATGACGCCGAGCGCGTTGGCGATGTGCACGTTGTGCGGCGTGGCCACCACCACGACCTCCGGCTTCGCGGCGAGAAAGCGGCGTCCGAGCTCCTCCATCCCGGCGCGAGTCGCAGCCGCGACCTCACGCTCGCCAGGCGAACAAGCCTCTGCGATCGCAATACCGCCATGAGGCGCAATAGCAGCGAACACAAGAGTCACTAGAAGAGTGTCCTCTCCATTTATGGAGAGGTGGCCGGAACGGCCGGAGGGGCTGGCATTGATTAATTAAAAAAGTCGCCTCCCCATTCATGGGGAGGTGGCGCGCAGCGCCGGAGGGGAGGTGGAATCACCACAGACGATACTAAGCACCAATGGACGTTTCACCGCTGCGATTGACGGAGTACAGCCACGGGGCCGGTTGAGCCTGCAAGCTCAGCCCGGTGGAGCTAGGGCAGGTACTCGGGGCGCTGCCCCCGATCGTCGATCCCAACGTGCTGCATGGCGCGGCCGCCCGTGATGACGCGGCGGTCTACCGCATCGCGCCCGACCGCGCGCTCGTCGCGACGGTCGATTTCTTTACGCCGATCGTGGACGGCCCCGCCGACTTCGGAGCCATCGCGGCGGCCAACGCACTGAGCGACGTCTACGCGGTAGGCGCGCGGCCGCTTTTCGCGTTGGGCATCACAGCGTTCCCGCGCGACAAGCTCGGCACGGGCCTGCTCGAGAAGATCGTCAGCGGGGGCGCGGCCAAGCTTGCGGAGGCGGGCGTCCCGGTGGTCGGCGGCCATTCGGTCGACGACGCCGAGCCGAAGTTCGGCTACGCGGTCATCGGCGAGGTGCATCCGGACCGCGCCATCGGCCACGAGTCCGCGCACGCAGGTGACGTTCTATTTCTGACCAAGCCGCTCGGGACAGGCCTGGTCACGACCGCCATCAAGCGCGGCCTGTGCCCACCCGCGCTGGAAAGCGCCGCGGTCGCCGTGATGGCCACGCTCAATCGCGAGGCGTCCGAGGCCATGGTCGCGGCCGGCGCGACCGCCGCCACCGATGTGACCGGCTACGGGTTGATCGGCCACCTCGCGAACCTCAAGGGCGGAGCCGACCTCCACATTGGCGCCGTGCCCTACCTGGATGGTGTGCGCCAGCTCGCGGAGCGCGACCTTTTTCCAGATGGCAGCCGCCGCAACCACGCCGCCTACCGCGACCTCGTCGACTGGGGCGCCACCGCCGAGCTCGACCAGATGATGCTGTGCGACGCTCAGACGAGCGGTGGCCTCCTCGTCGCCATCCCGTCCGAAAACGCATCTCGATTCGACCGCTGGACGCGGATCGGCGTCATGCGCAGCGACGGCAAGATCCGGATCGTTTGATGGGCAAGCTGCGAGTGAGCGGGGGAGAGGCGCGCGGCCGCCGGCTCAAGGCGCCGAAGAACATCCGGCCGACGCAGGGCATGGTGAAGCAGGCGATCTTCAACATGGTGGGTCCACGGATCGAAGGCGCCGAGGTGCTCGACCTGTTCGCGGGTTCCGGAGCGCTGGGCATCGAGGCGCTCTCCCGAGGCGCGGCCCGCGTCACGTTCGTGGACCAGCAGCCGCGCGGTCTTGCTATCCTGCGGCAGAACTTGGACGCCCTCGGCTTCAAGGCACGCGCGCAGGTCGTCCGCGGTGACGTCGTGCGGTGGCTCGAGGCGTCCCCCGATGCGATCAAGTCCGCCACCTTCGTTTTTCTCGACCCGCCTTACGAAGACGTGGTGCTCGACCGCGCCCTTGACGTGCTCGACCGCGAGGTCACCGGCGCCACGGTGCTCGCGGAGCATTCGCGCCGCCAGACCCTGCCAACCCTGAGCCGCCTGCGAGTCGACCGCGAGCGCCGCTACGGCGACACCCTGGTCACGGTGCTCACGACTTGATGGCGCGCAACAACCTGAACCGCGTGCCGAACTCGAAGTTGGCCGTGTATCCCGGCAGCTTCGACCCGTTCACCAACGGACACCTCGACGTAGTCGACCGCGCGCTGGGCATCTTCGACAAGCTCATCGTCGCGGTGGCCGCAAACCCGGAGAAGCGTCAGCCGTTGTTCACCGTCGACGAGCGCCTCCAGCTGATCAGGGCTTCTGTCAACGGCCGCGATCGCGTAGAGGTGGCGAGCTTCACAGGTCTGACCGTCGAGTTCGCGCGCTCGCGCGGCGCGAGCACGCTGGTCAAGGGCTTGCGGGCCTACTCCGACTTCGACGCTGAGCTGCAGCAGGCGCTGATGAACCGCAAGCTCGCGCCGGACATCCACACCGTCTTCCTGATGTCTGGCTTCGCGCACATCTTTGTCTCGTCAAGTATCTTGAAGGACATCGCCAGCTACGGCGGGAAGGTCTCGGACCTGGTCCCGCCACCGGTTGCGAGAGCGTTGAAGGAGAAGTTCAGATAAAGGTCGACGAGCTGCTTGACCGTTTCGAGTATCTGATCCAGAACGCGCGCCATGTCCCGCTCTCGACTCAGATCATGCTGAACGAAGATGAGCTCATGGAGCTGATCGACCAGATCCGGTTCAACCTGCCAGACGAGATCAAGCAGGCCAACTGGACCGTTTCCGAGCAGCAGCGCATCGTCGCCGAGGCCCACGCCGAGGCCGCGCGGACGATGTCGCGCGCCAACGAGCGCGCGGAGGAGGCGGCCTCAGAGCACGAGATCCTGCGCCGCGCCGAGCGTCACGCCGCGCAGGTCGTGAAGGACTCGCAGGCGAAGGGTGATCAGATCATCCGTGAGGCAGAGGCGTACGCGCTGGAACAGCTGAAGCAGCTCGAGGCCCACCTCGGGCGCACGCTGCAGACCGTGCGGCGTGGGGTGGAGGCGCTGCAGGCCAACCAGCCGCAGGCCGAAGAGACCGCCGACCGGGCGGCCGGCAGCTAGCTTCCCGTAGAATTCCCGGGCCATGGCTCTACCGAAGGTCAAGCTATCCAAGTCGAAGAAGGGCCGCCGCCGCTCGCACCTCGCGCTGGCGCTGGTCCAGATCCAGGCCTGCCCGAACTGCAAGCACATGAGGCGACCACACTCGATCTGCCCGAACTGCGGCCACTACGGCCCGGGCGCCGGCCGCGAAGTCATCAAAGCTAAGGAATAGCCAGAACGTGTCCTCCCCATTCATGGGGAGGTGGCCTGAAAGGCCGGAGGGGCTGATGGCTCCTCCCCATTCATGGGGAGATTGGCTCCTCCCCATTCATGGGGAGGTGGCGCGAAGCGCCGGAGGGGCTTGAGATAGTGGCACATAGCGTGGCGTTTCTCTTTCCCGGCCAGGGTTCGCAGCAGCCCGGCATGGGAGTCGAGCTTCTTCAAGATGACGAGGTCTCGGCGCTGTGCGACCAGTGTGCGTCGACCGCGAACATCGACCTGCGCACCCTCCTCACCACCGCCTCCGACGACGAGCTGCGCCTGACCCAGAACGCGCAGCCGGCACTCTGCTTTGCTGGCATCGCGCTTACCCTCCTGCTTCGCCGCCGAGGCATTGAGCCGGCCGCGACAGCGGGTCATTCGGTCGGCGAGTACGCAGCGCTGGCCACGGCCGGGTCGATCGGCGCACCGCAGGTGATCAAAGCGGTGGTCGAGCGCGGCAAAGCCATGGCCGACGCCGCGCCCGCCGGCACCAGCTCGATGGCCGCCGTCCTCGGCCTCGACGCGCAGGCGATCGAGGTCGCATTTGCGGGGATGAACGATGCTTGGCCCGCCAACTACAACACGCCGACGCAGACGGTGATCGCAGGCACGATGACTGGCCTCGAGGTCGCGACGCAGCGTCTCCAGCTCGCCGGTGCGAAACGTGTCATCCCCCTCAACGTCAGCGCGGCATTCCACACGCCGCTCATGGCACCTGCGGCAGAACGTCTGCGCGCCGCGCTCGACCGCGTGGAGTGGCGCACGCCGCGGATTCCGGTGATGGCAAACCTCACCGGCAGACGCCACCAGGATGGGGATCGGATCCCGCATGTCCTCGAGATGCAGCTTCGTTCCCCCGTGCGCTGGTCGGCCTGCATCGCGTCTCTGCTCGAGCTTGGGTGCGACACGTTCATCGAGGTCGGGCCGAAGCGCGCGCTGACCGGGATGATGCGCGAATTGGCCCCCGGCCGGGCCGCACATGCCGTCGCAGCTCCAGCCGCGGTCGAGGAGCTCGAAGTCACGTAAGGAAGCAGGCGACAAAGCGTTGCCTGGCGAGGTTCTGCCCCTTGACTCGTCGCGGAAGGCCGGGCGCAGAATCTCGCGCGGTGGACTGCGGTCCACCCCTCGGCGTGTCCCCACGCGCCAACCGCCTAGTCGGGTTCTCACGGAGGTGAGAGATGCATACAGGCGTAGTCAAGACGACCTTCAAGAAGACCGACCTCGACCAAGCGATCGAGGAGTACAAGAAGCAGGCGCTTCCGGCGATCGCGACCCACCAGGGCGCCCGGTCAGCATTCTTGCTGCTCAACCGCGAGACGGGCGACGCCATATCGATTGCGATGTACGAAGACGAGACGGCCGCAAAGTCGTTTGCACCCAAAGCCGAGAAGCTCATCGAATCGTTGAAGAAGTATCGAGCGGGCACGGCCGAACCGAAGCGAGAGCTTTACGAGCTGGCAGTGTCGACGCAGATCGAGGCAAAGTCCGTTGTCGAGCGTGGCAACAAGAACTTCAACGCGCACAACCTGGAAGCAATCGCGCGCGACGCGACGCCGGACAGCGAGATGACGGCACCCGGCGACGTCAAGCTCAAAGGACCGCAGGCGATCAAGGAGTACAACCAGAACTTCATCACGGCGTTTCCGGACGCTCGCGTGGAGGCGAAGAACACGTTCGCGCAGGGCAACCACGTCATCGTGGAAGGTGTGTTCACCGGGACGCACAACGGAACCTTGAAAACGCCGATGGGTGATGTACCCGCCACGGGACGCAAGGTCAAGGGCGAGTTCATCCAGATCTTCGAGGTCGATCGGGGTCTCGTTAAGAAACTCAACCTGTTGTACGACCAGGTCCAGCTGATGACCCAGCTCGGCATGGCCCCGGCGCCGCCGCAGCAGGCGGTCAAGACCAACCGGTAGAGAAGTTAAGGGCGTAAGGGCCGGGGGCCGCGCGGAGCCCCCGCCCCTGGGGCGGCCCCGCCTGTCGAGCTCCCTGCTCGGTGTACAGTAGACCGCGTATGGAAACTCAAAAGCTGAGCTTCGAGGACTTCAAGAACATTATCGTCGAGCGACTTGGATGCGAGCCCGAGCAGGTGACGATGGACGCGTCGTTCCAGGAGGACCTTAACGCCGACTCGCTCGACCTCGTCGAGCTTATCTACGCCTTCGAGGAAAACACAGGCCTCGAGATCCCCGACGAGGACGCAGAGAAGATCACGACCGTGGGGCAGGCCTGGGAGTACATCCAGGAGAAGGCCGGCTCATAGCACAGCCTCAGTCTGCAGTCCCGCTCGCCCAGTCACTGCAGCAGCTCCAGCAAAAGATCGGCATCCACTTTCGCGACCCCGGACTCCTGCTCGAAGCCGTCACCCACAGCTCATTTGCGAACGAGAGCCCCTCCATCTCTCCCCGTGACAACGAGCGCCTCGAATACCTCGGCGACGCCGTCCTCCAGCTGATCGCGGCCGAGTATCTCTACAAGCACCACCCAGGTGCCACCGAAGGCGAGCTGACGCAGACGCGCTCCGCGATGGTCAACACCAACACGCTCGCCCAGCTCGCCGAGCAGCTCGGCCTGGGCGACTATCTCTATCTCGGGAAGGGCATCGCGAAGGGAGGCGGCCGCAACCTCAAGTCGCTCCTGGCCAACGCCTTCGAGGCAGTCCTCGGCGCGGTGTTTCTCGACGCCGGCTACGACGCCGCCTATCACTACTACCTCAACCGATACCGCGCCCTCCCGTCACCCATCCGCGACGAGAACTTCAAGGGCCGCCTGCAGCAGGTCGCGCAGGAGCGCTTCGGCGAGACGCCTGTCTACGACAGCGAAGGCGCGCGAGTGGGCCAGCACCGCGAGTACACCTCGGTCGTGTTCGCCGGCGCGCAGCCGCTCGGCACGGGCCACGGAGTCAGCAAGCAAGAAGCGGAGCAGGACGCAGCACGCGCCGCCCTCGAGAGCCTCCTCGGCTCGACGACCGAGGCGCCCGCGGCCAAGACTGCCAAGACCCGCTCTCGCCGCGCCCCGCGCAAAAAGCGCGAGACGCCGCCGTCCGAGCCGTCGCCGGCGGAGCCCTCGGCGCTGGAGACGGTCCCTGCCGAGGTGGTGCCCCTCCACGCGATGGCCGAAGAACCGGTGGCCCCCGCCCCGCGCAGCAGGCAGTTCGGGGAACCGATCGAGTAAACTCCGCGCCAGTTTGTTCCTCAGGTCCCTGCAATTGCTGGGCTTCAAAACCTTTGCCCGGCAGACCGAGATCCAGTTCGACGGCGGAGTGACCGCCATCGTTGGCCCCAACGGTTCGGGGAAGACGAACATTGTCGACTCCATCAAATGGGTGCTTGGCTCGGGCCAGGCTCGCGACATTCGCGGCAAGAAGATGGAGGAGGTCATCTACGCCGGCGGCGAGCGGCGTTCGCGCGCCTCCTACGCCGAGGTCACCATGGTTTTCGACAACACGGCCGGCCGCCTGCCCGTCGACTACCACGAGGTCGCGATCAAGAGGCGGGTGGAGCGCGACGGTGAGAGCGACTACTTCCTCAACGGCACCCGGGTGCGACGCCGCGACCTCATCCACCTGCTCGCCTCGACGGGCCTGACCGTCGACTCGTACGCGATCATCGACCAGCACGACATAGAGCACATCGTCGTGTGCACCCCGGCTGAGCGCCGGCAGCTGCTGGAGGAAGCCGCGCAGGTGCGCGGCGTCAAAGCCCGCCGCCAGGAGGCGGTGCAGAAGCTGCAGGACCTCGCGGCAAATCTGCTCCGGCTCGAAGACCTGAAGACTGAGCTCGGGCCGCGTCTCGAAACACTGCGTGCCCAGGCCGCCGCCGCCCGGGAGGCCGCCGAGGCAAACGGCAGGCTGGAGCTCCTTCGCGGCAGCATCGTGTGGGAAGAGTGGCGAGAGGCGCGGGACGCCCACCGCCGCGCGTCGGCCCAGGTCCAGTCGCTGGAGCGCCGCCTCATCGAGGCGCGCGAGCAGTCCCGAGTCACGGAAGAGGAATTTCAATCGGGCCGGGCCGCCATGCAGGAAGCCCAGGACCGGCGCCTTGCCCGACAGCGAACGCTGGGCCAGCTTCGGCTCGAGCTGTCCGACGCCGAGCACCGGCTGCAGCTGGCCGAGGAGAGGCTCGAGAACCGCAAGTCCGTGGCCGAGACCGCCCGCCGCGCCGAGGCCGAGAACAAAGCTGTCCTCGAAGCGGCGGCCGACCTGCACAAACAGCTGACCAAAGAGCTCGCCCTCGAGGCCCTTCCTGTCGAGGAGGTTGCCGAGACCGAGCTCGCCGAAGCCGAGAGGCGGGCCAAGGTCGCGGAGGAGGCGGCGGTAGCGCTGGCCAGACTTCGCTCTGAGCTCGAGGGCATCGAATCCCTCCGACCGGACTCGTCCTCTGGCGTCCGTCTCGGCGAGGTCATCACGGCGCGGCCCGGCTACGAGGCAGCGCTGGCGGCGGTGCTGGGCCCGCTGCTCGACGCGATGGTCGTGGCCGACGAAAGCGCAGCGATGGAGTCGACACGCGCGACCGACAGGCAGGTCACAGCCCTCTTCCCGGTGGACGGAGTTGAGCCGGTCGACGGTTCGCTCTACCACCACGTCGAGATCCGCGATGGTTACGAAACCATCGCCCGCCGGCTGCTGGGCGGGGTGGTGGTCGGCCGCGACGTGACAGTCGAAGGCGTCTACAGCGAGCCGGGCATGATCCGATCGGGCGCGGACCCGCGCGTGGCCCTGGAGGCGCGCCGGGCCGAGCTCCAGCGGCGGATGCCGAAGCTCGAGGCAGACGCGTCGCTCGCCCATGACACAGCCAGCGAGCTGCGGCGCCTGCGGGAGGCGATGGAACGCGGCCAGATGCGCAACCGCCTGGATTCGATTCGCCGGCAGGCGGCAATGGTGGAGGAGGACCTCGCCCGACTGACGGCCGTATCCGAGGACCGCCGGACGCGCGTAGTCCAGGCCGAGCAGGCGGTGACGACCGCGTCCGAATCGATTCCCGAGCTGCACCGCGCCGCCGAGGGTGCGCGCCAGGTGCTGACGAGCGCCGAGCACGACGCCCCTGAGGACGAGGCCGAGATGGCGGAGAGCGCCAAGCGCCTTGTCGCCCTCGAAGAGGCCCGGATCGACGCCCGCCTTCGGGCAGGCAACCTGGAAGGCAACATGGAGCTGATCGCCCGCGAGACCGAGCTGCTGCAGGCGAAGATGGATGAGATCCGCGCCCGCATGCCGGACGGCGTCGCGCCCGAAGAGGTGCCGGGTGGCAAGGCCCGCGAGCGCGAGATGCGCGCCCTGGAGCGGCGCCTCGAGGAGATCGGCCCGACGAACGCCCTGGCCGAATCCGAATGCCGCGAGCTCGAGGAGCGCTACGTGAACCTGGCCGAGCAGCTCGAAGACATCACCAGGGCGCGTGCCGACCTGGAAAACCTCATCTCCAAGCTGCGCGAGGAGGAAGAGTCGCGCTACGAGGCGGTCTTCGGCGCCGTCGCGGCAAACTTCCACGAGTACTTCGCCGAGCTGATCCCCGGCGGGCGCGCCACCCTGCGTCACGCGGAGGGTGACGAGGGCCCGCGCACCGGCGTGGAGATCCTCGTCCAGCCTCCGCGCAAGAGACTGCAGAACGTCACGCTCCTTTCCTCCGGTGAGCGCTCGCTCGCCGCGCTCGCCCTGGTGCTCGCGCTGGACGAGGTCAACCCGAGCCCCTTCACGATCCTGGACGAGGTCGATGCGGCGCTCGACGACGCAAACGTGGACAGGTTCGGACAGATGGTCGCGCGCCTCGGCGCCCAGCGCCAGTTCCTCGTGATCACGCACAACCACGTGACCATGTCCTACGCATCGACGCTTTACGGCATTCATCTGGACGAGAGCGGTTCGTCGCACCTCGTCTCGGTCCGTCTCGAGGACATCCGCAAGCCCGCGAGCCGAGCGGCGACCACAGCCCAAGCAGGCTGAGCGAGCCGAAGCCCAGCCTCTGGAGTCGAGTCGGCAGCCGCACGCGCGGCGTGCTGGCGGCAGGTCTTCGCTCGCTCAGCCCGCCCCTTGCATCCGGTTTCTACGAAGGGCTCGAGGAGGTGCTGGTCGCAGCCGACCTCGGCCCCGCGATGGCAGCTCGCCTTACGGCGGGCGTCCGCTCTCGCGCCCCTCGCACACGCGAGGAGGCCGCCGAGGCACTTGTCGCGGCGGCCTCCGCAGTGATGTCGAAGCAGCCTCGCGAGCTGAACCTCGCCGGTAACCCCGCCTGCATCTTGCTCTACGGAGTGAATGGCGCGGGCAAGACGACGACCGCCGGCAAGCTCGCCCATCGACTCCGCGCTGAGGGTCGCAAGCCTCTCATCGTCGCGGCCGACACCTACCGCGCCGCGGGGATCGAGCAGATGGTGCTCTGGGCAGAGCGCGCCGGCGTGCCTCATTTCGACGGCTCCAGCGGAGCCGACCCTGCGTCGGTCGTGTTCGATGGAGTACAGACCGCGCACAAGCGAGGCCACGACGTGGTCATCGCCGACACGGCGGGCCGCCTCCAGACCCAGCGCAACCTCATCGAAGAGCTGGGCAAGGTGGGGCGCGTCGTAAGCAAGGCCCTGGACGGCGCGCCATACGAATCGCTGCTTGTCCTCGACGCCGTGATCGGTCTCACCAGCGTCGTCCACGCGCGCGCGTTCAACAAAGCAATCCCAATGACGGGCCTCGTGCTCGCAAAGCTCGACAGCAGCGCCAAAGGCGGCGCCGCGATCGCCATCGAAGCCGAGCTCGACGTGCCGGTGAAACTGGCCGGAGTGGGGGAGGGCATCGACGATCTCGTGCCCTTCGACCCGGCGGCCTTCGTGCGCGCCATCTTCGACTAGATGTTGTCCTCCCCATTCATGGGGAGGTGGCTCCTCCCCGTCTCATCGGGAGGTGGCCCGGAGGGCCGGAGGGGCTGCTTCCCTTCCCCGCTCGCCGGGGAAGGTGGGCGTGGCTGCCAAGCAGCCCCGCCCGGATGGGGAGTTCCAAACTCAATCCTCGGCGCAACGGTCATCAAGCGTCCGTCATCCGTCTTGACGATCTGCCAACCGCCCTCATGCACCAGCCAGTGATGCCGGTGGCAGAGCAGGACCTGGTTCTCGATCTCTCCGCCGCCGCCGTGCAGCCAGTGCACCAGGTGATGCCCGTCGCACCACAACGCCGGCCGCTCGCACCCGCCCCACTGGCAGTGCTGATCGCGCGCGATGAGCGCTCGGCGTCGCGGACCCTTGATGGTCCGCTCGCTCCGCCCGACATCGATCACGACCGAGTCCCGCATGAGGACGCGGGTCAGGCTGCAGTCACAGGCCCAGCGCTCGACTGTCTTCGACGCGATGGGGAGGGAGAACTCGTTCTCCGCGCCCGGCGCCCCGATGACACCGAGAAGGGTCTCGATCGAGCTCGTGACCTGCATCTGGACTCTCAGCCCGCCGCCGTGGCTGGCCAGCTCCACGAGAGCATCGGCGTAGCGTCTTTCCAGGTTCCGTCCGTCGTCCCAGCTCGTCCGACGGGCGAGCGGCTCGAGCGCCGTGCGCACCGCGGCGCCGCCGATGGAATCGAGTGCGCCACTGATCAGCAGTCCGCCGTCCTCGCCCTTGCTCAACCACAGGCGCCGATTCTCGACAAGCTCCACCTGCTCAGCCGCATAGCCTTCGGCGTCCACCGCGTGCCGGTAGTGGAGGCTCTCGTAATAGAACTTGCCCGGCGAGACCTTGCGCGCCACATCGAGCAGCTGCGTCTCATCGAACCGCGCCCCGGTCGCCATCGCTGTCCGCGCCATCACGGCCAGGTTGCTGAAGCCGATCTCGCCGGCCTCCATCGCCTGGACGCTGGCCGCGATCTGGGCATGCCGCTGGCCGACCGCGATCCGATCGCCGGCCACCTTCTCGGTCAGGTTGCAGTTGAATCGGATCCAGTCGATCGGGGTGTTCGAGCCCTCATCGGACCAGTGATCGGTCTGGGCAAACTCCGCGGCGAGCTTCGACTGCTCCAGCTGGAGTGCGTCGATCTGACGCTGGATCTTGATCAACTCTCGGGCGATCTCAGCGCCCCGGGACACCATCTGAAGCACGCCTGGCAGCGTACGAACAACTGTTCGTCAGATCAACGCCCTTTACAGCCAAAAAACGCAACCCGAATCTGCGACAGTCGAAGGCAGTGCGAGCCGACCCCCACTGCCACACCATCTCCTCCGACGGCATGGTCACCCCGGCCCAGCTGGTCGCGGCCGCCGTTGCAGCCAAGCTCGACCTGATCGCGGTCACCGACCATGACACGATGGCCTCGGTCAAGGAGACGCAACAGCGTGGCGAGGACGCCGGCATCCAGGTGGTGGCCGGGCAGGAGATCACGACCAGGTGGCCCGCCCAGACCCACCTCCTGGCCTGGTTCCTGGATCAGCCCGTCAAGCGCAGAATGTCGCTCGCGGACAGCGTGAAGGCGATCCACGATCAAGGCGGGCTCGCGATAATCCCGCACCCGTTCATGCCTGTCTACGTCGCTTCGGTGCAGCCCGACATGCTGCGCAGGCTTATCGAGGACCATCCGATCGACGGGATCGAGATGGTCTTCACGGTCCCCATCGGCGCGAGGCGCCGCAAACAGCTCGACGCGTTCTACGCGGCAAACAAGGAGCGACTTGGCGCTGCGATAGGAGGCAGCGACTGCCACTTCGGCGAGCACGATATAGGTATCGCGGTCACCGAATACGACGGAGACTTCAAGACGGCGGTCAAGAACGCCGCCACCAGGCCGCGACGTCTGAAGGACAAGCGCGACGTGCCGCTCGGGATCGCCGCCCGCCAGCAGTGGCGGGCCCTCGTCGACCTACCTTTCAGGAGACTGCGCGGCCAGGTCTAGCAGCACCTCGTGCACCGCCGGCGAGGCCGCCAGGACGTTGCCCGTTTCGATCCAGCTGTCACCGCCCGACCAATCGGTGACGCGGCCGCCCACCTCCATCACCATCCCTGCCCCCGCGGCGAGGTCCCAGGTGTGGAGGCCGAGCTCGAAGAACCCGTCGAACGTGTTCGACGAGGTCCAGGCCAGGTCCAGGGCAGCCGCGCCCGCGCGGCGGAGGTCCTCGAAGCGCAGCAGCGCCTGTCTCATCACCGGCAGGTAGCGCGACAACAGCTTCTTGTTGCGAAACGGAAAGCCGGTGGCGACCACCGCGCTCGACGGGTCGACAACCCTATGCTGCGGCAGGCGGTCGCCATTCAAGAAAGCGCCCTCGCCGCGAGCGAAGGTGAACTCGAGGCTCAGAAAGGGTGCCAGAACAATGCCAACGGCCGGCCGGCCGCTGTCGAGCAGCGCCACCGACACCGCCACGATGGGAAACCCGCGCGTGAAGTTCGTCGTCCCGTCCAACGGGTCGACCGCCCACATCGTCTGGGCGCGCAGGCCGCCGCCCTCTTCGGCCAGCACGGCGATTCCAGGCGCCTCCCGGGCGAGGACTTCGAGGATCGCCGCCTCGGATCGCCAGTCCGTCGCGGTGACGTAGTCGCCGACGCCCTTCAGCTCGAACGCGCTCCCCGGCCTGGGCAGCCCTGTCTCGAGAATCACAGCGGCCCCCGCGCGTGCGGCGCGCAGCGCCACAGGAAGGAGCGAGCTCAGGCCTGCTTGTCCTCGAGGCCGAGGCCGAACATCGCCTCGAGGTCGTGGGCCGAGAACTGCTGAAACGCGACCATGGTCTGCGTCCGCGCGATGTGGTTGAGCTTGGCCAGGTGCTGGGTCACCACTTTGGCGAGGTCATCATGCTCGCGCACCCGGACGATCGCGATGAAATCCCAGTCCCCGGTGACCGTGTACACCTCCGCCACGCCGTCCACGTCGGCGAGCTCCGGGCCGAGGTGGGTGAGACCCTCGCGCTCGGCCTTGACGAGGATGAACGCGGTCAGCATGGAGTCACGTCGCGAGCACCGGAACCATCCCGCCGGTTGCCTCGCCGTAAGCCCACACGTCCATGTCGCCGTATTCGAGACCGTGGGCGCCGAGGATCGTGCAGATATGGGTCCGGTGGTCGTTGCCGTGGTGCAGCGCCTGGAGGAGCACCACGCCAAGGTGCAATTGGAACTGTCGGTCGCCGTACTGCGTATCGATCACGTCATCGGGGGTGATCCGTCCGGCGGCTTCGATGAGCTGGTTCCCGCCGCGTTCGGCGATCAGCCTGAGGGCGCCGACGCCCGGGAACTTATCCTTCTCATGGATCTGGGGCTCGTGCCCGACCATGCGTCGCAAATACCGCTGCTCTCCGCCCAGCAGGTGCTGCAGCGTCGCGGCGATGGTGCCGTACGTCCCCGGCGTGGTGAGCTGCAGCTGCTCGTTGCTCAACCTGGCGCAAACGTCGAGCAGGTGCAGGTTGGCCCACTTGTGATAGCGAAACGCTTCGATCAGCAGCGGCCCCACGACGCCCTGATTCTAAAACTTGGTAACCTGTCAAGGCATGGCACTTGACACCCTCCAGGCCCGTGGCCGGACGCTGGCCCTCTACGAGCGTTATGGGACGCTGCTGACAGAGCACCAGCGCGAGGTGCTGGACCTCTACCTGCGCAGCGATTGGTCCCTCGCCGAGGTGGCCGCCCACCAGGGCACATCGCGGGCCGCGGTGCACGATCTGCTCAGACGCTCGACCCGCGCCCTCCAGGAGTACGAGCGGAGGCTGGGCCTCCTGGCGGAGTCGACACGACGCAAGCGGGCGCTCGCAGCGGTCGAGCGCGAGCTGAACGGCCTGAAGCGCCGCCTGGAGAGGCTCGAAAGTGTTTGAGTCTCTGGGCGAGCGCCTCGCCGCGGCGCTGAAGAAGATCACCGGCAAGGGCGTGCTCCGGTCGGAGGACGTGGACGCCGCGCTGCGCGAGGTCCGCCTGGCGCTGCTCGAGGCCGATGTCAACTTCAAGGTCGTCAAGGATTTCGTCGAGCGCGTCCGGGCCAGGCTTGTCGGAGCGGAGATCTCTCCCGGCCTCACCGCGCCCCAGACCGTGGTCAAGGCCGTCAACGATGAGCTGGTCGATCTCCTGGGCGGCAACGCCGAAGGCCTTCGCTACGCGCCCCAGCCCCCGACGGTCGTGATGCTCGTCGGCCTGCAGGGTTCCGGCAAGACGACAACCGCGGTGAAGCTGGCGCTGATCGCCAGGCGCGATGGCCACCGGCCGCTCGTGGCCGCGCTCGACTACCGCAGACCCGCCGCGGTCGAGCAGCTCAGGACGCTGGCCGAGCGCGAGAAGGTCGCGTTCCACACGAGCCCGGGCGCCGTCGAGAGCATCGCCAGAAATGCAATCGCCGAAGCAAACCGCCTCAACAGCGACGTGGTCATCCTCGACACGGCCGGCCGCCTCCACGTCGACGCAGACCTCATGGACGAGCTGAAACAGCTCAAGTCCGCGGTCCCGGTCACCGAGACCCTGCTGGTCGCCGACTCGATGACCGGCCAGGAGGCGGTGAAGGTGGGGGAGGCGTTCGGCCAGGCGGTCGGGCTAGACGGTGTGATCCTCACCAAGCTCGACGGCGACGCAAGAGGCGGCGCGGCGCTATCCCTGAGAGCGGCGACCGGCCAGCGGATCAGGTTTGCGGGTACGGGCGAGAAGCCCCAGGACCTCGAGGTCTTCCTGGCCGATCGCATGGCGTCGCGCATCCTGGGGATGGGCGACGTGCTCTCTCTGATCGAGAAGGCGGAGCGAAACCTCGACACTGAAAAGGCGGCGGAGGTCGAGCGCCACCTGCGCGCCGGGCAGCTGAGCTTTGACGACTTCCTCGCCCAGATCCGCCAGCTGCGCGGCATGGGCTCGCTCGAAGGGATGCTCGACATGATCCCTGGCGCGGGCGGCCTGAAGGGCCAGCTCGCGGGCGCGGACACGGAAAAAGAGATGAGGCGCATGGAGGCCATCATCCTTTCGATGACGCCCAGAGAGCGGGCGCACCCGGAGCTCATCGACGGCGCACGGAAGCGCCGGATCGCCCAGGGCAGCGGCGTCCAGCCGGCCGACATCAACCGGCTGATCAAGGCGCGCGACGCCATGCAGAAGATGGCCAGGCAGCTCGGTCGGCAAGGCGGCAAACGAATCGGACTTCCACGAATCTATGGACAAGGAGGCGCAGGTTGGTAAAGATCAGGCTGAGGCGGATGGGGGCGAAGAAACACCCCTTCTACCGCCTGGTGGTGGCGGACGCGCGCTCACCGCGTGACGGACGCTTTATCGAGCACCTCGGGTACTACGACCCGATGACAGACCCGGTGCAGGTCAAGATCGACGTGGAGAAAGTGCAGAAGTGGCTGCAGCAGGGCGCCCAGCCAAGCGAGGCGGCGCGCAGCCTGTTGAAGCGGGAGGGAATCCTTGAGCGACGTGCAGAGAAACCGACCCCCACGGCGTGACAACTTTCGGCGGGGCGGCGGAGGAGGTTTCAACCGCGGCGGCTACCGCGGCGACAGGCCTTCCGGTCCGAGCGGACCTGGCATCGACTACCGAGCCCTGGTCGAGTACGTGGCGAAGTCGCTGGCGGAGAAGCCTGAGGACGTTTCTGTCGAGTCATTCGAGCGCGGCGGCGGCACAGTCGCCATCAAGGTGAAGCTCGCCGACGAGGACGTCGGGCGTTTCATAGGCAAGGCGGGCCGCAACATCGAAGCCCTACGCACGCTGGTGCGCGTGGCGTCGTCGCGCGACCGCAAGCGTGTGTTCGTCGACCTGGCCAACGCGCCTGTCGCTGGCCAGCATTTCGCGCCGCGCGGCCGGCGTCCATCAGGAGGCGAGGTAACGGCATGATCCGAGTCGGGCAGGTTACGGGGGCATATGGTCTCGAGGGTGCTGTAAAGGTCACCCCCTTGACAGACTTCCACGAGCGTTTCGACCCAGGCGCGTGCCTGATGCTGGACGGCTCCGAGCACCATGTGGAGTGGAGCCGGCCGAGCCAGCCGGGCATCGTGGTCAAGCTCAAAGGCATCGAGAACCGCACGATGGCCGAGCTGTTCCGAGGCCGCTATCTCGAGATCGCGGACGAGCACATGAGATCCCTCGAGCCCGGACGGTTCTACCACCGCCAGGTGGTGGGGCTGGCCGTGTTCTCCAGTTCGGGCGAGCGGCTCGGCGTGGTGGAGGAGGTCCTCGAGCGGCCTGCCAACGACGTCTGGGTCAGCAAGGACGGCGCGATCGAGCATCTGATCCCCGCCACGAAGGACGCTGTGGTCCAGGTGGACATCGCGCATGGCCGCATCGTCGTGGCCGACTGGCTGCTCAACATCGAGGACGCCCGAGAAAGCAACTGAGATGAGATTCGACGTCGTCACCATCTTTCCGGCCATGTTCGGGCCCGTGTTTCAACAGGGCGTCATCGGGCGCGCTGTCGAACGCGGCATGCTGGAGCTGCAAGCGCACGACCTGCGCGAGCACACACACGACCGGCACCGTCAGGTCGACGACATGCCATTCGGCGGTGGCCCCGGGATGGTGATGAAGCCCGAGCCGGTGATCGAGGCGGTGGAGGCGATCCGCGCCAGGAACTCCGGACCGGTCGTGCTCATGGAGCCGTGGGGTGAGCTACTCGACCAGAGGGTCGCGGCAGAGCTGGCCAACGAGACTGGACTGATCATCGTTTGCGGTCGTTATGAAGGCATCGACGATCGGGTGCGGGCGGCGCTGAACGCCCGCGAGATCTCGATTGGCGATTACGTGTTGAGCGGCGGTGAGATCCCGGCGATGGTCCTCATCGACGCGGTCGCGAGGCTCGTCCCAGGCGTGGTCGGCGATCCCGGCTCGCTGGCGCAAGACAGCTTCTCCGACGAGCTGACAGGCTGGCCGCAGTTCACCCGGCCCGCCGAGTACCGAGGCATGACCGTCCCTGAAGTGCTGTTGTCCGGCGACCACGCGCGCATCAAGCAGTGGCGCCGACAGCAGGCAGCGCAGAGACGCGTTCCACAACGTAAGGAGTTGAAGAAGACATGAACGTCATCCAGCAGCTCGAGAAAGAGCAGCAGAAAAAGAAGGTGCCCGCACTGCGTGCAGGCGACACGGTGAAGGTGCACGCCAAGGTCGTCGAGGGCACGCGCGAGCGCATCCAGATGTTCGAAGGAACCGTGATCCGAGTCACGGGCGGAGGCCTGCGCCAGAACTTCACCGTGCGGCGCGTGACGCACGGAGTCGGCGTCGAGAGGACGTTCATGATCCACTCGCCGCGCATCGACAAGATCGACGTCCTGCGCCACGGCGACGTGCGCCAGGGCCGGCTCTACTACCTGCGAGGCAAGGTGGGCCGCGAAGCCCGCATCAGAGAGCGCCGCCGCGTGGTCGCTGAGCCGGAAGCCGAAACGGCAGCTGAAGAGCCGGAAGCTGGTCAAGAAGGCGACGAGGTGGAGACGAAGGAACAGCCCTAGGTCGATTCACACCACGAGCGATTTGATAGCGGCGGTTACCCCGATGGCACTACAACAACTCCGGGCAGGCGGAGCGGTCCCTCGTTGTGTCAATCTCCTGCACTTATGGACGCGATCGACCACGTTGTGATGAATGCGCATCTTCACTACCTGGGAATGGCGGCGCGAGTCATCGAGCCTGTCATGAAACTTGCCGTGTTGACCTGCATGGATGCGCGCATCGATGCTGCCGCCTTGCTTGGGCTGCGGCCAGGAGACGCTCATGTGATCCGCAACGCCGGCGGCCGGGCATCGGGCGATGCATTGCGTTCATTAGCGATATCTCAGGCGATCCTCGGCACCCGTGAAGTGATGGTGCTTCATCACACGGATTGCGCTCTGGGTCGCTTCACCGAGTCAGACCTTGCTGAACGAATCACGGCAGCGACCGGCCATCCCTTTGCTGAAGAGCTCGGCTGCTTCACCGATCCGATCGATGCTGTGCTAGAGGACGTCGATCGGTTGAGGGGCTATACAGGTTTGGTTCATCGCGACAAAGTCCGCGGGTTCATGTACGACCTGGCTGCCAATGCTCTGAGAGAGGTCCTCGAACGCAAGAGCGCCTGTTAGGTCTCTGGCGTCGCGCACGGGCCGCGAAGCTGAGGAGTTCGATCGGACAAGTCAGAACCGGGGCCTGAGCCTAAAATCCCGCCAGCATGGTGCCGCGTCGCGCATCCAACCCACGGGTCGCCCTCCTGCGCCCAGGCTTTTTGGCCGCTACAGGCCTCCTGCTGGCGATGGCGACTTTCGCGTTCCAGGCTCCCGCGGTGGCGTCCGCGGCTGGTCGAGCCTGCGCCACCGCCGGTAACGACGGCCCGAACGCAGCGCTGACCGGAGTCGTCAACTCCTATTACCCCGCCACCGCCAGCGCGGCGTCCGGAGCGACGGCCATCTCGGTGGGCGCTCGGATTCCGTCGGCTTCACCGCCAATCGCGCCCGGAGATCTTCTCCTGGTCATCCAGATGCAGGACGCCGACATCTCGGGGACCAACGCGATCACATACGGTGACGGCGCCAGCGGCCGAGGCACCACCAGCCTTCGCTCGACCGGGTTGTACGAGTACGTGGCCGCGACAAGCGCGGTCGTCGCCGGCGCCGTAAACATCGCAGGGACCGGGGCCGGCGGCGGCCTGGTCAACAGTTACGACTTCTCCACGGCGGTCACAGCGACCAACGGCTTTCGGACATTCCAGGTGATTCGTGTTCCGCAGTACTCGAGCGCGACGGTCGTCGCCGGTCTGACGGCGGCAGCATGGGATGGCACCGTGCATGCGGGCGGAATCCTCGCCCTCGACGTCGCGGGCGCGCTCAACCTGAACAGCCAGACGATCGGCGTCGATCAGCTCGGATTCAAAGGCGGCCTTGGCGTGATCCAGGCTGGTCCGCTCAACGGGGACACGGGTACTGACTACGTCGTGGCCAGCCAGCGTGGGCATCACGGTTACAAAGGCGAGGGCATCGCCGGCACTCCCCATTTCCTCTACGACGCAATCGCCAACGCCGCAGTCAGCGGCGCGGCGGACGGCTACCCGAGCGGTGATGCGGCCCGGGGAGCTCCAGGCAATGCCGGCGGGGGCGGCACCGACGCAGACCCCGCGATCAACGATCAGAACAGCGGCGGCGGCGGCGGCTCGAACGGCGGCCAGGGCGGCACGGGCGGCAACTCCTGGGCCAGCAACCAGCCGGTCGGTGGCCTCGGTGGTGCCGCCGTGCCGGCGACGGCGGCCAGGGTCGTCCTCGGCGGTGGCGGCGGGGCTGGGTCTCGCAACAACTCGACCGGCTTTGCGTCCTCGGGCGGCACCGGCGGCGGGATCGTCATGATCCGGACGGGCTCGCTGACGGGAACCGGCACCATCACGGCCAACGGTGGGGTTGGAGTCACGCCGGCCAACGACGGCGGCGGCGGCGGCGGGGCCGGCGGCAGCGTAGTCGTCACCACCAACGCAGGCACGGTCAACGGCCTGACCATTCAGGCCAACGGCGGCAACGGCACCGACGCCTGGCCGGCCGGCCCCGCGGGCCTCCCGAACCGCCACGGTCCCGGAGGCGGCGGCGCGGGCGGCGTGATTGTCACCTCCAACGCGTTGCCGCCGGCCCAGACGAGCGTTGCCGGTGGTGCGCATGGCACCACCACGAATGGCCCAGATCCGTACGGTTCCACGAGTGGGGCTCTCGGACTTGTCGTCACGACGACGGTGGGGGCGATCCCTGGGTCGTCGTCCGGCGCCGAGTGCGTTCCTGCGGTGGCCGTCTCCAAATCGACCAGCACGCCCAATGTGACCAACACGCCGCTTGGAACGGTGGCGACCTATACGATCACGGTGAGCAACGCGCCCGGCACGTCGCCGGCGTCCGGCGTGAGCGTCTCGGACGCGTTGCCCGCCGGGTTCAGCTACGCAACCACGGTAAGCGTCGTTCTCAGCGGTGGCGCAACCCGCCCTTCCACCGTCAACCCGGCCCCCGGGGCCACGAACCCGACGTTCGGCACCTTCACCATCCCAGGCGGCGGCTCGGTTGCGATCACCTTTACGGTCAACATTGCCTCGAGCGTTCCTCCGGGCACATATAACAACCCGGCCACCGCGACGTTTCTGGATGCGGTCCGCACCTCGCCCGCGGGAACCACATCGAGCAACTACCCAGGCGGTGGGCTCGATCGGGTGACGGTCGGCCTCCCCGATCTGACAATCACCAAGAGCCACACAGATCCGTTCGTGCGAGGGTCCACCACCTCCACCTACACGCTGGTCGTGAGCAACTCGGGCGGCGCAGCGACCATCGGGGTGGTCACGGTGACGGACACGTTGCCGGCCGGGCTGACGCCCACCGGCGCGGCAGGAACCGGGTGGACCTGCCCGCCACCTGTCGGTCAAACCGTGTCGTGCACACGGGCCGACGCGCTTGCTGGCGGCTCCTCGTATCCGCCCATCACGGTGACGGTGACCGTCCTGGCAAGCGCGCCAAGCGCTGTCACCAACCAGGCGGTTGTCAGCGGCGGCGGCGAAACCAATACCGCCAACGACACCGCAAACGATCCCACCAACATCGTCACCCTGCCCGGCCTGCCGAACACCTCAGGACCTCTGATCCTGGCTCATGCATCCGGACCTCTCAGGCCGGACTCGACCCCCGACATGTGGCCGGCGGTTTTGGGCGGAATCGCCGGCGTTGCAGGTCTGGGCATCGTGTTGCGTGACTCTCGCCAGGCGCCGGCTCGGTTCCGGCGCAGGCGCCGTCGATCCGGCAGCCGCCGGCTTCCTTTGATTCTGTGCGCTGTCGTTGGCGCCCTCGGCGTCCTCCCATCGATCGCGTTTCCCGCGACCACCCCGGTATCGCCCTCGTCCGCACCTGCTGTCGCGGAGGCGCCTGCCGGCACCGAGCTGATTGGGACCAAGATCGTGACCGAATCGAAGCCTGCCACCCCGCCGGCTGAAGAGACCTTCCATCCCGCCGGCGGACCGATCACGCCCGCGCGACTGCGGATTCCATCGATTGGTGTTGACGCCCCGGTCGCCAGTGTCGGTCTGCTCCGTGACGGCTCCATGGATGTCCCCGACAACCTGTGGAAGTCGGGGTGGTTGTCGAGCAGCGCGCGCCCGGGCCAGGCTGGGTCGTCGGTCATCGCCGGCCACAGAGGAGTCGGCACCCCGGCCCTCTTCAGCCACCTCGAAGATTTGCGAGCGGGCGACAGGATCCACGTCGTCGATGCCGGCGGGGGTGAGCTCGTCTATGAGGTAACAGGCGTGACCGTGCTCGACCTGAGCGTCGCATCGCAGGTCAAGGTGTTTGGGAACACGTCGCAGCAGCAGCTCGTGTTGATCACCTGCTTCGGCCGGTACTCGAGCGCCACGCGGACGTACGACCGCCGGCTGGCGGTCTTCAGCCGCCTGATCTAGAAGGCGGGAATTTCGAGTACCCCGCCCGATCGATCATCCAGTCCGGGTAGCCGGCCCACGTAGGAGACCCAGATCCTCGAGTGGTCGGAGGACGTGGCGATCCCATTGAGCCTGGCGCCGCCGAACGCCCTGCCACGCGCTCGCACGTGGCGTACGTCCACGACGGAGCCGTCCTGGCGCATGCGTACCACGGTTCCGTTGCCGCGGTTGCAGACGTAGAAGTCCGAGTTCTCTTCCAGCGTCGTGTTGCTCGCCCAGTTTGGATCTTCAGTTTCGATGTTCACAGGTGCGAGATCGACCGGCTGATCCAGCGCCGAGGATCGGATCGTTCGGCTGCTCGTCGGCATGAAGACCTGGCTGCCGGACGTCCCGCCTGTCTCGAGCCCTAACGCAAGTATCGAGTTGTCGAAGGGCTGGCTCACATAAAGGACGATTGCCCCGGCGTAGTTGACGAGCGCGCCCAGGCGGGGAGTGGTCAGCACCGCGGGATCGCCGTCTTCGAGGTCGCTCCACGAACTTCCGACTAGAGGCTGAACGGTTCCACCCGGAGCGAGCCCATCGAGTCCTTTGCCCGTGTGCTCTTGAACCACGCTGCCGTCGGCGACGATGACGCAAAAGACGGCGCGGCCGCTGCCATCTGGGGAGTGCCCAAGAAACGCAGTCCCGACCGCCCCTTTGGTGAGGGCGCCTGGGATGACTTGAGCTGGCCTCCGGCCAGTCAGGTCGCCGAAATACACACCGCCGGTGATAGCGTTCGGTGCTCCCTTGAGGGGCCGGCCGTCCGGGTCGTCGATGGTCGAGCTGCCCGGGCCATCAAGCCCATACGGCGCGTTGGCCGGCCACAACCGGCCAAAAGCGTTATTGATCGAAATTCCGAGGGGGTTTGTAACACCGGTCTGGGCCGCCGTGACAGCGGCCGGGTTGTAGAAACCGTTGCGCCACGCCGGGCTTTGCGCGCTGTACATCTGGACCGCGCCACCTTGCGTGCTGGCCTGATCGCCTGCGCCGGCAAATGTGGGCGGCACTTCAAGGATCGAGCCGCCTCGCGGGTCGACCGAAAGGAAAGAACCCTCCAGCTGGTCCTGGTTCGCTTTAGGAGCCCCGAAGTTGGACGTGCTTCCGACCACCAACCTCGCCGCATCGAGCACGCGGCCGGGTTGGGTGAACGCGGCCAGGGTAGGGTTGTCGTGGATCGGCCCTCCGCGCAGGAAGGTCCCGATCGCCGCAATCGCGGACGCGCCTGGAATGCCGACCACCACCACCCGGCCATCAATGGCCAGCGCGCTCCCGGTGTCCTGTCCATAAAGCACTTTGGGGTCGAACAGGGTGGCGACTCCCGCTGCGCCTGCCGCCGAGGCCAGCAAACCGAGCGCACGCCGTCGAGTGATCTTGATCATGATCCGAAGAGGGTACACAACGGAGGGGGGTGAGGCCTTCTGCAGTGAAGGATGAGGCCGTGTCTACATGTGCTGTGTTAAGCGCCTAGCGGTCCGAGCCGTCGGACATTAATCTCGGAAGATGCGTCCCAAGCTCTGGAAGTTCGAGAGGATGGCCGCCGACATGGGCTACCAGGTCGTGGCGGGCGTCGACGAGGTCGGGATGGGCCCACTCGCAGGCCCTGTGGTCGGCGGCGCCGTGGTGCTGAAGATCGGCGACCGGATCCCCGGCCTCAACGACTCCAAGCTGATGACCGCAGAGGAGCGCGAGCGCGTCGACAAGATCATTCGCCGCCGCGCCGTCGCGGTCTCGCTGTGTGCGGTCGACCACACACAGATTGGCCGGCTCGGCCTCTACAAGGCCCGCATCCTCGCCCACGCCGGCGCGGTCGCCGGCCTTGCGGTCAAGCCCGAGTACCTCTTGATCGATGCGTTCGACATACCCGACACCCCGCTGCCCCAGATGGCGGTGGTGCGCGGCGACAAGATATGCGCCTCGATCATGGCCGCCAGCATCGTGGCCAAGGTTGCGCGCGACGCGACCATGGTCGAGTACGACCGCCTTTACCCGGGGTATGGCTTTGCCGACCACAAGGGATACGCCACTCCGTCGCATCGCGCCGCGATCCGGCGACTCGGCCCAAGCCCGATTCACAGGACGTCTTGGGCGCCCTTTCGCGTCTCCGAGCTGGTCGGGATCGAGAGCTAGGAAGGGCCGGCGAGAGCGCCGCCGCCGACCTGCTCCGCGCCCGCGGCTATGAGGTGATCGGCGCTGGGTTCCTCGCCCGGCGCGGCGAGATCGACCTGGTCTGCAGGCGTGGCAGGACGCTCGTCGTGGTCGAGGTGAAGACGCGAAGCACCGACGAATTCGGCACGCCCCTCGAGGCGGTCGGCTCGCGCAAGAAGCGCGCGCTCATGAATGCAGCCGCGGAGTACCGCGCACTGGCGGAGTGGCGCGGACCAATTCGTTACGCAGTGGTCGGCCTGACGGCCAAGCCCGACGGAAGCTTCGATGCAGAGCTCGTAGAAGACCCATTTGACTGACCGCCGAACGCGCCATCCCGCCCGCGTCAGTTGGTGGCGATCGAGTCCTCGAAACCGCGCAGGTGCGAGCTGGCGAGCCACAGCATCAGCCAGACCACCGCCGCACCCGCCGCAGCCAGCGCGACCGCAACGACGGCGCTCAACACGGCGAACGCCGGCGTTGCGGAGACGGGCAAGCCGGCGACCGGGTTGCCCGCCGCAAGGCTGGCCGCCAGGTAGAAAAGCGCGAGCGCTCCGACCGAAAACAACCCGAAGGCCAGCTCGCCGCCCATGGCGGCGAACGTCCCGATGATGCCCACGGAGCGGCGGTCGTCCGAGGACTCGAAGTTCGGGTCGATCGCCCCGGCCGAGACCCCGATGCACACGCACCCGACGCCCAGCCACACGGCAAGCAGAGCGACCTGCAGGGTCTTCCACGGACTGTTGCCGCCGACAATGGAGAGCCCGAGGCTGATCACGCCCGTCAGGGCCAGCACCGGCACGAGCGTGAACAGCACCTTGGCGCGAATCAGCTGCCACGCCGTCACCGGCGCTAAGCGGAGCAGCTGGTAACCCCTGCGCTCAGCGGGGATGGCGGTAGTGGCGAACATCATCGACATGAAGAGCGAGACGAACGACACGACGAAGACGTCGTTCCAGAACAGGTCGACGCCTCGCCCCGGCCGGATGAGCAGCACGGCGTAGGCGAGGAGGAAGATCATCGCGGGCAGAAAGCGGCTGAGCCGCCGGATGTCGCGGCGATATGCGATCCAGTCCTTGCGCGCGATCGCGAACCCGGGGGAGCCGGCGCCTCTCGTCGCAACCCGCGGCGGCTTCCGGCGTCGCGTCCTCCATCGCGAGGGCACGCCCCCGAGCAGACCGAGCCCGGCCAGCAGCGTCCGCTCGTACAGCAGCGCGGCGGCGCCCACCAGGACGATGGCAAACACCAGCGTGACTCCGGTCCATACAAGCGCAGTGGACGTGTTGCCTTCGATCACAGCGCTCAGCGCATGCCCGGGCCATGACGAAGGCAGCCACTCGATGCGCTGGAGGGAGGAGACGAGGTTGGAGAGGTCCGGCTGGTGCCGCGGGGTGAAGGAGCCGAGGGTCTGTCTGAGGGTGAGGTTCCACGCGAGGTAGAGCCCGCCCCCGGCGATGGTCGCCACCGCGACCGCCACGTCGCGTGCGATCCGGGCGGGGACCCACCGCAGGACCGCCGCCATGAAGGTGGCCTGCAGCGCCGTCACCAGCAGCACCTGGACGAAAACGAGGACCAGCGCGAGCAGGTAGTAGACAGGCGATGCGCCCGATCCGGCGCCAACGCCTGCGACGAAGATGAGAAAAACTACCGCCACGAGAAGGTTCGCGCTCATCGCGAAGAGCGAGCGGGCGAGAAAGATCTCGAGCGACCGGACTGGGGCCAGCACGAGCTGCATGAGGTCGCGTCCTGCGAAGTACGTGGCGATGACACTCGGAAAACCGACGACCAGCATCAGGACCGACAGCGCCGTGAACGCGCCGGCGAGCATCGCATCGCGCGCCGAGGGCAGAAGATGGCCCGCGGCGGCCGCCAGCGCAAACAGGAACCCGCCGAAGACAGTCCCGCCCAGCAGGGCGAAGAGCACGAGCCCGACGACTCGCAGAGGGTTGGCCTTCGCGATGCGATTGCGCCATGCCCGCCACTCGGCGCGCAGGATGATCCCGACCGCCGAACGGCTCACGGCTGCGGCGCGAGCAGGCGCTCGATCAGCGCGCTCGACTCTGGCCCGGCGGTGAGGCGGAGGAACAGGTCCTCGAGGGTGGCCTGCGCACTGCCCGCCTGCGCGCGCAGGTCCTCCATCGTGCCCGTGGCGACGAGGTTTCCGTGGTCCATGATCGCGATGCGCCGGCAAAGCGCCTGCGCAACCTCGAGGATGTGGGTTGACAGCAGAACAGTGGTGCCCCGCGCGGCGAGCTCCTCGAGCAGGTCTTTGACGAGACGCGCCGAACGCGGGTCCAGGCCGTTGGTCGGCTCGTCGAGCAGCAGCACGGACGGCTCGCGGATGAGCAGCGATGCGAGCCCGATCTTCTGCTTCATGCCGTGGCTGTACGCGCCGATCAGCTCGCCGTCGCGATCCGCCAGCTCGAACAAGCCCAACAACCTCTCCATGCGCTGCTGGCGCTCCGGTCCGCGCGGCATGCGGTACAGGTCCGCGATGTAGTCGAGGAATTCGCGTCCGGTGAGGTGCGGGTGGATGAACGGCTCCTCGTCCAGGTAACCCAGGCGCGCCTTCGCCTCCATCGGTTGGGCGAACACGTCGAAGCCGTCGATCAGCGCGGTCCCAGCGGTGGGCCGGATGAGCCCGCACAGCATGCGCAAGGTGGTCGTTTTGCCGGCGCCGTTGGCGCCGAGGAAGCCGAAGATCTCTCCGCGCGATACCTCGAAGCTCACGTCACGCACGGCGCGCACGATTCCATATCCCTTGACCAGGTGACGCGCTTCGACCGCGGAGTGTGCCTGGCTCATCGCCAGTGCCGCTCCAGCTCAGAGGCGTATTTCCTGCCGATGATGTCGGCGTTGCTCAGGAGCCAGTTGTCGAGCCGTCGCGTGCCGCGCGGCCGCTCACGCGAGACCAGGAGCTCCTCCATCAGCCCCGTCAGCTCGGGCTCGTTCAGCGTCACGTCGTTGACCCATCGCCCGATGAGTCTGGCGGCTCGCACCGCGTTGCGAGGCGACATATAGATGAAGCGGGGATGGCGGCTGACTGCGATCGCGATCGATTCCACCATCTCGCTGTAGTAGACGATGTCGGGGCCGGCCGCATCCACCGTCACGCTGTCGGCCTGTTCCGCCGCCCAGGTCGCGATCTCTGCGACGTCCTCGCCCGCGACAGGCTGCAAGCGGTAGTCGCCCTTGCCGGGGATGCCGAAGATGGGCAGCCTCCGCAGGAGCCACGCGATGTTGTTGATCAAGATGTCGCCCTGGCCGAAGACGAGCGTCGGCCGCACGATCGCCCACGAGATGCCCGTCTCACGAAGGGCACGCTCGGCCCACGCCTTGCCCGCGTAGTAATCGAGGTGCGAATCCTCTGCCGGGTTGCTGACCGATATGTGCACGACCTTGCGCACGCCGGCGTCCCTTGCGGCGCCGAACAGAATTCTCGAGTTGGCGACCGCCTGCCCGAAGTGGAAGCGGCCGCGCTGAAACCGCACCCAGTAGGTGTTGTAGAGCACGTCCGCCCCGCGAAGGCTCTCGACCAGCGCCTCGCGGTCGGTGAACTGGAGAGGCGCCACCTCGGCGGTGATGTCCTCAGTGCCCGGGCGCCGAGGGTGATTGGTCAACGTTTTGATCCGTCGCTCCTGGGCCATCAGCCGCCGCGCGATGAACCTGCCGGTGAAGCTGAACGCGCCGGTGACGACGTCGAGACCGGTGGCCTGGCTCAAAACGGGAAGCGCGTGAGGTCGTAGGCCGCGGAGCCGGGCAGCACGTGTCCAGCGATCACGACGCGGGGCCGGTGGCGCACGGCCTCCGCGGGATGCACCTCGGGCCGCAAGCCGTTGAAGATAGGAAAGCGCAGCGTGCCGTCGGGCGACCACTCTGAATAGCGGATGCTCACGACGAGCTCCGGCCTGACCCAGTGGACCGGCCGGATCATGATCGGCGGCGGCTCGAGCGGCGAGCTCTCCGTGCTGAGCTCGATCAGCCTCTCATGCAGGGCCCGCATCGCATCGTCGTCGTAGCCTCCCCCGACCGCGCCGCATGGCAAGAGCCGGCCGTCTTCGTGGTAGCCGACCACCAGAGCGTCGAACGGCCGCTCCCCCGTCCACCCGATGACGACGAAGTCATCCGACTTCACCGCCTTGACCTTCAGCCAGAACGGGCTTCGCTGGCCCGGCACGTAAGGGCTCTGCCGGTGCTTCGCGACCACGCCCTCGAGGCCTCGCTCGAGACACGCCTCGAACAGCTCGACCCCGTCCTCCTCGATGTGCTGGGGGACGAAGATGTGGCCGCCGGCCTCAACTGCCTTGGCAAGGCGGGCACGCCTTCTGATCAGCGGCTGCCTCAGCTGGGGCCGTCCCTCGAGGTAGAGGGCGTCGAACGCCAGGTAGGCGGTCGGGATCTCGTCTCGCATGCGGGCCCCGCCGGCCAGGCGCTGGCGCAGCCGCGGATAATCGGGGCGGCCGTCGTTGTCGGTTGCCACCAGCTCGCCGTCGATGACGCTTCCCGGGGGCACTCGCTTTGCTGCGGCCACCACCTCAGGGATATCCGCCGTGAGGTCGCTCAGCCCGCGGTCCTGCAGGCGGACCGTTCCGTCCGGGTCGCGAAACAGGATGCAGCGCAGCCCGTCCCACTTCACCTCGAAGACATACTCCGGCGAGCTGAACGGGGCCTCGGCCGAAGCAGCCTGCATAGGGCGCGCCTCGCCCGGGAAGCTCTCGAGCTCGATCTGCAGCTGGTCGGGATCCGCCATCCGGCTCAGGTTAGAGCCCAGGCCCTTATGAAGCTTTACGCCGTCTCCGGGTCTCGGCGGCCGGCTTCTCGCGTCCGGCGCGCTGCTTCTTGGCCTGCTCGACCGAAGCCCGCAAGGCTTCCATGAGGTCCATGACCTTGGCGGGCTGAGGCGCCTCTGGCGCTTCGATGACCTCGCCCTCCATCTTCGCCTGGACGACCTTCATGACCGCCTCGCGGTAGTTGTCCTTGTAGCGGCTGGGGTCGAACGTGTCGGCCAGGCTCTCGATGAGCGCCTTCGCCATCTCGAGCTCCTTGGGGTTGATCTTCACCTCGTCCTCGAGGCCCTTGAGGCCTTCGGTCGAGCGGATCTCGTCGGGCCAGTGCAGCGTGTTCATGATCAGGCCCTTGCCGTTGGGGTGGAGGGCGGCGAGGTGCTCTTTGTCGCGCAGCGCGATCTTCGCGATTGCCATCCGGCCCGTCCCTTCGAGCGCCTTGCGGAGCAGGTGGTAGGGCTTCTTGCCGAGCTCTTCCGGCTCGACGTAGTAGGCGCTGTCGAAATACAGGCCCGGCTCGATGTCGTCGACCGGCACGAACTCCTCGATGTCGATCGCGTGCTGCGTCGGCAGAGGGAGGTTGTCCAGGTCCTTGTCCTCGATGATCACGTAGCGGTCCTTGCCGACCTCGTAGCCGCGCAGGATCTCGCTGTACTGGACCTCGTGGTCGCCTTCGGCGCACCAGCGCTTGTACGAGATGGGGGAGTGATGGTCTGGACAGAGCTGGCGGAAGGAGACTTTCGATGTCGACTCCGTCGCGTTGTAGAGGCGGATCGGGATCGAAACCATCCCGAATGAGACGACGCCTTTCCACATCGATCTCGGCATGGCGACGCAGTTTACCTCCTGTTCCTCGGCTTGGCTACGTTTCGTAAGCTCAGGCGCCTCAGGCGCCTACGTCCCGCCTCTGCATCACAAGTATCGAGCTTCCCAACCCGACGAGCGCGAGAAGGAGAAGAAGCGCCAGGTTGCGTCCGTCGATTCCGCTCGCCAGCGGCGCACCGACGAGCCGGAAGGCGGAGATGCTCTGTGCCCAGCCGGGCAGCCCGAGAGCGCCACCGATCTGGTCGTCGAGGTAGCTCGCGAACGCGAATCCGACGAACAGGGCCGGCGCCGCGCGCGGCACCCAGGAAACGAGCAACGACCCCGCCGCTCCCATGACGAGGCTGAAGAGAACGAGGAGGAGGCATGCATCGACGAGGCGTGCCGGGTCCAGCGCCAGGTTCGCCGAGCGTGACGTGAACGCGACGGAGAGGCCGCTCAGAGCCGCGAGGACGGCCGCGGTGACGGCCAGCGCGCCCAGGCGCTCGAGCACGACCGCCGATCGTGAGTACGGAGCGCTGAGCTCGGCCTCGAGCCGACCGTCGCGGTCCTCGGCCGCCCAGCGTGCCACGAACGCGAAGGTCAGCCCCGCAAGCATCAGGACCGCGGCGTGGAACCATGTCTGGCCGAGCACCTGCGCGTAGAACACAAAGATGTACTGCGGAAGGCCTGGCAGGAGGCGGGGCAGGGACAGCAAGCCTTGCATCGAGCTTCGAGTCGCGGCTACGAGAACGATCCCAAGAACGGCAAACGCGGCGCACCACGCCGCGAGGGCGATGCGCTCCGAATAGAGCTCACGCGTGACTGCAAGGCCGAGCAGCGGCGTGCCCGAGGGTTCGTGTGTGGTTCGCCTCGGCACTTGCCCCCCGACACGACTAGTTGACGCGCCGGCCGCGAGGGCGATTCCGACCGCCGCGATCGCGACGAGCATCGCCAACCCGCCCAGGTCGAAGTGGCCGCCAGGCGGAAGGGGCGTGGACAGATCGTAGTAGTGGAAAGGGGACAGCCAGCGTGCCAGGTCGAGTTGCGTGAAGATGCGGCTGAGGCTGTTCAGGAAATAGAGTGTGAGCAGCAATCCACCCGCGACCACGGTCGCGGCCGGTGTGAGCTGCGCCACGAGAAGGCAGATCGCGTAGCAGGCGATCGCGAGCGCAACCAGGAGCACGCCTGCCTCGACGAGGGGGAGCCCACCGACCGACTCGCCACCTGACGCCGCTCCGATGAGGACTCCGATGCACGCCGCGACCGAGGCGATGATCACAGAGAGCGCGAAGGCGGCCGCACGCGAAACGATCTGCGGTGACCGGGCTCCGGTCGCAGCCACCAATGCCCACGCGGCAAAAAGAATCGCCAGCGGTCCAAACGCGCGCCACTCGACGTAACCCGCAATGGTGCCGGGGCGGAACGGAGGTGAGAAGAGGGCCGCGTTCGCCACGGCCTCGGTCGATAGCGAGTATCCGAACGCGGCGCGCTCGGCGAACGTGTGGCCCGCCATGCGGAAATACGCCAGGGATTGCAGAAGGGTCGTGGCAAATCCCGCGATGGCAAAGGCGAGGACGGTCCACCGCGCCTGCCCTAGCGCGCGGAGCGTGGCACTCATGGCGGCAGTGCTTTGCGGCTCCGCTCCTCGAGCTCCAGGGGCAGGTCTTCGATCCTCATCACCCTCGACAGCTTTCCCCTCCGCAGCAGGCCGACGACGTCGCATTGACTTTCAACTTCCGCTGCGCTGCGCGACGCCAGCAGGATCGTCGCCCCCCCTGCGCGCGCTTCGTCGATCAGTGCGTGCAGCTCGGCGGTTCCACGCTCGTCGAGATGTTTTGATGGCTCGTCGAGGATCAAAAGATCGGGATCGTGCATGAAGGCCAGGACGATCGAAAGCTTCTGCCGATCGTCCCTGCTGTACTCACGATGGCGACGACCCAGGTCGAGATCGAAGCGCTCCGCAAGCTCGCTCACGCGGTCCTTGTGCACACCGCCCCGCAGGCCCGTGAGGTACGCGACGATCTCGCCGCCTCGCATGGAACCAAACTCCGGCGTCTCGTCGGGTACATAGCCGACCCTGCGCTTCACCTCGACCGCCTCCCGAATGCAGTCCAGACCGAAGACGTATGCGGAGCCGCGCGTCGGCCGGATCATGCTCATCAGCAGGCGGATGGTGGTCGTCTTGCCGGACCCATCCGGGCCGAGGCAGCCGAAGATCTGCTGCGGCGAGACCTGCAGGTCGAGGTCGAACAGGCCCTGGCCCGAGCCGTAATCCTTGGTAAGCGCCGAGGTCCTGATCGCGGCGACCGCCATTTCGACGAGCATATAGGCGACGTGCGCCTGGGCGACATCGAGCTCCACCTCCTGGTCACCGACCACTGGAAAGCGGACGGCGGCCTGATGTTCGGAGTCGTGCCCAAGATCCTGTGGGAGAAGCAGAAGCCGGCCGACCGCAACAACATGGTTGACGCCAGCTGCGTCTGCCTGATCGCGCGCATGAACGGTCGCGTCATCGTGTGCGAGACAGGCATCGGGAACAAGATCAGCGAGAAGCGCGCGCAGCAGTTCGCGATTCGTGAGCCGGAGGACCTACTCCACGCGCTGCAGCGTCTGGGGATCCGGCCCGAGGAGGTAGACGCGGTCGTCACGACGCATCTCCACTGGGATCACGCCGGAGGCCTTACGCGCCGCAATCAGCTGGGCGCGCTGCAGGTCACGTTCCCCAAAGCTCGTCATTTCATCCAGCGCAGCGAGTGGGACTTCGCGGTGCATCCCGACGTGCGCAGCAAATCTAGCTACCTCATCGATGACTTCACGCCGCTGGCCGACGGCCACGACGCAGTCGAGTTCCTCACGGGCGACGCCGAGATCTTGCCCGGCGTGCACCTCCGCCATGTCGGCGGCCACACACCCGGGAGCCAGGTGCTGATCCTGCGGTCGGGCGAGCTTGCTTGCGCGGTGACGGGGGACCTCGTGTGCCAGACACCGCACCTGCGCGTGCCGTGGAACATGTCCGCCGACCTCGAGCCGCTCCGCGTCTTTGAGCAGAAGGCGCGGCTGTTCGACGAGGCGGAGAAGCATCGCTGGCTGCTCGTGCTGAGCCACGAGCCCGACCTGCCGGCCGGCTACCTCGAAGAAGGACGCTGGATCGCCGAGCCGCGGCTGACGACGTGAGCTTCACCACCGCCGACGGGCGCAAGCTGACCTACCGCAAGCTCGGCCACGGGCCGGTGCTCGTGTGCCACCCCGGCGGTCCGGGATTCTCCTCCACCTACTTCAGCGACCTAGCTGCGCTGTGGGAGCAGCACACGCTGATCATGCTCAACCCCCGCGGCACCGGTGGCTCGGACCGGCCCAAAGATCCGCGCGCCTATGGAATCGACGATTACGTCGCCGACATCGAGTCATTGCGAGAGCACCTCGGCCTGGAGCGCATGAATCTGCTCGGCCACTCGCACGGCGGCGTGGTCGCGATGGCGTATGCCGCGACCCACCCGGGGCGCGTGCGCAGCCTCGTGCTGGCCTCGACGCTGGCTCGTTTCGGACCGGAGCAAGAGGCCGCGATGCAAAAGGGAATGGAAAAGCGAGCCGGCCAGGAATGGTGCGCCGACGCGATCGCTGCGCTGCAGGAGGAGCAGGCGGGCAACTTCGAGACGGACGAGGAGCTGAGCGGGCTCGTGTTTCGCGAGCTGCCGCTTTACTTCGCGCACTACGGCGCGGTCGAGGCCGGATATCTGGACACACTGAGGACCGAGACGATCAACGCCGACGCGCTGAAGCTCTTCAACCAGGAGATCTTCACCACTTTCGACCTGCGCAGCCGCCTTCCATCGATCACGTCCCAGACGCTTGTGCTGACAGGCGACGAGGACTTCATCTGCGGTCCGGTGTGCGCCGAAGAGATCTGCGCCGGCATCCCGGGCGCCCGTTTTGTGATGGTCGGCGACTCGGGCCACCAGGTGTTCATCGAGCAGCCACAGTCCTTCCACGACGAAGTAGCCGACTTCCTGGCCTCACCTCCCCGCTAGCCGGGAAGGCCAGGCTTCACCTCCCCGCTCGCCGGGAAGGACAGGCTTCACCTCCCCGCTTGCCGGGGAGGTCGGCGGCGAAGCCGCCGGGTGGGGACGTCCGTACTGCCTTTTCACCTCCCCGCTTGCCGGGGAGGTCGGCGGCGAAGCCGCCGGGTGGGGACGTCCGTACTGCTGCTTCACCTCCCCGCTTGCCGGGGAGGTCGGCGGCGAAGCCGCCGGGTGGGGACGTCCGTACTGCCAGAGCCGTTAACACCCAGGGCTGAATTTCGCGCGGCCTTTCAATAACGTCGAGCGCATGCTCGGAAGCGTCGACTCGTGCGTGCTTGCCGGCCTGGATGTGCGACGGGTCCACGTCGAGGCCGACATCGGCCGCGGCGATCCTGGCAAGTTCTTCCTGGTTGGCCTCGCGGCCACGACCGTCAAGGAAGCACGAGAGCGCGTCCGCTCCGCGATACGCAACAGCGGCCTCGAGTTCCCACGGACCCGTCTCACGGTGAACCTGGCGCCCGCGGAGATGCGCAAGGAGGGCACCGGACTCGAGCTGCCGATGGCCGTGGCAATCGCCCTCGCGTTTGCCCATAAGCCAGCGCCGCCGCGCACCGCGTTCCTCGGCGAGCTCGCTCTTGACGGCGCGGTCCGCCACGTCGACGGAGTGCTCGTCGCAGCGCGCGGGTTGTCGAGGCTCGGCTACCAGCGCGTCTTCGTGCCCGCGGCGGACGCAGCGGAGGCGGCGCTCGTCGAAGAGCTCGAGGTCATCCCCTGCGCCTCGCTGATCGCCGTGGTCAACCACCTGCTTGGCATCGAGCCCATAGCGCCCTCGTCCCGAATGACAGTCGAAGACACAACACCGGCGCCCGATTCGGAGCACGACCTGTCCGAGGTCCACGGCCAGGAGGAGGCGAAGCGCGCGCTGGAGGTCGCGGCCGCAGGCGGCCACCACATGCTGATGAGCGGTCCGCCCGGCGCCGGCAAGACGATGCTTGCCCGCTGCCTGCCAGGCATCCTTCCGCCCCTCGAGCTCGCCGAGGCGCTCGAGGTGGCGCAGGTGCGCAGCCTGCTCGGCGAGCTGCCGCGTGACGGCCCGCTCGACTGGGCCCGCCCGTTTCGCGCGCCACACCACGGCGTCTCGATGGCGGGTCTCATCGGCGGAGGAAGCGGTCTCGCGTTGCCCGGGGAGATCAGCCGAGCCCACCACGGAGTGCTGTTCCTCGACGAGCTGGCCGAGTTCCAGACGCCAGTCCTTCAAGCGCTCCGCCAGCCCATCGAGGCTGGCCGCGTGACCATCACGCGGTCTGGTGGATCGGTGGCCTATCCCTCGCGCTTCACGCTGATCGCGGCCACCAATCCATGCCCGTGCGGGTGGGCAGGTGACGGTATCCGGGCCTGCAGCTGCACGCATGCCGCGATCGACACTTACCTGCGCAGGCTGTCCGGCCCCCTGCTCGACCGGATCGACCTCCAGGTCGCCGTTCGGCGCGTGGAGCTCGAGCTGCTCTCCGCGCAGCCGGAGGGCGAGCGGTCCGCGGCGGTCCGCGAACGAGTCGTCATCGCGCGCCGGCGCCAGCTCGAGCGCCAGGGCTGCCTGAACGCCCAGCTGAAACCGGCGCGCCTCCGCCAGCTCGCAGCACTGGCCCCGGCGTCGCGCCGCACGCTCGAGCGCTGGGGCAACCAGCGGGGCCTCACCGCCCGCGGCTTCCACCGCGCCTGGCGCGTGGCTCGCACCTCAGCCGACCTCGACGGCTCGTTGGAGATCGAAGAGAACCACATCCTGGAAGCGCTCGGCTACCGCCTGCAAGATGTCGCCGCCTGAGCAGGCTCAGCTCCGGACGCGAGGCAAGTGGCCGCCGCCCGAGGGACCGCGGGTGGCAATCGTCGGCTCGCGCCGCCCATCGCCTTACGGCGAGGCTGTGGCGGAGCAGCTCGGCCTCGAGCTCGCTCGAGCGGGGGTGGTCGTCGTCAGCGGGCTGGCCCTTGGGATCGACGCCGCCGCTCACCGCGGCGCCCTCAACGCGGGCGGGGTGACGGTCGCCGTGATGGGCACCGGGATCGACGTCATCTACCCGGCTGCCCACGGTGTGCTCGCTGAAGCAATCCTCGCGGCGGGCGGGGCGCTCGTCAGCCAGTTCCCGGACGGCACGGCGCCCCGGCGCCACAACTTTCCGGCCCGCAACTACACGATGGCGGCACTCTCCGACCTGGTCGTGGTCGTCGAAGCTGCCGAGGGTTCGGGCGCCCTCATCACGGCCGAGGCCGCGCTCGACCTACATAAAGAGGTAATGGCCGTCCCGGGCAGCGTCTTCTCGCCGCTCTCGGTCGGCACCCACAAGCTGCTCCGGGACGGGGCCGGCCTGGTCCAGAACGCACGGGACGTCCTGGCCGCCCTGAGCCTCGGCGGAGAGGTCCTGGACGACCCGCTCAAGACGCCCGGCCACCTCGGTTTCAAGCTCCCGGCCGAGCGCGACGGAATCCTTTCCCACCTCTCCGACGTTCTCGCTATGAACGCCGCCGAGATCTCCCGGAAGCTCCAGCTGCCGATCGCCGAAGTGCTCGGCCGGTTGACCGCCCTGGAGCTCAGCGGGGCGGTTCGCCGCCACGAGGGCGGCTACGTGAAGGCATTGCGCCGCGGCAAAGAACGGGCGTAGGATGCCCGCCTCAGACCCGGCCTGGGGAACAACTGGCCGGGTTTGGGAATAAAGAGAGGGCTGTGACAGAAGGACTGATCATCGTCGAGTCGCCCGCCAAGGCCAGAACGCTGAAGCGGTTTTTGGGTGACCGTTTCGACGTGCGCGCCTCCATGGGCCACGTCCGCGACCTGCCCGGAAAGGAGATGGGCGTCGAGGTCGACGACGGTTTCAAGCCTCACTACGAGGTGGTGGAGAGCCGCCGCAAGACCATCAACGAGCTCCGTTCGGCGGTCAAGGGCGACGGCGGCCAGGTCATCCTCGCCTCCGACCCCGACCGGGAGGGCGAGGCGATCGCCTGGCACCTGGCCGAGGTCCTGAAGCTTCGCAACCCGAAGCGGATCGAGTTCCACGAGATCACTGCGGAAGCCGTCCGCCACGCGCTCGAGACCCCGCGGGACATCGACATGAAGCTGGTCAATGCCCAGCAGGCCCGGCGCGTGGTCGACCGGCTCGTCGGGTTCCGGCTGAGCCCGTTCCTCTGGGCCAAGGTCCAGAAGGGAATCGGCGCGGGCCGGGTCTCGTCGGTCGCGCTGCGCCTGGTCGTCGACCGCGAGGAGGAGATCCGCAAGTTCGTCCCGGTCGAGTCGTGGACGATCGACGTCGAGCTGGCCAAGCAGAGCGCGGACAGCCACTTCCTGGCTCGGCTCAACCGCCCGATCGGGACGGCGGGGATCGAAGCCGACACCAAGTTCGAGGTCCGCAACGAGGCCGATGCCCTGGAGATCGTGCGCAAGCTCGAGGGCGCGAGCTATCGCGTCATCGGCGTGGAGCAGAAGCGCCGGACCAAGAGCTCCAACCCGCCGTACATCACCTCGACCCTCCAGCAGGACGCGTCGAGCCGCCTGCGCATGCGTCCGTTTGCCGCCATGCGGGTCGCCCAGCAGCTGTACGAGGGCATCGATCTCGGGAGCGAGGGGTCGACCGGCCTCATCACCTACATGCGTACTGACTCGACCCGCATCTCGGCCGACGCCGACGCAAAGGTCAAGGCGTGGATCCAGCAGGCTCACGGAGAAAAGTATCTGGGCGCATCACGCGCCGCCAAGGCGACGCCAGGTGCACAGGATGCACACGAGGCGATCCGGCCGACCGACGTTGGCCGCACCCCGGAGTCCGTCAGGCAGTATCTGACCGCCGACCAGCTGAAGCTCTACGACCTCGTCTGGCGGCGCTTCGTCGCGAGCCGCATGGCGCCCGCCGTGTACGACCAGACCCAGGTCGAGATCGAAGGCGGCGACTACGTCTTCCGGGCCAACGGCTCGGTGCTGACGTTCGACGGCTTCTACAAGGTATGGGGGCGCGACGAGAACGGCGAGAACGACCTTCCGCCTCTCGGTGAGGGCGAGAATCTGGACTACCACGGCCTGAAGCCGGAGCAGCACTTCACGCAGCCACCGCCGAGATACACCGAGGCGACGCTGATCAAGGAGCTCGAGCAGCGCGGCATCGGCAGGCCCTCGACCTACGCGCCGATCGTGCAGACGATCACCAAGGCCCATGGATACGTCGAGATCAAGGACCGCCGGCTGTTCCCGACTCGCGTGGGGGAAGCGGTGAACTCCCTGATGGTCGACCATTTCAAGACGATCTCCGACGACGAGTACACCTCGCAGCTCGAGAAACGCCTTGACCAGGTGGAGAGCGGCAGCCAGGAATGGGTGCCCGTCGTGAAGGACTTCTACGGTCCGCTGCAGCGAATGCTCAGCGCAGCGGAAGAGGCGACGCCGGCGGATACCGACGAGGAGTGCCCGTTGTGCCACGAGGGACACCTGGTGCACAAAGCCAGCCGCTTCGGACCGTTCATGGGCTGCTCGCGCTATCCGAAGTGCAAGTTCCGCCGCGCTCTCACACCCGAGGGTGAGACTCCGCAACCGGTGCTTCTCGACGAGGCGTGCCCGGTGTGCGGCAAGCCGCTCCAGAAGCGCAACGGCCGGTACGGGGAGTTCATCGGGTGCTCCGGCTACCCGGACTGCAAGTACATCAAGCGCGACCCCGCGACAACCGAGGCCAAGCCCACGGGCGAGAAGTGCCCGCAGTGTGGGGAGGGGCAGCTGGTCGAGCGCACGGGTCGCTACGGTCCGTTCGTCGCGTGCTCGCGGTACCCGGAGTGCAAGTACCGGGCCAACATGGGCAAGGACGGCAAGCCTCGCGAGGGCCCGAAGCTCCTGGACGAGCCATGCCCGATCTGCGGCAAGCCCATGGTCGAGCGGCGCGGCCGGTTCGGCCTGTTCAAGTCCTGCTCGGACTACCCGCAGTGCCCGGGCCCGAAGGGCGTCGCCGGGCGCGCGCAGGGCGCATCGAAAAGGAAGACCGAGAAAGCCGTCGAGGCTTAGGGCCTCGGCGGTCTGGGTATACTCCCGTAGCCAGTCCAAACGACTGAGTTAGCACGCCCGGGCCAAGCCCCTGTCCTTCCTGCGAAGGCCGGATCCCGAGCGGAAGAGAAACAGGAGGCACTCAACAACGTGGCTCAAGTGACCTTGAAGCAGCTGCTGGAGGCGGGCGTCCATTTCGGACATCAGACCAGCCGCTGGAACCCGAAGATGAAGACCTACATCTTCACCGCCCGCAACGGCATTCACATCATCGACCTGCAGAAGACCGTCCGCCTGCTGGACGACGCGTGGGACTTCACGCGCAACGTCGCGGCCAGCGGCCGCCCGGTGCTTTTCGTCGGCACCAAGAAGCAGGCTCAGGAGACCATCCAGACCGAGGCCGCGCGCTGCGGCATGTACTTCGTCAACCGGCGCTGGATGGGCGGCATGCTGACCAACTTCAGCACAGTGAAAAAGAGGATCGAGCGGCTGCAGGACCTGCGCAAGATGCAGCAGGAAGGGCAGTTCGAGCAGATGTCGAAGAAGGAGGCCAAGCGCCTCACCGACGAGCTCGACCGCCTGATGTTCCACTTCGACGGCATCGCCGACATGAAGCGGCTGCCGGGCGCCCTCTACGTGGTGGACCCGCGCAAGGAGCACATCGCCGTGACCGAGGCCAACCGGCTGAAGATCCCGGTGGTGGCGATCACCGACAGCAACTGCGACCCGGACCTCATCACGTATGTGATCCCCGGCAACGACGACGCGATCCGCGCCGTGAAGCTCCTCACCGGCAAGATCGCCGACGCGTGCCAGGAAGGACGCCAGGAGGCCGCCGCTCGCGGCGAGATCATGCCTGAGGTCGAGGAGCGCGAGTTCCTGGAGACGCCTCGTTACGAGGAGATCGAGGAGTACCTCGAGGACGAAGAGGACTACCTGCCCACGGTCTCCGAAGAGGAGTTCATCGGCCACACCACCGAAGACGACGAGAAGCGTTGATGGCCGTGGACATGGACCTGATCAAAAAGCTCCGCGAGATGTCTGGCGCCGGCATGATGGACTGCAAGAACGCCCTCGAAGAGGCGGGCGGCGACATCGAGAAGGCGTACACGATTCTGCGCGAGAAAGGAATCGCGAAGGCGGCCAAGCGCGCGGACCGCGCGACCGGCCAGGGGGTCGTCGAGGCGTATCTGCACAGCACCTCGCCCGACTTCCCCCCACAGCTCGGCGTGCTGATCGAGGTCAACTGCGAAACGGACTTCGTCGCCAAGGGCGCGGACTTCCGCAAGCTTGCGAAGGAGCTCGCGCTCCAGGTCGCGGGCTTCGGCGCGCGGTGGGTCACGCGCGAAGATGTGCCCGACGAGGTGCTCGTCACGGAGCGCGAGGTCTACGAGGCGAAAGCGCTTCAGGATGGCAAGCCGGAGCAGGTCATCCCGCGAATCGTGGAGGGGCAGATCGAGGCCTTCCTCAAGCAGAGCTGCTTGATGGAGCAGGACTACTTCCGCGAGCCGAGCCGCACCGTCGGCCAGATCATCGCGGAGAACATCTCGAAGCTCCAGGAGAACATCACAGTCCGGCGCTTCGCGCGATTTAACATCAGGGAGTCCTGATCGAGAACGTAGCGGTGGGAGACCGATCTCCGAAGTACAACCGCGTGCTGTTGAAGCTGAGCGGGGAAGCGCTCGGTGGTTCACGCGATTACGGAATCGATCTCGAGATCGTTGAGAAGATCGCCGCGCAGGTCAAGCGCGTGCACCAGATGGGCGTCCAGATGGCGCTCGTGGTCGGAGGCGGCAACATCTTCCGCGGCCTTGCCGCGACCGAGCGCGGCTTCGACCGCGCGACCGGCGACTACATGGGCATGCTCGCGACCGTGATCAACGCGCTGGCGCTGCAGGACGCGCTCGAGCGCACGGGCATCCCGGCCCGCACCATGACCGCGATTCAGATGCCGCAGGTCGCTGAGCCGTACATCCGGCGCCGCGCCGTGCGCCACCTGGAGAAGGGAAGGGTGGTCATCCTCGCGGCCGGCACAGGCAACCCCTACTTCACGACCGACACGACGGCCGCGCTGCGCGCGGTCGAGATCGAAGCCGACGTGATCCTCAAGGCGACCAAGGTGGACGGCGTCTACACCGCCGACCCCAAGCGCGATCCCACCGCGACCAAGTTCGAGCGACTCGGCTACCTCGAGGTTCTCAACCGTGGCATCGAGGTGATGGACAACACAGCGCTCACGCTGTGCATGGACAACGACGTGCCCATCATCGTCTTCAATTTGTTGACTCCGGGCAACATCGAGCGCGTGGTCCTCGGTGACCAGATCGGGACGCTGGTGGGCAGCGCATCGTGATCGACCCAGTACTGCGCGATGCGGAAACCAAGATGGCGAAGTCGGTCGACCACTTTGCTGGCGAGCTCGCGACCATCCGCACAGGGCGCGCCAACCCCGCGCTGATCGACAAGGTCATGGTCCCGTACTACGGCACACCGACTCCGCTCAACCAGCTCGCGCAGATCAGCGTGCCGGAGCCGCGCCTGCTGGTGGTATCGGTCTACGACAAGAGCCAGATCGGCGTGATCGAGAAGGCACTGCGGACCAGCGAGCAGGGTCTGAATCCCGCCAGCGACGGCCAGGTCATCCGCGTGCCCATCCCGCCGCTCACGGAGGAGCGACGCCGCGAGTTCGTCAAGCTCGTCCGCCAGAAGGCAGAGGACGCCCGCGTCGCGATCCGCAACGTGCGGCGGGATGAGCTGCACCGGATCGACCAGATGCAGAAGGCCGGCGACGTGGCAGAAGACGACTCGAAACGAGCCCACGCCCGCCTCCAGAAGATCACCGAAAGCCAGATCGAGAAGGTGGACGCCCTGGCAAGCCGCAAAGAATCCGAGGTAATGGAGATCTAGGGGGAGGGAGGTGGCTCTTCCCCGCTTGCGGGGAAGTACCCGCCGCAGGCGGGGGATGGGGCTCGCCCAAGCTGGCTGTGTCGCGGCTCGGTAACCTTTCCTCACCCTTGGACTCCCAGGTCCCTCGCCACATCGGAATCATCATGGACGGCAACGGCCGCTGGGCCCGCCGCCGCGGCCACCCGGCCAGCTTCGGCCACCGCGCCGGCGTGCGGGCGATCAAGCGAGTGCTCCAGGCTTGCGAGGACTTCGGCGTGCACGCGCTTTCGATTTACGCGTTCTCGACCGAGAACTGGGCCCGGCCCCGTGCTGAGGTACGCGCGCTGATGCGCCTGTTTCACGAGACGATGCAGCGCGAGATCGACGAGATGCACCAACGCGGAGTGCGCATCCTCGTCAGCGGACGCCGCGACGAGCTCTCGGCGCGCATGCGAGCCCGCATCGATGAGGCCATGGCACTCACCGCGAATAACAAGAATGGCGTGCTCAACGTTTGTCTCAATTACGGAGGGAGGGCCGAGATAGTCGACGCGGTGCGCAAGGTGATCAAGGATGGAGTTCCAGAGAGCGATGTCGACGTGGCGGCCATCTCGGCGCGCATGTATCAGCCCGACCTGCCCGATCCCGACCTGATCATCCGCACGGCGGGCGAGCACCGGGTCAGCAACTTCCTGCTCTGGCAAGGCGCGTACGCCGAGATGCTGGTGACCGAAACGCTGTGGCCCGACTTCGGCGCCGACGACCTCAGGGCGGCCCTGGACGACTACGCGTCGCGTATCCGCCGCTTCGGCGCCAGGCCTGATTCAGAAGGCTCCTCCCCACTCGGTGGGGAGGTGGCGCGCAGCGCCGGAGGGGCTCGCTGACAACCAGAAATGCGTCGATGAGTAGCTGGAAGCCGAGCCCGCTGATGGTCCGCATCTTCAGCGCGTTCGTCATCCTGGGCGGCGTCATAGGGCTCGTGTTCGCCGGCATATTCGGCGTGTACCTGCTCGTGCTCATACTCGGCGGCCTCGCGCTGTGGGAGTTCAACGGTCTTTCCGAAGGCATGGGCTCGCGCGCGCCTGCCTGGCTCCTGTTCCCGCTTGGAGCGTTCTTCGCCTTCAGCGGCACGCTGCTCAAAGCGGTGGACGTCAACCTGGTGCTCGCGCTGTCGCTTGTCGGCGGCCTGGCCGCGTTCCTCGTCGTCCCGGGCCGCAGGCAGGGACTCAGCCGGTGGGCGATGGGGGTGGCCGGCGCGCTATACGTCGGCATGCCGTTCAACTTCTACCTGCTCCTCTACACGTCCAAGCCCAACGGCCTGGTGTGGACCCTGTTCACGATCTTCGCCGTGGTCGCGAGCGATGCCGCGGCGCTGCTCGTCGGGAGCCGCATCGGACGCCATCCGTTCTTCAGCAACATCAGCCCGAAGAAGACGGTGGAAGGCGCCATTGCCGGCGTGGTCGCACCGATCCTCGTGATGCTGATCGGCGTTTCTGCGGTGATCGGCTTCTCCCCGGTGCATGCGATCTTGCTGGGTTTCCTCGTCGGCGCCAGTGCCGAGATCGGCGACCTGGTCGAGTCGCAGATGAAGCGCCTGGCAGACGTGAAGGATTCGTCCCATCTCATCCCCGGGCATGGCGGAGTGCTCGACCGCATCGACTCGATCCTGTTCCCGCCGATCCTCGTGTACTTCTATGTGGCGCTCTTCCACCTTCTTTAAATGACGCGACCCATCAACGTGGCCGTGCTCGGCGCCACCGGGTCGATCGGCCGCCAGACGCTCGACGTGATCGACCGCAACCCCGGCCGCTTCAAGCTCTTTGGCCTGACGGAGGGCGCGCGCTCGACCAACCGCGAGGCCGAGTACCTCGTCCAGGGCCACGCAGGCGAGCCCGACTTCGACGCGACGGTGGAGGCGATGGTGACCGACCCCCGGTGCGACCTCGTCGTGGTCGCGATTCCCGGCGCACGCGCGCTCGCGCCGACCATGGCGGCCCTTCGCGCGGGCAAGGAGGTGGCGCTGGCGACCAAAGAAGTGCTGGTCATGGCGGGCGAGCTGGTCATGAGGCTCGCGGGCGAAAAAGGGATCAGGCCCGTGGACAGCGAGCACAGCGCGATCTGGCAATGCCTGTGGGGCGAAGAGCGCGAAAACGTGCGCCGCCTCATCATCACCGCCAGCGGCGGCCCATTCTGGTCGCAGCCGAACCTCGACCTCGACCAGGTGACTGTCGAGCAGGCCCTCAATCACCCGCGCTGGTCGATGGGGCCAAAGGTGACCGTCGACTCAGCGACCCTTATGAACAAGGGCCTCGAGCTGATCGAGGCACACCACCTCTTCGGGCTGCCCCTGGCTGCAATCTCGGTGTGCGTCCACCCGCAGAGCGTCGTCCACTCGCTGGTCGAGTTCGTCGACGGAAGCCTGAAGGCGCAGCTGGGGCGGCCGGACATGAGGCTGCCCATCGCCGTCGCGCTCGCCTACCCGGACCGGCTGCCTGACGCGGTGCCCCCGACCACCATCCAGGAGCTCAGCGGCCTCGAGTTCTACGACCTGGACGAGAAGCGGTTCCCCAGCGTCCGGCTGGCACGGGAGGCTGCCACCACCGGAGGCGGGCATCCCGCCGTCCTGAACGCGGCCAACGAGGAGGCCGTGAATGCGTTCCTGGCGGGCGAGATCCCCTTCAGCGGCATCGTGTGGGCCGTGGAGCGCGCTCTGAGCGACTTCTCAGGCTGCAAGGGCACCCTCGAGGAGATTCTCGAGGCCGATCGCTGGGCGAGGGCTTATGTCAGGCAGATGGACGGGATCCGTCCGGTAGGCTGAAGGCCGACATGGGCTGGCTCCTCTACGTCGTCGGCATCGCCGGGATGTTCCTGATCTTGATCGCGCCCCACGAGGCGGGCCACTTCGCCCTGGCCAAGCTCTTCAAGGTCCGGGTGATCGAGTTCTCGATCGGGGCCGGCACCCGGCTGTGGTCGACCACCCGCGGGGGCACCCTCTACGCGATCCGGGCGCTGCCGATCATGGGCTACGTTCGGATGGGGGGCATGGAGGGCGGCGATTTCGACGACCCCGACGGATTCCACCGCAAGGCGGCCTGGCAGCGGATCGTGATCCTGGCGGCAGGGCCGGCCGCCAACTTCCTGGTCGCCATGATCCTCGCCACCGGTCTGCTCCTGAGCCAGGTGAACACTGAGCCAGGCAAGATCGCCGTCGTCCTCCCGAACACGCCGGCCGCCGCCGCCGGGTTTCAGGCCGGCGACCGGCTGACCTCGGTCGATGGCCAGCGGATCGCCAAACCGGACCAGCTGAAGAGGGCGGAGGATGCGGCCCCGGGCGTTCCGCTGGTCGTTTCCGGGATCCATCCGAACGGCCGGACCTTTACGGTCACGGTGACGCCGCAATGCGACGCGGCAGGCAAGAGCTGCCAGATGGGCCTGCGGGTCCTGCCGGTGATGACAGTCCAGGACGCGGTCGGACAGGGGGTGCAGTTCCCCGTGCTCGCGATCCGCAACATCGTCCAGGGGCTGGGTCAGCTGGTGACGGGCCAGGTGCCAGGCGGACTGCTTGGGCCCAACGGAGTGACCGGGCCGATCGGGATCGCCGACGTGGCAGCCCAGTCCGTCTCGCTGGGCCTGGGCACATACATTTTCTTTGTCGCCCTCCTGTCGGTGGCGCTCGGGTTTACGAACCTCCTGCCTTTCCTGGCTCTCGACGGCGGCCGCGTGGCGGTGGTGCTGATCGAGGTGCTACGCCGCCGCCCGTTTGACCGGAACAGCGAGCTGAACTTTCAGCGCATCGGGCTCGCGGCGCTGATCGCGATAGCGGTGCTGATCAGCGCGCTCGACATCCAGCGCATCGCGTCAGGCCAGTTTCCGGGTCTCACGCGCTGATGGCACTGGTCAACCGGCGCAAGGCAATACCGGTCCGGGTCGGCGACGTCGTCATCGGTGGCGCCGCGCCGATCGCGGTCCAGACGATGACCAAGACCGACACGCGCGACGTCAAGGCGACCGTGCGCCAGATCCACGAGCTGAAGGAGGCCGGCTGCGAGATCGTGCGCCCGGCGGTGCCCGACCGCGAGGCGGCCGAAGCGCTGAGGGAGATCGTCAAGCAGTCGCCGCTCCCCGTGATCGCGGATATTCATTACGACCACACGCTGGCGCTGCTGGCGATCGAGGCGGGTGTGGACTGCCTGCGCCTGAATCCCGGCAACATCCCCGACAAGGAAAAGGTGGTCAAGGTCGTGACGGCGGCCAAGGAGCGACAGATCCCGTTCCGGATCGGTGTCAACGCCGGCTCGCTGCCCGAAGAGGTGCACAAGAGCTTGCGGGAGCAGCACCACATCGACCGTGACGACCGCGAGCGGACCGCCGAGCGGATGGTGGAGGTGGCACTCGGCCACTGCAAGATCCTTGAAGACCTGGACTATGGCCCGGGCTACATCAAGGTGTCGCTGAAGGCAACCGATGTGTGGACCAACATCCTTGCCAACCGCAAGTTCGCCGCCGCGAGGCCATACCCGATCCACCTCGGCGTCACCGAGTCAGGGCCGGTCGAAGCAGGCAGCATCCGCAGCGCGGTGGGCATGGGCATCCTGCTCAGCGAGGGGATCGGCGACACGATCCGCGTCTCGCTCGCAACATCGGACCCGCGCGAAGAGGTCCGGGTCGCGCACGAGATCTTGAAGACGCTCGCCTTCCGCAAGGAGAGCCCGACGCTGGTCGCGTGCCCGACGTGCGGGCGGCTCGAATACGACATGGTGCCGATGGTCAAGCAGGTCGAGGCCTACATCGCGAAGCTCAAGGTGCCGATCACGGTGGCCGTGATGGGATGCGTCGTCAACGGCCCGGCTGAAGCGCGGCACGCCGACATCGGCGTCACGGGAGGCCGCGGCAAGGGCGTGATTTTCAAGAAAGGTAGCCTTTACAAGACAGTGCCCCAAGAGGAGTTGCTTCCAGTGCTTCTGGCAGAGATCGACGCGATCGCGGCCGAGCACGCAGTCCCGGCTTCCTAGCGGTCATGAAGCAGGAAACCGAAGAGCAGCAGGACTTCGTCAAAGAAGTCACCAAGATGTCCGACGACTTCGACCGCTGGTACACGGACGTGGTCCGCAAGGCCGAGCTCGCGGACTGGTCCGGCGTCCGAGGCATGATGGTCGTCCGTCCGTACGGCTGGGCGATGTGGGAAGCGATCACGCGCGCGTTCGACGACATGATCAAGGAGAGCGGGCACGAAAACTGGGCCTTCCCGCTCCTGATCCCCCGCGAATATCTCATGAAGGAAGCCGAGCACATCGAAGGCTTCGCGCCCGAGGTCGCGTGGGTGACAAGGGCGGGCAGTGGGATGGAGGAGCTCGAAGAACCGCTCGCGGTCCGGCCGACGTCGGAAACGATCATCGGCCCGCTGATCAAGCGCTACATCCAGAGCCACCGCGACCTGCCGAAGCTGACCAACCAGTGGAACAGCGTGGTGCGGTGGGAGATGCGCTCCCGATTGTTCTTGCGGAGCCGCGAGTTCTGGTGGCAGGAAGGGCACACGTTCCACGCCTCCGGGCAAGAGGCGCAGGACGAGGTGACGCTCATCCTGGGCTACTACCGCTCGATCGCCGAGGACTGGCTCGCGATTCCGGTGCTGACGGGCCGGAAGTCGCCCGCTGAGACCTTCCCAGGTGCGGTGCACACGCTGACGGTGGAAGGGCTGATGCGCGACGGCCTCGCGCTGCAGATGGGCACCTCGCACTACTTCGGCCAGAACTTCGCCCGTGCCTACGACATCTCGTTTTCGAACAAGGACAACGAGCGCGAGCTGGTTTACTCCACGTCGTGGGGCACCAGCACGCGCCTGGTCGGAGCGCTGGTGATGGCTCACGGCGACGACTCGGGCCTGATCGTTCCCCCCAAGATCGCACCCATCCAGGCGGTCGTCGTGCCGATCTTCCGCGACGACGAAGGCCGGGCGAAGGTGCAGCGCTTCATCGAAAGCTGGTCGCCCGAGCTGAAGGCTGCGGGCATCCGTCATCGCGTCGACTGGCGCGACGAACGCCCGGGCGACAAATATGCGCACTGGGAGCTGAAGGGCGTCCCCCTCCGTTTGAACGTCGGTCCACGCGACGCCGAGGCGGGCCAGGTCGAGTTGGTGGACCGCCTGACCCGCGCCAAGGTCGCGATGCCAATCTCAGGCATCGCGAAACGACTGAGCACAGAGCTGGACGCTTTCCAGCAAAAGCTGTTCGCCCGAGCCGCCGCCTACCAGCGCGAGAACACGTTCGAGCTCGAGACCCTCGACGAGGTGATAGCCCACTACCGCGAACGAGGTGGTTTCGTCTGGGTGTCGTGGTGCGGCGACCAGTCAGAGGAGGCACGCATCAAAGCCGAGTCGGGCGGCGTGACGATCCGCACGATCGACGACACCGCGAAGCCATCAGGCAAATGCTTCGTCTGCGGCAAGCCGGCGAAATATCGAGTCTCCCTGGCGAAAGCGTACTAAGCCGCGACACAACCCCGGATAGTCCGGCCTATGCGGGGATTGTCTCCGAGTTCACGGCGCTTCGTCCGGACTAACCGGGTACTTGGGTAACAGGGCACGGGCCTGACGCACCTGTGTGACCACTGATCGCGGCGCTCGAAGGTCGGCGGCGGTGAAGCGGAGCAGGTGATAGCCGGCGTTCACAAGCGCATTCTGCCGGCGCATGTCGGCAACCATCCGGTCTTTGTGGTTCTCACCGTCGTACTCGATGACCAACCTGCGGTCCGGGTAATACAGATCCGCGCGCCCTACGAAGTTCCCGGCTGCGTCTCGAAGCTTGACCTGAACCGAAGGATGCGGCAGCTTTGCTCTGATCAACGCAATCCGGACGCGCGTCTCCATCGGTGACTCGGCTCGCGGATCGGCCATTCGTACGGCACGCCGCAACCTCTTTATTCCTTTCGCCCCGGCGTGCTCCTCTATGTGACTGGCGAGCTGGGGCACCGTGACCAGGCCCGCACGTACGGCCATGTCAATCGCAACGACTGACTCAACAGCGTCGGAACGGCTCCCCAGATCACATGCCGTCCGCATTGCGGACGTAGTCCGGAACCGATGCCGAATGATCACCTCCGACTCAGGGAGCGCCGCACGTCTCAGCCTCACTCCAGCCCGAGCCCGAACCGGGACGTCACGTCCGATAGTTGCCTCTATGGGTTCGCACCACGCTACGTCAAGGCCCAAGAGCCAGGCCGCGGTGAGCCCTGAGAATGCGTACTCGGCCGGCAAACGCTGCGCGACTGCTCGCATCTTCAGCTCCCAATCCTGCCGGAGGCCGACCCAGGCATACTGGCCACGACTCAAGCGCGTCCAGAACTTTGTCTG
>Ga0209471_1000095_pt1 | contig 66047 bp, 67 predicted proteins | sample GraSoiAngelo_128_FD_185885 | JGI IMG/M metagenome (GOLD analysis project Ga0209471, IMG submission 185885) | Grasslands soil microbial communities from the Angelo Coastal Reserve, California, USA - 14_0927_12_20cm (SPAdes) (version 2) | ecosystem: Environmental > Terrestrial > Soil > Grasslands ... | reverse complement strand
CCAGAAGGAGATCACCGGCGACGCTCAGGAAGGCGAGGTCCCGCCGCGCGACTACAAGCAAGCGCCGGATGATTATTACCACCAGGACACCCTCGATGAGCGGCTCCGCGAGGAAGTTCCTGACCGCGTCAAGGCGGACCAGGAAGAGGTTCGCCTCTTGGACGACGAGTTCGAAGATGGCGGCGGTGAATTGCGTTCCGAGAAGGGCGACGAGGGCGGCTACCCCAGTGCAGAGGAGGCGGCCATGCACATCGTTGAGGACGCGCCCGGTGCGGTCAACAAGAAAATCGACAGCTACACAGGCGACCCCGTCGAAGACCTCGATTTTCGCGAGGAGCCCTAAGCAAGACCGCTACGAGCGCCTGATCTGCTGCACCGCCCAGCCGTTACCGTCGGGGTCTTCGAAGAACATGAACCGTGAGCCCCTTTGGCCTTCGGGCCCGAGCTGTTGGACCTCGCCGGCGGCGACGCCCCGGCTGGCGAGCTCCTGGCGGACCTCGTCGATGTCATGGACAACCAGCTGAACGCCATTGACCAAGCCTGTGCGGGCAACATTGTCCTCCTGTTCGAGCCGGGTTCAACCCGAGGAAGGACAGCTAGACTGAGGACTCCATGACCACACTCAAGAACCGTCCGAACACCGCCCTTCTCGTCATCGACGTCCAGAACGGCGTCGTCGGTGGGGCCCATGAGCGCGACACGGTGGTCGCGAACGTCGGCAGCCTTGTCGAGAAGGCGCGGCGGGAACGGGTCCCCGTTGTCTGGGTCCAGCACTCCGACCAGGGGCTGGTGCGAGGGAGCGACAACTGGCGGATCGTCCCCGAGCTGACTCCGGGCGGCGCCGAGCCGCTCGTCGAGAAGACCTACGGCGACTCCTTCGAGGACACGACCCTCGAGGCCGTGCTGTCGGGCCTCGGAGTCGGGCGACTGGTCGTGGTCGGCGCACAGACCGATATGTGCATCCGCTCGACGCTCCACGGCGCGTTCGTCAGAGGGTACGACGCGACGCTGGTCAGCGACGCCCACACCACGGAGGACCTGACGGAATGGGGGGCGCCGCCGCCGAACAAGGTCATCGCCCATACGAACATGTACTGGAGCGAGCAGAAGGCGCCGGGGCGGACCGCCGGAACGGTCGAGACCAAGGCCGTCGACTTTGGCAGCCGAGTCGATCTAGCGCGTCGCTAGACCTCGACGACGATCGGGATGATCATCGGGCGTCGCCGCATCTGCTCGTAGAGATATTTGCTCAAGGAATCGCGGATCGAGTTCTTGATGACCTGCCACTCCGGGGTCCCGCGCCCCGGTTTGTTGATGGTCGCGAGCACCTGCTGGCGCGCCGACTCGAGCAGCGCGTCCGAGGTCTGCTGGTGGACAAAGCCACGCGAGATCAGATCGGGACCGGACACCACCTGTCCGGTGTCCTTATCGACGGTCACGATGACGATGAAAATGCCGTCTGTGGAGAGGACGCGCCGGTCGCGTAAGACGACCGACCCGACATCGCCCACGCTCAGCCCATCGACGAAGACGTAGCCCGCCGGCACCTTGTTGCCGAAGTGCGGGATGCCATCGCCCAGCTCGACCGTGTTCCCGTCATCGGTCACGATGACGCGATCCTTGGCGATGCCGACCTCCTGGGCGATCTCGGAATGCAACGCCAGGTGGCGGAACTCCCCGTGCACCGGCATGAAGAATTTGGGACGCACCAGGTTCAACATCAGCTTCAGTTCCTCGCGACTGGCATGGCCCGAGGCGTGCACGCGGTTGCGAGCCGAGTAAAACACCCGCGCCCCGTGCTTGTAGCAGTTGTTGATGGTGCGGGAGACCAGTTCCTCGTTGCCGGGGATCGGGGTCGCCGAAAGGATGACGGTGTCCCCGGCCTTGAGCTTTACTTGCGGATGCTCCTGCGCCGCAATCCGGGTGAGGGCCGAGAGCGGCTCCCCCTGGCTCCCGCTCGAAAGAATGACGAGCTTCTCGTCCGGCTCCTTGTTGATGTCCTGGATCTTGATCATGATGTCGCCGGGCATCTGGATATAACCGAGCTCCTGGGCAATCGTCAGGTTGTTCACCATCGACCGGCCGATGACTGCCACCTTGCGCTTGTAGCGGGCCGCCGTGTTGAGCGCTTGCTGGATGCGGTAGATGTTGGAGGCGAAGGTCGAGATGATGATGCGGCCCGAGACCTGGCCGAACAATTCCTGGAAGGCCTCGCCGATGGTCCGCTCCGATGGGGTGAACCCATCGCGTTCGGCGTTGGTGCTGTCGGACATCAGCAACATGACGCCGCGGTTCCCGAAATGCGACAGCCGCGCCATGTCGGTGGGCTGGCCGTCCACCGGAGTCTGGTCCATCTTGAAATCGCCGGAGTGAATTACCATCCCGACCGGCGTCTCGATGGCGAGCGCCGTGGTGTCGGGAATGCTATGGGCCACGTGGATGAACTCCACCTTGAAGGGCCCGAGCTCGACGACGTCGCCGGCCTTGATCTCGCGCAGGTCGACCTGCTCGACCAGCTTGTGCTCCTTGAGCCGGTTCTTGATGAAGCCGAGCGTGAGCCGGCTGCCATAGATGGGGGCCGAGACTTTGGGCAGGATGTAGGGCAGCGCGCCGACATGGTCCTCGTGGCCATGGGTCAACAGGAAGGCGAGCACCTTCTCCTTGCGCTCCTGCAGGTAGGTCACATCGGGCAGCACCAGGTCGACGCCGAGCATCTCCTCCTCGGGGAACATCAAGCCGGCGTCGATGACGACGATGTTCTCGTCGTACTCGAGCGCCATCATGTTGCGACCAATCTCGCCCAAACCCCCCAGGGGAATGGCGCGCAACCTGTGCTGTTTAGCCAAAAAGGGTGAGCTGCTCCTCGGGCTTGGCGACCGGTTGGGCGGCGGCGGCGAGCACCTGACGCCGCTCCACCACCCGGTCGAGGTGGGCCTTGACGGCCTTGAAGTCCTGCTCCAGCGGCCCCATCAGAAAACTGTTATACAGGGCCGCCGCCGGATGATAGATCGGGATGTAGCTCACGCCGTCCTTCACGACCAGCTTGCCGTGCAGCCGGGAGATCGACTCGTATCCCGGTAGCAAACGCCCCAGCGCGTGCCGCCCGAGCACGAGGACGACTTCTGGCTTGATCAGGCGCAGCTGTTGCTCGAGATACGGTGAGCACGCCTCCGCCTCGACGGGCAGCGGATCGCGGTTTCCCGGAGGGCGGCACTTGAGGATGTTGGTGATGAAGACGTCGCCCCGCGAGAGCCCGATCCCGCGCAGCAATTGGTCGAGCAGCTTGCCGGCCGCCCCCACGAAGGGCTCGCCCTGCAGGTCCTCGTTCTGGCCGGGCGCCTCCCCGACGATCATGATCCGCGCGTTCTCCGGGCCAACGCCCGGGACAGCGTGGGTTCGACTGAAGCCGAGGGGACAACGCCGGCAATCGTGAACGTCCCTGCTCAGGCTCCGCAGATCGGAGAACGTCAGCAAGTCGCAGGTCAGTATAACGCCCTGGGACTTTGACGGATCAAGCCCATTAACCCAAAGGAAAAGGCTCGGGGCCCCGATTGACGGAGCCCCGAGACACGCGTTAGCGGGTCGATGACGACGTTACTGGCAGGCCTTGTGGAGCTGGATGTTCCCACCACTCAGCACCGAGGCGGGCGCCGTCGGGACGCCGTTCAGCCTGAGCTGGAACTCGTCGACTCCGCCGCCTGGCTCGCCGTTGTCGGCAACATCTGCCTCGTACGACTCGGCGCTGCCGTTGACATCGGCCGAGCCCAACACCTGCCGGCCGGTTGGTCCGAAGTCGGAATAAGAGTCGTAGCCGGTGACCCCGGTCCCCTTGACTCGCATCCCGTTGCCATGGTCGATGTACATCAGGTGTCCCCAGAAGCCGTTCTTCACGCCACCCGCCACCGCGAAATTCGCCTTAGCATTGGGATTCGATGGCGAGACGATCCACCCGCCGCCCGTCACAAAGTCGGTTGGCGTCGCACCGCAGGCCGGCGGTTGTGACGGGGACGTCGGACACGTGATGTCGGCATGCGCGTGGGAAACGATGACGTCGACCAACGGCGGCGGGCCGCCGACTGGATTGTTGATGGTTACGTGCAGGGCGCTGACGTCCATGCTGCCTGACTGCCCGCTAACCGAGCTCGACTGCTCGTTGATTACCACCATGCCTGCATTGAGCGGCAGGACGACCGTCTGGTTTGGTGCCCCCGTCACACTGATGGGCTGGCCGCCTATCGATAAGTTGGCGAGCTCGGAGCTCCCGCTGACCGACGGACTGCTACCAGTGCACCGGGCGGCGGCTCTCGACATCAAGAAGTCGGCCATGATCGTGGTACTCGCGACCGTCAGGCTGAGACTCGCGACCGAGGCCTCAGAACGGCTGGCGCTGCCGTGGCCGACCGTCGTGGCATGAGCCACTTCGGCTCCATTGAACGATCCGGCACTGCCCAGCGAGATTGGCGGGACGGTGAGGAGCGAGGCCTCCTGCGCGCCACCGGTGGAAGGCAGTTCGCCGGTGTCGACGATTGGGGCCAGTTGCGTGCCCAGCACGGAGGCTTGCACGACGTAGGCTCGCCCACTGTAGACGGGACTCGATGCGTCGGCGCTGCCCACTGCGGGCCATGCGAGCAGCGGGACAGCCAGAAGGGTGGCGACAGCCAGCCGCAGCGGCCACAGCGGGCGCGCGTTCGGAGGCCGTGTGAAGCGAAAAAGGCGTGGTTGCATCGTTCTTACCTCAGGAAAAAATTCCGATCTCGGGTCGGTGTTGAGCTAGCGCTCGCGCAGGATTCAGAGCGGTCGGACTGGAGGTCGCTACTCAGATGTCAGCTTGGTTTACATCCCATATCAGCCTCCTGCTATCAGCATTTCGGTAGCGCTGATAGTAAGAGGAGCGCGCGGAATGCGAAAGTCAGTGAATCTGGGGACAGCGAATTCATCCACGTACGCTTGGCCTGTTGAGCCACACGGCGACCGCTTCGGTTCGATTGCGCAACCCGTTGTCCCGAAAAATTCGGTCGATGTGAGTGCGAACCGTCGGATAGGATATCCCGATCTTTCGAGCAATCTCCTTGTCCGACAAACCTTCGGCCATCAAGGAGAGAATCTGCGATTGGCGCGGCGAGAAGTGCTTGCGTCGCACCAGTACCAGTTCCTTCATTGACCCCGACAACACAATTCGAGCATCGCCGCTCAGCTATCCCGTGTCAAGGAAGACGGCACTTTCACTCAATGCGAGGTTCGAATGCAACGGAGAGCCATCGCAGCCGTGGCCTTATCGCGCACATCACCCACGGAACGTGGCGAGCACAATGGAGATACGACGCGAGCGACGTAGAAAAAAGCGGCACGAACCTCTGGCTCGCGCCGCTCTTGTCGTTACCTCCGGTCGTTGCCTCGCTGGCCGGCGCGGTCGAAATCACGACGTGGGCCGCGGTCGCCGCCCGGGCGATAGCCGCCGCCACTCCCGCCGCCTTCGCGACGCGGACCGCCCCGATCCCGCTCGGTCACGATCCAGTCGCCATTGGTGATGCCTTTGGCCTCCTGGAGCACGGCCTTGCGTGAGAGATTCACGCGACCCTGGCGATCGACCTCGGTGACTTTGACGTCGATCTCGTCGCCGACGTTGACCGCGTCCTCCACGCGCTCGACGCGGTCCTCGGCCAACTGGCTGATGTGCACCAGCCCGTCCTGGTTGGGCAGGATCTGGACGAAGGCGCCGAAGGGCATGATGCGGACCACCTTGCCCCGGTAGTTCTTCCCTACCTCCACTTCGCCGGTTAGATCGCGAATCAGCTGCTCCGCTTTGGCGGCCGATTCACCGTTGACCGAGCCCACGATGACCCGGCCGTCGTCCTCGATGTCGATGCTGGTGACACCCGAGTCCTCGATGATCTTGCGGATCATCTTGCCTCCGGGGCCGATCACTTCGCGGATCTTGTCGGGATGGATTTGGATCGTGATCATGCGCGGCGCATACTCCGACATCGCGGCGCGCGGCTGGGCCAGCGCGGCGTCCATCTTGTCCATGATGAAAAAGCGGCCATCCTTCGCCTGCTGGATGGCGCCGGCCATGGTGTCGATGCTGATGCCCTTGATCTTCATGTCCATCTGCATGGCGGTCACGCCCTTTCGGGTCCCCGCCACCTTGAAGTCCATGTCACCCAGCGCATCTTCGACGCCCTGGATGTCGCTAAGCACGGCGACCTTGCCGTCACCGGTGATCAAGCCCATCGCGATCCCGGCCACCTGTCCCTTGGTCGGGACGCCCGCATCCATCATCGCCAGGCTCGAGCCGCAGACACTCGCCATCGACGTCGAGCCGTTGGACGAGAGGATCTCGGTGACGAGCCGAATGGTGTAGGGGAATTCTTCCTCGGTCGGCACCACCGGCAGCAACGCCCGCTCGGCGAGCGCCCCGTGGCCGATCTCCCGCCGTCCCGGCGAGCGAAGCGGGCGCGCCTCGCCCACACTGAAGGGCGGGAAGTTGTAGTGGTGCATGAAGCGCTTGAACTCTTCGAGGCCGAGCCCGTCGAGCTTCTGCTTGTCGCCAATGGATCCGAGGGTCACGATGCTCAGCGCCTGGGTCTGACCCCGGGTAAAGAGCGCCGATCCGTGCGTGCGCGGCAGGATCCCCACCTCGCAGCTGATCGGCCGGATCTCGGTCGTCTTGCGGCCGTCGGGGCGCAGACCCTCGTCGAGGATCTTGTTGCGCACGCGTTGCTTGACCTTGGCTTCGAAGCTCTTCGCCAGGTAAGGCAGGCGGTCCGCGAACTGCGGGCCGAGCTCCGCGACCGTCTCCTTCTTCAGATCGTCGAGCGCGGACTCGCGGAGCGCCTTGTTGGGATTGAAGAGCGCCTGGTCGAGCCGCTCGGACAGGAACCGGTCGACCGCCTGGTCGATCTCGGGGTCCTTGGGGCTTTCCGCCACGGCGACCTTCGGCTTGCCGACCTCGCGGGCGAAGGCGTCCTGCATCTCGCAGATCCGAACGATCTCGCGATGCGCCAGTCGCAGCGCCTCGACGATGGTTTCCTCCGGTACTTCCTTGGCCCCGGCCTCGACCATGATGATGGCTTCCCGGGTGCCGGCCACGACCAGATCGAGCTTGCTTTCGGCCAGCCGGTTGATGGGCGGACCGACGACCAGCTGGTCGTCGAGCATGCCGATACGGACGGCGCCGATCGGACCCTGGAACGGGATCGGGGAGATCGACAGCGCTAGCGACGCGCCGTTGATGGCCATGGTCGCCGGATCGGCGTCCTGGTCCACGGACAGCACGGTGGCGACGATCTGGACGTCGTTGCGGAAGTCTTTGGGGAACAGCGGCCGGATCGGCCGGTCGATCAGGCGGCTGTTGAGGATCGCCTGCTCGCTGGGACGGCCTTCGCGCCGGATGAAGCCGCCTGGGATCTTGCCCGCGGCATACAGCTTCTCTTCGTAGTCACAGGTGAGCGGGAAAAAGTCGATGCCTTCCCGCGGCGTCGCTGCCATCACGGCGGTGACGAGCAGCATGGTGTCGCCCATCCGGACGGTGACGGCGCCTGATGCTTGCTGGGCGACATGCCCCGTTTCCACCTTCAGGGTACGTCCGCCGATTTCGAGTTGTGTTTGGTTCACGATTCCTCCTGGGCCGCACCATGGCGGCCAAATACTGATAAGCAATCAGCCCAGGCGGATCTCGTCGTTGGCGGGTTAGGGGTTGGGGTCCGAAGAAAAGGAACCCTTTCTCCGCGCACCAATCTCTAACCCTGCGCGAGGCGGTCCCGCCCGGGCAACGGGTTACGGCTCTAGGCCATCACCTCCGGAGCCCGAGCTTGGCGATCACCGCTCGGTACCGCTCGATGTCGGTCCGCTGCAGGTAATTGAGCAGGCGGCGGCGCTTGCCGACCAGCTGGAGCAGCCCGCGCCGCGAATTGTGGTCGTGGGCGTGCGTTTTCAGATGGTCGGTGAGGTGATTGATCCGTTCGCTGAAGAGTGCAATCTGGACCTCGGATGACCCGGTGTCCTTCTCACTGAGGCGATTGCCTTCGATGACGCTCGCCTTGGTCGTAGTTGCCAGTCGCTATACCTCCTAAATTCGCTCGCCCGAGTGCCGTTGGCTAGTCGGACACTCGCGCTCGGTCACGGGAGAGTATACCCGATGGGCTCCAATCGATAACCTGGAGCGCGTGGGGGACGATCTCGAATACGGCCGGCGTGTGGCCGACCAGCTCGCCGTCCGCCTCGACGCCGATCGGCTGCTCGCTGTCGATCTCGACCCGGCGAGCCCGGCCGAACTCAACCTGAGCCAACAGTCCATGGGTGCCGCGATAGAGCATCGGCAGGCTGCGGATCCCCAGCCAGCGGGAAACGTCGCCGATCGTAACCACCTCGAACAGCCCGTCATTCACGTCCGCCTCTGGGGCGATCCACATCCCACCGCCGAGGTACGCCCCATTGGCGACGGCAACCGTGCGGACACGCCGGTTGAGCACCGGCCCGTCGTCCAGGCGCAGCCGGATCAGCGTGTTTTGGTGGGTGAGCAGGCTGATCACCGCGCCGCTTAGAAAGTTGAGTGTCCCGCCCATGACCGCTGGCCCGCGAGCCGCCCGCTGGACGATCTCGGCGCCGATGCCGGCGTCGGCCACGTTGATGAAGTAGCGACGGCCGGTCGAGGTGCCCACCCGTCCAACATCGACGGCGCGCCAGCGATCGATTGCCAACCAGGCGGGCACGTCCTCCGCCCGGCGCGGGCTGGGCAGGCTGCGGCGGAGGTCGGCACCCGTCCCACGCTGGAGGAATCCGACTCGCGGCATGCGGCCGCTCGGTCGCCGAAGGAGCCCGTTCACGACCTCGTGAGCCGTGCCATCACCACCGACCGCGATGACCAAGCGATCACCAGCCGCCGCCGCAAAATCGGCCGCGTCGCCGCGGCGCCGGGTCTCGATGACCTCGAACGGCACACCGGCGCAGGCTGCCGCGCACTGGCGCCAGAAACTGCGGGCCCGCCCGCCACCCGCCGCCGGATTGACGATGACGAGCGGCGGCTTCGCCTCGATCACGGGCGGCCGGCTGCCGTGTCGATGCCCAGGATGCGCCTGGCGTTTTCGACGTCGCGCGTCATCTGCTGCTGTAAAGCCGGCACCGAGGCGAACCGCTTCTCGGCGCGCAGCCGGTGCACGAACCACACGGTCAAGAGCGTGTCGTAGAGGTCGCCATCGAAATCAAGGACGAACACCTCGACGGTAAGGGCGTTGCTGCCGAAGGTCGGCCGAAACCCGACGCTGAGCGCACCGGCAAAGGTCCGATGCTCGATGTCGACACGGACGGCGTAGATCCCGGTCGACGGCAAGAGTTTGTTGGGGCTGATCCGGAGGTTGGCGGTTGGGAAGCCAAGCTCTCGTCCTCGCTTGAGCCCGTGTTCCACGGTCGAGCGAATGAAGTAGTCCCGACCCAACAATTGGGCCGCGGCCCGAACCTGGCCGAGGAGGACCAGCCGCCGGGCCCGTGAGCTGCTGATCGGCGCTCGCCCGCGCGCCAGGGTGGGAGCAACCTCAACAGTAAAGTCGTGCCTGGTGCCGAGCCGGCGTAAGAACGCGGGATCACCCCGCTGGCCGTGCCCGAACCGATGATTCTCCCCGATCACGACGTGGCGGATCTGGATGCCGCGCAAGAGCCGCTGCATGAACACCGCCGGACTCAAGGCGGCGACCTGGGGCGTAAATGGGATCACGACCAGGTGGTCCAGGCCGAGCTGGTCGAGCAGCCAGGTTTTCTCGTCGAGCGTGGTGAGGTTGGCGGGGCAATGGTCGGGGTCCAGCACGCAGCGCGGATGCGGTTCGTAGGTGACCATCACGCTGGCGGCCTCCGCCTCTCGAGCGCCGGCAACCAGGGGCTTGAGCAACGCCTGATGGCCGCGGTGCACGCCGTCGAAGGTCCCCATCGTCAGATGACTGGGGCCCAGAAACCCCGCCGGCGGGAAGCCGAAACTGACTGCCGTCATGAGGGAAAGACGGCGCGCGGCTGGATACGCTGGGTGGCGTCCGCCTCGCCCCAGGCCAGCAGGTCCCCGTCGGGGCCGAGCAATCGGTAGCGGCCTGCGGTCCTGTTGGGGGCGGGCACGGCCTGACCCTGGCGAACGGCGGCTACCCCAGCGGCATCGAGCGCGACGGCTGGCCAGGTGCGCAGCGGCAGGTCCATCGGCAGCAGCCAGCGCGGCCATCCCTCCCCCGCTGCCGTCAGCGTCGCCATGGGAACGGCGTCGGCAATCGTCAGCGGGCCGACCGCCGTGCGCGTCAGCCCGGACAGGTAGGCGCCGGTTCCCAGGGCGGACCCGAGATCGTGGGCAAGACTGCGGACATACATCCCGCGACCGGAGGTCACCTCGAGGCGAGCGACTCCTGCCGCCGGGTCATAGTCCAGCAGGCGGATGGCATGAATTTCGACCGGCCGCGGAACGCGCTCGACCTGCTCGCCGCGACGCGCTTTTCGGTAGAGCGCCTCCCCCCCTTGCTTCAGCGCGGAGTACAGCGGCGGTAGCTGGTCGATGCGGCCGGTGAAGGCAGGCAAGGCCGCCTCGATGCTCGCCCCCGTAATGGTCGCCGGATCGCCGGCCGGGCTGATGGTGCCTTCACGGTCACCGGTATCCGACGTAAAGCCGAAGGTGATGGTCGCCAGGTAGGTCTTCGGCCATTCGTGCACGAAGTCAGCCACCCGGGTTGCCGCGTTGATCAGAATTGGGAGCACGCCATCTGCCGCCGGGTCCAGCGTCCCGCCATGTCCAGCTTTCACCACCCCCGGCAGACCGCGCACGTTGCGGACGACGGCAAAGGACGAGGGCCCGACCGGTTTGTTGACATTGAGGATGCCGGACGTCACGCGAGGTCGTTCATGCGCGCGCGCACTTCGGCAAGCACCTTGGCTTCCGCGTCCTTGAGCGGCATCGCCAGTTCGATCCCGGCCGCGCGGCGGTGGCCGCCCCCGCCGAACTTGGCGGCGAGCTCTGCCGCATCGACCTGGTCGCGGCTTCGGATGCTCACCTTGGTCAGCTGCGGTCCCGCCTCTTTGAAGAGAATGGCGAGCTCCTGGCCGCGCACCGTGTTGAGCTGGTCGATCGCGCTGTCGGCCTGGTCCGTCGACGCACCGCTGTCACGCAGCCCGGCCTGGCTGATGGAGCCCCAGACGAGGCGGTCGCCGAACTCGTAGTGCAGCCCCTGGAGGATTCGCCCCTGCATCCGCAGCGACGAGGCTGGCCGGCTCTTGAAAAGGCCTCGAGCGATCGTGACCGGGTCGGCGCCAAGCTGCACCAACTCCGCGGCGGCGCGCAGCGCGTGTGCCGAGGTGTTGTCGTGGCGGAATCCGCCCGTATCAGAGAGGATGGTGGCGTAGAGGCACGATGCGGCCCCGGGCGGAATCTCGAGCTTCCACGCCTTGAGCAGGTCGTAGACGAGCTCGCCGGTCGAGGCAGCCTCGGTCGAGACCAGGTTGATGGTGCCGAACTGGGCGTTCGAGACGTGGTGGTCGATGTTGACGACCACCCGTGCCTGCTTCACCACCGGCTCGTAGGCGCCGGCGCGCGACGCATCGCTGGCGTCGAAGATGAAGACCGGGGTGTTCCCGGGAGGGGCCTGCCGGTTGACCCGCTCGATGCCGGGCAGGAACCACCAGGCGCTCGGCACCGGCGGCGAGGAGAGCACCGGCACTGATTTGCCAAGGGGCTCGAGCGTCAGCGCGAGGGCGAGCGCGGACCCCAGCGTGTCGCCGTCCGCATCTTTGTGCGTAACGGCCGTGACGACTGGAGCGTCATCGATCACCTGCCAGATCCGGGGCGCCAGCTTGGCCACCTCGGGGCGCGGTGGAGCGAGCTCAAGTGCCGGCGTGTGGCTCCCCTTGCTCGACTTCACGCAAGAGCTGGCTGACGCGGACACTGTAAGCGACGCCTAGATCGAGCTCGAAACGCAGCTCAGGGGCGAACCGAAGGTTCGACAGACGGGATCCGAGTTCGCGCCGGATGAAGCCCTTGGCGTGATCGAGACCGTCGATGGCCGCATCTCGAGCTTCGTCGTCCCCGATCACGCTGACCCGGACGGTCGCGTTGCGCAGGTCGGGGCTCAGTTTGACGTCCGTGATCGTGGCCATCCCGATCCGAGGGTCCTTGAGGTCGCGGATGATGATCTGACTGATCTCCTCACGCAGCTGTGCGGCGACGCGTTCAACGCGATGAGTGCCCATGCCTTCATTGTATGAAGCGTCTCCGTCGCCCTCCCCCGTTTGCGGGGGAGGGCAGCGTGGGGGTTCTCTTCGCCAGCAGCAGGGTGTGCCCGCTGTCCCCTTCGGGAATGAATCGTGTCCAGAGAACCTCGAACCCTGCGTCCGCCAGCCAGACCAGATATGTCTCTCGGTCGGCATGGCTCCAGTACATCGGTGCGCCATGCCAGTCCTCCTCGGTTCCGGTCCAGGCACGAGTGCCCACGGTCGCCAGCAAGTACCCGCCCGGTCTGAGCCAGCGGCGAAGCTTCTGAAAGAGTTCGGGCTGCTCTGCAACCGGGACGTGAATGATGGCAAAGAACGACACGATGGCACGAAAGCTCTCGGCCTGGAAATCGCTGTCTGCTATGTCCTGGCAGAGGAACTGGGCCGCCGGCACTAATCGCTGGGCACGTTCGATCTGAACCGGCGAAATGTCAACGCCGGTCACCGCGAATCGCTCGGCCAGAATGGCCGTGGCCGGGACCCCGCACCCGCAGCCAAGGTCGAGGACCGGGTCATGCACCTCGAGCAGCGGGATCAGTTCCGCCAGCCACGCCGCGTAGCCGCTGCTCGGTCGACGACCGCCCGCATCCTCGGTCGACGGTCCCCATCCGGTGTCGTCTCGATACTGGTAGGAGATGCGGTCGTATCCGTTGCGAACGATCCTCTTGGGATCGGTCTCAGGTTCGGCCGTCGAGCTTCTCCAGCACGGGAGCCAATGCCGCGATCGACGCCTCGGTGATCGGGTCGATGACGAGCTGGATATGCCCGATTCCCTCGAGCGCGTAAGCGCGCAGACCATCGGCAATGACCTCAGGGCTTCCTTCGAGCGGCCTGGCCTCCTCCGTCGGGCCGGTGTCACGTCGGCCGGTAGCACCGGGCAACCGGACCAGGACGGCAACGGTGCGCTCCACCTCGGTTGGCGTGCGCCCTGTCGCCACACAGGCGGCGTCAACTTTCTCCCGAAGCGGTTTGATCCCTTCCGGTCGATTGCCGGTCCAGTCGTACCACGCATTCCAGCCGTCAACGTAGGGCATGGTCAACGCCAGCATCCGCTCACCGATCGACCCGACCATCAACGGCGGGCCGCCGGGTCGCGGCCGCGGCACCAGCTCGCAATCGCGGGCGGTGTAGAACTGCCCGGCGAAGTCGACCTTGCCGTCGCGCAGCAGCGAGCGAATGATGGTGAAGGCTTCGGCGAATCGCGCCACGCGCCGGTCGAAGGGAAAGCCGTAGGCTCGGTACTCGGTTTCGTTCCACCCGGCGCCCAGACCCAGAATCAAACGCCCACCGCTGATCTCATCGACGGTTCCGGCCAGCTTGGCGAGCATCGCCGGATTGTGAAAGCTGGTGCAGGCGACGAGCGGCCCGATCGCGATGCGGCTGGTGGCGGCGGCGATGCCGGCCAGTGTCGTCCACGCCTCCCAGGGGCCCCTGGCCCCCTTGGCCTCGTCGCGATAAAGAAGGTGGTCGCCGACCCAGACGGAGTCGAAACCCACCTGCTCGCCGAGTCGGGTCATGGCCAGCAGTTCCGGCCAGCGGACTATCCGCTCCACCTCGGGCAGCTGGAAGCCGACTTTGAGCGGTCGCGTCGGCTTAGGCCTGTTTGACCTGATACGACTCGATGACGTCGCCTTCCTGGTAGTCCTGGTAGCCGTCGATTCGGATACCGCATTCAAGTCCAGCGATGACTTCCTTGACGTCGTCCTTGAAGCGTTTCAGCCCGACGATCTGGCCCTCGTGGATCGGCTTGTTGTCGCGAAGCAGCTTCGCGGTCGAGCCGCTCGTGATCTTGCCGTCCTGCACCCGCGACCCGGCAATGACGCCAGCCTTCGGGATCTTGATCGGCGTCAGGACCTCGGCCCGGCCTTCCCAGACCTGGATGAAGGTGGGCTCGTACAGTCCCTTGATGGCGAGTTCGATGTCGTTGGTGACGTTGTAGACGACGTCGTAGGTGCGGATGTCGACCTTCTCCCGCTCGGCGGCTTTCTGGCCCAGCGCATCCGGCTTGACGTTGAAGGCGATGACGAGCGCGTTCGAAACCGCCGCCAGCAAGATGTCCGATTCGGTCACGGGACCGACGCCTTCGAAGACGATCTTGATTTGGACCTGCGGGTCCTGGATCTTCAAGAGCGAGCCCTTGAGCGCTTCCACCGAGCCGTTACTGTCGGCCTTGAGCACGAGGTTGAGGTCCTTGACGACTCCCTTGCCCACCTGGGACGACAGGTCGGCCAGGGTGACGCGGCGGGTCTGCGCCAGGGTGGCGACCCGATACTGCTCGGCCCGCTGGCCGGCGATCGTGCGCGCCACCTTCTCGCTGGAGACCACCTGGAAGATATCGCCGGCGGTCGGCACGTCCGGCAGGCCGGTGACGACGGCCGGGGTCGCCGGTCCGGCGTCCTTCATCTTGCGGCCGCGGTCATCGAGCAACGCCCGCACCTTGCCGAAGATGTGACCGACGACCAGGTTGTCGCCGATATGGAGCGTGCCGCTTTGCACCAGCACGGTCGCGACCGCGCCCCGACCCTTCTCGAGGTGTGCATCGATCACGGTGCCGGCGGCGAGCTTGGCCGGGTTGGCCTTGAGGTCCTGGAGGTCGGCGACCAGCAGGATCATTTCGAGCAGCTCCGAGATCCCCGTCTTCTGCTTGGCGGAGACGGGCACCATGACGGTCTGCCCGCCCCAGTCCTCGGGAACGAGGCCCTGCTCGGAGAGACCTTGCTTGACCCGGTCGGGGTTGGCGCCTTCCTTGTCGATTTTGTTGATGGCGACGACGATCGGCACCTGCGCCGCCTTCACGTGCGAAATCGCCTCGATCGTTTGAGGCATGACGCCATCGTCGGCGGCCACCACTAGCACCGCGACGTCGGTCACCTGGGCGCCACGGGCACGCATCGCCGTAAACGCCTCGTGGCCAGGGGTATCCAGGAAGACGATGCGCCGTCCCTTCTCCTCGACGACGTAAGCGCCGATGCTCTGGGTGATGCCGCCCGCCTCGCCCACCGCGACCTTGGTCTGCCGGACGGCGTCGAGCAACGAGGTCTTGCCATGGTCGACATGGCCCATCACGGCGACCACGGGCGGTCGCGTCTTAAGGTTGTCGGGCGATTCGCCGTCGACGCTGAAGAGCTCCGAGCGGGTCATCAGCTTGACCTGACTGCCCCCGCCCTCGCCAACCACCTCTTCCGCGATCGCGGAGTCCATCGCCATCGGGCTCGCCTGGACGCCAAAGCTGTCGGCGACGATGGCGGCGGTGTCGAAGTCAATCTGCTGGTTGATGTTCGCCATCACGCCGTTCTTCATCAGCTCTTTGATGATGTCCACCGTCTTGACGTCGAGGTACTCGGCCAACTCCTTGACGGACAGGGTGGGCGGCAGCTCAACCTTGCCCTCCGTTACCTTCGGTTTGGCATCGGCAGACTGGCCGCCGGGCGCGAATTGGGTGCGCACCGACGCCTCCTGCTCCGGGGTCAGCACCGCCATCGCATGGCGGGGTGCGTGCCGCTGCGGGCGCAGGAAATCCAGGATCTGCCGGGCCTCGACGTTGAGGTCACGGGCGAGCTGTTGAACCTTGATACCGCGAGTTGTAGTAGCTATCTGTGGTTTAACCTCCGCAATTCAACTGGCAATAATACGCTGCGCACCGCCAGCCCGGGCGCCTAGATCAGTATTCCCTGACGGAGCCGCTCCCAATCTTGGGCGGAAGTGTGGACTTCGAGGGCACGATCGAGCGCCCGCCGCTTCTCCGCCAGCGCCCAGCAGGCTGGATCTCGACAGAGATAGGCGCTTCGACCGGGCACCCGTTTTGGGTCAGTGACCACCGCACCGTCGACCACCGCCAGCCGGTGCAGCGACGACCGCGGCTTGACCTGGCGGCAGCCGATGCAGGTACGTTGAGGCTCAGCTCGCGCCGCTCTCCGCCTCCGCTTCGGTCAGACCCTCCCCCTCTGGGGGAGGGGTCGGGTGGGGGCTGGCCTGAGCCTCTCCCTCCCCCGCTTGCGGGGGAGGGTCGGGGTGGGGGCTCGTTTCCTCGACCGAGGGTTTGATGTCGATCCGCCACCCGGTCAGCTTTGCCGCCAGCCGGGCGTTCTGCCCATCCTTGCCGATGGCCAGCGAGAGCTGGTTTTCGGGCACCTGGGCGGTCGCCGTGCGCGACTCGCGGTCGATCTCCACGGTGAGCACCTGCGCCGGGCTGAGCGCATTGGCGACCAGCTGAGACGGTTCATCCGACCACGGGATGATGTCGACTCGCTCCGACCCGAGCTCGCCAACAACGCTGCGGATCCGTACCCCGCGAGGACCGACGCAGGCGCCCACGGGATCGATGCCGTCCTGGTTTGCCGACACGGCGACCTTGGTTCGCACACCTGGTTCGCGTGCCAGCGCCCGGATGACGACCGCACCGGACGCCAGTTCGGGAATCTCGAACTCGAGCAACCGCCGGACCAGCGCCTTGTGCGCGCGGGAGACGAGCACCTGCGCCCCGCGGCTGCGCTTGCGCTCCTCCAGCAGAAGAACCTTCAGGTGTTGCCCGACGCGGATCTGCTCATCGGGGATTTGTTCCTCGGGGGGCAGCACGCCCTCGGCCTTGCCCAACTCGAGATAGATGGTGTGACCGTCGGAGCGCTCGGCGATGCGCTCGACGATCCCGCTCAGCATCTCGCCCTTGTGCTCGAGAACGTCCTTGAGCACCTGGTCCTTCTCGGCATCGCGGAGACGCTGAAAGACGACTTCCTTGCTGATCTGGGCGGCCAGCCGCGCGAAATCTTCCGTGGGGAGCGGGACGTCGACCAGGTCGCCCACCGAGGCAGGGCCGAGTTTCATGGCCTCGTCGAGATCGATCTCGGTCGCCGGGTCCGCCACCGTGTCGACCACCCGGCGCCGGCCAAAGATGGCGATCTGCGCGGTGTCGGGATCGACATGCACCCGGATGCCCTCCGGCGGATTGAAGGCGCGACGGTAGGCGGTGGCCAGTGCCGTCTCCATCAGGCTCAGCAGCGACTGCTTGGAGATCCCCTTCTCTTCCTGGACCTGGTCGAGTGCCTTGACGAAATCTGACTTGAGCATTTAGTGGCGCGACAGGTCGATCGCCAGCCGGGCGGAGAGAATGTCCGCGAGCGGGATCGCCACCGTTTTCCGATGCTTGCCTTCGCCGAGTTGCAGCTCGATCATGTCGTCGGCGACCGCGGTCAGCCGTCCTTCCGCGACCTGCTCGCTGTCGCCCAGGCGGTAGCGGACATTGGCACGCTTGCCCACGAAGCGGCGGTACTCGTCGAGGTTGCGCAGCGGACGCTCGGCGCCCGGCGAGGAGACTTCGAGCTCATAGCGGGTGGGAAATGGATCAGCCTGGTCGAGTAAGGCGCCGAGTGATTTGCTGACCCGCTCGCAGTCGTCGAGCGTCACGCCGTCGGGCCGGTCGATACGAACCCGCAGTGTCGTGTTACCGCCAGAGCCGGCCAGCGTGAGGTCATAGAGCTCGTAGCCGAGGAACGTCAGCGTCGGCATGATCAATTCCCGGATCCGGTCGAGCTGACTCGTGGTTGGCGCAGACACCATTAAATGAAAAAGGGCCGACGGCCCCGCACTGCGAGCTTCGTATTCACTTGGCCCTGAGTATACGTCGCTTACCTGGGGTCGAGCCGCCTCCATACGACCAGCAGCGGGCTGGCATTAAAAATTGACGAATAGGTTCCGCTGACGATCCCGATCAGCAGCGCGAGGGTAAAGCCCTTGATGTTTTGCGGCGAGATCAAAAACAGCGCGACCAGCACGAAGATGACCGTCATCGACGTGTTCAGCGATCGCGCGAGCGACTGGATGATGCTCAGGTTGACGTTTTGCTCGAAGGTCAGGCGGCTCGCTTGCCGCAGGTTCTCGCGGATCCGGTCGAAGATGACGATCGTGTCATGGACCGAGAAGCCGATGACGGTGAGCGCGGCGGTGACGAACAGCGTGTTGATCTCCCCAAGCGGCGAGTTGAACACCTTACCGAGGATCGACCAGATGCCGGTGAGGACGAAGACGTCGTGGAGCAGCGCCAGGATGGCAGCGATCGCAAACTTGTAGTTGAAGCGGATGCTCAGGTAGATGACGATCAGGATCGACGCGATCAAAATCAGCCCGCCCGCTCCTACCACGAGCTCGCGGGCGATCGTTGGCCCCACCTGCGCGTAGCTCGATCGCGACGGATCGAGCGGGAACTTTTTGGCGAGATCGGCCCGGATCGTGGTTTCCTGTACCGACGAGAGCGGCTTGGTCGTGACCAGCGCGCCGTTCGGGCCAGCCTGTTGCACCGTGGCCTCCACGTTGAAGGTGTCCATCTCTTTCTGCACGGCCGTGGCCTGGATTGGCCGGGTAAAGGCCAGGTTGTACTGGTCGCCGCCGGCGAAGTCGATGCCCAGGCGAAAGCCGAGGAACGCCATGGAGAACATCCCCGGCAGGATGATCGCCAGCGAGAGCAGGAAGTACAGGTTGCGGCGCCCGACGATATTCATGGCGTCCTCAGGCCGCCTTGGGCGCGGGCGGTTGCACGCCGTAGAGGGCGAGCCGACGGGCCGGCCGTAGTCCAGCCAGGATCTGCAGGAATTGTTGCGTGGTGACGATGGCGGAGAACATGCTGACGCCGACGCCGACCGCAAGGGTAATCGCAAAACCCTTGATCAGCGGGGCGCCGAAGAAATAGAGTACGAAGCAGGTGATCAAGGTCGAGATGTTCGAGTCGCGGATTGCCGGCCACGCCCGATGCACGCCCGCTTCCATCGCGGCGCCGAGCGTCCGTCCGGCGCGCAATTCCTCCTTGAGGCGCTCGAAGATCAGCACGTTGGCATCGACCGCCATTCCGATCGAGAGGATGAACCCCGCCAGCCCCGCCAGCGTCAGCGTGACGCCGAAGAGCTTGAAGATCGCCAGCGCGATCGCGGCATAGATGAGCAGGGCGATGCTGGCGACCAAGCCCGGGAGCCGGTAGTAGAGGAGCATGAAGAGGATGACGATGGCCAGCCCGAACGCCCCGGCCAGCAGGCTCAGCTTGACAGTCGACGCACCGAGGGTCGCGCCGACCTCGGTCGCGGAGGCGATCGAGATCGTCCCCGGAAGTGAGCCGGAGTTCAGCTGAATGGCCAGCGCCTGGGCGCTGGCCGCGGTGAAGCCGCCGGTGATGATCGCACTCCCTCCGCAGATCTCACTGATGACGTTGGCGTCCTCAACCAGGTTCTTGTCGATGAAGATCGCCAGCTTGTTCTGTGGGTCACCCTGCGGGTGCGTGACGCGGTCGCGCGTGAAGGCGCAGAAGAGGTCATTGCCCTTGGAATTAAAGGAGATGGTGACATCGGGCAGGTTGGTGTTGGGATCCGTCGACCGACTGGCATTCGTGATCATGCTGCCGTCGATGCCCGTGAATACCGGTTTGTAGCCCGGGTACTTCTGCGCGTCTGTCGGGTTCAGCTCCTGAAGGATGGCGGCGTCAGGCGTTCCCGGTTCCCATTTCCAGATGGTCAGGTACGACGTCTTTCCGAGGATCTGCTTGGCCTGCTCCAGGTCGACGCCGGGCAGCTCGACGATAATCCGGTCGCTGCCCTCTGGCCGTACCACTGCCTCGGCATAGCCGCTGCTGTTGACGCGGCGTTCGATGATGGCGACCGCAACATCACGGGCCTGCTGGACCGTCCCGGAGCGGACTTGCGTGATCTGCAATTCGAGGTGCGTCCCGCCCTGCAGGTCGAGGCCCTTATGCACGAAGATCTGCTGCGAGAACCCGAGGAAGCCGATGTTGAGCGTCGGGACGCCCCGGATCGGGCCGGTCAGCGGCTGATTGGTGGTCAGCCGATAGATGTACGCAAACCCGTCGATGAAGAGGGCAAGTACGGCAATGACGGCAATCAGAGCCAGGAGTCGACGGTCGACGCGCATGCGAGGGAAAGTATAGGTGAGCCTCGATGAGAAACTTTTAAGGCGCCAATACGCGGCGTGTTAATGGCCCAGCCGCGTGAGTTTACCCGGGATCGTCCCGGCGTTGAGGCCATCCGCCAGCCGCTGGGCATCCGAAGAGGTGAAGATGCCCACGTCCGGCACGAGGAGCATGGCGCCCTTCGTAATCTCGCCGGAAACAACCGCATCCTCGAAGAGCCTGCTGTCGGTAAAGAGGCCGAGTTTGCTGTCGACGGTGTCGAAGGTTTGCGCTGCCCGGTCGCGCGTCACCAGGTCGAGCAGCTCGGCCCCGTCGGGATCGAAGGTGATGATCACGCCAGGACCAGGCGGCCTGGTCGCGCGCCCAATGGTCGCGTGGATGATCATCGTGCCATCGATGCCGGTGAATACCGGCCGGTACCCAGGGTGGTACTGGCCGGCCAACGTTCCCAGCCGGTTCTGCGTGGCCTCGTCGACCTGGCCAGGTAACCACTTCCAGATCGTGAAGTTCACGCCGTTGGCCTCAACGATCGCCGTTACCTGGGCGGACGTCGCATGCGCGACGTGGACCTCGATCACATCCGCCGCGGCCCCCGGATCAACCCGGTTGAACAGCCGGTGGCTGGCGAGGCGTCGAGCGATCACGCGCATGGCGATATCCCTTGCCTGGGACACCGGCATCGACTCGGGCAGGTCGGTCAGCCGATACGACAGCGCAACGTCGCCGGGCGAGGCGGGCCCGAGAGTCAGGCCCGACAGCCGGGCTACGCCTGTCCCGAGGCCCGCGGCGAAAACAAGGCCGGCCGCGGCAATAAGCCAGGATCGACGTGGGCGCATGAAACCTGTAGCGACGGCCCGGTTAAGACCTTGCGCCGTCAGGGCAACGGGGCGAGTGCCCATTGGTCACGCAGCGTGGCGATCATTGCAGCCAACCCGCCGCCACCGATCGCGCCCCGAATCTCGCTGACAAGCCGCACCAGCATCCGGAGGTTATGGATCGAGGCCAGCCGGTGGCCGAGGATTTCGCCCGCCATGAAGAGATGGCGGAGGTAGGCGCGCGAGAAGCGCGCGCAGGTATAGCAGTCGCAACTCTCATCGAGCGGGCCAGTATCGTCGATGAAGCGCCGGTTACGGAGGTTGATCCGGCCGCCCCGGGTCAGAATCGATCCGTTGCGGGCGATCCGAGTGGGCAGCACGCAATCGAACATGTCGATGCCGCGCGCAATCGCCTCCACGAGATCCGCGGGCGTGCCGACCCCCATCAGGTAGCGCGGACGCTCGCGCGGCAGGATTGCCGTCTGCAGAGACAGAAGCTGATAGGTGGTTGCCTTCGGTTCGCCCAGGCTCAGTCCGCCGACGCCAAAGCCGTCAAACGGCAGTTGCGCGAGGACTTGCGCGCTTTCTCGGCGAAGCCGCTCGTCGAACCCGCCCTGAACGATCCCGAATCGCAGTTGTCCGGGGGCAGGATCACTCTCGAGGCATCGGCTGGCCCATTGATGGGTCCGCTCCATCGCGGCCTTCGCGACAGCGGTCGTAGCCGGCCACGATACCGGCTGGTCGAAGGCCATGGCGATGTCTGATCCGAGCTGGCGCTGGATTTCCATCACCGACTCGGGCGTGAAATGTTGCTCGCTGCCGTCCAGGTGCGATCGGAACGTGGCGCCCGCGTCGCTGACCTTGACCAGGTGGTCGAGGCTGAACACCTGAAACCCACCACTGTCGGTCAGGATCGCCCCATCCCAGCCCATGAATTTGTGCAGCCCGCCAAGTCGGGCAATGCGCTCGCCGCCCGGTCGAAGCGCCAGGTGATATGTGTTACCGAGCAGGACCTGGGCACCCAGAGCGCGGACCTCATCCGGGCTGAGCGCCTTGACGGTGGCCTGCGTCCCCACCGGCATGAACGCGGGCGTGTCGATCACGCCGTGCGCCGTTGTCAATCGCCCGCGCCGAGCGCCATCCTCCTCGGCGATCAGTTCGAAGCTCACAATATTCCCCTCCCCCTCTGGGAGAGGGCAGGGTGTGGGCTCGTGATGAACATGCAGTCGCCGAAGCTATAAAATCGGTAGTGCTCTTGGATCGCCTCGCGGTAGGCGGCGAGGATCCGGTCCCTCCCGGCGAAGGCGCTGACCAACATCAGCAGCGTGCTCTTCGGCAGATGAAAGTTGGTGAGCATGGCATCCACAACCCGGAACTCATAGCCAGGCGTGATGAAGAGCCCGGTCCAGCCCTCCCCCGCCGCAACGCCGTCATCGGTTGCGGCGCTTTCCAGGACTCGGACACTCGTGGTTCCCACCGCGACCACCCGCTTGCCCTGGCGCCGGGTCTCGTTGATCGCGCGCGCGCAAGCGTCATCGATCCGGTACCACTCCCGGTGGATCCGGTGCTCTGCGGGATCATCGACCCGCACCGGCCGAAAGGTGTCCAGTCCAACGTGAAGCGTGACGAATGCGATCCCCACCCCACGTTCGCGTAGCGTGCTCAATAACCCTGGCGTGAAGTGGAGACCGGCTGTCGGCGCCGCGGCCGATCCTTCCTCGCGCGCGTAGACGGTCTGATAGCGTTCGCGGTCGTCGAGCCGCTTCTTGATGTAGGGCGGCGTGGGCATCAGGCCGATCCGCCGAACTTCCGCCAGCGGATCCGCCACCCCGTTCAGGCGGACCGTCGCGGTCTCATCATTCCGTGCTTCGATGGCGACGATCAGCGCCGAGCTATCGACCTGCACGCGAGAGCCGGGCTGGAGGCGTCGTCCGGGGCGAATCAGCGCCTCCCAGCGGTGACGATCCCCGTCGAGGGGACGGAGCAGCAGGACCTCGGCCGCTCCCCCGTCCGTGCGGCGCCCGATGAGCCGCGCCGGCAGCACGCGGCTGTCGTTGAACACCATCAGGTCGCCGGGCTCGAGGTACCGCGGCAGCTCCGCAATGGTTGAATGCGTGACCCCGCCCGTTCGTGGATCGAGCACCAGCATGCGGGCCGCATCGCGCCGCTCAGGTGGATGCTGAGCGATCAGCTCGGGTGGCAGCTCGTAATCGAAGTCCGCGGTTCTCACCGGGACTGAGCCTAGAAGAGTCGAGGCTGCTCGCCGCTACTCGCCTTGACCAGACCGAGGTGGTCGTAAGCGAGCTTGGTCGCGACCCGGCCCCGAGGCGTGCGAGCGAGAAAGCCCAGCTGCATCAGGAACGGCTCGTAGACATCTTCCACCGTCTCGGGATCCTCGGACACCGAGACGGCGATGGTGTCCAGGCCGACCGGGCCCCCCTCGTACTTCTCGACGATGGTGCGCAGGATCCGCCGGTCGATGACATCCAGGCCGAGCTCGTCGACTTCGAGCATCGAGAGCGCGTCCAGCGCGATTTTTTCGTCGATGCTTCCCTGCGCCCGCACCTGGGCGAAGTCCCGCACCCGCCGCAGCAGGCGGTTGGCCACGCGCGGTGTGCCGCGCGCTCGGCTGGCGATCATGTGAGCCCCTGCGTCGTCGATCGATACTTTGAGCAACCGCGCGGAACGGATGACGATGGCGAACAGCTCCTCGGCACCATAGAAATAGAGCGGATAGACGGCGCCGAAGCGGTCGCGCAGTGGGGCCGACAGCATCCCTTGCCGAGTGGTGGCGCCGATGACGGTGAAGCGCGGTAGTTGCAGCCGGAAGGTCTGCGCGCCCGCCCCCTTGCCGCTGACAAAATCGAACTTGAAATCCTCCATCGCCGGGTACAGCGACTCCTCGACCGGCCGCGCGAGGCGGTGGATCTCGTCGACAAAGAAGATGTCGCGGTCCTCCAGGTTGGTGAGGATCGAGGCCAGCGCTCCCTGGTGCTCGATCGCCGGCCCGGACGTGGTGCGAATGTTGACCCCCATCTCGTTGGCCATGATGTTGGCGAGCGTGGTCTTGCCCAATCCCGGTGGTCCCGCGATCAGGATGTGCTCGATCGGCTCATTGCGACCGCGTGCCGCCGTGATCAAGATCTCCAGTTGTGCCTTGACGGTTTCCTGCCCGATGAACTCGGCGAGCCGTTTCGGGCGCAGACTCCATTCGAATTCCTTGTCTTCGTTGCGCTCTTCGGCGGTGATGATCCGCTCGCTCATCCGCGATCCAGACCCTTGAGCGCCACCGTCACCAGTTGTTCGACCGAGTGGCTCCCCCCGTTACCGCCGCTCGCCTTCCGCACAGCTTCCTTGGCTTCGGCGGGGGTGTAGCCGAGGCTCGTGAGGACCACGAGGGCCTGCGCCACCGGGTCGGGTCCACCGGACGCGGGCACGGCCGCCTCTTCACCGAAGATCTCGTCCTTGAGCTTGCCCTTCAACTCCAGCACCACCCGGGCTGCCGTTTTCGGCCCGATCCCGGGCACGGTCGCCAGCAGCGCGGCGTCCTCCTGCAGGATGGCTCGCTTGAGGACGCGGAGCTCGCCGCGGCTAAGGATCGCCAGCGCGGCCTTGGGGCCGATGCCCTTGACGGAGAGCAGCAGCTTGAAGAAGGTCAGCTCCTCCTGACTGAGGAAGCCGAAGAGGCCGAGTGCGTCTTCGCGCACATAGGTATAGGTGTACAGGCGCGCTCGCTCGCCGGCGCGCGGGAGCTCGGCGAGGGTGCGGGTCCCCACCGTCACCAGGTAGCCGACGCCGTGGACGTCCAGGATCACCGAGTCGGAACCTCGCTGGGCCAGGATGCCCTCGAGGGTCGCGATCAAGCGCGAACGCTCGCCGGCGCGCGGCTGATGATGGTGCGCAGCCGGCCGCTGTGGTGGTGGCAGATGGCAATCGCCAGCGCGTCGATGGCGTCGTCCGAGCGGGGCAGCTCGCGCGTGGCCAACAGCGATTGGACCATCTTCAGCATCTGGCCCTTGGTGGCCGCCCCGTAGCCGGTCACCGACAGCTTGACCTGGTTGGGGGTGTACTCGTGGACATCCGCCCCGGTTTCGACGGCGCACAGCAGCGCGACACCACGCGCCTGGCCCACCGCCATGGCGGTGCGCACGTTTTTGCTGAAGAACAGCTCCTCGAAGGCGGCGGCCTGCGGATGGAGCTCGGCGATCAGCGCGCGAAGCTGTCTGGCGAGGATGGCCAGCCGTTTGGGTTCAGACAGATTGGCTGGAGTTTTGAGCGTGCCACAGGTCACCATCGTCAGGCGCCCGTTGTGGCGCCGAACCGCGCCATAGCCGGTATCCGCGAGCCCTGGATCGATACCGAGGACGAGAAGGCCGTCGCTCGCGGTGACGCTAGACACGTTCGCTGATACGTTCCATCACGTCGGCCGGCACGTCCATGTTCGAGTAGACCGACTGCACGTCATCGTGCTCTTCGAGGGCATCCAGCAACTTGAGGATGGATGGAGCCGTCGTCTCGTTCAGCGGGATGAGCTGTGAGGCGTTCATCGTGACTTCGGCGGACTCGATCTTGTATCCCTTCTTCTTCAATCCCTGTTGCACCGCCTCGAGTTTGGGCGGATCCGTGACGATGTCAACGGTCTTGCCGTCGACGCGCGCATCGCTGGCGCCCAGCTCGATCGCCTCCAGCCCGATCTCGTCCGGGTCGTGGGCGCCAGCGTCGATCACGATTTGCCCTTGCCGCGTGAACATCCAGGCCACGCTGCCGGTGGTGCCCATGTTGCCGCCCGCTCGGCTGAAGAGGTTTCGAATGTCGCCGCTGGTGCGGTTGCGGTTGTCGGTCAGCGTATCGACGATGATGGCCACGCCGTGCGGGCCGTAGCCCTCGAAACGCAGCTCCTCGAGGGTAGCACCGCCCAGCTCACCCGTCCCGCGCTTGATCGCCCGCTGAATGTTGTCCTGCGGCATGTTGACGTCGCGGGCTTTCTCCATCGCCAGCCGGAGCCGGTAGTTCCCGTCCGGGCTGCCCCCACCCTCCCGAGCGGCGAGGGTGATTTCCCGCGCCATCTTGGTGAACTGCTGCCCTTTCTTGGCGTCAGTGAGGGCCTTCTTGTGCTTGATCGACGACCACTTGGAATGTCCAGACATCTTTTCCCCGTCTGGGAGTTTATCTCACCTTCAGACGCGCGACTCGATGCAGTCCGCGTTGCAAGACCATGCCGTCGGTCGGCTCGATTTTTTCCTCCGCGGAGTTGATCGGTTGCCCGTTGACGGTCAGGCCTTTCTGGCCGGCGAGGCGCCGCGCCTCGCCCTTACTGCTGACCAGGCCCGCGTCAAGGAAAAGCTGCGCGATCGATCGGGGACCAGCCGCGACCTCGACGGTCGCCGGTTCCGCCGTCACGAATCCGCCGGACTCGCCTCGATACTCGCTCGGCACCGCCTTGGGATGAAACTGACGGACGAGCCGCTCCGCCAGCCGCCGCTTGACGTCGCGCGGATTCTCGCCCTCCCGGAGCGCGCGCTCCTCGGCGGCGAGCTGGTCGGGTGGAATGTCGGTGGCCAGTTGCAGATAGCGCGTGATGAGATGATCGGGCACGCTCATCGCCTTGCGGTAGATGACCGCCGGCGGCTCGTCGATGCCGATGTAGTTGTCGAGGCTCTTGCTCATCTTCTGCACGCCGTCGAGCCCTTCCAGCAGCGGCATGGTTTGAATGTCCTGGGGTGGCTGGCCGTAGGCCTCCTGGATATCGCGGCCAACCAGCAGGTTGAATGTCTGATCGGTGCCGCCCAGCTCGAGATCCGATTTGACGGCCACCGAGTCGTACGCCTGGAGTAGCGGGTAGAGCAGCTCGTGCATGCCGACCGGCCGGCCTTCCTTGGTGCGCTTGGCGAAGTCTTCCCTGGCCAGCATGCGCGCCACCGTGTACCGGCTCGTCAGCTGGACGACGCTCTCGAGCTGCATCTTGTCGAACCACTCGGACTGCAGGCGAACTTCGGTCTCGCCTTCATCGAGAATCTTCCAGGCCTGGTCGAGGTAGGTCGTGGCCGCGGCGTTGACCTCTTCTTTGGTCAATTGCGGTCGGGTGATGTTCTGCCCTGACGGGTCACCGATCCTCGCGGTCCAGTCGCCAATGATCAGTACCGCCTGATGCCCATGCTGTTGGTATCGGCGTAGCGTTCGGAGTTGGACGGTGTGCCCGAGGTGGATATCAGGCTTGGTCGGATCCAATCCCAGCTTGACGCGCAAGCGGTCGCCGCGCTCGATGCGGCTCTTCAAGTGATCGCGGTTGATGATCTCGACCGCGCCGGTGGAAACCGCATCCCAGGCGCCGTGATCAAGGTTTTGTTGTTTCTTCATCGTTCCGTCACGGTTTCTAGACGCGAGTATATAGGCGCTCGGCGAGATCCTCTGTGCTTTTTTGACGAACTCAACCGTTATAGACGCGGTGTCCGAAGACAAGCACCGGTCAGCCCGTCGCGCCGCGATCCGCGTGCTTACGATTCGTCTCCTGTCGCGGCGGCGCCGTGCCGCCGGACACAAGATCATCATCGTCGGGCTCACCCTGGTCGGCCTCCTCAGCCTCGGCGGTGGCGCCGAGGCGGTCGACAAGTACCAGACCTACACGCGCGACCTGCCCAATCCCAGCTCGCTCAATGCGAAGGAGCTCTCGCAGGCGACCAAGATCTATGACCGCAACGGCGTGTTGCTGTACGTCAAGCACACCGACGGCGTCGTCCGCACCGTCATCCCCCTGTCGGCGATCTCTCCGCACCTGATCGACGCTACGATCGCCCTCGAAGACCGCCAGTTCTACACCCACAACGGGATCGACATCCGCCGCATCGTCGCGGCTGCCATCGCCGACGTCACCCACCAGGCGGTCCAGCAGGGCGCGAGCACCATCACCCAGCAACTGGTGAAGCGCATGTTCGTCGGCGATGATCGCTCGTTGGAGCGCAAGGTTCGCGAGATCGTGCTGTCGTTGGAGATCGAGCGTCGCTTCACCAAAAACGACATCCTCACGCTTTACCTCAACCAGATCTTTTATGGCCACTCGGCATATGGTGCCGAGGCGGCGGCGCAGACCTACTTCGCCAAGTCCGCCAAAGACCTCGATATCGCCGAGGCCGCCATGCTGGCCGCGATCCCGAATGCTCCATCGGGCCTGGATCCGTACAATCCCGCAACCGCAGCTAACGCGAAGGCGCGGCAGGAGCTCGTCCTTCGCGACATGCTGCGCGACCACTACATCAGCCAGATCGAGTACGACAAAGCCGTCAAGGAGCCGCTCAAGTACCAGGACGCCAGCATCGAGAAGGGCCTGAAGGCGCCCTGGTTCGTCGACTACGTGCTTCAGCAGCTCACCAAACAGTACGGTGAGGCGGTGGTGGCCGGCGGCGGCCTGCGAATCACCACCACGCTCGACTACCGCGTGCAGCAATACGCGGAAGCGGCCGTGACCAACAACGTCAACCGGGCTGACCTGCGGGCCCGCAACGTCAACAATGGCGCCGCCGAAGTCATTGACCCCAGCAGCGGCCAGGTGCTGGCCATGGTGGGCAGCGCCAACTACTATGACCAGGCGATCGGCGGCCAGTACAACGTCATCGCCGACGGTGAAGGCCGGCAGCCGGGTTCATCCTTCAAGATTTACGAGTACGCGACCGCGCTCGCCAACGGTTACGCCCCCTCTAACCTGATCAACGATACGCAGGGCAAGATCGATGGCCATGCGTTCGTCGACTGGGACCATCGCAGTGAGGGCATCATCACCATACGGCGTGCCCTGGTGGAGTCGCGCAACATCCCCGCCATCCTGCTGCTAAAGCAATTGGGCTACGACCGGGTCTTCCAGACGGCGCGGATGATGGGCCTGACCAGCGCCAACCTCACGCCCGAACGTGGTCTGGCTCAGGCGATCGGCGCCACCGAGGTTCTACCGATGCAGCATTTCAACGCCTATGCCGTCCTCGCATCGGGCGGCATCTACCACGACCCCACGGTCATCCTCAAAGTCGTCGACAGCCAGGGGAAGACGCTGCAGGAGTGGAAGCCAGATCCGGGCGTTCGCGTGCTGCCCGCGCAGGTCACCTACATGATTAGCGACATCCTCCGGCCGGTGGGCGCCGCCCTGAATATCAAGCGGCCCTTCGCCTCGAAGACGGGGACCACGGAGAACTGGCATGACTCCTGGCTGATCGGCTACAGCCCCGACATCGTGATCGGCGCCTGGATGGGCCACACCTGTGCCGGCGGCTGTCCCGCCAACGTCAACTCCAACCTCAACGTCGTCTGGGGCGTGCAGGGCGCCGGGCTGATCTTCCGCGACATCTTCAACGCCTACGAAGCCAACAAGCCGGTGCGCGACTTCGCGGTCCCCGACGGCCTGAAGAAGGTCACGGTGTGCCAGGCCAGCGGCTTGCTCGCCACCCCGAACTGCGCCGGCCAGACCATCACCGACTGGTTCACCGCTGGCACCGCGCCGACCCGGCCGGACGACTGGTACCACCCGATCCGGGTTTGCACCACCGACGGGCTGCTCGCCACCCCGGATATCCCGGCAAGTCTGACGACGGTGAAAACCTTCGTCGTCTACCCGCCGGGCTACCCGGAGGATATGAAGGACAAGAACACCCCGCAGCCGCCCACCCAGAACTGCCAGCTGTTCACGGAGACCATCCCGCCCACGCTGACGCTCGCCCAGGCGCCACAGACCGATGGCAGCGTCCTGGTCACCGCCACGGCGACCGATGATGAGGCCATCAAAGAAGTCGACTTCTTCCTCGATGGGGCCAGCAAGCCGGTGCGGCTGACCCAGGGCCCCTTCAGCTTCGTCATCAAGGGCGCATCGGGCAGCACCCGTACGCTGAACGTCCAGGCCTACGACTACAACCCGGCCAACGCGCCGGCAGCGCAGACCATCACCGTCACCCTCCCCTAGAACTTCCAGAGACCGATCGGCTGCCGACGACCGAAAAGCGATAGGGCAGGTCGACGGCGCGGGAGATCCCAATGCGGCGCGACACGGAAACCTCACCATCCAGGACCGGCGTGCCGGCGGCCAGGCCGAGCGGTCCGCGCGTGAAATCGCGACCGTTGTCCTTCAGAGTCAAGCCAAAGCCCCGCCCGATCTTGCCTGGCCCGCTCAGGAGCCGTACCTCCGGCCCGCGGTCGCCGCGCCGTCGCATGATCTCCCTGCCCGCCAGCGGCTCGAGCGCGCGCAGCAGCACGGCCCCGGCCACGCCGGGGGCGTCCGCCGTCACGTTGAGGCAATAGTGCACGCCGTAGCTGAAGTAGACATAAGCGTGACCCGCCGCGCCGAACATTACGGTATTGCGGGCGGTACGGCCGCGAAAGGCGTGCGAGGCCGGATCGGCCTCGCCGGTGTAGGCCTCGGCCTCGACGATCCGGCCGGCCAGCAGGCCATCCGGCGTGCGATAGAAGAGGATGCGGCCCAGGAGGTCACGAGCCACGATCACGGGATGCCTGGAGAAGAATGCGCGCCTTAGCCGCGGCGACGTCAAAGCCACGTCTGATGCTTAGCAGATGGGCCGCCGCCGGGGTCTTAGTGGCTGACGAGCTGCGTGAAGTAGCTGCTGATACTGCTCGGCAGCACCAGCGAGAAGATCGCCCGGGTTACCGGCTCCAACCCGTAAAAGTGCGGCGCCAGCAGCGAGTTGGTGAACCAGTCCTGTGCCGTCAGAAAGGCCGGCGGCGGGGCGTACCCACCGGGCAGCTTGGCGTTGACCACGCCGACGCCGATGATCAGGATCACCGTGACCTCAAGCGCGCCCACAACCGCGCCGGTCAGGACACCGGTCAAGCGATCGAAGGCCGGCGCGATCAGCTGGTCAAGATAGCGCTGATACACGGCGCCGAGAACCTCGAACAGGACGATGGCAAAGGTCACGATCACGGTGTAGGTGATGACGTGCGCCCAGATGGCCGATGTGATGCCGAAGGTATTGGCGATGTACGAGGACGTATTGGCGCTGGTGAGGGTGGCAGCACCGACGCCGGCGAAGAGGCCGGCAAAGGCGACGATCCGCCGGACCAGGCCGAATGCCCACCCCAGGCCGAGGTTGAGCAACAGGATGGCGACGATGATCACGTCCAGGAAATCCATCAGGACCGGACCTCCGCCCCAAAGCGTGCTTTCAGGCCGTCGATTATGCCTTGCTGCAGGGCCGAGACTTCTTCATTGGTCAGGGTGCGATCATCGGCCTGGTACTGCAGGCGGAATGAAAGGCTTCGGGCCCCAGCCCCCATCGGCGGCCCTTGGTATTCGCTCACCATATAAATCTCCCGCAACGTGTAACCGCCCAGCTGCCGGATAACTTGCAGGAGGTCGCGGCCGGCGATCTTGCCCTGAATTACGACCGTAAGGTCCCGCCGGACCCCCGGAAAGCGGGGCAGCGGGCGAGCCTCTGGCGTCCGCCGACCTGCGGCGCTAAAGCGGTCGAAGAGGACCTCGGCGACCACCGCCCGCCCGGGGAGCCCGAGCTGGGACACCACCTCAGGGTGCACCTCCCCGACGATGCCGATCGACTCTCCCCCATCCAGGATTTCCCCCGTCCGACCGGGGTGGAACCCGGCGAAGCGCCCAGGGTTGAGACTCGGAAATTCTGCCTGTTTGAAATCGGTCACTGGGAGGGCGAAGCGGTCGCGCATGGTAGCGAGCGTCGCCTGCAGGGAGCGGACTTCCGCGGCCGCCGCGTCGGCTCCCCCCGCCGGGACGTGGGCCGCCAGCGCCAGCACCTGCGGCTGCTCGACGGTGTTCGCATCCGCTTTCCAGAAAACGGAGCCCAATTCGAAGAGGTGCGCCCCGCCCTGGTCCTGCCGTGCGTTGAAGGCGAGCGCCTCCAAAAGTCCGGGCAGCAGGCTGCGACGAAGCGCGTCGCGGTTTTCCGCCATCGGGTTCTTGATTGCCACCGGCGACGGCGTCGCCATGGGCATCGCGATCGCGAGCGTGCCACTGCCACTGACCAGGCTGCTGGTCAGCGCCTCATCGAGCTGGTGGCCGGCCAGGACCTCGCGGGCAGTCTCGTCGACCTCGGCGCGCACGTACAGATCGCGCACTGGCGTGCGAGCTCCGGGCAGCGTGCTGGGCACCCGGTCGTAGCCATAGATCCGGCCAACCTCTTCGACCAGGTCCTCGGGAATCGAGCAGTCCAGCCGGAAGACCGGCGGCCGCGCGCGCAGCCGGCGATCCTTCCGCTCCACCGTGAAACCGAGACGCCCCAGGATGCTGGCCGCCTCACCGAGCTCGACCGTGACCCCCAGGACCCGATCGATCCGATCGGCGTCCACCTCGATTGTGATCGGCTGGAGCGGACCGGGATACACGTCGGTTGACTTCGTCGCCGTTCCGCCCGCCAGCTCCGCGACCAGCGCCGCGGCGCGCTGCACCGCCGGCAGGCTGAGCTCGGGACTCAATCCCTTTTCGAATCGCGATGAGGCCTCGGTCCGCAAGCCGAGCAGCCGCGCCGTCCGGCGGATCGAGCGCGGCTCCCAGGTCGCGGCCTCCAGGAAAATGTCTGTGGTCCCGGGCTGGACGGCGCTGTCGGCGCCACCGATGATGCCGGCGATCCCCTGGGCCCGCTCGGTGTCGGCCACGACCATATCGCTCGAGGTCAGGCGCCGGGTCTTGCCGTCGAGGCCCGCGATCTCCTCACCGTCACGGGCACGGCGGACCACGATCCGCCCATCCTTGAGGCGCCGGTAGTCGAAGGCGTGCATCGGTTGCCCACTTTCGAGCATCACGTAGTTGGTGATGTCCACGATGTTGCTGATCGGTCGGACGCCCGCGGCCCGCAGCCGTGCCTGCATCCAGGCTGGCGACGCGGCGACGGTGACCCCGGTCAGCAACCGCCCGTTAAATCGTCGGCAACCGTCGGGGGCGTCAATCCGAACGAGTTCTGGTGCAGCCGACGTCCGGACTTTCGGGAGGCCGGGCTCGCGCAGAGGCAAGTTGAAAATCGCGCCGACTTCCCGGGCGATGCCAAGGTGACACAGGAGATCGGGGCGGTTCGACTTGATCTCGAGTTCGAGGATGGTGTCGCGCGGATAGAGCGTTCGAAGATCCATTCCCAGAGGCGCGGAGGGGTCGAGGATCATGATGCCCGCCGCATCTTCCCCGAGGCCGAGCTCGATAGCAGAGCACAGCATCCCAGCGGATTGGACGCCGAGGAAGGTCTTGGTGTCGATCCGCCGGTCCTTCAATCTCGAGCCAGGGAGGGCGTACGGGACCCGGTCGCCGACCTTGAGATTCCAGGCGCCGGTCACCACCTCGGTGACGGCCGGTCCCGTGGTAACCGTGGCGAGCTGGTTCTTTGTCGATCCGGGCAGCGGCCGCAGGGCCTGGACCTCGGCGACGACCACGCCCTCGAAGTCGACGTCCTGTTCCACGATGCGCTCGACCTCGTTGCCCGCCAGCGTCAGCCGGTTGGCCAATGTGTTTACCTCGGCCGGGACGTCGACGTACTCCTTAAGCCAATTGAGCGAAATCAGCATGATGCCCTAGAACTGCCTCAGAAAGCGCACGTCAGGCTCGAGGAACAGCCGGATGTCGTTGACGTTGTACTTCAGCATCGCCAGCCGGTCCAGCCCGGCGCCGAAGGCGAAACCGGCATAGTGGTCGGGGTCGATGCCGCCGTTGCGGAGCACCTGTGGATGGACCATGCCGGCACCCAGGATCTCGAGCCAGCCGGCTTTGCAGCTTCGGCATCCCGCGCCGCCGCAGAGGCCGCAGGAGACCGCGGCGCCAATGCTTGGCTCGGTGAAGGGGAAATGGTCGCCGACGATCCGAATGCGCCGGTCGGGACCGAACAGCGAGCGCGCGAAATACTCGATGGTCCCCTTCAAGTCCGAGAGGCGGATATCGTGGTCGACCACGAGCCCCTCGAACTGGTAGAACTGCGACCCGTGTGATGGGTCCGTGGCATCGCGCCGGTACACGGCGCCGGGGGCGATGATCCGGATCGGCGGCTTGTGGCTCTGCATGTAGCGAATCTGCACCGGCGAGGTGTGGGTGCGGAGCAGCAGGCTGTCGGCATCGACGTAGAAGCTGTCCATGGTGTCGCGCGCCGGATGCTCGGCGGGGATGTTGAGCGCCTCGAAGTTGTGGAACTCGTCCTCCACCTCCGGGCCAAGCGCAACCTCATAGCCGAGCCGCGAGAAAATCGCCTTGACCTCCCGAAGGATCAGCGTCAGCGGATGGAGGTGGCCGCGACGGACCGGGTTGGGGACGAACGTCATGTCCACCCACTCGGTATCGCTGAGCGCGGTGTGGCGTTTCGCTTCCAGCGCCCCCTGACGCTCCGCGATCCAGCCGAAGATGTCTTCTTTGAGCTGATTCGCCGCGGCTCCGGCGGCGGCGCGTTCTGCAGCGGGGAGGCTTCCGAGCTGCCTCAAGACTCCGGTGAGCTCGCCCTTTTTCCCCAGCAGACCGACGCGCAGGTCTTCGAGGGCCTTCTGGTCACCGGCCGCGTCGACACGTTCACGCGCACTCGCGCGAAGCTGCTCGAGTTCCCCGACGACGTTTTGCTTCATCCGATTACACCTCCAGGCGCGCCCGATTCATCAGCGTGGAGGCGGCCGGCAATCGGGAGGCGAGAGCTGAGTGGCGCTAGCTCAGCTCGTGCCGGCCCCGGGCCGGCCTAATAAAGGCGAAGCGCTGCGTGCGTCTTATGGTGTTCGCCATGTTACGACTTGGGGCCGCCCTTGGCGACCGCGATCAGCTCGCTGAAGGACTGCGCGTCACGCACCGCCAGGTCGGCGAGCATCTTGCGATTGATGTTGACGCCCGCCAGCTTGAGCCCGTGCATGAACTGGTTGTAGGGCATGCCCTGGCTTCGCGAGGCGGCGTTGATCCTGGCGATCCAGAGCCGGCGCATGTCACGCTTGCGCGCCCGCCGGTCGCGATAGGCGTATTCGAGGGCGTGGAGCACGGCCTCGTTCGCGGGCCGGAACAGGGTCCGGTGCGTCATCCGGAAGCCCTTCGCTAAGTTGAGGATCTTCTTGTGGCGCTTCCGAGCCGGGACGCTGCGCTTTACGCGGGGCATCTCAGTCCTTGTCCTTCAGGTAGGGCGCGGCCCGGCGCAGCCGCCGAGCGTCCTTCCCCGTCAGCACCAGCAGCTTGCTGTACTGACGCTTGCGCCGCGGGCTCTTGTGCCCCAGCAGGTGACTCTTTTGGGCATGCGGGCGCACGATCTTTCCGGTCTTGGTCACCCGGAACCGCTTGGCCGACGCGCGATGTGTACGCAATTTAGGCATCGATCGCTCCTTTAACTCTTGGGCGCCTGGGCGCGCACCGGGGGTTGCGCCGGCGCCGGTACCGATGATGCGGGCGGAGCCGCCGGAGGCACCGGAGGCGCAGGAGCCGCCGCGCCGGCGGGGGCCAGGATCATGATCATGTTCCGGCCCTCGAGCAGCGGCATGCGCTCCACCGTGCTGATGGGCTTCAGTTCCAGCGCCATGCGCTCCAGCAGCCTCTTACCGATGTCCTGGTGCACCATCTCGCGGCCGCGGAACATGATCGTCAGCTTGACCTTGTCGCCCTCTTCGAGGAACGACTTGACGGCATGGAACTTCGTCTGGAAGTCATGCTCGCCGATCTTGGGACGGAGTTTCATTTCTTTGACCTTGATGACGTTGTGCTTGCGGCGTCCATCTTTCTCTTTCTTGATGCTTTCGAATTTGAATTTGCCGTAGTCCATGATCCGAGCCACTGGTGGCTGCGCTTGGGGCGCGACTTCCACCAGGTCCATCTCCCGTTCCATCGCCAGGGCTTTGGCGCGGTCGATGGGCAGGACACCCAACTGCTCGTTGCGATCGTCGATGACACGGACTTCAGCGGCGCGGATCTGGTCGTTGATGCGAAGTTCCCTAAATGCCGTGGATCAAGCCTCCTTCGAACACAAAAAAAGATAGCCTCAGAGCTATCTTCGTCCCCTGTACCTCTTTGGCCCGGCCTGGAGGTGAGAGTCGGACAGCCTCTCTTGGCACGCGGGAGTATACCACGGTCACGAAAGTCCCCTCTCCCGCTCGCGGGGGAGGGCAGGGTGGGGGCAATTTAGAGCGGTAACCGCGATTCCTCTCCGAGCTGCCCCAGGAACTGGTCGATCGAAACGGACATCTGGTCGCCGCCCTCGCGCCGCCGGATGTTGAGCGTCCCGGCCTCCAGCTCCTTGTCCCCCACCACCGCCATGTAAGGGACCTTCTGCAGCTGAGCATTGCGGATCTTCGCCTGCATCCGCTCCGCCCTGCCGTCGACCTCGACCCGCAGGTCTTGGTCGCGGAATCGGTCCGCCAGCTTGGTGACGGACTCCAGGTGACGGTCCGCGATCGGAATGAAGACCAGCTGGACCGGAGCGAGCCAGACGGGGAAAGCGCCACCGTAGTGCTCGATCAGGTAGGCCATGAAGCGCTCCATCGACCCAATCGGCGCCCGGTGCAGCATCACCGGCCGCTCCATCGTTTGCTCCGACGTCACGTACTCGAGCCCGAATCGCTCCGGTAAGAGAAAGTCGATCTGGTTGGTCGAGAGGCTGAACTCGCGGCCGATGGCGTCCTTGATTTGCACATCAAGCTTCGGCCCGTAGAAGGCGGCCTCGCCCGGCGCTTCGACAAATGGATGCCCGGACGCGCGGAGCGCCTCGCGGGCCGCATCCTGGGCGCGCTGCCAGATCGCCGGATCACCCATCCACTTATTGCTGACTTCGTCGCGAAGGGATAAGCGGAAATAGAAGTCCGTGATACCGAAGGCGCGGTAGACCTGCAGGATGAGCTGGATCACGCGCTCGAACTCGACGTTCAACTGATCCGGCCGGCAAAAGATGTGGGCGTCGTTGATGGTGAACGCCCGAACCCGAATCAGCCCGGAGACTTCACCCGACTTTTCGTAGCGATAGACGGTCCCGAGCTCCGCGATCCGCACCGGCAAATCGCGAAAGCTGGACGGCTTGCGCTGAAAGAGACGGATGTGGTGCGGACAGTTCATGGGCCGCAGCTGCCACTCCTCGTCCTCCATCTCGGACGGCGCGTACATCGAGTCCCGGTAGCGCTCGAGGTGTCCGCTGACCTTGTAGAGCTCCAGGCGGGCGATGTCGGGGGTTTTCACGTGCTCGTAGCCCTGGCGGCGCTCGAGGCGCAGGATGAACTCCTCCATCTGGTGACGGATGGCCGCTCCCTTGGGGGTCAGCAGCGGCAGGCCGCGGCCCACCATCTCATCGATCAGGAAGAGATCGAGTTCCTTGCCCAGCTTGCGATGGTCACGCTTGGCCGCCTCCTCGAGCATCTTGAGGTGCGCGTCGAGCTCCGCCTGCGTCGGAAAGGCGGTGCCGTAGATGCGAGTCAGCTGCTGGTTCTTCTCGCTCCCCTTCCAGTAGGCGCCGGCAATCGAGAGCAGCTGGAAGGCACCCAGTTTGCCGGCGTTGGCCACGTGCGGCCCCAGGCAGAGGTCGACGAAGTCTCCAGTCCGGTAGAGCCGCGCGTTGGGCTCGGTGACCTTCTCTTCGATCAACTCAACCTTGAGCGGCTGGTGCAACCGTTCGAACAAGGCGACGGCTTCGGCCCGAGGCACCTCTTCTTTGACGAAGGGTGTCGCGGCCTTGACGATCTCATGCATACGTGCCTCGATCTTCGGCAGTTGCTCGGGCAGCAGGCGATCCTGGAACCCGAAGTCGTAGTAGAACCCCTCGTCGGTGGCCGGTCCGATGCCGATCACCGTCCCGGGAAAGAGATCGAGGACAGCCGCCGCCATGACGTGCGCCGTCGAATGGCGCAGGGTCTCGAGGTCGTCGCTCATGGCTGTCCGGGCAAAATGGTCAGCCGATTATACGAAGGGACTTGGTGTTCGCTTAGACGGCGCGAAGTCGCTGGAGACCGGCCGGGATATCGTCCCGGCCCAACGTTCGCTCGTCGAGCGACGCCTCCATGTCGGGATGCACCTGGAACATGATCGAGAGTTGGTGCGCCAGGGGAACGATCGGCGCGCGCCGGGCCTGGCGTCGAAGGCGCTCTTGCCGGACCGGGTCCATGGCACAGCAGCTTATGCTGCAGTACTTGGCGGTTGCCTTCTTGACCGATGCCTCACATCCTCGACGGGCGCAGATCTTGAGCGGAGCGATTTGCTTAAAACCGTGAGCGATCAATCTGTCCTCCAAAAGTTTCGCGGTCCCTGCCGAGACCGTTCACCCTCTCCCCTGGCGCGTTACTGATTATGCGCGCCCTTTGTTGCGTGTCAAGTATCGGCTGCGCTTATCCACATTGTTCGGCCGGCGAGAGGATAACTGGGGGAAAATTATCGCGGCGATCAACGCGCGATGAGGTCTTGTAAAGAACCTGCTGCTTCTTCTGGCGATTCGGTCGCGCTAGAGGGGCGTCGACGGCAGGCGGGGCTTGAGTTTCCCTTCGCGGCGCTGCTGCAGAAGATCGCCCGCAAGCTGCGGAAGGCCGGCGGCATCATCGACCCCGCGGATCCAGACGTTGTCGGCTCCGAATCGCTTTGCCCGTCGCACCTGGTGCGGCAGCGTCGCCAACGCGATGATCACGGGGCGCTCGAAGCCGAGCGCGCCGTTGAGCACGCCGAAAACGTAGGCTGTATCCGCTTCCCAGATCGCCATGTCAAAGAGGATCACCTGGGGTTTGAGCCGCTCGCAGAGCTGCTGCACGTCCTGATTCGGGAGGGCGGTCTGGGCATCGAAGGCGGCCCCCGTAAACAGCTCCCGGTAGGCGTCGGCCTGGCGCGGATCGTTCTCGAAGATGACGACGGCGGTTTCGGAGTCGCTATCCCGAGCGATGGCCATGGTCGAGCGAAATTATGGCATGCACCGAAGGCCGTAAGCAGAAGGGCATCGTCCCGTTAAAAGATTGAATAGCCCTTCGCTCAAGTCCCCGGGCCGCCCATCCGGGGACTTTTCTTTAGCGAATCAGCCACGACCCCAGCCGGTCGATATCGACGTTACCGCCACTGAGGACCGCGGCCACCGGACGCTCGATCTCCGCGTCGGCCAGTAACGCCGCCACCGCAGCAGCCCCCGCCGGCTCGACGACCAGCTTCGCCTGCTGGGCGATGGCCCTGACCGCCTCGATGATCGCCGCGTCGCTGACGGTGCGCATCTGGTCGACGTAGCGCTGGACCAGGCCGAGGTTGAAGGGACGCGTGTAGGGCGCCCCGAGCCCGTCCGCGATCGAGTCCAGCCGAGACGGCGCTACCGGCTGGCCCGCGGCGAGGCTCTCGCTGACCACCGGTGCCGCCTCGGGCTCCACGCCGATGATCCGGAGTTTCGGCCGCTGCGTTTTGATCGCCACCGCCATGCCGGCGATCAGGCCGCCACCACCGACCGGGACGACCAGAGTACGCAGATCGGGGACGGCGTCCAGGATTTCAAGGCCCACGGTGCCTTGGCCGGCGGCGACCGCGGGATCATCGAAAGGATGCACGAGGTGGAGATTCCGCCGCTCCTGTTCCACCTCGAGACGCTGCTGCCACTCGACCAGCGGCACCAATACGATCTCGGCGCCGTAGCGACGGATCGCCTGCAACTTGGTCAGCTGCGCGTCCTCTCGAATGATGACCACGCAGGGAATCTGAAAGGCCTGCGCCGCGTAGGCGAGCGCCTGGCCGTGGTTGCCGGCCGAGAGCGTGATGACGCCGCGGCGGCGTTGCTCGTCGGTCAGCTGAAGGACGGCGTTGACGGCGCCCCGCACCTTGAAGGACCCGGTGCGCTGCAGGTTCTCCGCCTTCAACCAGACGCCCGGTCCGGCGAGCGCCTCGCCCGACAGGGTCGGGGTCTTCAGGACATAGGGTGCGATCCGGTCGGCAGCGGCTCGCACGTCGGCCAGGGACAGGGCGCCCGTGTCAACGGCCATCCCTAGACGGTAGCGGGTTTAGGGCAGCCTGGGGCCGTGCAGAAGGACGTAGTCGAGCAGCTGCGCCAGCCAGCGGCGAAAGCGGGTAGCCCGGGAAGCCATCGTTCGTACAACGGAGAACAGCACACTGCCTGTCGCACTCCGTACGGTTCGGGCTTCAAGCGAACGCGACGATCTCATCTGCGGTCATCGACTCACCCGACGACCAGGGGGAGTCGAACGCGGAGGATAACCCGGCTCGGGTCGCCACGACCGCCTCGTCATAGGGGGAGACATCGGCAGGATCCATCGCGGCCCCGCTGGTCTTCAAGAGCCCAGTTGCCGCCCCTAAGAGCCGTGCCGCCCGCTCCCAGTCCCGCTGCGCGGCAGCGGCTTCGCCGAGGCCGGCGACCGGGTACGGAAGCAGGTAGTGATTTTTGGTTCGATGGGCCAGGGCTAAAGACTCCCGCCAAAGGCGGACAGCGTCGTCGATGTTTCCACACCGAAGCTCGACCGCCGCAAGGTTACTGGTCTCCACGCCGACCACCAGCTCATCCGACCGCTTGCGGTTGAGATCAAGGCTTCGCCGGTAAAGCTCCCTGGCGCCTTCGAGATCGCCATCCATGCGGGTAGCTTCGGCGAGGCAGTGGAGGGGCTGTAGGGAGAGTTCCTCGTCGCCGGCCTCTTCCGCGAGCGCCATCGCTTCACGGCTGAGCCTTATGGTCTGGCGCGGGTTGTTGTCCCGCAAACCCACGCGCGCGAGCCGGGTTAACGCTCCGACTATCAGCGGCGTATCGCTTTGTCCTCGGGCAATCGCCAGCGCCTCATTGGCGCGTTGCCGTGCCGTTTCGTTGTCGCCCTGCCGGAAGGCAAGCCCGGAAATACTACTCAAGGCACGGCACCGCAGGGTTGGGGTGAGGTCCTTTGCCGCGGCGAGAAACCACTCGAGCCAGTTCCTGCCTTCCGCCCACTTGCCACGGAGATGCCAGTAGTCCGGTAAGGCGAGGGCCACCTCCAATCCGACGGTCGGATCATTCTCGAGGAGCCAGGACAGCGCCTGCTCGATACGGTCCTGATCGCGATCCAGCCGGGCCGCCCAGGTCTCAGATTCCGGACCTCGAAGCTGCGACCCGGCGGCCTTGATCTCCTGGATCAGCGCATCAAATTTCGTCTTCACGGCCCGTGATCACATCGCGGTCGAGTTGCATGGTGGGCGCAACAGGAGTCGAACCTGTGACCTCTTCCTTGTCATGGAAGCGCTCGTACCAACTGAGCTATGCGCCCGCGTAAGCAGGGATTATATCGTCGCTAAACGCCTTCTACCGGCGCTTTGCCGTCCGTCGACAGCGTCGGCGGCACCAGCGGGCTGCGGCGGCCACCCAGGGCCGAGATCACGCCACTGGCCATCAGGAGGCCGCCCATCCCGAAGATGACGCGGGTGACGCCGAAGAGGTCGGCAAGCCCGCCCGCCAGCAGGATCGGGATGGCGACGGCGGCATTGACCACGGTGAACATGGCGCCGAAGATCCGGCCCCGGAGTTCGGCCTCGGTCTTTTCCTGCAGCACCGTAAAAGCAGGGATGAACAGCATGCCGAACTCGACCCCGCCGATGAATCCAAAGACCACCGGGAACCACACGAGGAGCGCCGTCGCGTTCACCTGTTCGAGCAGGTACGGCACCACCGCCAGCAGCATGAGGGTGAGCCCTGCCGAGAGCAACCCGCCGATCAGCAAGCGGCTGCGACGATAGTGCTGACCGTACTGACCCAGGTAAAACGCCGCGCCCAGCATGCCGATCACGGCCGGCGCCAGGAAGAGGTAGACGTCGGTGACCTGGAGGCGCAACACTGTGCTCATGTAGCTGGGCGCCAGCACGAAGACCGAGAAGATGACCGCAATGGTCAAGCTCAGTTGCACGACGGCGAAACGCACCATCGGGCGGGCGGCAATGTAGGAGATGCCTTCGCGAAGCTCAAAGAGGATGTCGGTTTGCTTGGCCACCGTCTCGTGAGTGCGGGCGTGCAGGTCCGTCTTAACCAGGTAGATCAGCCAGGCGGCCGCCAGGAAGAGTCCGGCGGCGATCCAGTAGGGGGAGTCCGTCCCCAGGAACCGGACAGCGAGGGTCGAGAGCGGCACGGCGACCAGCAACGTGACGATCACCGTGCTGGTGAACATTGAGGTGGCGGTCATCAACTCTTCGGCTCCGACGATGAAGGGGATGGATGCGGCCTCGGCCGGCGCGAAGATCTGGCCGACCGCCGCGAACAGAAAGATGATGACGAAGAGGTGCCAGGTGACGTGTTCGAAGTAGGGCGTGATCTGGCTCAGTGGGATGAGCAGGATCAAGCCGCCTCGGATGGCGTTGGTGAAGAACATCAACCGCTTCTTGTCGTGACGGTCGGCGTAGACGCCGGCGAGCGGGCTGAGGAAGACCGAAGGAAAGGTGTACGCGAGGAAAAGTGCCGCGCCGTGGGTGCTGGCTCGGCTGATGCTGTAGGTCAGGATCAGCAGCGCGAACATCAGGAACTTGTCGGCCAGCTGCGAGGCAACCTGTGCGGACCAGATCAACCGGAAGTCGCGGTTGGCGAGCACCGTGCGAAACCCTGGACGAGGGAGGATGATCTCGCGCGGGTCCGCGCCGACCTCGTCTGGTTCCTTCAAGGCGCCTAAATCGTATCTAGTTGTCAATGCGAGCGCTCATTTAAGAAAAGTCGCCTCCATTCCTCAAGCGTCAGGGTCTCGGCGCGGCGCGCCGGATCGATGCCTATAACGCTGAGCTGGGCACGAGCCTCCGCCCCACTGATGCCGAGTTTTCGCCCAAACACGTATGCGAGCTGTTTGCGACGGGCCTGGAAGAAAGGTGTGACAAACCCGAAGAAGACCGGTAATTGGTCGCGTGGCAGCGCCGGCTGCGCATCCGGGACGATGCGAACCAGCGCCGAGTCGACCTTCGGCTGGGGTAGGAACGCGCTCCGCGGGACGCGCAGCATCAGCTCCGGCGTGCCGTAGACACGGACACCGAGCGTGGCCAGGCTCCAGCCGCCCGGCGGCGCCACCAGGCGCTCGGCAACTTCCTGCTGGACGAGCAGGTCGATTCGGGCCGGCGGTGCCGGCTGCTCCAGCAGGTGGGTAAAGAGCGCCCCGGTCAGGTTGTAGGGAATGTTGCCGATGACCCGGTAGGGCGCGGGGAGCAGCTCGCTGACCGCGGTCCGCAGGATGTTGGCTTCGATGATCCGCACGTTCGAGTGATCGCGCAGCGTGAGAACCAGCGCTTTCACGGCGGCCGGATCGATCTCCACGCCGACCACGGCGCGCGCGCGCTCCGCGAGCTCTACGGTCAAGGCGCCCAGGCCTGGGCCGACTTCGACGACCCGATCCTCGGCCGACAGCTGCAGGGCCTCGACCAGCCGTTCGAGCTGCGGGCGGTCCGCCAAAAAATTCTGCCCCCAGCGGCGCAGATAGCGAACGCCGAAACGGCGCGCCACGCCGCGAATGGCCGATGGATCGGTCAGGTCGAGCGCGCGCTTCTTAGCCGGCGTGGTTCAACGCAAACAAGGCGATGGCGTTCTGCCCGGTTGCCTGGCCGATGTCGGCGGCCGTGGTGCCGCGTAACGCCGCGATCCGCTCCACCGTCTCCACGAGGTAGCGCGGCGCATTCGACTGCCCGCGACGGCTCTGCGGCGGAAGGAATGGCGAATCCGTCTCCACCAGCATGTGGTCCAGCGGGATGATACTGGCCGCCCCGATGACGCCGTGGGCGGTGGGATAGGTGACGGTCGCGGCGAACGAGATGTAGAAGCCGCGGGCCAGTGCCTCGGCCGCGAAGGCGGAGTTCCCGCTGAAGCAATGGAAGACGCCGCTTGTGCCGGGGAATTCGTCGAGGATCGAGAGCAGGTCGGGGAAGGCGTCGCGCGTATGCAGCACGACCGGCTTGCCGACCTCCTGCGCCAGGCCCAGCATCTGCCGGAAGACTGCCTGCTGTTCGCGTTTCGCCACCTTGTGATAGTCGGTGAAGTGGTAGTCGAGACCGATCTCCCCCACCGCGACGACCTGTGGATGGCTGGCGAGATCTCGCAGCTCGCGCCGCTCTCCGGCGGTGATCGCCTCACCCGCGGAATGTGGATGCCGCCCGATCGTGGTTCGCAGGCCCGGAAGGCGCTCGGTCAATTCCACGCCGCGCCGATTGTCGGAGGCATCGTCGCCGATGTTGATGACGGCTTCCACTCCCGCCGCCCGCGCGTCGTCGAGCGCCTGCTCCGGGGTCAGCGAGTCGCGCAGATACAGGAGGTGGGCGTGCGAATCGATCAGGCGACCGGCTCCGGCTTCTCGATGCGAGGAAACAGAACGCCGCCCAGCGAGGTCTGGGTGCGCGGCGCCAGCCTCCCCCACTCCCGGGCCGTTTCCCACGGCGTCTTCAGGTCCACCTTGACCTGGGCGGCGACCTTGCCGGCGGTCTCGGGCAGGAAGGGCGAGACCAGGTAACTGGTCAGCCGAATCGCCTCGACCAGGTTGTACATGACGGTCTGCAATCGCTTGCGCTGGTCCGACTGCTTGGCCAGCACCCAGGGCGCGGTCTCCTCGATGTACTTGTTGCCACGATTGATGGCCTCCCAGGTCAGGTCGAGGGCCGCTGTGAAATCGAGCGCCTTGAGGTGCTTGTCCTGGCCTTTGACGGCGCGCTCGAAGGCGCTGCGCAACTGCTTGTCCAGCGGCGCCTCGTCACCATCGGGCGCGGGAACCTTGCCATCGAAGTAGCGCTGCAGCATGGAGAGGGTGCGGTAGACAAAGTTGCCGAGATCGTTGGCCAGGTCGGCGTTGAAGCGATCGACCATCGTTTCCCAGCTGAGGTCACCGTCCCGATCGAAGGGAAGCTCGCGCAGGAGCAGGTAGCGGACGGCGTCGGCGCCAAAGCGCTCGGCGGCCTCGAGCGGATCGATGTAGTTGCCGGCGCTCTTGCTCATCTTCTCGCCGCGTACCGTGAGGAACCCATGCGCGTAGACCCGCTTGGGTACCGCCACCCCCGCCGACAACAGCATCGCCGGCCAGTAGAGGCAGTGGAAGCGCGTGATGTCCTTTCCGATCACGTGTAAGTCGGCGGGCCACCAGCGCTTGAACATCGCCTCGTCGGTGCCATAGCCGACGCCCGTGACGTAGTTCACCAGCGCATCGCCCCAGACGTAGACGACATGCTTGGGGTCGCCCGGGAACGGGATACCCCACTTGATGGTCGAGCGCGAGATGCTGAAGTCCTGCAGGCCGGCCCGCAGCCACCCCAGCACTTCGTTGCGGCGCGTGTCTGGCTGGATGAAGTCGGGGTGCTTGTCGATGTGCTGCTGCAGGCGATCCTGGTAGCTCGACAGCTTGAAGAAGTAGTTCTCCTCCTTCAGCCACTGCGCCTTGAGGGTCGGATGGATCAGGCAGTATCCATCCTTGAGGTCGGCCTCCCCCTTGAAGGCTTCGCAGGAGATGCAGTACCAACCCTCGTAGTGGCCCTTGTAGATGTCGCCTTTCTCCTGCATTTTCGCGATGAAGGCCTGGACGCCGCGCACGTGGTCCGGATCCTCCGTCCGGATGAAGCGGTCGTAGGCGATGCTGAAGCGCGCCTCGATGTCGCGATAAAGCTGGGCCATGCGGGCCGTGAAGGCCTCGGTTGTGACTCCTTCCTCCTCGGCGCGGCGCCGGACATTTTGCGAATGCTCGTCGGTTCCGGTCAGAAAGAAGGTGTCGTCGCCCATCATCCGATGGTGGCGTGCCAGCACGTCGGTGCCCACCAGCTCGTAGATGAAGCCGAGGTGGGGCGCCGCGTTGGGATAGACGATGGCGGTGGTGACGTAGAACTTACTCATCTCGCGGTTTCCAATCGCTGCCGGCAACCACGACCGTCAACTCGCCGCGGGGCGGGACCTTTGAGAAGTGCTCGAGAAGCGTTGCCGCTGTCCCTCGTAAGAACTCTTCGTGGAGCTTGGTGATCTCCCGCGCCACGACCAGCGACCGTGGGCCGAGGGCGGACGCCATTATATCCAATGTCTTGAGTATCCGATGGGGCGATTCGAAGAAGACGAAGGTCCGTTTTGCCTCGGCGGCGTCGCGCAGCGCCCTCTCCAGCTCGCCGCGCTTGCGCGGCATGAAACCGAGAAACGTGAACTGATTGGTGGGCAGCCCGGAGCTGACCAGCGCCGCCAACACGGCCGAGGGTCCCGGTATCGGCACCACCGGATAGCCGGCGGCGACCGCGGCGCTCACCAGTCGAACCCCCGGGTCGGACAGCGCCGGCGTCCCGGCATCCGAGACCAGGGCGATGTCGTGCTGCGCCAGGCGACCGAGAATCGATTGGAGCTGGCGGGCCTCGTTCTTCGCATGCAGGCTGATCAGCGGCCGGCGCAAGCCAAAGTGGGTCAGCAACTTGAGCGTGTGCCGGGTGTCTTCGGCCGCGATCAGGGGTGCGGACTCCAGCACATGGAGGGCGCGCAGGGTGATGTCGTCCAGGTTCCCAATCGGCGTGGCGACCAGGTAGAGCGTTCCCAACGTCGGCCGCGTTCCGCCCTACCGTCCCCAATCGCGGGGGTAGCGGAACTCGCGATCGATGGTGCGCGAGGAGAGCTTGGCGATCAGCGGGAGGCGCCGCTTGTACTGGTTCTCACGGACCCGGCGAACGATCTCGGTGATGAACGCCTGGTCGAACCCCTGCCCCTTGAGCTCATCGACCGAGTAGCGTCGGTCGACCAGGTAATAGAGCAGCTGGTCGATCATGCGGTACTGGAAGCCGAGCTCCGTCTCATCGGACTGCCCGCTCCAAAGATCCGCCGAGGGGGCCTTCTGCACGATGGCGGTCGGGACCCCGACCGCGTCGGCCAGCTGCCACACCTGTGTCTTGTACAGGTCGCCGATCGGGTTGATGGCGCTCGCCATGTCGCCGTAGATCGTCCCATAGCCGAGGAGCAGCTCCGTCTTGTTGCTCGTCCCGATGACGAGCGCCCGAAATGCCGAGGACTGGTCGTACTCGATCGACTTCCGTTCGCGCGCCATCTTGTTGCCGCGCCGCCGCGGGTCGGCGTCCGGAAAGCGCGCGAAATAGGCGTCGATCTGCGGCGTGATATCGACCTCGAGGTGCTCGATGCCGAGCTGCCGGACCACCTGCAGCGCGTCGCTCATGCTCTTGGGGTCGCTGGTGCGGTAGGGCATGATCACGCTCAGCACGTTCTTGGGGCCGAGCGCCTGCGCGGCGAGCGTCGCCACCAGGCTGGAGTCGACGCCGCCGCTCAGCCCGAGCACGACCCGTTCGAAGCCGACCTTGCGCACCTCGTTCTGGATGAACCCCACCAGGATCTTCCGGACCAGCTCCGGGTTGATCTGGAGCGGCGGGAAAACCGGTTCAGAAAGGCTTGCGGGTGCGCTCATGCCAGACTCGGCGAAGCTCGTTGATGGTGAGCTCGATCCGCTCGTCACGCAGCAGCGGATTGGCCAGCCGCTCGCGTCGAACATCGGCGAGGTCGATGTGGGCGAGCACCAGCGCCTCGTCGGCATCCTGTTGCTGCGCGATGATGTCACCGTTGGGCCCGATCACCATCGAACCGCCCCAGAAGTTAGCGCCGTCCTCGAAGCCGACGCGATTGCAGTAGAGGAAGAAGGTCGTCAGGAACTGGGCGTAGGTTCGGCAGACGAGCGCGTACGACTCCGCCGTCCCCAGACGCTCATCGGTGGTGATGCCACGGCCGGGGCTGGACGATGGGCAGATGATCATGTCCACGCCTTCCAGGCTCAGGATGTAGGCGCTGCTGAGGTGCCAGATGTCCTCGCACACCAGGATCCCGGCGCGTCCGAAGGGCGTCGCGAAACTGCGGAAGCGATCACCGGGGGCGAAGTACCGCTGCTCGTCGAACATGCCGTAGGTCGGCAGGTAGACCTTGCGATGGACGTGCTGCAATTCGCCGCGGCTGAAGTAGACGCTGGCGTTGAAGTAGCGGTGGTCGGGCGACTCGATCACCGCGCCCAGCACGACGTCGAGATCCGCGGAGAGGCCGGCCAGCTCGCGCATCTGCGGGCTGTCGAGCTGGATGGCGCTGTCCGGCACCAGGTCTTTGAGGAAGTAGCCGGTCAGGCTGAGCTCCGGAAAAACGAGCAGCTGGGCACCCGCCTCGGCCGCCTGCTTGACCCATTCGCGGTGGCGCTCGAGGTTGCGACCACGGTCGCCCAGCGCCGGATCCATTTGGGCCAGGGCGACCGAGAGGCGACCGTCACCCGTCATGCGGTAACCGGCGCCGGCAGGCGGACACCACCGCCCCGGGCTAGCCACTGGACAATGGCGGGGGCCATTTCCGTCGACGATCCGAGGTGCACGGCAGCCCGTGGCAGCGCATCGAGGAAGGCCGCGCCGTAAGTCCGGTTCGCGATCCGATGATCCATCAGGACGACGGCGCCGCGATCCGTCTGCCGGCGGATCAACCGGCCGAAGCCCTGCTTCAGCCGCAGCACCGCCTCGGGCAGCGCCAGCTGTCCGAAGGGATCAGCGAGCGAGGCGCTACGCGCCAGCTGCAAGGGGTCACTGGGAACCCGGAATGGCAGGCGGACGATCACCACGCACGAGAGCGCATCTCCAGGCACGTCGATGCCTTCCCAGAAGCTGCTGCTGCCGAGAAGGATGCTGCGCGGATGCTCCTGGAACTGCCCCAGCAGTTGTCGCCGCGTGCCATCGAGGTTCTGCGCCAGAACGGTGAGACCGCTGCGCGCGGTGCGCGTCCGCAACCGGTCGGCAACATCGCGGAGTTGCTGATGCGAGGTAAAGAGCACCAGCGTCCGGCCGCCGATCGCCTCGCCGATCTCGCCGACCACTTCTGTGATCTGGTCGACGAAGGCCGGGTCGGTGAGATCGCGCAGGTCGGTTGGCAGGCAAAGCAGTGCCTGCGAGAGATAGTCGAAGGGCGAGGCGAGCACCATCTCGTGGGTCGCCAAGGCCTCGAGCCCGATGCCGCGCTTGAAGTAGGCAAAGGAGTCGGCCACCGCCAGTGTCGCCGAGGTGAAGACCACCGTCTGCTTGCCCTGGAACGCCCGTGCCTGGAGTTCGCGGCCCGCCGCGGTTGGGGCTGCTTGCAGCACCGGCCGGCCCGATCGGCGTTCCGACCCGAACCAGTACAGCCGGTCGGGGCGAGGCCGCAGCAATGCCTGGACAACCAGGTCGGCCCGCGTATGCAGTTGCCCTTTGAACAGATCCAGCTCGCGCTCGGCGTAGGGGCTGGCTTCCAGGGGCAGTCGCGCCCCGGCATCATCCAGCGCGAGACGCAGGGCGGTCGCCTGTTCGCCTAGTTGGCTCGCGAGCGCCGACAGCTGCACGACGTCCGGGAGGCTACGGCCGATCGCGTCCAGGATGACCGGCTCATCGCGCGAGGGGCGCAACGGGACCTCAGGCTGGCGCGCCCGGATGATCGCCCTGGCCTCGCGGAAGAACTCGGTTGCCGCCTGACGGCAGTCCGCGGCTGCCGTCCGCACCGCGTCGTCGGGCGGCCCGACCGCCGCCCGGAACCAGGTGAGCGTGCCGTCGATGCTTTCCAGCAGCTCTTCCTCGCCGACTCGGAGTGTCAGGGCGTCAACCGCGGTTTCCTCGAGCTGGTGTGCCTCATCCACCACCAGGTGCTCGTGCGGCGGCAACACCGAACCGCCGGCCAGCGCATCGGCCAGCAGCAGCGCGTGGTTGGTCACGATCACATCCGCGTCCTGCGCCGCTCGACGGCTGTTCCAGTAGAAGCACCGTTGCGCCTTGTAGTTCTCGCAGTGGGCCGCCAGGCAATCGTCGGGCGTGGACGCCGCCCGCAACCAGAAGAGTTCCTCGAACCCGTTGAGCTTGATCTCGGTCCGGTCTCCATTGTGGGTCTGCGCCAGCCAGACGAGCATGCGCAGCTTGAAGGTCAGCTCCTCGTCAAACCAGGTCCCGTCGGCGCGCCGGCTGGGAGCGTTGAGATACCGGTTCCAGCGCCGCAGACTCACATAGTTGGCGCGACCTTTGAGGAGCGAGGCCTTGAAGTCGAACGGCAGCCAGCTGCGCATGAATGGAATGTCCTTGGAAAACAGCTGCTCCTGGAGGGTGATCGTATTGGTGGCAATCACCACCCGCTCACCGCTCGCCACCGCGTGGTGAACCGCCGGTACCAGGTAGGCGAGCGATTTTCCGGTGCCGGGGCCGGCCTCCACCAGCAGGCGGCCGCCGCGAGCATAGAGCTGCGCCACGGCGAGCGTCATCTGCAGCTGCGATTCGCGAAGCTCGTAATCATGGAGCAGCCCGGCCATCGGACCATCCGGACCGAGCAGGGCGGAAATCGCCCTTGGATCGGTGGCGGGAGCGCTCCCGCTCGTCGGCCTCGCGGCCGCCACCGGCGGGCGCGGGAGGCTCTCGACGCCGCTCGAACCACCGGCCTGCGCGTCGCGGAGAAAATGGTGCAACGGATGCGGCCATCCCTCGGCCAGCTCGAGCATCCGCGCGAGGAGGTCGCCGGGAAAGCCGCGGGCGTGGTGCGACAGGTAGCGAAAGAGCTGCCGCGCCGCATCGGCGTCGGAAAGCGCGCGGTGCGGATGCGGGTGCGTCAGGCCCAGCTGGCGGGAGAGATGCGGCAGGCTGTGGCTGGGCGCCATCGGCAGCATGATCCGGGCGAGGTCGAGCGTGTCGAACAGCTCATACGCACCGTCCATCACGGGGTGGACCAGAAACGACAGATCGAAGTTGCCACTGTGCGCGACCACCGCACTATCACCGACGAAATCGATCAGCTCGGCGAGGACGGTTTCCGGCGGCGGCGCGGCTGCCACATCGGCATCGCGGATGCCGGTGAGATCCTGCACGGCGCGCGGTATGGACACCTCCGGCCGCACCAGCGACTGGAAATTGGCGAGCACGGTATCGCCGCGAAATCGCACCGCGCCGACCTCGATGATGCGATCGAGCCGCGGGGACAGGCCCGTTGTCTCCAGGTCGAGCGCCACGTAGATGCGGTCCATCAGGGCTTTTTGTACTGCAAGACGAGGATAAGCGTCGCTATCGGACCCAGCAAGGCGAGCGAAAACCAGAACGTTCCGTAGTAGCTAGGGGCAGAACTGGCGACGTCTCCGGGTGTCCCTTGGAGCAGGACGGCGAGCGCCATTAGAGGAGCTTAGCCGCTAACTCCGCGAGTTCAGACCGCTGGCCCTTGGTCAGCGTGACATGCCCCGCCAACGGATTGTTCTTGAATTTCTCGATCGCGTAGCACAGCCCGTTGCTGCGGAAGTCCAGGTAGGGGTGGTCGATCTGATTGGGGTCGCCCGTCAGCACGATCTTGGTCCCCTCTCCGGCACGGGACACGATGGTCTTGACCTCGTGCGGGGTGAGGTTCTGCGCTTCGTCGACGATGATGAACTGCTGGGGAATGCTCCGCCCCCGGATATAGGTGAGGGCCTCGGCCTCGAAGATGCCCTTGTCCTGAATGTGCCGGATCATGTCGGCCGCCATCTGTTCCTTGTAGATGCAGCCCATCAGGTATTCGAGGTTGTCGTAGATCGGCTGCATCCAGGGCCGCAGCTTCTCGTCCTTGTCCCCCGGCAGATAGCCCACGTCCTTGCCCATCGGGATGACGGGCCGGGTGACGAGCAAGCGGCGATAGCGATGCTGGTCGAGCACCTTGCTCAGGCCCGCCGCCAGCGCCAGCAGCGTCTTGCCGGTGCCGGCCTGGCCGGTCAAGGTGACAAACGGGATCCGGTCATCGAGCAGGATGTCGAAGGCGAACCGCTGGCCGAGATTTTTCGGCTGGATCCCCCAGATCTCTTTCTTGATCGGCCCCAGCCCTACGACCTGGCCCGCGGTGGCGTCGAAGCGGCCCAGCGCGCTCGATTTGGTGCCGTTCTGGGACTTGAAATGCACGAACTGGTTGAAGTAGAGCCGGCCATTCGATGGCTGGTAGAGGTTGGTCTTGGTGAAGGTGTCGATGTCTTCCGGCGACACCGTGAGCGTCGTCATGCCGTCGTAGAGGTCCTCCTCGTTAGCCACCATCTTGTCCGTCTCGTAGTCCTGCGCCTGCAGGTTGAGGGCGTCGGCTTTGACCCGAACGTTGATGTCCTTGCTGACCAGGATGACCGGGGTGCCGTTGCTGTCAGCCTTGAGCTGAAGCGTCAGCGCGATCACCTGGTTGTCGGCCTTGTGCGGATCGAGGTCCTCCGGCAGATGCGCGGTGCTCTCGTGCGTCAGCACGACCCGCAGGGTGCCGCCGTACTTCAGCGCCACGCCCTCCGACAGCTTGCCGGTCGCGCGCAGGTCATCGAAATGATGGGCGATCAGGCGGGCGTGCCGGCCGACCTCATCCTGCCGGCGTTTCTGGCCGTCGATCTCCTCGATCACGGTCAGCGGGATCACGATCTCGTTGTCCTCGAAGGAGTAGATGGCGTTGGGGTCGTGGAGCAGCACGTTGGTGTCGAGGACGTAAATCTTCTTCAATTTTCCAGCCTCATGCTTGCGCCTGTTTCGGCATCGGCGCGCTCCTGTATTCCCCCTGGTATTCCAACGGCAGCAGCGCCGCGATCTTTGTCATCAGGTAATCGGCGCTCTGCTGATGGTCCATCGGGCTGCCATCCTGATTCCGCTCGGGCAACTGAAAGGGATCGCCGAAGGTCATCGAGACCTCGGCGGGCCGGGGAAACCTCTGCTGCCGGCTGAGCACGTTCTGCGTCCCCGTGATCGCGATCGGCACCAGCGGCGCTCCCGAACGGCGGGCGATGAATCCGGCACCCGGCTCCGCGCGCAGCAGCCGCGCGTTCTCGGAGCGGTGGCCTTCGGGGAACAGAACGACCGCCGATCCCTGCTTGAGCAAACCAAACGCCCGGCGGAGCGCCGTGCGGTCGGGCGAGTGGCGCACGACCGGAAACGCATGGTAGCCGCGCATCAGCCAGGCCCAAAAGCCGTGGAAGAGCTCCGCCTTGGCCATGAACCAGACCGGCCGCGGGGTCCAGCCCCCGATGATGGCAGGATCGACGGCGCCCACATGATTCGACACGATCAAAAGCGGACCGGAGCGGGGCAGGTTGGCGGTACCGCCGAGGTGGAACTTTGAACCCAGAAGGAGGCGGGTGAGGAGCCGTGCAAGACCAGTTAGGAAGGAATAGCTCAAGATCAGTGCTTGGGCAGCCGGGCCATCACTTCATCGAAGACCTGACCGACCGACTTACCCTCAGTCGGGACGATTATAGCATCGGTTGCCGGGCGTAACGGCGCGATTTGTCGTTCCTGGTCGGCCCGATCGCGGGCATCGATCTCCTGTTCGAGGATCGCATCCGGCGTCGCGCTGCCGCGCGCCCGGTCGAGCTCGCGACGCCGTCGGGCCACCCGCTCGGCGGCGGGGGCGGTGAAGAAGAATTTGATGTCGGCCTCGGGGAAAATCACCGTCCCGATGTCGCGGCCCAGGACCACGGCGTTGCCTGGTGCCGCGCGCCGCTGCGGCTCGACCAGCGCGCGGCGGATCTCCGAGATCTGGGCAATGCGCGAGAGGTCGGCGGCGATCGCCGGATCCTGTGCCTCGAGGCTGACATCGCGTCCATCGATCGCCAGCAGCGGGCCGGTCCGATCGCTCGACGGCGAGGTGTTGATCTGGATATGCAGGCGGTCGAGCAGCTGCATGAGGGCGGCAACATCGTCCATGCCGATTCCCCGGCGCCGAGCCTCCACCGTGACCGCGCGATAGAACAGCCCGGTGTCGACCAGCGCGAAACCCAGGGCATCCGCGACCAGCCGCCCGACCGTGGTCTTCCCTGAGCCGGCTGGCCCATCGATGGCCACGATCACGCAAGACCTGCCGCGGCCTTGAGCCGCGTCACCTCGTCCGCGCCAAGGGGCCGCACACCGCCCTCCTCCAGCTCACCCAGTTCGAGTCCATCGATGCGAACCCGCCGCAGATCGATGACCCGATGGCCCAGCGCCTGCCAGAGCCGGCGCACCTCGCGCTTGCGACCCTCACGCAACACCATCGACACCCGCGTCTGGTCGGTGCTGCTTTCGAGTACCCGAACCTCAGCCGGCTGGAACCGCTCCCCTCTCACAACCATCCCCTCGGAAAGCCGGCGGAAGGCATCCTCATCCGGCCGGCCCGCGATCACGACGTGGTATTCCTTTTCGACATGGTAACGCGGGTGCATCAGCCGTCCCGCGAGCTCGCCATCGTCCGTCAACAGGACCAATCCTCGGCTGTCCAGGTCCAACCGGCCGACGGGGAAGACGCGGGGGCCGCGCTGCGCCAGGCGATCGGTGACGGTCTCTCGGCCACGATCGTCACCAACGCTGGTCAGCACGCCAATCGGTTTGTTCATCATGAGGTAGGTCCAGTTCAGGGCGGGCTCGACCGGTCGCCCCTCGACTCGGACAATATCCACCCCCGGCGTGACCTGCTGCCCGGCGATGGCCGGGACGCCGTTCACTGAAACTGTTCCCGAGGCGATCAGGCGGTCGGCCTTTCGCCGAGCCGCCACGCCGGCGCGCGCTAGGAACTGGTTGAGGCGGATTGTGGTGGCGGTGGCAGCTCTTCCAGGCTGCGCAGACCCAGGATCTGGAGAAACTTCATCGTGGTGCCGAAGAGCCGCGGCGTGCCCGGCGCATCGAGCCGGCCGGTCTCCTCGATGAGCCCCTTTTCTTCGAGGCTCTCCAGCACGGCCTCACAGTTGACGCCACGAATCTCTTCGATCCGCGCCCGGGTAAGCGGCTGACGGTAGGCGATGATGGCGAGCGTCTCGTAGGCCGCCGGCGAGAGTCGCGACGGGTATTCGGGGCGCAAAACGCGGCGAACCACGTCGGCCTGCGCCGGGTCGGTGACCAGCTGGAGCTGATCCTGGTGTCGCTGGAGAAAGAGTCCGCGACCGGTCAGCGCCTGGCTGAGGTTGGTGGCCGCCGCCTCGATATCCGGCAAGGTCGATTGCAGGATGTCTTGCAGCTCGAGAACGGTGACCGGACGGTTCAGCGTGAAGAGCACCGCCTCGAGCGCGGCCATCAGACCTGCCGTGTCACGCACCTGGGTCGCGCTCTCAACCATTGAGCTCATGCTTCGTCCTTCTTCTCCTGTCTGTGCACGCTGATTTCGCCGAATGTACCGTCCTGCGCCACGCGGGCCTCACCGATTCTAATCAGCTCGAGAAGCGCGAGAAAGGTGACCACGGCCTCCAGCCGGGTGCGCGCGTGGCGAAACACGGCGCTGAAGTTGAGTTGTGGTTGACGCACCAGCATCCGGCGGAGCTCCTCGAGCTTGTCTGCCAGCGAAACCTGTTCCATCTCCACCGTGACCGGTCCGGGCGGCGGCAAGCGGTCGAGCACCTGCTGGAAGGCGCTCGCCAGTGCATCGAGGCTTACTTGCACCCGGGCTTGCGGGATCACGTCGGGCTCGAGCAAGCCGGCGAAGGTGAAGCGCCCGCTGGCGTGGCGGCGCATCAAGGATTCGGCGAGCTCTTTAAAACGTTTGTACTCTTCGAGCCGCCCCTTGATGGCGTCTTCCCACGCCTGGAGATCCTCCTCCTCCCCCACCTGCGCTTCCGGCATCAAGGCGGCGGCCTTGAGCTGCACCAGGCGGGCGCCGATCACGAGGAAGGCCGCGAGTCGATCGAGCGGCGGACGCTCGTGTTCGATGGCTCGCAAGTACTCATCGGTCAGGCTGGCCAGTGGAATGGCCCCGAGGTCCACCTCCGCGCGCTGCGCCAGCGTCAACAGCAGCTCGATCGGTCCGTCGAAGGCGGCGGTGCGGACCAGATAGACGGGATCACGCTCGAGCTCGGCCGCGACCTCTCGACTCAATTCCGTCCGTCCGCCCGCTGCAAGCGTCGGGTGATCTCCGACGTTGGTTTGGGGGCATGGTGTTCCGCCACGATGGCGGCGAGCTCCGGCGCCCCGGCGGCACGCAGTCGCTGCGCACCGATGCGGGCGTGATCGACATAGACGTCATAGCGGCGCGCGAAGCCGGGGCGCGCCCGAAGCAGCGCCTGGAGGAGCCGCGACGATGCGGCCCGCAAAAAGACCGTCAGGCTGCGCTCCACCACCGAGAACTCAGCGCCCGCCTTGCCCACGTCGTGCAGCAACGCCGCCTGTTGCAGCAAGCGGTCGGGCTCGCCCTCGAGCCGCCGCACGGTTTCCAGCACGTCGAGTCCATGCCGCTGGTCATTGACCGGCAAGCCCGCAAACAGCGGCCAGAGCGCCGGCCCCAGCAGCTGCTCAACCGCGCCCCGCTCCTGCTCGGTGACCCGAGCCGACGCATGGCGCCAGAACTGGCCGACGCGATGCCGGGCAGACCCGGTCATTCGTCCCCATCGACGAGCGGCAGGCCCCATCGCAGTTTCCGTCGGAGGAGCTCGAAGAAGTTGGGACCGCCGTCGAAGCGCACCAGTTCGACCGCCAGCCCGGGAGCCGCGATCTGGACTTCCGCTCCGGGTTCGAGGTCGGCATTCTGCTGCCCGTCGCAGGTCAGGATGGCCGACGCGTTGGGCAAGCGGAGGGTCACGCGGGCCTGTTCGGGTAGGACGACCGGCCGATTGAAGAGGCTGTGAGGGTTCAACGGCATGAACACGATCGCCCGCACATCGGGATGAACGATCGGTCCGCCCAGGGACATCGCATAGCCGGTCGAGCCGGTCGGCGTCGACACGATGACACCGTCGGCGTCGAACTGGCCCGCCGGGAGGTCATCGACCAGGGCCTCGATCCGGATCAGGTTGATCTCGCTCCCCTTGTGCACGACGACGTCGTTGAGCGCGTGGAACACGCGCTGGCCAACCCGCGCCTCGAGCAGGGCCCGGCGCTGCAGCTTGAAGTCCCCCGCGGCCCAGCGATCGAGCGCTTTCCCTTCGTCGCCCAGCTGGACCTGGGTGAGGAACCCGAGGCGGCCGGCGTTGACCCCCAGGACCGGGATGTGGGCGGCCGCCGCCTGCTGGGCTGTCCAGAGCAAGGTGCCGTCGCCACCGACGCTGAGGATCAACCGCGTGCCGTTCAGGTCGCCGGCCAGGGCGCCGGGACGTTCTTCCGCCGTGGCGCAGTAGGTCCAGACGCGAAACCCGTGCGCTTCCAGCCGCCGGCGCGCTTCCATCACCGGCGCGCCTCCGATGTCGATCCGCGGGTGGCAGACGATGCCGACGGCGTCAGGCATGACGCTTCAAATAAAGCAGAAACTCCCGGTTCCCCTTGGCGCCAACGATCGGCGAGGCGATCTCGCCCGCGACGGTATAGCCCAAGTCACTCGCAAACTGGCTCAGCCCGGTGACCACCGCCCGATGCTGTTCGGGGTCGCGGACGACCCCTCCCTTCCCCACCGCCCCTTTGCCGACTTCGAACTGGGGCTTGGCCAGCGCGACGACATCGCCCGGCGGGCTCAGGAGCTCCCGAACGCGGGGCAGCACCAGCCGCAAGGAGATGAAGGACACGTCGATGACCGCCAGGTCGGCCGGCATGGGCAGCTGGTCCAGGTGCCGGATGTTGACCCGCTCCATCACGGTGACGCGAGGATCCTGGCGCAGGCTCCAGGCCAGCTGGCCGTAGCCGACGTCAACCGCGATCACCCGCGCCGCCCCACGCTGGAGCAGGACATCGGTGAACCCACCAGTCGACGCGCCGACATCGAGTGCGGTCCGCCCACCGGGATCGATCGCGAAGGCGTCAAGCGCGGCCGCCAGTTTTTCGCCGCCGCGACTGACGTAGGTCGAGGTCCCAGCCAGCTCGATCGCCTGCTCCGCGGTCACCATCTGGTCCGGTTCGCCCGTCGTGACCCCGGCCACTCGGACGAGACCGGCTCGAACCATGGCCTGGGCGCGCTCGCGCGACGCAACCAGGCCCCGCTCCACCAGCGCCTGGTCGAGGCGACGACGTTGCGCCACCATCATCGCCATATGCCCAGCCCGATCACGATCCCCAGCAATGCGCCGGCGATTACCTCGATCGGGGTGTGGCCGAGGAGCTCTCGCAGGCGTTCCTGGTGGATCCCGCGGTGAGCGATAAACAGGTCGTCGAGCAGGCGGTTGATGATGATCGCCTGCTGGCCGGCCGCCCGCCGGACGCCGGTGGCGTCGTACATCACGACGGTGCTGAAGATGAGGCACACGGCAAAGAGGGGCGACTGGACGCCCTGCAGCCGGCCGACGATGGTGGTGAGCGACACCACCAGCGCGCTGTGCGAACTCGGCATGCCGCCTGCGGTTGCCAGCCGCCGCACGCTGAACCGGTGGAGCACGACGGAATCGATGATCACCTTGCTCGCCTGGGCAATCGCCCAGGCAATGAGGGGGACGATGAAGTACGGGTTCTGAAGCAGCGTCACGGGCCGGCCGTGCGCTCGACGGCTGGCGCCAGCTCGTTCAGTCGCCGCTCGGCGTCATCGAGCAGCCGGGCACATCGCCGCGCCAGGGCAAGGCCGCGCTCGAAGGTGCGCACCGACTCCGCAAGATCCTCCTGTTCTTTGCCGAGCAACGCCACCGTCCGTTCGAGCTCGGCAGCCGCGGTCTCGTAGTCCATCGCCGCGATCTCCTCGTCGGCCGTCACGACGCCTCCTTGGTCACCGAGGGCCGGCGGATCTCGGCGTCGGCGGCGATCCGCCCGAGGATGCCATTCACGAACTTGCCGGAATCCGGGCCGCCGAAGGTCTTGGCCAGCTCGATCGACTCGTTGATGGCGGCCTTGAGGGGGACGCTGGGCAGATAACGGATCTCGAAGGTGGCGATCCGCAGCAACGTGCGTTCCACCTTCGCCATCTGGTCCAGACCCCAGTTGCGTGACGCCTCCGCCAGCTGCACGTCGATCTCGGCTTGATGATCGCGCACGCCCTCGACCAGCACGCGGGCAAAATCCGCCACCTGGGCATCCGCACGCGACTCGGCGACGTGGTACGTGAGCGACCGCTCGACGTCGCCCCCGTCGCTCTCGAGCTCGAACAAGACTTTGAGCGCGAGCTCGCGGGCCAGGTGGCGCCGTCCCATCGCTACGAGTCCTCCGGGAACCTCACGTCCCCGACAAACACGTTAACCTGGCGCACTTCGAGACCGAGCATCTTGTCGATGGCGTCCGCCACCTGTCGTTGCACCTCCGCCGCCACCGTCGGGACGTGGGCGGAGTGATCGACGATCACAAACAGCTCAAGGTTGAGGGCTTCGTTGCCCAGGTCGACCCGCACACCCTTGTGCGAGTTGCCGGCCGGCAACACCCGGTGGCCGTCTCGCGCCTTGGCTGGATACATGCCAACGATGCCCTGCACCTGGCAGGCAGTCAGCGAGGCGATATGGGCAATGACCTCGTTGGCCACCTTGACCGAGCCGAGCGGGCGGTCAGGCATGATGACTCAGACCCGCTCCACGTAGCCGCCGGTCCGGGTGTCGACGCGAATCACATCGCCCTGGTTGACGAAGAAGGGCACGGTCAATGTGAGCCCGGTTTCGAGCGTCGCCGGCTTGCCCCCGCCGGAGGCCGTGTCGCCCTTGTACCCGGGTGCGGTGTCCTTAACCTTCAGATCGACCGTGGTCGGCAGCTCGACGCCGAGGGGCTGGCCGTCATACATCAGGACATCCAGTGCGGTGCTCTCTTTGAGGTACTGCAAGCTGTCGCCCAGCTGGTCGTCGCTAAGCGGGAGCTGATCGTAGCTCTCCAGGTCCATGAAGAAGTGGCGGTCACCGTCGCTGTAAAGGTACTGCATGGCTACCTTCTCGATCCGGGCGCGCGCGAAGCGGTCCTTGTCGCGGAATTTCTGATCGATGATGGCCCCCGTCCGAACGTTGCGGAGCTTGGTGCGAAAGAAGGTGTCGCCGCGTGCATTCTGCCCCTGCTGGAACTCGACGACGATCCAGAGTCCCCCCTCCCACTCGATCGTCATGCCATTCTTGAAGTCGCTCGGGTTGACCATGCCCGGTGGATTTTACCCGTAATCCGGTTGGCGAACCCTACGGGGTCCCCAACCCGCTTGGCCGGCGCCGAGCCTCGATCTGGGCGAAGATGGCATTGCGAAGCTGCTGCGGACGCGGTACGCAACTCAGTAGCTCGGCCCCCTCGCGGCCGGCGGACTCCAGCTCGATGTCGCCGAAGCCCCAGGTCCGGCCCCAGAGGCCCTGAAAGGTCGTCAGGTCCTGGATCCGGTCGATCGTGATCGAGCGGGAGAACTTGGAAATGATCCCCTGGTTGAGAATGACGCGCTGGTCGGTCAGGACGTACTCGTGCGATCGCCAGCCCCAGTAATAAAGGTTGATGATGAGGATGCCGGCCAGTGCGACGCCCAGCATCAAGAACAGGCGTAATTCGCCGGCCAGCGGTAACAGGGTCAGGATCACCAGCAGCACGAGGGCCGCGAGGATGGTGGTGGCGATCGGACGCAGCAGCACCACCCAGTGGCGGCAGGAACTGACCAGGATGCGCTCGCCGGGAAGCAGGTCGCGGGCGTTCATGGCGCCTGACCGTAGAGGACCAGCATGGTCCCAAGGGTGAGGAACGGCCCGTAGGGCACCGCCTCTTTCATACCGCGGATTCGGGTGATGAGCAGAATTATCGCGACAAACCCGCCCAGAAACACGCCGTAGAGCAGCGCGTGGGCAACCCGGAGGTTCGAGAGGCCGGTCGCCATCCCGATGAAGACGGCGAGCTTGACATCGCCGAAGCCGAACGCCTCAGCGCCGAACACCAGCTGGCCGCCGAAATACAGCAGGAGGAAGATCCCGCCGGCGATCACGGCGGCTACCGGAGCGGTCCGCCAATCCGGCCAGGGCCAGGTGAACGCGGGGGTCCACGGGGTCACGAAGGCAAGCGCGAGAGCGATCACCCAGCTCGGGTACATGACCAGGTCAAGGATGTAGCGGGTTTTGAGATCGAATGCCAGCACCTGCACCAGGATGGCAATCAACACGGAGTCGATGAAGAGGAGCCGCTGCGCGCCCAGCTGGAGCGCAAACAGGAAGAAGAACAGGGCGCCCAGCCCCGGCATCAGGAGCATGTCGAGCTGAGACTGCTTGAACTCGATTTCCTCGAAACGAGCCAGGCGGCGGGTGAGGTAGTTGAGGCCCACCCCCACTACGCCGCCAACAACCGCCCAGCCCAGCGCGAAGAGCAGGTGGCTCACGAGCTCAGGCGCCCCACCACCGCGCGCTCGAGCGCGGCCCGCATGGCGGCTTCGGGCGCCGGTTGGTCGGTCCAGATTTCGAAGGCGGCCAGGCCCTGGAAGAGCAGCATCATGAGCCCGTTGATCGCCCTCGCCCCCTGATCGCGCGCCCCCTGGACCAAGCGCGTCACGAGCGGCCGGTAGATGAGGTCGAAGACGAACTGCGCGGGGGTGATCCATTCGACGGGAAAGGGCACCGCCTCGCCGTCGCTGCCGACGGGAGTGGCGTTGACGACCAGGTCGACCTTCCGAACCAGCAGCGACAGCGAGCCGAGTGGCGCCGGGCCGCCGCTGCCGACCTCCAGGTCGCGGCAGACGGCGCGCGCTTCCTCCAGATCACGGCTCGCGACCCAGATCTTCGCGGCCTCGCCTCGCAGCGCGTCGACGGAAGCCCTGGCTGCGCCGCCGGCGCCCAGCACCAGCGCGTCCTTCCCCTTGACCTGGTACCCGGCGTCCTCGAGCGCCAGGCTGAACGCGGGGCGATCGGTGTTCCAGCCGACCAGGGCGCCGGACCGATGGCTGATCGTGTTGACGGCTTTGACGACGTTGGCTTCCGGGCCCAGGCCGTCGAGCAGCCGCGTCACCGCGACCGTGTGCGGCATGGTCACGGCCGCCCCCACCACCGCCGAATCAGCCCGCATCCGGGCAATCGCATTCGGGAGATCAGCCGCCGTCACCCGGTGGGCCTGGCAGCGGGCGTTGATACCAGCCGCGATGAAGCCGGCGCTGTAGAGGCTGATGGCCAGCTCGGCGTCGTCCTCCCCGCCCAGCAAGAGCAGCCGGGATGCCGCCTTACTGGAGACCGTATTGCTTGAGGAGTCGGGCGAACTCTTCGTTGGTCTTGGCGTAATGGTTGTGGCCCTGGGGGTCGGAGAGGTAGAAGAAGTAGCCGGTGTCCGCCGGTTGGAGCGCGGCATCGATGGCTTTGATGCCAGGGTTCGCAATAGGTCCAGGGGGAAGGCCGGTATGTAGATAGGTGTTATAGGGCGAGACGATCTTGCGGTCGTCGATCGTGACCGTGGACTGCCAGACGCCCTTGGCGTAGAGGACGGTGGCGTCGATCTGGAGCGGCCAGCCGGCGGCCAGCCGGTTGTAAATGACGCTGGCCACGAGCGGCCGGTCCTCCTGGAATCGGGCTTCGCGCTCGATCAGCGAGGCGATCGTGACCACCTGGAGGGCGTTCAGCTTCCGTTTGGCGGCCTGGCCCTGGCGGGTCTCATTCCACAGCCGCTTGAAGGCCTCGAGCTGCTGGGTGATCAAGTCTTTGGCGGTGCCGGCGCGCGGGATCAGGTAGGTGTCCGGGAACAGAAAGCCTTCCAATGACGCGCCGGGCGGCAAGTCCTTAAGGAAGTCATAGTTGAACTTTCCCTGCACCGCCAGCGTCGTGTAATCGCTGCCCTTGATCAGGCCGCCCTTGTCGAGGAGCGCGGCCGTCTTGCTGATCGTGTACCCCTCGGGGATCGTCACGAAGATCTCCTCGGGGATTGCGGTCTGCAGCGCAGTCAGGATCTGGATCATGTTGAGATTGCGGCTGAGCTCGTAGGCGCCCGCCTGCACGTTGCGGTCGAGATGCTTGTAGCGGGCGTAGAGGTCGAAGACCGTCACCGAATCGATCAAGCCGGTGCGGTGCAGGGTGTCGGCCACTTCGTGGAAGGTGGCCCCCGGCACCACGACAAAGCGCACTTTGGAGGTCCCGGGGTTGGCCGGTTGGTGCAATTGGTGGTCGACCCAGTTGTATCCGATCACAGCCGGCACACCGAGCGCAGCCGGCAGCAGGAAGAGGACCACGACAAACCATTGCACGCAGCCGAGCGCGCGACTGCGCCGCCTGGGCGCGGGGGTACTCATCGGCGACCGCTTCGGGTCAGTCAGCGCTCCGGGCCGCCATCTTCATCGACTTCCTCGTCCTCTTCGAATTCTTCGAGCTGCTCGACCACCCGGTCATGCTCTTCATCGTCGAGGGTGACCAGCGACTCGCCCTCGCGCCGAAGGATAAGCACCTTGTCTTCATCGACCTCGGCCTGCAGCACGTAGTAGGTTTCACCTTCGATCTCCACAACATCGTGGACGAGGTAGGTTTCCTCCTCGCCGGTCTTTTCGTTGACCAGCTCGATAGTTTGAACTTCACCGTTTGCTTCCGGAATCTCTGGCATTCAGCCTCCTGGTGCCCGACCCGCCCGGTAGTCAAGGTACCCCTGCAACAATAACGTGGCGGCCATCCGGTCGATCTCTTGCCGCCGCTTGCTTCGCCGTTTGCCCTGTTCGATCAGGTAGCGCTCGGCGGCCACGCTCGTCAGCCGTTCGTCCCAGTATGCTACCGGCCGTCCGGTCGCTCGTGCGACCTGGGCGCCGAACGCCTGCGCCTGGTGCGCCGCGGCGTCGAGCCGACCGTCCATCAATCGAGGCAGGCCAATCACGATCATGCCGACCTCGTGGCGCTCGACCAGATCAGCCAGGGCCTTGAGGTCCTCGGGCTCCGACCGGCGCGCCAGCACACTGAGAGGCTGGGCAATCGTTCCTGACGGATCACTGAGCGCGAGGCCGAGCCGGACCGTGCCCGGATCGATCGCCAGGATCCTCAAGGTGTGGTCGAGTTGCTGGAGACCTCCTGGATCTTGAGCGTGATGCGTGAGCTGAACAGTGGCAGCCACGGCAAACCGTATGGCGACTGGGTCACCCGAGCATCGACCACGTTGGGCAGTGACTGCAGGAACGCGTGCGCCTTGGCTGGACTCATCCCTTTCAAATGACCGCGGATGGCGGTCTGCAGGAAGACAGGAGTGTAGAAGCCGGAGGCATGGCCGTTCAGCGTGATATGGCCGTCGGTCGTCGCATCGATCGGCTCGTAACTGATGGTCACGTTGGCCGTGAGCTGCGATCCCTGGGAGAGTTTGCGCTCGAGCGCAGCCTTGAGCATTTGCTTGACAACCTTTTCGTCGAACGCCACCCCATCCCCCGCGACCTTAACGGTGACCGTGAAGCCACCAACCTCCTCGCCGGCTTTGTGATCCGATGTCACGTTCGCCTGGACGCCCTTACCCACCAGGATCAGCTTCTGGCCCTGTGCCTTGCTGTTCAACTGGTCGGTCACCTTGGGAATCGCATCTCTCGAATATGCGTCACGGATGCTGTCGATGTCCGACTGCTGAATGATGGTGGCCGTCCGCGCATCCGCACCACCGCCGATGGCGTCCTTGTTGGCGACCGAGAGGAGTCCATCCGGATTGTTGTTGTTGACGTAGCGCACGGTGTCACTGTCGGTGTTGCCGGCAAGGCCCCCGTCCACGGCAGAGACAGGTACGGTTGCGGTGCCGCTGGTGAAGAGCGTCGACTGCACGGTTGTGGCCTTCGTAGTGAGGTAATGCTTTCCGCTGCCGGTGCTGACGTCGGTTCCCGTCTTGATGGGGATCGAACATGCGAATCCATTGCAACTCGCCGTGAAGGTAACTTGCCCGGCTGCCTTGGCAGCGTCGATTTGCTTCTGGCCCGTTGGAACGCCGGGCAAAGTTTGTGAATCCTCCGCGTGGATCGCCTGTGTGGCGAACTGATTGCCGGAGGCCGATGCACTCCCGGGCACGCCGAGCAGCGTCAGATCCTGCTTGACCGCGGTGCCTGACACAAACAGCGTCGCGTTGGCGGTCGGAACGTAGATGATGCCGGCAATCAGCGCGAGCACGGCCACGATGCCGGCCGCGATCAAGTAGGGGCGGTAGACCCGCAACGGTGGGCCGGACGCTGCTGGACGCGATGGCGGCGGGGGTGCTTTCCGGGGCGTTCCGGATACGACGGCCGCCTCGCGGGGCCGGTCCAGCGTCGCCACTCCGCGTGGTCCGCCGGTGGCCGGGGACGCTGGCTGGACACTCGTAAGGCCGGCAGCCGGCGCAGGCGGCGCCGTCGCGACGGCCGTCGGCTGGGCCTCGGCGACTGCCCCAGCCTGGTGGACTTCGCTGCCATTGTCGTAGGCCGCCAGGGTCGGGTAAGCGATAAAGCCGGCCTCCAGGGCCATGGCCTGAAGCCGGGCATCGCCACTGACCAGGTTCACTTTCTTGCCGTAACTGTCGGCATAGCGCTTCAGAAGCCGGAAGCTCATGGCGCTCTGCAGGGCGCGGGCGCGCTCGGGGACGACGAAGGTGACCTCGTCCTCGAGGCTGAGATCCCGCAGGCGATCGACGAGGTCGGTGATCTCCTCGCCGGCTTCGACGTATAGCAGCTTGGCCAGAGTCTTCACAGTTTTAACACGTCGCCGTCTTTAATACCGGAAACGCCACCGATTGTCGAGTTGTTACGGTGTCAGGTTTTCTCGGTCCCGGCTCAGACTTTCATCGCCTTGAGGACCTTGCGCATCAGCCCGAACAATGGCGCCTGCTCCTCGGATTGCTGCTGAATGGCGTGGTACGCCAATCCCATAGGCGTGATGTCCTGCCCGTCGAGCAAAAGTCCGGTGGAATCATAGATCCCACGGATATCCACCGGTCGGAGGACGTTCACTGTGGGTGTCCGGGCGAACGGAAGTTTGTCCTCCCAGCGAAAGGCCTGCAGCTGGTTCCTGAGCTCCGGCAGCGCGCTGCCGCCGCCCGCCAGGTAGATCGCCGTGGGAAGCCGGTCCCCATTCGACATTTCCTGGAGGGTAATCGCGACCCCTTCCACCAGGACCTCGGCATCCCGGGCCAGGACCGCGGTGACCTTCTCGGCATGCTCGACCGGCAGCTCCCCTTTTGAGTGACGCAGCTTCACCGCCTCCGCATCGGCAAAGGTGATGCCGAAGCGGGACGCGAGCTTCTTGGTGAACACCCGGCCACCGATCGGGAACATGCGGGTGCCTTCGATGCCGCCATTGCGAATCAGGGCGATGTCGGTGGTGCCGCCGCCGATGTCGATGAAGATGCCGCCGAAGTCGTAGACCTCGTCGGTTGCGGCGCAGCGTGCCATGGCGTATGGCTCGGCGACGGTGGCGATCAGTTCCAGGTCCAGCTCTGACGCAATCGTCTGCAGGGCGCCGACGTGGGTCAGCGGCGCGAAGGTGTTGAACACCGTGATCACCATCTGTTTGCCCTGGAAGTCGATCGGGTTGTTGACCACGAAACCGTCAATCCGGACGCTGGTGACAGCCGAGTTGATCAACTTGACATTGACGTCCGGTACCCCGAGCTC
>Ga0209471_1000094_pt1 | contig 66200 bp, 59 predicted proteins | sample GraSoiAngelo_128_FD_185885 | JGI IMG/M metagenome (GOLD analysis project Ga0209471, IMG submission 185885) | Grasslands soil microbial communities from the Angelo Coastal Reserve, California, USA - 14_0927_12_20cm (SPAdes) (version 2) | ecosystem: Environmental > Terrestrial > Soil > Grasslands ... | reverse complement strand
GTAGCCAAGTTCTGCATGTTCTGTTGCGCCTGCCTTTACTTCATGTTCAGTAGCTCGCACATGACGATCATCCAAGCTTTAGCTGCTCATTTCGCCTGCGCTAGCCCCGCAACAACTGCGGCAAGTTTATCGAGTGTCTCAACCCAGCCCTCGAGTTGCCCGCTGTTCTTTGCGCTCTCCATGGGTTCACTTCCAATGAAGGTGAGTTTCGTCTGGCCGTTTCCAAAATCCTCAAAAATAACCACGTCGTGCGCATCGTCTATGGCCTCATGTTCTATTCCATACTCCTCAGGCTCAACCTTGTTTCCCTTCGAGTCGGCAAAGTACAGCGAGTAAACGATCTTCTCGTGCGGAACAATCTCGTGGTATTCCCCGCCATTCCAGCCCTCCTGCCCATCCGGCGCTCTCATGCAGCAGAGAAATTTTCCTCCCACGCGAAAATCAATCTTGCAAAACGGCGCTGTAAAACCCTTCGGCCCCCACCACTGCATCACATATTGCGGGTCTGTCCACGCCTTCCAAACCAATGCGCGTGGAGCGTCAAAAACTCTAGTGATCACCATCCGCTCTTTCTCGTTAACCGTGTTTTTTGTCATTTCTGACCTCCGCTTTCTTCATTTGATTCACAACCACATCCAACTTGTCGAAACTCTCTTCCCAGAATCGGCGATAGTTAGTCGCCCAGTCGCTGACCGTCTTGATCGCCTCTGGCCTGAGCGTGCACACGCTCTCTCTTCCGCGCTTCGTCTTGATCACAATCCGCGCCCGCACCAGGTAGGCGATATGTTTTGAAATCATCTGCTGCGATAGGGCAAACGGTTCCGTCAATCCATGCACAGAGGCAGGCCCATGGGAGAGTCGTTCGATCATCGCCCGGCGGGTTGGATCAGACAGAGCCGCAAATGTTGTATCTAACTTATTCACAACCATATGGTAGTGAATTATCCGCCGATGTCAAGTGTGGATTTTGGAGTTCCCGATTTCTGTTTCCTGATCTCTGAACCCTGACACCTGCGCTAATTTATGCTTCCCCATGCGCCGCGTATCGCAGCTGGGTGCATGGTTTAACAAATAGGCTTCCTTGAGCAATTACTCATTAACCTAACGATTAGAGAGCCACCGCAACCTGCGCAGGAGCGCGAGCCGTCACGGCGGAGGCCCTGGCATCAGGGACCGGAGGATGCGGATTGTAGTTGGAACCTGTTCTCGATGTATTGCCGCCCGTTGGGCAAGTGATCTTTGCCAATTGGCTTGCTACGACCTCCTCGATGAGTGGTAAATCGCCAATCCACTCATCGAGGAGATTCGTACCGGGAAGTCGGCTAGTGTTTACCGGAGATTCGGCGCGGTCCGATCCGCGATTGTGCCGGAAGCAATCCAAATCGCGGTGCATCAATCGGTTGAAAAAATGCCAGAGCATTCGGTTACGAACCGAAGGGTTGAGCATTTCAGCAGAGCGCATTCGCAGAAACATTGGGGTTTTGAGCGGTTTTTGTCGGCTTGCTTCTTGAAAACCCCAAGACAGCTACTACGTTTTTACTACGCTCGCCAAAGAGTGGTCGCTAACTAATTGATTAAACAAGGGGTTGGCTCCCCGGGCTAGATTCGAACTAGCAACCCTTCGGTTAACAGCTGGGGGGTATAAAACTCTAAGTGCCGCGTTTGGTGTCGCTTACGAGCCTTATCGCTGTTTATCCTGCTTTTGAATTGGACGGAAGTTGGACGGAAACCCTTGGGGTGAACTAATGGCACTTGTCCGCGACCTACAAGGCACTTTGCAAGATTGGTGAGGTTCGCCATTGGAGGCGATGTGCCATTGGTTGCCTTCACGAATATGGCGGCTTCCCTCCGTCCGCATCGGTGAAAATGAGAACGGGTTTTGCCTCTAGGAATCTCAAGGTGTGACGATTCCGAGATTGTTGACTACATGCCAATTCGACAGTCATCCGGTTGCCGCTGCTGATTGACCGAAAGATTTAACGGCCACCGCCTCGTCGTCCACGATGTCGAAGACGGTATACAGCTTTGTAATCTGCATCAGGTCGTGGACCTTATTCGTGAGGTTGAGCAGCTTCAGTTCTCCCTGCTGCCTCTGCACGCTCGTGAAGGCACTGACCAGATGGCCCAAGCCCGAGCTGTCGATGTAATTGACATCGCCAAGATTCAACAGAATCTTCTTATGTCCCTTGCTTAATAGGTCGCGAACCAACTCGCGCAGTGCGGCGCTCTCTTCGCCGAGAACAATCCGGCCGCTGATGTCAACAATCGTGACGCCACCTACTTGTCGAGTGTTTGTTGTCATGGTCATTGGCAACCTCCTGATAGGTCCGGGCTAAACCGGCAGGTTGTTGTGAATGAAAGAGTCATACGGTAAAGGTTTAACGAACCATACCGACCTTGAGTCATGTGCGGTTGGCCGTGAGGCCAGCCTTGAAGCGTTGACAAAGGCATGTACAGGCCAGCCATTGAGCCGCGAAAGACCTTACTCCAGGGTGCCGACACCGTAGGAGGAAGTGGAAGGCCATATCGGAGGTCCCGAAAGCGTGAGGGACTACCGAACCCTGCGCGGTCAAAGAACCTGAGCATGTACAGAAACAACCTGCGCGAGAACCGGGAGAGCCTATGTTTATCCGCCAGATGTCGGGCGGATCGCGTCAGCAAGTCCAAGGACGTAATCTGACGATGCACGAACATAGGCAGTCGTACAGAGTCGTAGTACCCGCGAAGTCTCCGAACAAGACGGGACAGCCAACCGCCGCGGAGGGGATGGAGGGAAGGGCTCTGGTCAAAGGGAACGAGTTCCAGCGAAACACGAACCGGGCTCAGTACCGGCGTATCGTGTCCCGTGAGTTGGAACGCGTGTGGGCGATGGTTATAGAGGGTGCTCATGAGATCCTCTGTCTGTCCCCATTCTCCCTGCGATAAGAACCGGATGCGTTAATCGCGCCCGTCCGGGTCCGTTTGCGGGGGGCGGGGAGCAATCCCCGTCCCTACCGCGACATTGTAAGGCACCTTCATTCGGCGAAGATTTACCCTCGGCTTAGCCAAGAAGCTTGTGGATGAGCTGATCTACGGCGAAGAGGCCAACGACGTGCTGCTCGTGGAGTATCTGGACCGCCCGAATCGCCGGCAGGAACGGCGAGAAACACCGCCCCAGCCTCTTGACCCATCCACGGCGCGGAGGCTTGAATCAGAACACCGGATCGGCCTGCCGGTTGCTGCAATTGGCAGTCATTTTACTTTTCAGTTTGATGGTTCCAAGGCACCGCCCAACTTGCTATTGCTTCACTCCCCATCTTTGTGCTTGACCATCCACATTCCTTCACACAGTGAAGGGGCAGAACGTTTTTCTCGGCTTCCTCTAATGTGCCCGGTTTTGGCGTGTGTGACCATGCCGTGATTGGTTTATGGCATTTCTCACAGCGGAACAGAAAAAGGAACAAGGTCTCATTCACGCTGGCTTTGATCATGCCTGGATGATACGCCTACTTTCCGAATACTCGCCCGGAACATCATCCTGCGGCACCTCGTGTGTGCGAACTTCCCCCTCGTCAGCGTCCCCGGCCCCTGCGATTTCGCCGGGGACTCCTGTCGGAGCAGTTGACTCAGGCCCGCGGCATCGGCCTGCTGCAAGGCTGCTTGTAAGGCCATCTCCACCGCTTCCAGGTCTATTACGCCAGTCTTGTGACGTGCGGTGAATATCACTCGCAGCAGCGCGTCTATTCCCCGCGCGACTTCCCGATGGATCGCAGCAGCTGTTTTTTTCTCCGCTGTCCAGCCCCCGGGTTCCTGCTCCAGGGGTCGCAGGCGGCAGATCTTTTCGTTGATGGTGACGAGCTCGGCACTGAGCTCCTGAAAGCGGTGGAATTCGGAAACCTCTCCCTGCGCTTTGCGGAAAGCCGTCGGGCTGGAAAGGGTCTCCGCTACGGACTTGCCGTGCACCTTGCGCAGAACACGAATCTGCGGTTCGTGCCCAATCTTTGGGCTTGGCACAATGGCAGTAGGACTTACCGCAACGATGAACAACGGCAGAGATGGAACCGGGGCGCAAATCACCCAACCTTAGGAATTGCTGGCAGAGTCTTGGATCGTTGGACTTCCAAAGAATTCAAGGTCTCTGGCATAAAACACCTCCAGTACTGAGTTAGTATATATACTCATTATTATGCCATTCATGCAATCTTCCAACCCCAAGTCGCGCACCCACTTGGTCTTACTGTCCGAGGGAAATACGTGGCATCAAAAGTAATCCAGCGCGTCTGATCTTGCAAGAGCAGGATTTGGCAAAAGCTTATGAAGACTGCAGAACGGTGGGTTTTGAAAATTAATGGGCATAAAAGGCCGGCGAAACGCCTAGGCTGCTTCACGAATCCAACCAGCGCCCGTTAACTTACCGTGGTTAATCATATAGAATGCAGTAAGATTTCACTTGACATCATAAGTTAAGTGGCTTACGGTGGCTACGTACCGATAAAGACAAACGGCAATCTGAGGGACGTGAGTCATCTGAAATTGCCCTTGGCTAAGACAGAAAAGGTTTATAGAGGTAGCAAAATGAGAATACTGAATCGTTGGGAACCATCGCGCGAGACGACACTGCAAGAGCAGTTCAACCGCGTGTTTGGCGATATGCTGGAGCGTGCGGACGACGGATCGAACCTGACCCATTGGGCGCCAGCCGTAGATATCTTCGAGACTGAGCATGAGCTGATCGTGAACGCGGACCTGCCGGGTGTGAATCCGCAGAACCTAGACATCCGCGTCGAGAACAACATCCTCACCATTCGCGGCGAACGCAAGTTCGATGGCGATAAGGCAAACGAGGAAAACTATCTGCGCGTCGAACGCGCGTATGGCCCGTTCAGCCGGAGCTTCTCACTGGCGAACTCCGTGAAATCGGATGCGATCAAAGCCGATTATCAGAATGGCGTGCTGACGCTAAGCATCCCGAAGCGCGAGGAAGCAAAGCCCAAGCAGATCAAGGTGAATGTGGGAACGCAGGCCCTGGGGACGCAAGCCGCGGGAACGCCGGCGCGTGCCATGGCCGCCTCGGCAGGACCAGGGGCTCGTTGAAGAGACCTGGACCGAAAGCGAAGCGGCAGGGGCTGGCGATGTCGCCAGCCCCTTTTCGTCAGGTTTGGAAAGTCTCAGGACCACCCGACAGGGTTTTTGTCGTCGGTGCACTGGCAGGAAGGAAACAATATACCATTGAAGATCACGAACCGCGAAGTGAATGGCGCGTTGGCACTGGAAGGTCGCATCGTGCTGGGCGCTGAAGGCGATGCTCTGCGTTAAGGAATTGCAGACCTTGGTCCACGACGGCAAGAAAAACTCGTCCTTAATATGAATAACATTGAGTACATCGACAGCGCTGAGCTGGGAACCTTAATCGAGGCGCATTTGAACGCCAAGTCCCAGGGCGCTTCGCTCAAGCTCTGCCACCTGCGCAGCAAGCTTCAGGAAGTCCTGCAAATCACCCGGCTGGCGACGGTATTCCAGGTGTGCAACACCGAAGCGGGCGCGGTCGCTAGCTTCTCTGTCTAAAAACAGCCCAAAAAACGCTTGGCTTTGCGAGGTGGAGCCTGACGGAAAGCATTGGTTAAAATGCCGCAAAAAATCGATGACTTTACAATCGTTCTCTCTGAATGGACCGACATCGCCGAATGCGAATTGAATGTGTACGCGGGACTTGATCGGCTGTGGAGTATGCTCGAAAGATACAAGATGACAGCTCCCATCACAATCAGAGTACTCGATAACCACGCTAGATGCATACGGGCAATTCGCGGCAATCGGTCTCAAGCAGCCGGTTGGCAACTAAAAGACGAAGCAACTGCGGTGACGCCGCCCATTGCAAGTGAAGTCGAGCCCCCACTAATTTTGAATGTGCAAGATGCCAAGGGAAACGTTTTGAAGATGAGACTACAACTCGAAGTAGTAAAGCCCGAACCCCTTACAACGCACCCTCCCGATTGATCAGAATATTTGCTATTGGGCGGTGCCGCGATATCGGTGGGCTCTAGCACTTTTTGCAGTTGCGTTTGCGAGCATCTCCTTGCCTCTTCTGGCTCGTCCTCATGCCGAAACCTGGATCGCTTGGGTCAGCGACTATGCTTGCGGCACGAAACATAGCCCTCGGGCCATGCTGATTGCATACGTAAGTGAATTCGCGGCGGCGCCGCGATCGGCCACCCGGAGTGGAAGTCCCAACCCCTGGTTTTGGTCAAATCAAAGAATCAGACCGCAGCGTCTGGATCATAGACAACCCTTCCAGTCTGAGTGGTCTTGAGGGGCAAAGGGTCAGAGCCGATGTCGAGATCAACGCTGCCAGGAAGGCTGTCCACGTCAAGAGAGTTGCAGAAGCGAGTGAAAGGAAGGCCCCTTGAAATCACAAGCAGCTTCTCCGGAGAGTGAAAACGTGAGATTGCGCTCCGGATTTACCGCACCAGGAGCGGGCACGAAGACGGTTGCGGAAGCAATCCGCACGGCGCTGGCTCATCCTCAACCACGGAGAAGTAACCGTCCCCGCTGCCGGCCTAGAACCCGCTGAACCCAAAATCTGCCGGCGAGGAATACTCAGGCGTCGTTAACACTCATTTTCGTCCCGAATTCTGCATCGACGATCGATTTTCCGCACGAAAATGGAGCGGGTCTCTGAGGCTTTGCAATTCTCGGTAATAATAGAGGGAAGTGGGGCGCTTTCCGTTAAACGTCAACTTCTTTAGAAGCTCTATTTCTTCCGTGGTGGCAGTCCCGCTGAGGGAACGATCCTTAAGGAATTCTTTGAACCCCGGCTCTGGCTCCAGTTGGCCAGGTCCCGTTTCAACAAACGCAAATCTCCTGGGATCTCCCGAAGCTATTCTCCGATTTAACACAATTTCCATACCAAAGGTCGTTAGATCGACGTCCCAGGATTCAATCAGTGGATCAAGAAAGGAAACGTAGTTTTCAGGCGACAAGCTGAAAACATCCGTGTCCAGGAACTCAAGGAGGGTGACCCGCATTTGTTTGTAGCTTCGGCCGGCGAGTCGAGCCATCAAGTGCAGCCAATTTTCGCTGTTCAATTCTTCTCTGACCACCGTCTTGACCACGTCCAAAAGCTTTTGTGTGACGAGGCGTTCGAGCTCTCCGAATGGCTGTTTCTCAAAAATCGCACTTACCTGCTTTGCTTTGGCTGCTACGCACTTACGGAGAATCAATTCTCGAATTTCTGCAAACATCGGCGCGGGCGGGCCTGCCAAGCCTTTCTTCAATTCTTCCCTGCGCTGATGCTCGGCCAGCTCCGCAAGCCTATCGCTCGGAAGCTTCAAGAACTTCGCCATTTTCTCGTAGATATCTGTTCGGTCAGGCGCGGGGGGCAGTTTTTTGCGAGCCAACAGCTGGGAAATATAGGACTCCGTAACTTCGGAGGCGCTCGCTAAGTCTTTTTGCTCCAAGCCCAATTCTTCCAGGCGCCGTTTAATCACCAAGCAAACGTCCACAGCGCCCCTCCACTTGACTTAATTGGGACAGGTTAACCATAGCAAATAATCTCAGATTGTACTTGACAAAGCAAGTAAATTAACTAAAAATGGTTAACAGACTGAGGGGGTTCTCAGGTAATCTGAACCAATAGCGGTTATCTGAATGCCCCCTTGGCATCGAGAACCAAGGAGAGTGTCATGTTTGCACGCAAGGTAACGACACTTCTAAAGCCGAACAGCATTGCAAAATTCAGCCGCTTGATGGAAGAAGAAATCATTCCCATGCTACGGAAGCAGAACGGATTCCGGGACGAACTTACGTTCTTTGCACCCAGCGAGGACGCGGTGACGGGAATTAGTCTGTGGGACAAGGCATCGAACGCGGAAGCCTACAGCCGCGGAACGTATCCGGCAGTACTGAGAAAGCTGGCAGCACTCATTGAAGGAACTCCCAAGGTTGATACCTACGAGGTTGTGAATTCAACCTTTCACATGATCGCCGCCGCGGTGGCGGCCTGAAGCCAGCAGGTCCTTTGGAGGGGGGTGGGCTAAGTCCGCCCCTCAAGTTGTCCGGCAGAGGGGAAACGCAGGAGCACGCGAGATTTCCAATGCTTACGATGATCAGGGAACGGGCTGCAGATGCGCTGTTACGGCCAGAGCTCCTATGCGGGGAAGCAAACTTCCGCACCTTAGCTGAAGCTATTGCATGTGCGGTATTCATTAGTCATGGCGAGCGGCTGCACTATGTGAATCATGCCGCCGAGACTATCACCGGATATGCACGAGAAGAGCTTTTGTCCATGAGCTTTTGGGATCTAGTCCATCCTGATTGTCGAGAACTGTTCTTACACCGAGGGGGCGCGCGGCATGGGGACGCCGAGCGGCATGAGGTCAAGATTCTCACGAAGAACGGCGACGAGGGGTGGCTCGATATCAGTACAGCGACGATTGAATTTGATGGAATGCCGGCCAGTCTGGTTTCGGCTTTCGACCTCACTGAGTGCAGACACGCAGAAGAGAAGGTACAACTTCTTGCCGTGACTGACCCGCTTACTGGTTTAGGTAACTACCGCCGGCTCGTTGAAGCGCTCGACGCAGAGGTGAAACGCACCGGGCGCACCGGGCGACCGTTTGCCGTTCTACTGCTCGACCTGGATCAGTTGAAGAAGATCAACGACCGCTACGGCCACTTGATCGGCAGCCAAGCGCTGTGCCGCCTCGCCGATGTACTCCGCGTTTTTTGTCGAGCTATCGACACAGCCGCCCGCTACGGTGGCGATGAGTTTGTCGTCATTCTGCCCGAGACAACGGCGGTGGCGGCAAAGCTTGTTGCATCACGTATCCGTAGCCGGTTAGCCGCGGATAGTCTCGAGCCACGGCTTTCCGCGAGCATCGGCGTGGCTGTCTATCCCCAGGACGGCGAAACGATTGAGGCCCTGCTTCGCACGGCAGACCGCGAATTGTACGGGATGAAGCCGGTGTGAGGAAGAACCCATTTCGTTAGTTTGCCGCCCTGTGAGTGCATCGGGGCGGCGTGGTTCACAAGAAGATTTCTTCGAAGAAGAGAGATCAAGTAATCGACTCGCAAGTGGACAGGGTCCAGCATTAAGTAAGCGGAGGAATGTATGTATTTACTCGCATGGATTTTCATCGGAGTAGTTGTTGGATGGGCAGCAGGAAAAGTGCTTCAGGGTGAAAGTTATGGCCGGTCCATGGACATCCTCATGGGCGTTGGTGGCGCTGTAGCGGGCGGATTCTTGATGCGCTCCGCGGGTTTTGGCGGCTACGGTGGAGCGATCGTTACAACTATGGTTGCCTTGATTGGGGCAGTGCTTCTGACTGTGCTCACCGCTTACGTGAACGGCAGAAGGCTTTACGCGCGGCAACTCTAAACGTCACGTAGCTATGGAAAACTCAAATGTCAGACACCAATAGTGCAGGGACCATTTTGATCAGGGAAGACACACGTTTGCCGGCGAACCTGTCGATCGAAAGTGAAGCCTTCTTGCCTGGGTGGAGAGTCGTCAAGAGTCTTGATCGCTCTACGCTGGCTCGAAACATCGAGGGCGTGAATTGGAATTTTTTCTACCTGGCCGGTGAAATAAGAGCCACTGTCTTGGGTCGCAACCAGCCGCGAACGCTGCGCAGGGCAGTGAAGTGTGTTCTGGCGAAGCAGGAAGGGCAGAAGTTTAACTCTCTGGAGATTACGAAAGTCGTTTCGAAACGGTTCCTCGGCATTCCTTTCATGAGTGTTACCGCCCATTCCCGACATATCAAGCAAGGTGTTGGCCTAGTCCCTGCAAAGGATTTTGTCTTGAGAATGCCTGTTGCCGCTACGCAAGAATCCGGGCTGGGTAGCGGTGGGGAACGGCTTCACGCAGAAGTGGCAACAAGGCAATATATGGCTCTGATTTCAAGTTCTTAGGGATTCGTGGGAGATCTGAAAATGAAAACGATGCGCAGCTCGATTCTTTGTCTTGTTGTTTTGCTGTTCGCGGCGCCATTGCTCCGTGCACAGGATCTTTCCAAGTATCGGCACTTCACGCTCGGAATGAGCTTGACCAAAGTGCTGGAGCGCACGGAACAAAGGGTGGCCGATGTAAAGGTGGTTCACGGGCGTCCAGCGCTGATGCAGGAACTGACCTGGTGGCCGCCGACCCTTCCCGGGGTTTCCTACCAATCTGATACCGTCGAACAGATTCTTTTCTCCCTCTACAACGGCGAACTCTACAAGATTTCTGTGGCTTACAATCAAACCTCCACCGCAGGGCTCACTAAGGAGGACATGGTGAAATCCATTTCGGCGAAATACGGCCCGGCAACATATATTGCGCTGGCGATCGACTTCGCGACAAACGACCGGTATGACGTGAGGCAAAAGCTTGTCGCGTCTTGGGAGGATGCACAATATTCCTTCAATCTCGTCCGCTCTTCCTTCACCGATCGTCTTGGGCTCATCATTTACTCCAAGCGGATCAATGAAGCCGCTGAGCTTGCCATTGTGGAGGCGGTGAAAGTAGAGGAGCAAGAGGGCCCGCAAAGAGAAGCCGAGCGTCAGAAAAAGCAAGTAGACGACCTGGAAGTGGCGCGGCAGAAGAATCGGAAGATTTTTCGCCCGTAGGGTTGGCCTGGAACCACAAAAAGTTGATTGTTCCAGTTTTGGAATGGATTGAACGGAGGCCAAAGAAATGACTGTGAATATCACCCCTCTGCATGACCGCGTCCTCGTACGCAGGCTGGAAGAGAAAGAAACCGCGAAGGGCGGGATCATAATCCCCGATACGGCGAAAGAAAAACCTCATGAGGGCGAAGTAATGACCATCGGGGCCGGCAAGATTGAAAAGGGCAAGCGCATCCCGCTCGACGTGAGGGTCGGTGACCGGATCTTGTTCGGCAAATTCACCGGCAGCGAGATCGAGATCGATGACCAGGAGTACCTGATCCTCCGCGAGGAAGAAATCCTCGTGAAAGTCAGCGGAATGGCCAAAGCGGCATCCGGCAAGAAGTAGGTTTCACCCGAGCCGAAGATTTCGGACGGGGCAGAAGTGCTCAATCACCCGGGAGGGTGAGGTCTAATGGCAAAACAAATTGTAACTGGTGAGAATTCACGACAGGCGATTTTGCGCGGCGTCAACATTCTGGCTGACGCTGTAAAGATCACGCTTGGCCCGAAGGGGCGTAACGCAGTAATCGAGAAGAAGTTTGGCGCTCCGGTCATCACCAAAGACGGCGTGACCGTGGCAAAGGAGATCGAGCTGCCGGATCCACTAGAGAACATGGGTGCACAGATGGTGCGCGAGGTTGCGTCCAAGACGTCGGATGTGGCTGGCGATGGCACCACTACCGCGACCGTGCTGGCACAAGCAATCTTCCGTGAGGGTGTACGAACGGTTGCTGCAGGCGCGAGCCCGATGGCGCTCAAGCGCGGCATCGATAAAGCCGTTGAAGCCGCCGTGGGAGAGATCAAGAGGTTTTCCCGCGAGGTGAAGGGCGACATGATCGCGCAGGTTGGCACTATCAGTGCCAACACCGACAAGCAGGTGGGCAGCATCATCGCCGAAGCGATGAAGAAGGTCGGCAAGGATGGCGTCATCACCGTCGAGGAATCCAAGACGATGGAGACGACCCTCGAAGTAGTCGAAGGTATGCAATTTGACCGAGGATACCTCTCGCCGTATTTCGTTACTGATCCCGAACGGATGGAGTGCGTGCTCGAAGATGTAAGCATCCTGATCCACGAGAAGAAGATCAGCTCAATGAAGGATCTGCTGCCTTTGCTCGAACAGACGGCCAAAATGAGCAAGCCGCTACTGATCATCGCTGAGGACGTTGATGGCGAAGCCCTGGCCACCCTGGTGGTGAATAAGCTGCGCGGCACGCTGCAGTGCGCTGCGGTCAAGGCCCCGGGCTTCGGCGATCGCCGCAAGGCCATGCTCGAGGACATCGCGATCCTGACGGGAGGCAAGGCCATCACCGAGGACCTCGGCATCAAGCTCGAGAACGTCGAGGTCGAGGAGTTGGGCAAGGCCAAGAAAGTGACCATCGACAAGGACAACACGACGATCGTCGCGGGCGCCGGCAAGGCCAGTGAGATCGAAGGCCGCATCAAGCAGCTCCGCGCGCAGATCGAAGAGACCACCTCGGACTACGATAAGGAAAAGCTCCAGGAGCGCCTAGCTAAGCTGGTTGGCGGCGTCGCGGTAATCAAGGTGGGCGCGGCAACCGAAACCGAGCTGAAGGAGAAGAAGGCTCGCGTCGAGGACGCCATGCACGCCACCCGGGCAGCGGTCGAGGAAGGCATTGTCCCCGGTGGCGGCACCGCTCTTCTGCGCTGCTTGCCAGCCTTGGAGAAGCTCAAACTCCACGACGATGAAGCCATCGGGGTGAACATCGTGAAGCGCGCGCTCGAAGAACCCACGCGCCAAATTGCCCATAACTCTGGTCACGAAGGCGCTGTTGTTGTAGGACGCGTGCGCGAATCGAAGGATGAGAACTTCGGCTTCAACGCAGAAACTGGCGATTTTGGCGACATGGTCAAGGCCGGTGTGATTGATCCAGCTAAGGTCACCCGCCTCGCACTGCAGAACGCTGCATCTATCGCCGCCCTGATGCTGACCACCGAAGCCCTGATAGCCGACATCAAGGAAGGGGGAATGAAGGCAGCAGCTGTCGGCGGCGGCGGCATGGGCGGAACGTACTAAACGGTGGTCTATTTGCACCTCGGTTGTGTTCGAAGAATCTGACGTGGAGGTTAACCTCATGCGTGCCTTTTGGGAAAAAGTGGGAGTGTTGGGCCCAGTCTATCGTTTGGTTGGCCAGGACTTCAGCGATCGCGACATCGCAGAGAAACTGAATCTTACGGAAATCAGCGTCCAGGCCTGCGTGGCCTGGATATTGCATTTCCTAGGTTTTACCAAGCGGAACGAACTGATCCGTTACGCTGAAGCTCGGACGGCAATGTGACTGTGGCACAGAGTGTGGAACGCCAGGGCGGCCCGAGAGCTTCTGCTCAGGATTGCCACGCAGCCGGTTGTTTTGGAGAATTTCTATGATGATCGCTTCAGTAGATGTTTTGAGCAGCCACCTGCGACCGTTTTGCACACGCGACAACCACGTAATTGAGGTATGAATCCCGCAGCTCCAGGTCAAATGCCGGGCACCAAGCGTCATGCCATTGCGGTTTCGAAGGTTGTAGTGTTCGCTATGACCCAACCGACGGATATTACATGCTCATTGGAATGCCTAACCACGCGAACCCCGTCGACGAGCCTGGCGCGAACACCGTTAAGTGCCGTCGCCACGACCACTGGTTGTATCGCCGAGAGAATATCCACGCCGAACCGGGTGTTGGTTGGAGTTGCGGTGTCGAAGGCTGCGACTATGGTCACTATGCGAACACAAAGGGCGATTGGGTCAGGACCTAAGTGACTTAATGCCACACACAATCAATATGGTAACCAGGCCGATCGAGGTAGCCACTCTTTTGCCGGAATCGGTACTATTCGAAAGCGAGCCCTGGACCTCTTTCTATATGACGGGTGAAATTGTTCGAGAATTTCGGAAGGGGCTGGAGGGCAAAGCAAGGACAGGACGGAACGCTCCCGAACGGCTGGAAAATCACTGCCTCGACGAAGAAGCTTCGTCGCGAATGGATGACGAAGGATGCCCCAACGAACCTGTCAGTAGGAGTTATTTCACTGAGCCCTTTCTGAGTCTGTTGCACCGCCCGCTTGAAGGAAAGGCTCACGACCCAGGAAGGGAGAGCGTAGTCAGGCTGAAAACTACGAGATCACAAGCTGAAGGCATTTAGCTTTATTGGGTTTTTGACTTAAGTTTTGTTGTCGAGTGGAGGCGAAAAATGGAATTTCAGCGACAAGTCATTCGGTTTTTGGAGAAGGAAATTAAGACTTACATGGCGCTAGCCTTATTCTTCGCAAAGAGAGACGTCAAAGAACATGTCCGGGCAGGGGGAGACAAAAAAGTCCCTATAGGCCCAAAGTTCTATAAGCAGAGAATGAAAGAGGCCAAGAAGCTTGTGGATGAACTGAGAAGATTGGTTGAGGCGACACCACTAAGCCAAGTTCACTAGATTTATCGATTTGCTCGTGTGGTCCGCTACGCGTAGAAGTCCAGCTAAAAGTCAAACTTCCAGAAACGAGTTGGAGGGAATTTGTGCCGCCGTACCTCGCCAGAGGAGAACCCCTGGGGAGTCGGGGAGATTTGCCTGCTTTCATAACAATGTCGGCCCCCTGACAATACCTGCAATTGCGATCGACGTTCGGTTGGTCCCTGTCGAATCTGGTGGCACTCGCGCGGCAGCAGTTGTTTGTTTACCGCGACCTGTGGGCATGGATCGACGATCCTTTCCAACCACCACCGATACCAGAAAGCTCGTCAGAGCAGGTGACGCTGCAACTGATCTAGGGGGTCAATGGATTCGACAACAGCGATAACCCATGTGCCAACAATTCGACGTAACTACGAGATTTCAAGAGGGGGAATTTAGACAGCATCAGATCAAGAGAAACTCTTCGGGACCGCCAACCTGCCCTGCGTCCAGGGCTCAGACAGCGAATTTTGCCCTTACTCTGGATATGTCGGCGACGAGTTCTCAGCTAATTTGGACAGCTGTGACAGAAAACACAAGACTTAGCTCCCCAGTTTCTCAGGAAAGGACTCGGGAGTTGGTGCGGACGGTCACTTCTGCTTCACGAGCGCGAGATACTTGCGGTGTTCGCTCGCCTCTTCTTGTAGATGTTAGACGAGTTCTCGCAAGGCATGTTTCTTCTGTTCGTTTTCCAGGTCTGGGATCGTTGCTTCCAACTTATCGGCCCGCTCGTCGATCTTCTTCACTTCATTTTCGAGATAGCCGATATGAGCATTCCAAGAGTCTTCGGCCACTCCATTGCCCTGTCCCCTCGCTGCGTGCCGCCACACCATACACGGAATTCGTCGGAGTTCTTACGACGCGAGCCGTCGCTTCAAGGCGGTAACGGTGCCGGGATTCGCGTTTATCTTGAGACAAACACCCTTTTCCTCGTACGACTCGCTGAGCACGTGGATGTTCTTGCGGATGTCGGCGAGCACGCCTTCCTTGCCGTAGGGAACAACGAGCTCCACCTGAGCCATGTTATCGAGAAAGAAACTGACGAGACGGGAGTGAAGTGCTTCGACGTCCTTGGGGTTCAGCGCGGACATCGCAATGGCCTTGGGGAACTCTTTTTTCAGCAATGCCTTTTGCGAAATATCGACGGCGTCGATCTTGTTTAGAATCAGAAGAGACCGGAGCTTTCCCGCCCCAATTCCTTCGAGCACTTCTTTCGTCACCTGAATGTGGGCGCGCAACGCCGGATCCGCCGCATCCACTATGTGGAGCAGAAGGGAGGCGTCCAGCGCTTCATCGAGAGTCGACCGGAATGAGGCCACCAGATCGTGGGGAAGATTTCGAATGAAACCAACCGTGTCGGAAACGAGAATCCGAGGTTGAGTCTCCGGCTGCAACGCTCGCACGGTGGTATCCAGGGTCGCAAAGAGCTGATCGGCCACGAGCACTTCGCTCGCGGTGAGCGCCCGCATGACTGAAGACTTTCCGGCGTTGGTGTAGCCGACGATGGCGACCTTCGGCAAACCTTCGCGATGACGACGGCGCTCGACTTGCTCTCGATGGACCGCTTTGAGTTCTCGTTGCAGTTCGCTGATTCGGTCCCGCACTTCTCGGCGCTCGATCTCGTGAAAGGACTCGCTGACCCCTCGCCCGCTACGTCCCCCACCTTTTCGCTCTTTGGCCCCCGACACGCTCTCGCGGGGCGCGAGGTACTTGAGCCTTGCCAACTCCACCTGAAGTTGCGCTTCTTTGGTGCGAGCATGCCGATGAAAAATCTCGAGGATGACGGCCGGCCGATCGTAAACCTCTACGCCGGTCGCTTCTCTAATGTTTCTGACTTGTGTGGGGGTTAGTTCGTGATCGAATACCACGCTTTCGCCTTTGCGGGGCGCTTTCACGAGCTCGCTCAGCTCTTCGAGTTTTCCCGGCCCGATGAGAGACGCGGCCGTAGGGGACTGCAGTTTCTGCGTGAGCGTTCCGACGATATCCCACCGCAGCGTTTCAATGAGTTGCCTCAGTTCCCGAAGCGACGCATCGTGCTCTTCGGCGGGCGTCTTCTGGAGCTGCACATCTATAAGGATGGTGGCCGGCCTAACGTCGGACTCTGAAGGATGGGTCATCTTCAAAGCATATCTCAATTAAGCCGGAATTTGCGATTTGGACCTCTGTCTCGCGCATCGTACGCTTTTCCGCGGTTCTTGACGGCCAAGTCCCGAGAAACGGCATTCGCGGAGATGAGATGGAATGAGGACCATTCCTGGATTCCTAGGCAACCCCGCTGAAAGAAGGGCAACTCAGGAATCGAAATCTGAATTTGAGCAAAATGCCAACGACGGCAAGAGTCCTTGGCAAAGCAGAAATGCCTCGCCGATTGCTGCATAGAAAGCTCATGCTGAGCAACACGTCTGGAGTGATGTCATAACGACGCCGGCCTCGCAACGGCCCGAGTAGACTGTTTCGGTGTTCGCCCTAGCAGCGCTCGGACCGAGGGAGGCCGAGATGCGAATTATAGGCGTTGATTTCCACGTACGACAACAAACGATCGCAATGTTTGACACGGAGACCAAAGAGCTGGTGAAGAAGACCCTCAAGCACGAAGGCGAGCAGGTGCGGGAATTCTATTCCGCATTGCCGCGTCCGGTGCAGGTGGGGATCGAAGCCACCGGATCGATGTACTGGTTTCTGGACTTGCTGGAGGAATTGCGGATCGACCGCCAGGTAGGTCACCCTGCACAATCCGCGCGGCCGAGCCACGCAAGCAGAAGTTCGATGGGCGCGATGCGTTGTTGCTCCTGCACCTCCAGATCGAAAACCGCTTCTCATCGATTTGGGTGCCCTCGAGAGAATTGCGAGATCTGCACGTGTTGCTGCGGCACCGCCATCAGTGGGTGGCGTATGCGGACCAGGGTACAAAACGCACTGCAAGCCATCGCCGTGAGTCACGGCTTACGGCGCGGACCGTCGCTGTGGAGCCAAACAGGCCAACACGCGATCGTGTCGTTGCCGTTAGCGCCGCATGCAGCCCATCGACGAAACGAATTGCAGACCTTGTACTGCACGTTGAGCACGAAGATCGACGAGCTCGACGAGCAGGTGAAGGACCAAGCGCTGCAGCGTTCCGGGGCCAAGCTGTTGATGAGCCATCCGGGAGTTGGACCTGTCACGGCGTTGGCGACGGACGCGTTTTTAGGTGACCCGTCGCGATTCGCCGACAGCAAAACGTTGACGAGTTACATCGGCATAATCCCGAGCGAATTGCAGCTATTCCGACTTGCACTATAGCAGATTCTGGAATATAGTCGTTCCGTATGGTCCGTCGAGTCGACGACGATCGCTCTCCAGAAACCTTCCTCCCTTTGCATCGCGACACCTTCCAGATCCTGGTCTCGCTAGCCGATCGCGAACGCCACGGATATTCGATTCTTCGAGACATCGAGGAACGCACGGGCGACGTACGCGCCATCACGCCCAGCACTCTCTACAGCTCGATCCACCGCCTGCTCGAAAACGGTCTCATCGATGAACTCGCCGAGCGTCCCGCGGAAGATGATGAAAGGAGGCGCTACTACCGTCTCACGGCTCTCGGACGCCGCGTGGCCGAACTCGAAGCGCGCCGGCTCGAACGCCTCTTGCGAGCTGCCCGCACGGGCGGCCTGCTCCCTAAACGGACTTAGCCATGAACGAGCCGCGTCTCGCACTCTGGGTCCACCGAAGGTTGTTGCGGCTTTACCCCGCGCAGTTCCGGCAGGACTACGAGCGTGAAGTGGTTTCAGTGTTCCGCCGCCAATGGGAACGGCAGCCCGGGGCCGTGTGGACATGGCTCTTCTTTCTCGAAGCCTGTGTTTCGATAGTGTGGAACGCGCCGGGAGAACACCTCCATATGCTGACGAGCGATCTGTCCTACGCCTTTCGGGCTTTTCGGCGAAGCCCCGGCTTCACCGCCGTGGCCATCGCGACGCTTGCGTTGGGCATGGGAGTCAACGCGGCCCTCTTCAGCGTCGTCAAATCCGTCCTTTACGGGACGCTGCCGTACGACAAGCCCGATCAACTGGTGCGAGTGTGGATCCGCAATCCAAAGCAGGGCTTCGACCACGACATCTCGAATCTGCCGCGGCTGGAGGACTGGCGGCGCGCGGCGAGCTTCCAGGGCGTGGCCGGGTTCACTTCCGCAAAGCTGATTTTGACCGGGAGCGCCGAACCGGTGCAGCTCCGCGGGGCCCAGGTTACCGCGGATTTCTTCCGTGTCATGGGCGTTCGTCCCCAGTTCGGGCGGGACTTCGACGTCGGCGACGATCAGCAGGGCCGCCCTCGCAAGATCGTCATCAGCCATGAATTGTGGCTCCGGCAGTTCGGCGCCGATCCCGCGGTCGTCGGCCGGCAGTTGGAGTTGAGCGGCCGCTCTTACGAGGTCACCGGAGTCGCGCCGCCGTTAATCCGCTTCCCGCAGCGCGATGTCGATTTCTGGACTCCGCTCGTGGTGGACGACCGCGCTCGCCAGAACCGCGGAGCTTTCTGGCTGAACGTCGTGGGACGCCTGCGGGATGGCACTACGCTGCGCCAGGCGCAAAGCGAGATGGATGCGCTCTCGCGTACTTTGGCCGCTCAACACGCGGAGGACCGGGACCTTGCCGGCGTCGCGCTGGTCAGTCTGAGAGACGATCTTACGGGGCCAATCCGCACGGCGCTGGCAGTTCTCAGCGGAGCCGTCATTTTCATTCTGCTGATTTGCTGCGCGAATATCGCCGGGATGCTTTCGGCGCGGGCGGGAACTCGTTCATCCGAACTAGCGATCCGAACGGTGCTCGGAGCCGGCCGCAGCCGGGTAGTGCGCCAGTTGTTGACGGAGGCGGTGCTGCTGTTTTTCATCGGCGGGATAGCCGGAATCGCGGCGGGTTATGCAGGCGTGGGCGTTCTCCTGCGCCTGGTGCCACCCGAACTTCCGCAATTGCAAGACACGCGGCTGGACCTCACCGTTGCCGGCCTGGCCCTTGCTGCATCCACGGCCGCGGGTCTGCTGTTCGGCCTCCTACCGGCGCTTCAGGCGTCGCAGCACGATCTGGCGAGCAGCATTCGCGAGGGCGGTCGTGGACTTGCGGGCCACAGCCATAGTCGGCGTTTCCGCTCCGTCCTCATCGCGGGCGAGATGGCGCTTGCCGTGATCCTGTTTACCGGTGCTTGTCTGCTGATTCGCAGTCTCGAGCGCGTCCAGCAAGTTTCCGTCGGATTCGACCCTCGCGACGTGGCCCTTGCGGAGGTGCAACTTCCTTTCGCGCGCTACGCCAGTGATGCGAAGATGAGGGAGCTTTACGATGGCGTCCTTGAGCGCCTGAGGCACACTTCCGGGATCAAGTCCGCTGCTGCGATCAGCAATTTCTTCTTAGGGCGTCTTCCAGAATCAGGTCCTTTCAGCATCGAGGGCCGGCCGGAGCGGATCTCCATGCCGCTAACTACAGACGCAGTCTCGCCCGAATTCTTCTCCGCGATGAAGATTCCGCTGCTGCGCGGCCGCTTCTTCGACGAGCGAGATCGCGCCGATACCGTGCCGGTGGTCATCGTCAATCGGACGACCGCGGACACGTATTGGGCCAACGGCGACCCTCTGGGAAAGCGCATCACGTTCGACGATCCCAATAACCAAACAGCGCGGTGGTACACCATCGTTGGCGTGGTCGCCGATACAAGGCGAGCCGGCGCCGATCGGCCGGTGTTCACCGAGTCATACCACCCGCTCGCACAGGAACCTTCGCTCACGATGGAAATCGTGATTCGGGGATCCGGTGCCCGTGCGGCCCTGCAGGGTGCTCTTCACGTAGTGGATCCGGGGCAGCCAGTCGACCGGTTTGTAAGTATTGACGCCGCTCTTGGAGATCAGATGGCCTCTCGGCGGTTCACCACCTTCCTTCTCTCCCTTTTTGCGGCGACCGCACTGGTCATCACTGGCGTGGGACTCTATGGGCTGGTGTCCTATTTGGTGACCCAGCGGAGCAGGGAATTCGGTGTCCGAGTGGCGCTGGGCGCACAACCACGTACTATCCTTTGGATTGTGGTTTCGCAAGTAGGACGCTTGGCAGCTTACGGCTTGATTGTCGGCACGCTGGGTGCGCTCGGGTTAGGCCGCCTGATTGATTCTCTGCTCTTCGGGGTGACACGTTTCGATCCCGGCAGCTATTTCGCCGCAGCGGCGGGATTGCTCTTGATCGCCCTTGCCGCGGCGCTATCGCCTGCCGTCCGCGCGGTGGGCACCAGCCCGATGACCAGCCTGCGAGCCGAGTAACATAAGCTTCGCGGGACAGTTCCATCATTTCAGTCGGAGGATTACTGCGAGTGACAGGTTTGACGTGTAGTTGCCCCGCGGATCTGGCGGCTAAGGCGATCTTGGGAGACTGACGGGCAACCCTTCCGTAATCCGGCAAGGGAACGTTTGCCGACGACTCGCCCACGATCTCTTCCCACTTGCCGTTCTACTGACCGTGATACGGACTGCCAGGATTGCCATAAGTTCCTCATCTTTGCGTTCCGTTCAGAGCAGAGCGTTGACACTCGCCGGAATTGGCGAGTACCATCGGCCAACCTCGGAGGACATTCCCATGAACCACCCAGGCCTAGTTCTACTTTGTGCCTCTGTGCTCACAGCCGTTGATGCAACCGCACAATCGAAGTCCGCAGTCTGGACGGCACCATCCGCCGAGCAGGTGAACGCTATTTATCCCGATGTAGAGTCGCTTTATTTCGATCTACATCGCACTCCCGAACTCGCCATGCATGAGCAACAAACGGCAGCTAAGCTCGCCGAGCGCACCAAATCCCTGGGATTTGAGGTAACGGCTGGCGTGGGAGGAACAGGTATCGTTGCCGTCCTGCAAAACGGCCCCGGCCCCAAGGTTCTCCTGCGGACCGATATGGACGCTCTTCCTATCGAAGAGAAGACCGGCTTGCCCTTCGCCAGTCACGTCGTGGTGAAAAGCGATTCCGGAACATCAACTCCGGTGGCGCATGCCTGCGGCCACGACATCCACATGTCAAGTTGGATTGGCACCGCAAAATTGATGGCGACGAATCGGGATCGCTGGCACGGCACTTTGATACTCATAGCCCAGCCAGCGGAAGAGACAGGCGAGGGAGCGGCTGCCATGATCAAAGACGGCTTGCTCACGCGCTTTCCCAAACCCGATTTCGCCTTGGCCATTCATGACAGTGCTAACCAGCCGGTCGGACAGGTGGGCTACACTTCGGGGTACGCGTTGGCCGCGGCCGACTCCGTGGACATTACGATCTTCGGAGTGGGCGGCCACGGTGGGCGTCCTCAGAACACTATCGACCCTGTGGTGATCGCGGCCCGTACCGTTCTCGCCCTGCAGACCATCGTCTCGCGCGAGAATAATCCTCTCGATCCTGTTGTGATTACCGTCGGCACAATCCACGGCGGGACAAAGAACAGCATCATTCCAGACGAAGTCAAATTGCAGCTGACTGTGCGTACTTACAAGCCCGAAGTGCGAAAGCGCGTGCTGGCATCCATCGAACGCGTGGCGAAAGGCGAAGCATTGGCGGGCGGCGCTCCAAAGGAGCCGCTCGTGAAAGTTACGCCTGCCGCGAACGCCATGTATAACGATCCGGCGCTGACGAAGCGGCTCGTCGCGATGTTGCGCGGTGTTCTCGGCCAAGCCAACGTCGTCGAGGTTGAACCCACCATGGTGTTTGAAGACTTTGCGGAGTTCAACCTTGCCGGGATTCCATCAGTGGATGTCTGGGTCGGCGCGGTCAAGCCTGAGAACTTCGCCGCCGCGCAACAATCTGGGACCCCACTCCCACAGCTCCATTCGGCCACATGGGCGCCTGACTATGCTCCCACACTCAAAATGGTGATGACGGTGGAAACCACAGAATTACTGGAATTGCTCGGACACTAACGCTCGGTTCCTCCTCAATCAGGGCAAACCGGAAGTAATCCAGACGGGCTGTGACGGCAGAGGCCCACGCCGGGGGACATTTGGGGGACAAGAAAAAGGTGTTTGGGGATGATTCGGAAGCTGTTAACTGACGCCAGAGAAACGAGTTATTGGATTCGAAGTTCTCTGTTAACAGCCGAATGCTCTACCGTGAGCTACCAGGGAACCGACAACGCCTTTATTTTCATTCGTTTTCATTCTATTACATCAAGCAAATTCACGCCATGACCTTTCGGTAGCCAGCAGAATGCTCTCCAGCGTTGAGCTAGCAGGAAGTTGAGAAGTTGCCGTGTTTTTTGATCGTTACGCAGGGTTTTGAAACGCCGGGAGCGGGGACATTGGGGACATGATTGGTCGACCTGACAACCAGACTGAGACCCTTGATCAGAGGAAGCGGACGGTCAAGGCGCAGATTTTTAGACGAAAAGGGCAAAAGAATTACCAAAGAGTGATTAAGATGCAACCGCTAGCGAGACGTGAAACGATCTCTTTATGCTCTTTATATCGATCGATAGAGCTTAGAATCGTTCATTAGTTACTTTGCTTGCTAACTGAGTCGCGTTCATGGATATCTACCTCATTGACGGGACCTACGAACTATTCCGCTTCTTCTACGCCGTGCCGTCCGCCAAAGACACCTGTGGCCAGGAGATTGGCGCAGTTCGCGGAGTGCTTGGGTCGGTTCTCTCAATGATTGAGGGAGGAGCAACTCACGTTGGAGTTGCGACCGACCATGTGATTGAGTCCTTTCGCAACGATCTTTACTTGGGCTATAAGACTGGCGAAGGCGTGGACCCGGCACTGCTGTCGCAATTCCCAATTCTCGAAGAGGCCCTGCAATCCATGGGAGTGCTGGTGTGGCCGATGACCGAATTCGAAGCCGATGATGCACTCGCTTCGGCTGCGGCGAAAGCAACTCAGAATGATCGCGTTCGGCAGGTTATTATCTGCACGCCCGACAAAGATCTCAGCCAATGTGTGGTTGGCTCGCGAGTCGTACAACTGGACCGCCGGCGCGAGACTCTCCGCGACGAGGCTGGCGTGATCGCAAAGTTCGGAATAAAACCGTCGTCGATTCCTGACTATCTAGCTGTCGTAGGCGACAGTGCAGACGGCTACCCCGGCATTGCAGGATGGGGATCCAAGACCGCAGCGGCTATTTTCTCGCAATATCCTCACCTGGAAGATATTCCGAAAGATTGGCGTCACTGGGATCCGATGGTACGGAGAGCGCGTCCCCTTGCCGAATCTCTTTTCGCTGCGTGGGAAGATGCGCTGCTGTTTCGCACTCTCGCGACACTTCGAGTCGATGTTCCCGTATTCACCTCCATTGACGATTTGCTGTGGAGAGGCCCGGCTGAGGATTTCAAACGGACCTGTGAGCACATGAAGGCGCCTGAACTGTTCCGGCGCGCCTTGGCAAAGAACGCGAGCCAAACATTGCCGTAATCACCCGCCGCGTGTCACCTGCTGCGCAGTGTCTGTGAGGGCAACCACAGGCTGAAAACGAAAATATTACAGCGCGTTGAATTACAAAGCTTCCATTCAATGATGAATCGTTGTGATTGCGATGCCGATGACGTGGAGAATTGCCGTTCCAATTTCCGCAACGAGGGCATAGCTGATTAACGGCTAACCGGACGGTGACTTCAGCCTATCCGTGATCTCAAGCCCTATTAAAGGATTGAACAGACTCAAGGCCGAGAGGCGAAGGTTCTCCAGTGGGCTGTGCAGTTTTCTGAATTATTCAGGTAGCAGGATCGGTCAGTCCCTCTAAGGGATTCGGCTCGTCCGGCTGGACTCGGACCACCACCCGCTTGTTCAACAGCATCTCAATCCAAAGCCGAAGTCCGATCACAATCGCCATCCGCAACGGATGGGTCTTCCAGTAGCCTCGGTATACTCGCGCCACTTCGCTTCGGTCGGTAATGATTTGAGCCGTTCCAGAAATCGCGGGACCGTCCTTGCTCCCCACATAACACATGACACGCGGATTCTTTCGTGCTCGCTTCACTTTATATGAATTCCCCGGAGTGAGGAATTCGATCTGTCCGCCATTCACAACGAGCCACACCTGTATTTTCTTCAGTTCGCCGGATGCTTTGTAGGACCCGAACCACTGCGTGTGTCGTTTGAGGGCGCGTTCCAGTTCTGGAGTCATAGGGCGTCGGCCTGTCATCTTAGGACCTCGGCTGGCAGTTTGGCAACTCGCGAGGCAGGACGGCAACCATGACGTGCCACCTCCCGGCTCGGGATGAATTGAGGCGGTTCCATTGTTCGAGTATATCGGCAGATGCCTGATCTGCCCCGCGGGATCGGTGCCAGCGGGGTTGTACGCGCCCTGCTTGATGGGATCGAAAGTACCGGGAGCGGTGGTCACTGACCCGCCGACAGCGAAGCTGCCTTGCTCCTGGATCATCAGCGGCTCAGGCCCCGCCCTTGTTGATCTCTTGTGCGCCCGCCGAAGTGAACAGACAGACTGCAATCAGCGAGAGCGCAATGAAAGGCTTCCGGTGGCTCCTATCCCTGGGATTCGCCCGGGTGATCCTGGGGGCAGGGAGTTCACGATTGCTCTTTCCAGATTCCTTCGAGTGGGCCCGCTTGGTCTACCGTATGCTCCGCTACGGCATGAAGCACGTAGACCACCCTGGGCAAAAGAGTGTTTCCCAGGGACAGCGTTAGGTCGGTTAGGTCCTGGGTCCAGCGTCGTTGTTGCAGGGCTTTCCTTACCGCTCGTCTTTCGAAGAGTCTGTTGACGGCGGCCATTCTTTTGGATTGCCGTGCTCGTCGATTACCAATGATTTTGAACCCGGCGGCAATACCTGCAGCGACCTCAAGAATTCAATGAGGTCGTTCTGCAGGTCCGGCTGCAAGGCATCAAATGCCAACCGCTGGGAGAGAGCCTCTCCGTTGTGCGCTTCGACTGCTTCCCTGGCGGTGGTGAACTTCCCGTGATGCATAAACGCCCCACCCTGGTTATAGAAGCCCCACAGTTTGCGGGTGATGAATTTGCAGTTTCCCGCGAAGAAGCCGGGTGAGCCCGCTGGTTGGTTCTGGTCGAGTGGTTCACATTCCGGGTCGGTTGCGACGTCGCTCGCAGCACTGATGTCATGCAGCTTGAGGTCGGTGTAAGCGGGCACCATAACCACACCACGATGTGCTCGGAGACGCGGAAGCGGCAGCGTATCGCTCGTCAGGTCCACCGTGAGTCCAGGAGCACTGACTGGATAGTTCTTGGGTCCCAACTGCAAGTTCGGTGAATTGGGACCAGTAGCGGGATTGTAGGGATTGGGCTCAAAGTAGATCCAGCCCGGCTGCCCTGGCAGACCGGGATTGTTGTTTGAAGTAAGAGGTAGGGTAGCATGGCAGCTTGCGCAGCCTATCCTATTGAACACGCGCTCACCGATCATGATGGCATGCTCCACCGCCGGATCATTTGGTATCACCTGGCCTGGCACGGGCAGTGTGGCCTGGAACATGGAAACTGCGGTGAGGTCGGCGGTCGTTAGTTCGTTTGTAATCCCGTCTCCATCGGGGTCGGCATCACGCCCAAAACGCTCTTCAGACTGCATGCCATGGTGATGGTTGAAGGCATTGTTGCTGAATTGTCTTAGCGACACCACATTGCCGACTTGATGCAAAGGCCGGATGATCAGGCTCGGTCGAGTGCCACTGCTCGGCACGCTCGGGGCAGCCAAGCCTTGGACTCGGGAGGTATCCCAAGTGCCGTCGGGATTGTGCGTCAAAACACCGAAGAAAATCCCCTTCGAGATCAATTGCGTACTGCTTCCGGGAGGCGTTACGTCGCGCTCAGCCTGCAGGTCTGCGGTCATCTGCCTGGCTAGCATCTCAACGAAGCCGGAACCGTTCATGCCAATGGTCTTCCTGTCGTTAGTGGCACTCTCCATTGTGACCAGTTTTCCGGATTCATCCACGGCACCGCGCGTCGTAATGCCATCGTCATGATCGAACGTCAAACGATCAAAGCGCTGGGCCAAGACGAAGACTTCCGTCACTCGGTCGCCCCCTGCACCGGGGACCGGGGCATTGTGACAACCAGAACATGAGTTTGCGTCGGGCGAAGAGATTCGGTCGAAATTTCTTGGAAACACCAGAGGGGAACTTGGATCCGAGATGGCTGCGCCAGTTCCCTTTGAATGCGGGCGGCCAGCCCCCTCCTGAATCGTGAACTTCGCATTAAACAATTGAGCTCCAAATTGGATCAACTGTTCTCGCGGGATGGTGAATTCGTCGCCGTCCTGTAGGTGTACGGGTACCGCCACTTCGCGCCCGATTTGTGAACTGCGGCTTTGCCCCAATGCCACAATCCCAATGGTTAACGGAGATACGGCAGCAAGCCATAGACATTTCCGTCGCAGCCTTTTCGTCATAAGACCACCCTTATCGTTGTTCATCGTTCTCGGGCCACAGGGCCAGCGAGCGGAGTTTTCGCTGGTAGTCGCAAGGCCACGGCGAGCAGAGGATCAATTTCCGCCCGCCGTGAGAATTCTCGTGTGCCCTCCGCGCGGAGAAGCAGGATGCGTCATGAAAAGAAAACGCCGTTACTTTCGCTGCCGATCAGCGCGTAGTTGACCGTGGTTGTTGCCGGGTCGGAGACGAACCGGAAGCCGTGCCCGGTGATCTTGGGTGTCGCGGCGGTAACGGCAATAGTGACCTTCCCGATCTCGAAGAAGTTGCCCAGGAAGTGATTTGTGGTGTCATGGACTCCCATGAAGCTCTTCGTAACACCGCTCCACTTGATGTCAACCGAATCAATTCTCCCGCTAACGAATCCAAGCGGGCGGTCCGCGCTAAGGCTGTTAGCAACCGTGAAAGCGTCGAATACTGCGCAGATGTTTTCGGCGTGGAGTTCGGCGGTGCCCGCGGCCAAATCCACTTCCGCACCGCCTTCCGGCACTGGAGTTGTCCAGAACGTTAGACTCTCAGAAATGCCGGCATCCCAGGAGTGATCGCGCCCCGAGCCCGACGGGCTCAGAGAGTCAAGTCATATGAACGTGAGCGTGCCCGCGTGCGGAAGCCCGTCAACGCCCACAAATGTCCCTTTAAAGAAACGCCAGTCGGTGTGGAACATGTACGCCGTGCTATCACCCGTATTCAGGTCCTTCCCTGTGCCGGAAAAGTTCAGGTCGGCCTGAGCAATCACTCCCTTAAAGTCGGTAATGGTTGACGGATCAAATCCGGCGTTGGGGAAGTGCGGGAATGTGGATGAAGCGCTGCCATCGGGCGGCCCAGGGAAGAAGAAGTGGCCACCCGGCGGTGAGGTGATGTGCGGGATAGGCCGCGAGAGGGCTTTGCAATTGTCATCATCCGCCTGTACCGACGACCGCAGGCCGGAGCCTAACAACAAACCAGCTCCGGCAGCGGTTCCGGCTGCTCCACGAATGAGGCTCCGCCGACTCAGCCATTTCTGCTGAAGCTTTTTCCATAAAATAAGGTCTTGATCGTTCATCGTCGATCTCCTTCGACTTGCCGTCCGCGCACAAAAAGCTGTGCTCCGGTGAGTGATGGCCCGGGATTCCAACCATACCAAGAAGAAAAACCTGGAAAATTGGGAAAACTGGGCGCTAGTCTGCGCCCGTGAGTTCAGACTTGTCAAGAAAAAGATCGTGAAAATTCGCATCAAACACGAATTCAAGTGCGAATTCAAGTAATGATAGTACCAAGGCTCGAAGAGAGCCGAACGGATTGTCGTGAAGTCTGATTTATCGGAGCGCGAAACCCGTGGAAATTCAGGAGTCATGATCGGGCAGGTAGCGGAAGCTTGTCGGGGTTGGTAATGATGTAGATGAACTTTCTGAAGTTCGTTGCGGGAAGAGTTTGACGGAGTTGGCTATTTGGCCTTTTTTCCGGATCGCGGGTGACGGCTCGAACAACAGAATTGGACGTCGCGGAATTCGCTCTTTGATCCGAGAACCATGTCCTCCGAGAGTCTTTCACCAGCGTTGGCTCGGCGCACCAGGTCGGCAGCAGCAAGATGAAACTTTACGTGCTCTGCCTGCAGAGTTAAGTATTCCTCCAGTTGCGCGTATTTGATTGCCTCGCCGACGATCCACTTCCCGAGTTCGCAGGCATTGTTTGTCGAAAGGGCTTCCGGTTTCGTGGAAATACGACTCTCCCTTCCAGCGCATCGCCAGAATAGAGCCAATACGGTTCTCATCGAGAAAAGGTCGGTGGACCGTTATTGCTCGAAGACCTGCACTTCAGCGGGAGCACCGCTGGATTCGTCGATCACATAAAGCACCGTGCCGTTCGTTACCGCAACGGTATTTGGTCCCCCATTGCCGGTGCCATCCGTGTGGATGGAGAGCGCGGCGGAGATCGCCGAGTCGAGCGTGAAACCCGTTGGGGTACTCGCATCCCGCGTGCCTTGCAAACTGCCAGAGGAAATCGTGGCGACGCCCGAAAGCCCGGAAGCCACGGTAGCGTTCATTGCGTTGGTGCCGAAAATAAAGTTGCCAGAGAGCGAATTAACACCATAGGTCGCGACGGGTTGCGTATCGAAGACGCCGGTGCTGGCGTTGGCATCCGTGCTGACGCAGAAGGCGGACACGCCATCGGCGGGAGTGGCCATGTAACAAACCGGCAGGGTCGAGTTTCCCGCGCCAGACATGGACAGCCTGCCTGTAGACGAATCCAGGTTGTAGCTGCCGTTGAGTGACTGATTGCTGGCTGCGCCCGCGGCGTATTGGTCCATGGTGCCGGATAGCGTGCCGGCGAGTCCGCCGGAGAAGCTGGCCACGCCAAGTGCCGCGGTGGCGCCGGAAGAATTTCCAGTGAAGCGGAAAATATAGTTGGGTGAGAGCGAGGAAGAAGTGAAGGAAGCAGAAGTGGCGATTGCCCGGCCAGCGACAACGGGGCCGCCGGTGCCGTCTCCGAGATCAAAGGAAATAAAGAATAGCTCTGAGGAATTGATGATATAGGCTGTCAAGCGGGACATGCCGGGGTTCGCTCCCGGGAGTTGCAGCGTGGCGTCTGCGGTGCCGTCTGCGGTGGCAATGGAGGGGATGGTCCCCCAAAATCCGCCGCTATTGAGAACGTGTCCGCCCTCATTCGCATCGCAAAAGCCGTTAGAGATGTTCCCGGCGTTCAGCGCAAACGCGCCCGCTAGGGCGTAGTGCTTCAGACTGCCGTTCGAAGTCTCCCACCCGTCCAGCGCCAGAGCATAATTTGTCGCGAGCGCGCTGAGCGAAAACGCGGATGGATCCTGTTTGCGCAGAATTCCCGAAGCGCGGGAAGGTATGGCGGACTGCTGATTGAAATAGATGATGTCACCCTTAGAGGCCACGCCGGAGCTGATGCCGCCCAGCGAAAAGTGTAGGGTGTAGGTGCTCAGCGTCACATCAGTCAAGGTCAGGCAGCCGCGATTATCGGGGCCCACGGAATAGGAACTGCCAGAGGGCTGGATAGACGCGTTGGTATAGGACTCTTTGACGAACGGGTTGAATTGGTCGACACCGCCAGTGATCTTGCCGGTACCGTCGGCTTTGAATGTTGCGCCGAACAGAAGCGGCGTGCTGTTCGGGGCGCTGCCGGTCCAGCCTTGTAAGACAACGGCGTATTGCCCGTTCAGCAGACTTTCGTTTCCGCCGGTGCCGCAGGCGGCAGTTCCATCAAATATCGTAAAAGTGTCGTTGTCGGACTTGGACGGATCGCTGATGGAAGTTGCGGTCAGGGTCGGTGTGTTGGCCGGCGCGGCAGGAACCGTTGCTGGCGGCGCGTACTGCACGTAATAGATAGTGGGAGCTGAAATTGTACCGCAAGCCGGCGAACAAGCTTTTCCGTTTGCGGTAAGCGCCCAGGTAACGCCACCATTTGCGGGATCGTTCTGCACCGATGCGCTAAAGTTTGTGAAGTAATATCTTCCGGAGCCCGCGGCCAGCTCCGTGACCGCATTTTGAATGCTGACGGTGACGGCCTGGACATTGACGGTTGTCGTGGCAAACTTCGACGGATTGGCGACGGAGGTCGCCATGATCGAGACAGCAAAGCTCGAGGGTGGGGAAGCGGGGGCGTTATAGGTAACCGACAAACCCGTCTGGTTGGTCAGCGAACCGCAAGAGGTGCCGCTACATCCCGCACCGGAAAGCGACCAAGTCACGTTCTGATCCATAACCGTGCCCGTGCTTGTGACTGTTGCGCTCACATTGACGGTCCCGCCTTGATCGATCTGCGCCGACGATGGGCTGAGCGTCACCACGATGGATGAGTTAGGGTTACTTCCGCAGCCAGCAGCGAACGTGCACGCCAGCACACTACCAACCGCACACAACCACGCCAAACCCCGGCTCATGGTGCCTCCTTTTTTGCGCATGTTCGTTGCTCTTCGGTTTCGGCCCACGGGTTGAGCAGCACGAAGCGACCCTGGGGTTCGCAATTCTCCAAGTGGTAAGGCCGGGAGCGGGGACGGTCAGAAATTGATGTTGATGAAAGCTTGTATTGAAGTGTGGTCGAAGGCACGGCATGTGTCCTTCTCCACCTACTCTGACGTAACTTCGGTTCTTGCGGTTTCGAGAATCTGCGGCCAACTGGGAGTGTAACTTTGGGCGGTTTGGGTAGCCATCCGTGCCGCCAAGTTTCAATCAGTTCCCATAAAATTAGGAGTTGTCACGGCAGAAGCCGCGGTCTCGATGAGACGGCTGCGCAAGACGGGTGGACTGAACCCTTGAATTGAGACAGTCCGGATGGGCACACTTTGCAAGTGTGCCCAAAGAATTTGTCTCACTACAGGGGGTTCACCCCAGGGGCTGGGGACATCTTGGGGACAAGGAAAAGGTGTTTGGGGATGGTCCGGGAGCCGTTAATTGACGCCAGAGAACGAGTTATGTGATTTGAAGTTCTGTATTAACAGCCGAATGCTCTACGCTTGAGCTACCGGGGAACTGTGCAACGTCTTTGTTTTCATTCTATTACATCGAGCAAATTCATGCCATGACCTTTCGGTAGGACAAGCAGGTGCTCTCCAGCAGAGGCTTATGCGCGCATCCATTGCAGGCCATTGTATTGTCAAGGGCTTGCGCGTGCTGCGTTCCAATACCCAGTCTTCGATTGTCAGTCCACTCCGGTCCAACTCGCCGTTTTCGATAGGGAAACAGGAAAGCGAACCCACTCTCTGCATCGGCTGGTGAACGGCATTGTTCTTGGTCCCTTCGGTTTCGTCCGAGCCGTTACATCCTGGTGACACTGCACGCTGCTCTGCGGACTTGTGAGCTAAATGAGCTTCCAGCTCAATGATTTACGAGCGTGGCCAAGAACCACGGCAGCTGCGAGCGCTGTCAGTAGAAGGCTGATGAACCGAGGGAGCCGAAATGAGGGCCATACGTACTTCCGATTATGGACCTAATTTCTTGGCACCGTAGAGCTGCTCACTTCAATCGCCTGTGGACGTGACCTTCTTGCTGAGGCGCATCCACAACTTGTCCAATGGTGAGTGTCGATTGCGTGGAGGGCGAGACGCTAGCCAAGCGGTTGGAGAAAGGCGCGCTGCCGCTAGAGCAGGCGCTGAAGTTAGGTGCGCAGATTGCGGATGCGCTGGACAAAGCGCATCGCAGCGGCGTGCGTCGGCTCCTGCTGAAGGGCATGATCTGTGAGACCACCAGGAACCTTGCTAGACTTTAGTAGTTCTACTACTCGGGTACCGGTGCTTTCGGTCCATGGAAAAACACCACGCGCTCCGCTATGGTGCAACTCATATCCCCGGGTCAGGAGTGCCATGGTTCCACTCCTTGCTGTGTTGTTTGACCTATCCGCCCCGCGGTATCGGAGGCGCTGATGCGTAATCGGCTCCTTCTTCTGCTCGGCCTCTTTCTGGGTAGCCTTGTGCCAGCCGTAGCACAAACACCCGCCCCATGGAACGTTCTGGCGCAAGAACACGTTGCGCCGATCATCACCATGCTCCCAACAGTATCGACCCCTCTGCCCGCCGCTTCCTTCCTGCTGTCCAAGGGCGAAAAATCCAATGCTCGTTTCAGTCTTATGTTCGCGGGAGCTTACAAGCGTGATCACAGCCTAGAGCATCTTTTGCCAATGAACGAGGTTAAGACCTTGACTCTCACGCGGTCTAGCTTGCCGCTCGGTCAACTCTGTCGCGGACGCCTGCAGCTGGACGCCTTTCACAGCACCCTTCATATACGAGACGCTCTGCTCAATCCTTTCGACAATGGCGGGATGCGGGCGTCTCACCTCCCGGGACACAGTTATCTCGGCGTGCCACCCTCGGTCAATCTCTCTGGCCTAAACCTTGGCTTTCACTTTGGGCGGAACGCGCAGACCGGAGATGCGGCCCGGTCATGGCGGCGGCTGCCCCGGATTCTTGGCACCCTTCTTAATTGAACCGACCGCCAGGAGATGGTTTTGGCTTCGCGCTCGAAGCGCTGTTTGCGAGCAGGATCAGCAGAGAGCTGCGCGGGAAGAATTTTTATCGCGACGGTGCGGTCGAGCCGTGTGTCCCGCGCACGGTACACCTCGCCCATCCCGCCCGAGCCGAGCGGCGCGACGATCTCATGCGGCCCCCAGTTTTGTCCCGTTTGTAAGAGCCATTAGTGGCATGGATTATAGACCCGGAAGAAATCCTCGATGAAATAAACTGGCGGGTCGGGAGCAACATTGCGGAACCACCTGCCAGGAAAACTCCTGATTGGGGTGTTTCCAACGATCGTGCCTGGATCACGGCGATGCGGAAGTAACCGAATTGGTTTCTGTTTGCCGACGATTCGACCGAAACCCCTTCGGCTCTCACCACCTGTTCTTAGAATAGAAATTAGCCGGTTGGGCGTCCGCGGATCAGCTCGCCCGTTGGGTTAGTACCGAGACTGGACTAGCACTTGCATTTATTGAATCGCCGCTTTTTTGTTCCCAGTTCTGAAACTGGGAACAAAATGCGCTGGAAACATACAAAATTGTGGAAAAAAGTGCGCACAGGTCATTGAAAATCAAAGACCGCATTTTGTCGTCGGGAAGCCGCAAAATAGAGGCAGCCCGTGAACCGATAGATATATAATCCCGCCGTCGGTAAATGAGCGTACTTCATTCGGTGGGTCAAATGCCTTCCCTAAACTTTGTGCGTTGCGGGCCGCGCCTCGCCTGCATACTAACTGCAGTGTCGCTCTTAGTTTTGCCTGGCAGGGCACAAAACCAACCGGTGCGCGTCATCGCCTTCGGGGCGCATCCTGACGATTGCGACCTCGGCGCTGGAGGCCTTGCCGCCAAGTATGCGGCGCATGGCGATAAGGTTAAGTTCGTATCCCTAACCAATGGCGATGCCGGGCACCAGTCACTGCGCGGTGAGGAACTCGCCAGGCGCAGGCGCGCCGAAGCCCTGGAGGCAGGCCGACGCATCAGCATCGAATACGAAGTCCTCGACAACCATGACGGCAAGCTTTTGCCCACCCTGGAAGTCCGCGAGCAGGTGATCCGCGAAATTCGCCAGTGGAAGGCGGACGTTGTCATTGCGCCGCGCCCGAACGACTATCATCCCGATCATCGGTATACCGGAATACTGGTCCAGGACGCGTCCTACATGGTAATTGTGCCGGACTTGGTGACGGATACGCCGCCGCTGAAGCGGAATCCGGTTTTCCTGTATTACAGCGACCGGTTCACGCGCCCCCAGCCTTTTCACGCGGACATTGTCGTGTCGATTGACGATGTGTTCGAGAAAAAAATCAATGTGCTGGACGCGCACGTGTCGCAGTTCTATGAGTGGCTGCCATGGACCGAGGGGCAGCTCGAGCAAGTGCCGAAGGATCCGGGAGAGCGGAAGAAATGGCTGGCGGCGTCGATGCGCGGGGCCAGGAGACTTCAGCCGGAGTGGCGAGAAGCGTTGGAGAAGCGCTATGGCGCGCAAGCGGCAAGTGTTCAGCACGCCGAGGCATTTGAAATCACGGAATACGGACATCAGCCGAGCGAGGAAGAGATTCGCAAGCTCTTCCCATTTTTTCCCGAGCCCTGACACTTGCCTTGCGCTGGAGTTGCCCCCCCAGATTCTGGTTTGATGAGCCTACATTTCGAACTCTCGACTACGAGGCACGTATTTCTTGATTGTTGTGGTAGCGCCGAGGGTTGCCGAATGAGCGTGGTTATGGCAGATGAGGGTGCAGGAGTTGGCAGCCCGCGAATAGGAGACGACGCCGTTGAGGGTGACGACGTTTACGTCAAAGTTGACCAGCCGTTCGCCTGAGATCGTGCCGTGCAGAGGATTTGTGTTCCCATGCTGCGGCCCTGGGTGACGCCGTCGAGATTCAGCATGTTGGCCAGCAAGCTCGGCGGCGGCAGGCCGCTGCTGCGAACTTGCGTGACGGGAGCTGGTATAGGCGAACTGGGGAATAACGTTGAGAAAATCGCCGGCAGTAACCGCCCGGGCGGAAAGATAACCAAACACGGGATTATCGACCTTTCCGGCGCTGGCGCCGTGGCAGCGCAAGCAGTTTTCATACTGATTGATGGACGGATTGACGGCGGACACGCCATGGGAGGGGTTGACGCCCGCAACGCCGTTCTGCGAAGCGCGAGTTAGGGGAGGCGGGGAAAATGCGTCATGGCTACCCACTGTTTCTCCTTGCAGGCGGCGGCCCGTAGATCCCAAGAAAGGTGGATCTTGTCCAAACGCCCTAAGTCATTGCGCTCCAAGGTGTTGGATATCCCAACACCCTGCCGCACTTCACCACACTCTCCGCCCTAGGTTCTCCCATGGTGCGTTCCGGCACAGAGAATAGCGTGAAATAACCCAGGCCGCGGCCGGGCAAACCGTGGTCTTTTCCTACAATTTTGGTCATCTTCTCCAGAAAAAAACGACGCGAGCCGGGAACTGGGTTTCCACGGCTCCCTGTGCTCTGCTAAAGTGGAAAGCGATGGAATTATTGGACCCATCCATGTGTTCGTGGTCGCGAGGCTGCCTGCAGGGCCGAATATTCTCTGCCTGCCTCGCTGGGCTGGCACTTTGGTTGGCTGCGGCATCAACGTTTGCACAGCAGCCGACGATACGGTTTGTGCGGAACCCGGATCCGGCGCCGGAGTTCAAACTGACCACCCTGGACGGAAAAGCTCTCAGCCTAGCGGATTACAAGAGCAAGGTGATTCTTCTGAATTTCTGGGCCACCTGGTGCGGACCGTGCCGCGCCGAAATTCCAGACCTCGTCGAATTGCAAAACAAATATAAGGATCAGCTGCAGGTCATTGGTCTGGTGGTGGATGATGAAGACCAGGAAGCCATCAAGAAGTTTGTCAGCGAGTATGGCATCAATTATCCCGTAGCCATCGCGACCGACGCGTTGCGGCTGGAGTACGGCGGGATTCCTGCCCTTCCTACTTCCTTTCTGCTGAACAGCGAAGGGAGGTTGGTGCAAAAGCATGAAGGTCTGCGCGATCCTGTTCTATATGAAGTGGAAATTCGCTCGCTGATGGGGTTGCCGATCGGCAATGTGAAAGTGGAAACGTTTGAGGATACCGGGCAGATTTTCCTGAAGCACGCCGACCGCGCCACGCAGCTCCCCGGCGTGGACCTTTCGAAACTGACGCCGGAGCAAAAAATCGCGGCGCTTCACAAATTTAATGCGGAATCCTGCACCTGCGGATGCCCGTACACGTTGGCGCAGTGCCGCATCTGGGACCGCAACTGCAACGTCAGCAAAGACGCAACCGCCAAGATCGTCGCGTCTCTTGCCGGCATTTCTCACGCGACGTCAGATCCAACGGCAGCACAGCCAGCGTCGACCGCTCCCTCACCGACAAAACCTGCTACCCCTGAAAAGCCTCAACCGTAGTTAGGTGTGACCCCCGGAAGGGCGCAAGAGCTTATCACCATCCCGCGGAGAGCACCGCGCATACGTTCTCTCGGTGCGAGGGGTATTATCGCGGCCAAATAGGCACAGAAACAAGGTGCTACGGCACTCGGCCACCGTGGGAACGATGCTTGCGGAGATGGGACAACTCACAATCCGCGACTATCTACGACGCAACAACCTTGAAAGTCACGAACAAGTACTTGCAGGCGACGTCGAAGACGAAGCGTCATGCGCAGGACAGATTGGTCGATGCGATCCTGCCCGGGCTTCTTGCCGAAACCGAACCTGGTGCAATAGGGGGGCGCTTTGCAGCGAGTTCGCTGCAGGGAACTCGGGTTTGGCGGTTATCGTCCCCTAACATGCCCTGCAGCAGCCAGAGGTAACTAGTCGTAATTACACGGTGCCGATCGCCACCCTTGGCGCTCTACGAAACACTCGGGAATTGTTATTGCACCCTAATTGCACCCAGACTGCTCTAATCGACTTTGGCAAATTCCTGGTTTCATGTCCAAGACAGGGGAGTCGCCGCCACCTAGTCGAAGGCCAAACAGCCTTAGACGGGAGTGTTCCGTTATCTTTTACGCGCGTTCAGCCTTTCGAGTGCGCGCTTCAGCTCTTCAAGCTTTTGACCAGCCTCGCCGAGCTTGCCTTCCGCGGTCAGGCGCTGATAGTCGGCGAGGTCTTTGGCAGCTTCCGCGATGAGGGCGTTGAGGTCGGCTGCCGGCGGAGGTGATCCGGCTGCTGCCGGTGCGTGTCGCGCCGGCTCCGCGGAGACGGGCGCGGCGCTCAACGACGAGACCCCTCCGCCAAAAAGGGCCGCCATCGCCGACTCGAACGTTGGTCCGTACGCAAGCCGGTCTTGCAGTGCGAGCACAACCAAACGCAACTCAGGCATCGGACTCCGTTCGGCCTGCAGGTAAATCGGTTCGGCATACAACAGCGCGCGACCGGTCGGAATCACCAGCAAAGCCCCGCGTCGCACGTGCGAGCCTTGCTGATTCCACAGCGTCAATTGTCCGGAAAGCTGCGCGTTCTGATCAATGCGCGCCTCGATTTGCAATGGTCCGTCGACCAGTCTCGTTTTGGGGAAGTTATAGACCACCGATGTGCCGTATTGCGCGCCGTCGCTGCGCCCGGCAATCCACCCAATCAGATTATTCCGGTTGGCCGGCGTGAATGGCAGAATTTCTACAAATTCCACGCCGGTTTCGTCCGGGAGTTTCATTAGCACAAAGTTCGGCTGCATCGTCTCTGTAACCTGCTGCCCGCCTTCGCTCAAACCGACTTCGGTGGCGACTGTCCATAGATCCTCACGGTTATAGAATGCTCCCGGGTCCGTCATGTGATATAGCCCATACACTTCCGCTTGCAGCTTCAGCAACAATTCGGGATACCGCATGTGCTTGCGTAGACCGGGCGGCATGAGGTTCGCATCCTTGAACAAACTCGGAAAGATGCTGCGGTAGGCCGCGATGACCGGATCTTCTGGGTCAAACACGTAAAACGTTGTCGCACCGTTGTATGCGTCGATCACGACTTTGACGCTGTTCCGCATGTAGTTAATGGGGTCGCGGTCGAGACGGTAATGGCTGGCGTACGGATAGTTGTCGGAAACCGTGAACCCATCCATGACCCACGACAACCGGCCGTCGTCGCCGAGCACGATGTAAGGATCCGGATCGTAGGTGAGGAAGGGCGCTAGTGCCGACACTCGATCTCGCAAGTTACGCCGCATCAAGAGCTGGCTATCCTTGTTCACGTCATCGCTGAATGGCAGCTTCGTCAGATCGCCGCGGTCGAGCGCGATGATGATGCGGCGCAGAAAACCGCCGAGCACGATACCGCCGTTGCCCTCGTACGACGTTAGGCTGTTGGTCTGGCCTTGCGGGTAGTTGAATTCCTTCTGGCGTGTCTTCACGTAGACGTCGGTGTTGGTCAACTCGCCGAAATAGACCTCCGGACGCGTCACGGTGAGACCGCGCACCGTGCTCTGGACGGGCATGTTGCTCAGAAGCAGGGTGGGCAGTCCTTCCGGCGTGAACCCATTGACTGGGTTCATCGTGATGCCGTAACCGTGGGTGTAGATCAGCTTCTCGTTAATCCAGTTGCGGCTGCTTTCCGGAAGCTTGTCGACGTTCAACTCGCGTGTTGCGAGCATCACCTGGCGAGTCGTGCCGTCAATTTGATAGCGATCAATGTCGATGTCGGGAAAGTCGTAGTAGGTGCGGATTTCCTGAATCTGACGCAGCGTGTCCTGGAGAGCGTGCCAGTCCCACAGCCGGATGTTCTGAAGCGTAGCCTGATTATTCGCCGGGTCGGCTGCGGCCACGTCTGTCTCAGCGGGGAACTCGCGCTGCGAAACGCGATCCAGTCCGTAGGCTTGCCGCGTCAGCGCGATATTGTCGGCAATATAGGGCTGCTCGCGAACCAGCTCGTTTGGTTTCACGATAAAGCTGCTGACATACCAGCCGACTACTTGAAGGCAGACGTAACACAGCGCAGCCGGGAGAATGGCCGCCGCAATCCAGCTCCCGCGTGCCCCCCTCACCGCGTTTGCGGCCGCGATCACAGCGCCGAGAATAAGCGCCGCGCAGACAACGAGCATCCCTGGAAGCATGATGTGCGCGTCAGAGTAGGTCACACCCGCGAAGATCGTATGACCCTCGAACAATCGTTCGAATCGACCGAGGTTCGCACGCATCGCAAGGACCAGTAAAAGGATCGCAAACGTGATGGAGAGTCCACGCCAAGGCAATGTGCCATAACTCCCGCGACGCCCGGCGACCGCACGAGTTCCGCCCGTAATGAGAAGGAAAAAAACAGCGAGCACGCAGGTCATCACGGCCAGCGCAAACACCCAACCCACGACGAGTTGCCATGCAGGCAGGGTAAAGAGAAAGAAGTTCAGTGGCTTGCCAAAGACCGGGTCCACGAAGCCGCCAGCGCTCTGCGGTGCGTACCGGAAGAGCGCGATCGTCGGCCACTCCACCATCATGCCGGCTCCGGTTGCAACGGCAATGGCCAGCGAAAGGCCAAGCGCGATAAGGTGCAGGACAGGATCCACCGGCAGCTTCAGCGGCTGTCCGCCGATCAAAATCGTGTGACCGCTCGGAAGATTGGGCAGATGCGCTCGCTTCAGAGCGAGAAACGATCCGTACAGAATTAGAAATGTGGCCGCAGCAAAGGCGGCGAAAATTCCCCATTGGAGGCCTAGCGTTTTCCAAAACACGTCGCCATAGCCGAGCGACTCGAACCAGAGCACGTCCACGTAATACGACAACACGGTCCGACCGCCGATAACGATGACGGCAAGGACAACGACAATGAGGAAAAGAAAGCGGCGGCGCCGCGGCGGCGCATGCATCCTCGGCCAGTCAATGGACTCCGGCACTGCTCCACCCCCTCGTCACCATTTCTATTGTCACAGTTCGCGCCCGGAATTTCACTGTGGAACGAAGCGTCCTCTCGGAATTCGTTCCTCGTCGGACCTCTAGCATTCATCAACGAACGCTCGTCACGTTGCCGCTTTCGCAAAAGCAGCCCGGACCTCGGAACGTAGAAGATAGAAGAGCAGCGCGCCAGCAATTGCGAAGCCAATCGCGCCCCGCACGACATCGCCCCTGAGGGCATTGACCAAGTCTCCCAAGACCTGTGTGGCTATGACGGCCACTGCCAGTCTCCACCCCCAGAGGCGGCGTTTGAACCAACCTGCACCGGCAATCGCCAGAGCTACGCCGAGCAACAGAAAGAGAATGCCCGCCGATGCCCTCAATGGCACGAGCTTTTTGTAGGCAGTAGGATTGAGCGTCCACATCTGTTCCAGGACTGTGCCCCGCCAAAGCAAGGTTATTCCCGCAAGAGAGGCCATGACGGCTCCGAAAAATAAGAAAATACCTATAGCCGTCAGTGCGCGTGAAGGCTGACCGTGCACCACTGCACTACGCCCCGCTGTTTTGGCGTTACCTTGCATTCCTTCCCGTTCCCTACTGTTACAGTCCATACCCTCCAATGCCCAAAACTGCCGTGACCGAGTGGCAGTTTGCTAGAACTTAGTGATACTTAACGCGTTGTCTGTCAGATTGACAACGATGTTGGGCGCTGACAGCCCGTCCTTGGCATCCGGCGCTTCATTATTGCGTACCAACCGGGCTAACCCCAATGCCGCGATCACTTTGGTGGAAAACGGGACGGCGAGCTGAGGAATAAATAAAAGACCGGCGCACAATGCGGCTAGTGAAAGACGACGCGGGACGTTCTTGTGGGGCTGCCGCGGTACGGGAGCGCGATAGCGACTTGCGAGGAGTGGTGTCGCGGTACTACACTCGCGCGGCGCGCTTGAAAAGTACTCAGCGCGAGCGCGCAGTTTGACATCGAGGAGGCGAGGATGAATCGTCGAATGTGCATTGTGGCCGGGGTGCTGATAGTGGGGGCAGTCTTCACGGCGAAAGGGATATTTTCGCAGACGACCATACAACCGACAAGAAAGGTGATTAAGCTGGCCGGACCGATTTCGGCGCCTTTCAGCGATGCGATTCTGTCGGGGAATACGCTTTACCTGGCCGGACGGATTGGAATTGATGCGAAGACCGGCAAGGTGCCGGAAAAGATCGAGGACGAAATCAAAGTTCTGCTCGATGGCGAGAAAGAAGTCTTGGCGCAAGCGGGAATGACGATGGATGACTTGGTGTACGTGCAAATTGCTTGTACGGACTTGTCGCTCTTCCAGAAGTTCAATCCAATTTACGCGAGCTACTTCACGACGAAGGATTATCCGGCACGCGAATTCATTGGGGCGGGGTCACTGCTGGCGGGGGGGCATTTCGAATTGCAAGCCATCGCTGTCAAGCGTTAAGACCTTCGGTTTTCACCAGGGCCTGTGCGGTCCAAATTAGACACCACCGGAAGTAGTCGAATTTAATTTAGCCCCAGTCTGAAATGGAGTCCGGCGAAGGGAAAGACAGGCCTTGACGGGCCCGCCAAGGTAGTGTAACTTAACACCGTTAAGTTAATGAGGATGGCGCATTGAAATGGGTGTGAAGGAACGCCGGGCGCGGCAGAAGAAGTACCTGCGGCAGGAGATTCTGGATGCCGCCAGCGAACTATTCGTACGCCATGGCTACGAAAATGTGTCCATGCGGCGCATTGCGGACAAAATCGAGTATTCGCCGACGACCATTTACATCTATTTTAAGGACAAGGCCGACCTGCTCGAGCAGGTTTGCAAGGAAACGTTCGCCAGGCTGGTCGAGAAGTTGAGCAAAATCTTGGAACAGCCGGGAGAGCCTATCGAACGCCTAAAGCGCGGGCTCCTCGCGTACATCGAATTTGGGCTAGAAAACCCGCATCCATACAGGGCCACATTCATGATGCCAATTCCGGAAGGGTTCGATCATGAGAAATACCACGAGGCAGATTCACCGGGAATGCAGGCGTTTTCTTTTTTGACCCAGGGAATTAACGACTGCGTGCAAGCCGGAAAGGTGAAAGTAGAAAATGTAGAATTGGCGGCGCAGACCCTATGGGCAGGGATCCATGGAATCACGTCGCTGCTCATTACCCACCACACATTTCCCTGGGCGGGGAGGGAGAAGGTGATTCATTCGACGGTAGATACGCTGGTGGCGGGGCTGGAGCCTTAGAAAAATTTTTCCCTGCATCTTAACGCCGTTCATTTAGAAATCGCTGTAACTTTCCAGCGTGCTAGGACGTAATCGAAGAGCAGGAGAGGCAGAATGGTGCCCATATGAAGGCACTACATTCTAACCTATATTTGGGCATTTGCCGTTATATAGTCATTATTTGAATTTGTGCATACCTTGAATATCTTGGTAAGTTATTTTAATTTCAAATAGTTACAAGTACGACGAAACCTTTTGGCCTGTGGAGGGTCTCATGCAGATCATAGCGGCGAACGGAAACCAATCCATGTTACGCATTACGACGCAAGCGAAGCGCGGCAGGACCGTGCTGAATATAGAGGGCCGCCTGGCCGGGCCGCTGGTCAGCACGCTCGAGCAGTGCTGGCGCGAAGTCCATGGAGCGGCGCCGGGCGAAAAAATCAGTGTGAACCTCTGCGGGGTGAGCTTTATCGATGCCTCCGGGAAGGTGCTGCTGAGAGAAATCTATCGTCAGGGCGGGGAGTTGGCCGCGGAAGGCTGCCTGAATCAGGCGATTGTGAAGGAGATCGAAAACAGTGAGAAGCAAACAAAGAGCCGCGCGCGGAAAGAGCGGTCAAAAGGATCTCACATCGTTTTCTATGTTGCGCTTTTGAGCTTGCTCCCAAGCGCGGCCGCGGCGCACGCCCAGTCGAGGCAGACGGCGCAAACACTGCCGGCCAGTTCCCCAACCGAAGCGCTGCGGCTGACCCTGGGGCAGGCGGTGGCGTTGGCACTGAAGCAAAATCCGACCGCCCAAGTCGCCGTTCTGACGGCCGCTGAAAGCGAGCAAGACAAGAACATTGCGCGAGCCGATTTGTTGCCCCAGGCAAACGCAAGGATTTTCGACGAGGCGCAGAAGGTCAACCTGCTGGCACAATTCGGCGGCAAAACTCCGTTCCCCGGATTTCCGAAGACGCTTGGGCCTTACCAGGTATTTTCGGCCGGGCCGAGCCTGAGCGCGCCGGCCTTTGATTTGACCTTGTGGCAGCGGTATCGAGCGGCGCGAAACACGGCCAACGCGAGCAAGGCGAACAGCCTCTCTACACGGGAACAAGTTATATTGCTGACGGTCTCGCAATACATCGGCACGCTGCGAGCGGTAGCCAATGTGCAGGCGTCACAGTCGCGCGTGGAGCTGGCGCAAGCGCTCTACGACCAGGCAGCGGATTTGCAGAAAGAAGGCGTTGGCACAGGAATTGACACGCTGCGCGCCAACGTGGAACTGCAAAATGAAAAGCAGCGGCTGCTGGAGGCGGAAAACGACCGAGAGACCTTGCTCTACGGCTTGAGCCGGCTGCTGAACCTCGATCCGCGCCAGAAGATTGAGCTGGCAGACTCGCTGGGCTTCTTTGACACGCCCCAGCCGGAAGTGGAAGCGAGTATCAACGCGGCGCTGGCGGACAGGCAAGAGTGGAAGGCGTTAAATTCGCAGATCAAAGCGGCGGAAGACCAGAGAAAAGCGGCGCAAGCTTCGCGGCTGCCCTCGGTGCGCTTTGAGGGCGAGTTCTCTTACGTGGGGACTTCGGGAAACACCGCACTGCCAACGTACACCTACGAGGGGAGCGTGAACCTGCCGCTTTTTACAGGAGGACGCATTCGCGCGCAGGTTGTGAGCGCGGACCTGGAAATCCGGAAGCTCGAGGAACAGCGCGCCGATTTGCGCAACCAGATTGCGCTGGACGTGAAGACGGCGCTGCTGAATCTGGAGTCCGCACGCAGCGAAGTGCAAGTGGCGAATCTGGGCGTGCAGCTTTCGAAGGAAGAAGTGGATCAGGCGCGTGACCGCTTCAAGGCTGGCGTGGCCAACAACATCGAGGTGATCCAGGCGCAGGATTCTTTGTCGCGTGCGAACGACAACCAGATTGCGGCGCTTTACCGGTTCAATCAAGCACGAGCGGATTTTGCACGGTCCATCGGGGAGATGGAGAAAGTCTACGCCAAGTGAAGACAGGGGAGCCATGAGCGTTGAGATAGAAGTTGGTCTGGAAAATGCGTCAAAAGCGCCGAAGTTCACCGAAGAACTGGCTTTGGAGGAAGTCCCCAAGGGCCTGGCCAATCCGAAAACAAAAAGGCTGGCGCTGGGGGCGGGAGCGGTTTTGCTAACAGCGCTGGTGAGCTTGTTTTTCTACTACCACAACCGGGAGTCGACCGACGACGCGCAGGTAGACGGCCATATAACACCGATCGCTTCGAAAGTGTATGGACGCGTAGGGCAAGTATTGGTCGACGACAACGAGCCGGTGAAAGCCGGGCAAGTATTGGTGAAAATTGACCCGCGTGACTACCAAGCGGCGGTGGACCAGGCTAGGGCTGCGCTCCTGCTTGCGGAAAGCGAAGCCAGGTCCGCGGGAGTAGACGTGCCGCGCACGCGGGAAAACGTGCTGAGCGGCACGACGAGTGCGGACGCGCAGCTTCTAGGATCACAAGCGGACCTGGCAGGCGCGCAGACGACTTACGAGCAAGCGCAGACCGCCGATCTGGCATGGGCCCAGGCGAACGTCGAGAAGAGCCTGGCGAATGCCGAATTGGCGAAGGCCGATCTGGCGCGCTATCTGCCCCTGGTGGAAAAGGGCGAAATCTCCAAGCAGCAATACGACGCGGCAAAAGCCAACGCGGACGCGACGGCGAGCGCGCTCGAGGCGGATCGAGAGCGGCTTGCGCAGGCCCGGCGGAGCGTGGACGTTGCCATGGCCCAGCTTGAAGCGGCTAAGGCGCGCGTCGAACAGGCTAAGGCGGAGGTCGCTGCGGCGCGAGCGAATGTCAAGCAGGTGAGCATGAGAGCAGCTGACGCGCAGGCAAAGATCGCAAAAGTGGAGCAAGCACGCGCCGCCCTGGACGCCGCGCAATTGAACTTGAGCTATACAGAAATCACCGCGCCGGTAAACGGCGTGGCGACACACAAGCAGGTCGAGCCTGGCCAGATTGTGCAAGCGGGACAAGGACTGCTGGTGGTGGTTCCACTCCAGAACGTTTGGGTGACGGCGAATTTCAGAGAGACGCAGTTGAAAAATATGAAGCCGGGGCAAAAAGCCGAAGTAAAGGTGGATACCTACGGAAAGACGTTCAGCGGGCGCGTGGACTCGATTGCGGGGGCCACGGGTTCGGTGCTGAGCCTGCTGCCGCCGGAAAATGCCACGGGGAATTTCGTTAAAGTCGTCCAGCGCATTCCGGTGAAGATCGTGCTGGACCCGATTCCGCCGGACAAAGCCGTGTTGCGGCCGGGAATGAACGTAGACGCGACCGTGCTCACGAACTAAGCGGGAATAAAGAAAGCGAGTAGTAAGTAGAAAGTTCAGGACACGGGGAACACGGGCGGGAACGAGATGAGAAACCGAATTCTAGCCAAGCTGAGGAACGCGGACGGAACGATCAACCCGTGGGTCATCGCCCTGACCGTGACCCTCGCGACGTTTATGGAAGTGCTGGACACCTCCATCGCGAATGTGGCGCTGCCGCACATCGCCGGCAACTTGTCCGTGGGGCAAGATGAATCGACCTGGGTGCTGACGTCCTACCTGGTCTCGAACGCCATCATCCTGCCTCTATCCGGATGGTTTTCGGGGCTCCTCGGACGGAAGCGGTTCTACATGACGTGCGTGGCGCTGTTCACGCTGAGTTCGTTCCTGTGCGGGCTGGCTCCGAGCCTGAGCGTACTCGTGATTTTCCGGATTATGCAAGGCGCCGGCGGAGGCGGCTTGCAGCCGAGTGAGCAGGCCATCCTGAACGACACGTTTCCGCTGGAGAAGCGCGGCATGGCGTTTGCCGTGTATGGCTTGGCCGTGGTTGTTGCGCCGACCATAGGGCCGTGGCTGGGCGGCTGGATCACGGACAACTTTTCGTGGAGATGGATTTTCTACATCAACGTGCCGGTGGGAATTGTTTCGCTCCTGCTGACCAGCGTTTTGGTCAGCGACCCGCCGTACATGAAGAAAGCGAATTTGAAAGCGGGATTCCGGATCGACTACATCGGGATGGGATTGATCAGCCTGGGGCTGGGCAGCATGCAAGTCATCCTGGACAAAGGGCAGCGCGAGGACTGGTTTGCATCGAATTTCATTCGCGGATTTTTCGTGTTGATGCTGGTCGGCCTGGTGGCAGGAATTATCTGGGAATGGCGCGAGAAGGAGCCGGTTGTTGATTTGAAGATGTTGAAGGACCGCAACTTCGCCGTCGCCACGATCGCAATGTTCTTTCTGGGCTTCGTACTGTATGCCAGCACCGTGCTGATTCCCCAGCTCTTGCAGCAGTTATTGGGCTACACCGCACAACTGGCGGGCCTGGCGCTGTCACCCGGCGGCGCGGTGATTATGTGCATGATGCCGGTCGTGGGAATCCTGGTGTCCAAGCTCGACACGCGGATTCTCATCACCTTTGGCTGCATCGTGTCGGCATCGGCGTTGTTTGTGATGGCCGGATGGGACCTGGGGCTGGATTACCGGCACGCCGTCGAGGCTCGTATGCTGCAAAGCTTTGGGCTGGCGTTTCTGTTCATTCCCATCAACGTGGCGGCATTCGCATACGTGCCGAAGGAAAAGACCAACATGGGCACGGGGATTATCAACCTGGCTCGAAATGTTGGCGCCAGCGTGGGAATCGCGTTTGTGACGACCATGCTGGACCGGCGCGCCCAGTTTCATATGACGCGTTTGACCGAACGCGCCAACGAATTGAGCGCGGCGTACCACAACATGCTGAACGGGATGCAGTTGAAGCTGGTCTCGGCGGGCTCAACGATCGCGCACGCCGGTTCGCAGGCGCAAGCGATGGTTTACGGCACAATCCAGCGGCAAGCCGTGATGCTGGCGTTTCTTGACGATTTCAAAATGCTAGGCATTGTGTTCTTCGCGGTGATCCCGTTTTTGCTGCTGATGAGAAGGCCGAAAATGCGGGGAGGCAACGTGCCGGTGCACTAAAAAGAGTTTTTTTGCTGGGAAACGTCAAACAGGTTCACTGGACTGGGGGAGACGACAATGGCGACACAAGCAGCTGTGGTAATACCGGGAAGTGAGGAAAAACTGATTCGCGCGGGACAGCGCGGCGACCAGCAAGCGGTGGAAACGCTCTTCCGCCGCTACCATCGGCCGCTGTTCCAGACGGCCCTGCGCGTATTGGGCAACACCGAGGACGCGGAAGATGCCTTGCAAGACGGTCTGCTTTCCGCGTATCGCAACCTGAAGCGCTTCGAAGGCCGTTCGCAGTTCTCGACCTGGCTGACGCGAATCGTGATCAACGCGGCCCTCATGCGGCGGCGAAGCGCCAAGGCCCGTCCGGCGGTTTCTCTGGACGAACCGCCGCGCGAAGACGAGTTGCCGGCAACGGAGCGCTTTGCGGACGGCGGGCTGACGCCGGAGCAGGTGTTCGAGAATACCGAAATCCGCGAGATGCTCAGCGAAAATCTGGATAAGCTCTCGCCGCTGCTGCGCACCGCGTTTGTGTTGCGCGAGGTGCAGGGCTACTCGACGGGCGAAGCCGCCAAGAAGCTGGGCGTTACGGAAAACACGCTTAAAGCGCGGTTGTGGCGGGCGCGGCACCAGCTCGCCGAAAAGTTAGGGCGGCGTCTGCGTCGCATGCGCGATGACTTCACCGGCGGCATGGGCGATGCCGAGTGCAGCTACTGCTGAGGCTCAAGTATAAGACGCAAAACGAGACAAGGAAGCGAGGGAGGCCGGCCGACGAGCCGGCCTTCTTGTTTCTTCCGAAAGACCCGCTCGATTGATTGAACGATTGAACGTGCTTACCGAGAGGCCGTCACGTAGCGGCCGAGGACGCGAAGTTCGCTGGTGGCTTTGCGGACTTCGGCGAGCGCGTGATCCAGATTGGCGGCATCGGCGGCTTCCAAGTCGATAAAGAATTGATATTCCCACGGGCGTCCGTGAATGGGACGGCTTTCGATCTTGAGCAAATTCACCCCGTGTTTTGCGAAGGGTTCGAGTGCGCAGAGGAGCGACCCAGGACGATGCGCGAGGCGCATGGCGAGGGAAGTTTTGCGGGCATCCTTTGTGAGCCAAGCGGCTGCTTCCTTTTCCGGCACCAGCAACACGAAGCGCGTGAAATTTTCCGGATGGTCCTGAATCCGTTCGGCGAGAATCGCTCCGCCATAGTGCTCGGCCGCGTGGCGCCCGGCAATGGCGGCGCGAGATTTGTCCCGACTGGACATGATTTCGCGGACGCTGCCCGCGGTGTCTTCCGAGGGAACACGTTTCCACTTCGGATGCGCGGCAAAAAAGCGTTCGCACTGCGCCAGGGCCATCGGATGCGAAGCCACGGAGCTGATGTCGTCCAGCGAAGCTCCGGGGAACGCAATGAGTTGCATTTCGATCGGCAAAATGGTTTCCGCAACCATGGCGAGTGGGTTTTCCAAAAGCAAATCGAACACGCGCACCACGGAACCCGCGAGGGAATTTTCCACCGGAGCGAGAACCGCATCGGCCGTTCCCTCAGTGATGGAACGAAAGATGGCCTCAAAGCTGGCATGCGGCACGGTCTTGATGGATTCGCCAAGGAGTTGCATCGCAGCGGCTTCGCTGAAAGCGCCGGGCTCTCCCTGGAAAGCGACGCGCAGCGTTTTGCGATCGGCCGTGGTCATGGTCATGCGCTATCTTGCAATAAGCGGCGCAAAACGGAAAGCTGCAGGCGTAGGGGCTCGAAGCGGTAGCGCGGATCCGGCTCCCCCTCGGCCCTGCCGTCGCCAGTCGAGATGCCCTTCCAAATTGGAAGGCGCGCTTCGGGTGGTATGGTGAATCCCGTGCCCACGGAACGGATCGAACGCTTATACAATGATTGCTAAATTCGAAAGGGACAGACGGGTGAGGGGAAGTTTCCTCGACTCGTGGAGGTGTTGCCATGAACAGGCCCGAAGCAGGAGAGTATGCCGAATATTACGGAAAGTATATTGCGAAGGTCCCGGGCAAAGAGGTCCTGGGCACCCTTGAAAGCGAGCGGCTGCACATGTCGAAATTATTTACCGGGCGCTCGGAACGTGACGGGAATTTCCGCTACGCTCCGGGGAAGTGGACGATCAAAGAAGTTCTTGGCCACATCGCGGACACCGAGCGCATTTTCACGTACCGGGCGCTGCGCATCGCAAGAGGCGACCAGACGCCCCTGCCGGGCTTCGAGCAGGACGACTTCGTGAAAAACGGAGGGTTTGCCTCGAGAACGCTGGCGGACCTGGCGGAAGAGTTTGATGCCGTGCGCGGCGCCAGCATTGGGCTGTTTCGTTCTTTTGACGACGGGGCATGGTCGAGGCGCGGGGTGGCGAGCCAGAAAGAGGTGACCGTGCGCGCGCTGGGCTTCATCACGGCTGGACACCAGATCCATCACCGCATGATTCTCGAAGAGCAATACTTTCCGGCGATTCCGCGCGCCTGAAGGAGTGAGGCGCAATCAGGGGCGGATCCGCATAAGCGCGGTGATAAGGCAAATCCGTCCGTCCTGCTGTTCGGCAGCCGTGAGAGGGACAGCCTTGTCCCCGCGAGACGCGAAATTCCTAGCCGCACCGGTTGGTTGCGGCGACGGCAAGTGACTGCTAAACTTTGCAATTCGCAGCAAGTAGCCGTCTGTGCCAGCGCGCGGACGGCTTTTTGTGCGTCTTGAAAAGGCGCCAGCAAAGTGCAGGTCAGGCGTCCAGTCTTATCGGCCTAATTCCCTCGAGTTTTTTCGAGCGTGACCGCGGTGAGAGTGCACTCCCCTCACCGGTTCTGGCCCCCGCGGAAGGGAGACTACGAGTGGCTAATTACGATGTGGCGATCATCGGAAGCGGTCCGGGCGGGTACGTCGCGGCGATTCGCGCCGGCGAACTCGGCCTGAAGACCATGGTTGTGGAGAAAGATCCCTACCTGGGCGGCACTTGCCTGCACGTTGGCTGCATTCCCACCAAAGTATTGCTGCATCACGCCGATGTTTACGAGCACATCAAAAATGGCGCGGAATTGGGGTTTGAAATCAGCGGGGTGAAAATCAACTGGACCAACGTCCTGGCGCGAAAAGACAAGATTGTTAAGAAACACGCCAAAGGCATCGAGTTTCTCTTCAAAAAGAACAAAGTGGAGTGGGTGCAAGGCTGGGGGCGGTACGAAGGGCCGGGAAAAATCAGCGTCGAGAAAGACGGCAAGAAGACGATGATGGAGGCGGCGAACGTTCTCATGGTGAGCGGCTCGGAAGCGAAGTCCCTGCCAGGAATTGAGCCGGACCACAAGACCATCCTCACAAACCGCTCGATTCTGGAGCTTCCGGAAATCCCGAAATCGTTGATTGTGGTGGGCGCGGGCGCGGTGGGCGTGGAGTTTGCATCGGTTTACAATTCGTTTGGGACGCAGGTCACCATTCTGGAAGCGCTGCCGCGCGTTGTGCCGCTCGAGGACGAAGAGATTTCCGCGGAGTTGGCGAAGGCGTTCCAGAAGAAAGGCATCCAGATTTTTACGGGCTGCAGCGTCGAGTCCGCAAAGAAAGACGGGAAGGGCGTCACCGTGGCGTTCAAAGACAGCGACGGAAAGGCGCAAACGCTGCCGGCGGAAAAGCTGCTGCTGGCGGTCGGCCGCAAAGCGATGACCGAGAATTGCGGCTTGGAGAAATCGAAGGCCAAGGTGGAGCGTGGGTTCGTGCACGTTGGGGATTACATGGAAACGGCGGAGAAGGGCCTATACGCCATTGGCGATATTGTTGCCGGGTTGCCGCAGCTCGCGCACGCGGCCATGATGGAGGGGATCGTCGCGGTTACGCACATCGCGGGCAAACCGGCGCATCAAATTGTAAAGACGCGCATTCCCAACGCGACCTACTGCGAGCCGCAGATCGGTTCGATTGGGCTGACGGAAAAACAGGCGCGCGAGGCGGGATACGCGGTGAAGACCGGCAAGTTTCCCTTCGCGGGGAACAGCAAGGCGACCATCCTGGGCGCTCACGGCGGATTCATTAAGGTGGTTTCCGAGGAGACTTACGGCGAGGTGCTGGGGATTCACATCATCGGGCCGCTGGCAACGGAGATTCTGTCGGAAGCGGCGGCGGTGCTGAATCTCGAAGGCACGATCGACGATATGATGAACATGATTCACGCGCATCCTACGGTTTGGGAAGGCCTGGGGGACGCGTTTGCGTCGGTGCGCGGGTTGCAGATTAATGTATGACCAGTGACGGATGACTCTTGATGGGTGAGCGGTGAAAACCTGCCCGATTGTCGACCTTGGAATCATTGGCTATGCGGAAGCCTACGCGCTGCAGAAACGCATCGTCGCCGCGCGAAAAGCAGACTCGATCGAAGATGTTTTTCTCTTCTGCGAACATCCCCATGTGATCACACAAGGAAGAAACGGGAAGCGCGAGCACCTGCTTGTGAGCGAGCACGTTCTGCGGCAGAAGGGCGTGGAATTTCATGAGTCGAGCCGCGGCGGAGACATTACCTATCACGGCCCCGGGCAAATCGTAGGCTATCCCATCTTGAATCTGGGGGCCATCCGGCGGGATGTCGTTTGGTACGTACGGATGCTGGAAGAGGCCATGATTCGCACGACCAAAGAGTTTCAAATCGCAGCGAAGCGGGTTGCCGGCAAAACCGGAATTTGGGTAGACGCGGGAAACACGGAGGAGAAACTGGGCGCCATTGGGGTGCACATCAGCCGCTGGGTCACTTCGCACGGGTTTGCTTACAACGTTTCAACCGATCTGCGGTTTTTCGACTTGATCGTGCCCTGCGGGATTGCCGGCAGCAAGGCGACGTCCCTTGAAAAATTGCTAGGCCGCCGGATCGAAGAATCGGAAGTCACCCGGCACCTTGCTAAACATCTGGGGGCATTGTTCGGCTTGGATTGGAAGGAAACTGCGAAGAAGGAATTATTTGAGAAGCTCGAGCACGCGGAGCAGTCGGTTGAGGTTTCTGCCTGAAATGGGAACAGCAATGACCAAGCAGATGCTCAGGGAATTGACTCCGCAGCAGTACCTCGACCTGTATTACTACATGCGGCTGAACCGCGCCGTGGAAGACACCATGGTCAAGCTCTTCCGGCAGAACAAAATTGTCGGCGGGCTTTACTCCAGCCTCGGGCAGGAAGCGATATCCGTCGGAACATGCTACGCGCTGGAAAAGAAAGACTGGATCGCGCCCATGATTCGCAACATCGGGGCGCTCCTGGTGAAGGGTGTGCCGCCGCGCGACATTTTCATGCAGCACATGGCGAAGTACGATTCGCCGACCAAAGGGAGAGACGGCACCAGCCACTTTGGCGACCTGGAAAACCGGCACATTGTTTCGCCGATTTCCATGCTCGGCGATTTGATTCCCGTAATGACCGGTGTGGCCGTCGGTGGGCGCTACCTGGGTCAAAAGATTGTGACCATGACCTGGATCGGGGACGGCGGTAGCTCGACGGGTGTGTTTCACGAAGGGTTGAATTTCGCTGCCACACAAAAGGCGCCTTTCGTTCTAATTCTTGAAAATAATCTTTGGGCGTATTCGACGCCCGTGCGCCGGCAGGTGCCGCTCGAGAACTTGGCCGATCGCGCCAAAGCCTACGGGATCGACAGCTACATCGTGGACGGCAACAACGTGGTGGCGGTTTTCAATGCGGCTCGCGAAGCCGTCGAGCGGGCGCGCGCGGGCGGGGGGCCCATCCTCATCGAGGCCAAAACGTTTCGCCGGCTGGGCCACGCGCAGCACGATCCGGCGGAATACGTTCCGAAGGAAATGCGCGCGTATTGGGAAGCGCGCGACCCCATTGCGCTGTATGAAAAATTCCTGACCGCTGAAAAACTTCTCGACGCCGCCGGCAAGAAGGAAATCGACGAAAAACTCGAGGCCTTGCTCGCGGCCGAGCGCGAGTTTGCGGAAAATTCGCCGATGCCGCCAGCCGAATTCGCGGAAGGGGGAGTTTACTGCACCGGCGATGATTGCCACCCGATTCGCCCAAAATGGGAGCGGCCCGCCGGCGAACTGACGCCGCCAAAGTCCAGCGTCAAGCCGGTGTGGACGGTTCCCGGTTTTGGCTCTGGCAAGGGTTCGGGCGGCGCGGGTGCGCCCATTCATTTTGGGGATACGCGAGTCGTCGCCGCAGGAGCCATGGCCAGTAACGGACGCCCCGGCAAAACGGCGGCAAAGCCTAACGCGAAAAGCGCACCGAAAAAAGCCAAGGCGGCCGCGGCAGGCGCTTCGCGGAAGGCGCGGAGGTAGTCATGGCTGGCGGGAAGGGAACCGCGGCGGGCGGAAAGGAAATCACGTTTCTCGAAGCCATCCGTCAAGCCATGTTCGAAGAGATGGAGCGCGACCCGGCGGTCCTGTTGATGGGTGAGGATGTTGGGGTGTACGGTGGCGCGTTCAAAACTAGCGAAGGGCTGCTCGAGCGGTTCGGCTGGGAGCGCGTGATTGATACGCCCATCAGCGAGAGCGCCATCATCGGCGCAGCCTGCGGGATGAGCTACCTCGGCCTGCGGCCCATTTGCGAAATGCAGTTCATCGACTTCATCGTCTGCGCCTTCAACCAGATCACAAATTTCGTGGCCAAGGGACATTACCTGTGGAACGCGCCGGCGCCCATGGTGATTCGCGGACCCTCGGGCGGAGGCGTGCACGGCGGGCCGTTTCATTCCGCGAACCCGGAAATGTATTTCGTGCATACGCCGGGACTGAAGGTGATTTATCCGTCGACGCCGTACGACGCCAAGGGGCTGTTGAAGGCTGCCGTACGCGATAATAATCCGGTGCTGTTTTTCGAACACAAGTTCCTCTACCGGCGCATCAAGGGAGAAGTTCCGGCTGGCGACTACACCGTGCCTATCGGCAGGGCGGTCATTCGCCGCGAGGGCCAGCACCTGACGATTCTTTCCTATGCGGCGATGGCGCACAGCTCGCTCGAAGCTGCAGAGGAGTTGGCCAAAGAGGGAGTGGAAGCGGAAGTGATTGACCTGCGGACGCTTTTGCCGCTTGATGAAGAGACGATTGTGAATTCGGTAAGGAAAACCAATAAATGCTTGGTAGTCCACGAAGACACCAAGACCGGCGGAATCGCGGGGGAAATCGCCGCGCTTCTGTGCGAAAAGGCGTTCAGCGATCTGGACGGGCCCGTGCTGCGCGTGACCGCGCTGGACACCCCGGTACCCTACGCGCCGACGCTCGAAGACTATTTTCTGCCTAACGCGAAAAAAGTTTTCGCCGCCGCAAAAGAATTGGCGCGGTATTAGGATTTAGAGAAAGAGGAGAAAGAACATGGCAGTGGATATCGTAATGCCCCAGATGGGGGAAAGCATTTTCGAGGGAACCATTACCAAGTGGCTCAAGAAACCCGGCGACAAAGTCGAGCGCGACGAGCCGCTGTTTGAAATTTCCACCGACAAAGTTGATGCGGAGATTCCTTCGCCTTCCGCCGGCGTGCTCAAGGAAATCAAGGTTGGCGAAGGCCAGACCGTGCCGATCCAGACGGTTGTCGGAGTGATTGACGCGGCTGGCTCAGCGGTCGCTGCCCCGGCCCCGGCGCCGGCCACAGCTCCCGCGAAATCCCAGCCGACCGCCCCGGCGAAAGCGCCCGCGCCAGTGCCAAGGCCTTCGGCCCCGGCTCCCGTGGCTGTGGCATCGGCTCCTGCCGTTTCCGCGCCTGGTTCTTCCGGCGAGCGCATCCACAGCTCGCCTTTGGTCCGCCGCATGGCCAAGGAGCACGGCATTGACCTCGCAGCGGTACAAGGGACGGGCGCAGGCGGGCGCATCAGCAAGCAGGACATCGAAGCAGTCATCGTGGCCGCGGGGGGAGCCCCGGGAGCTCCTTCGGTCGTTTCGATTCCCGCGGCACGGCCCGTTCTGGTGCCGACCCCGGCTCCCTCGACCGCACCGGGTGCTCCCGGCACACAAGCGCACGTGGCGCTTGAAACCGCGGTGCCGAGGGAGAAGATTTACTTCGGCAATTACGAAGTCCAGCCGATGAGCACCATGCGGCAAAGAATCGCCGAGCACATGGTGGCCTCGAAGCGCGTTTCCCCGCACGTGTATTCGGTCGATGAAATGGACATGACCAAAATCGCGGTGCTGCGTGCCAAGGCGAAAGAGGAATTTGAGAAGCGCTACGAAACCAAGCTGACCTTTATGCCGTTCTTCGTGAAAGCCGCGGTAGCCGGATTGCGCGCGTTTCCGACAATGAACGCTTCGCTCGACGGGACCAATGTTGTCCTTCACAAGGACATCAACATCGGCATCGCCGTGGCCTTGGACTGGGGCTTGCTGGTTCCGGTGGTGAAGAACGCCGACGAAAAAAACCTCCTCGGTATCCAGCGCGCTATGAACGACCTGGCCGAGCGCGCGCGGTCGAAGAAGCTGAAACCGGAGGAAGTTCAAGAGAGCACCTTCTCCATCACCAATCCGGGCGTCTTCGGCGGGCTGTTCGGTTTGCCAGTGATCAGCCAGCCGAACGTGGGCATCCTTGGCTTGGGTGCTATCGAGAAGCGCCCCGTGGTGGTGGAGGATGCCATTGCCATTCGTTCGATGTGCTACCTCACCCTGAGCTACGACCATCGCGTCGTTGACGGCGCCATCGCGCATCAGTTCTTGCACAAGGTTAAGGAGACGCTGGAGAACTGGTCAGAGCCGCTACTCTAGGCTGGCCGCCCCTGGCGGCAGCGTTCGGTTTGGGCAACCTGTCTTGGTATCCTCAGACTGGTCAATGTTCGAAAATGGGATAGGGCTTCCCGTAAATGGCCAGCCATTGCAAATTTAAGAAACCAAATCACGTCGCAAGTCGTTACAGGTCAAGCCAGTTAGAGCATCCCCTGGTTGGCAGCGTGCCTGCCTTTGCCATAGCCAAGACGAGCCCGAGAAACAGTTTTGCTGGCTCTTGGGGGATCCGCAATGGTAGAAACAGAGCTCGAGACCGCCACCGATAGCGAGCCGATGCAGCATCGAATCCTCATTGCGGATGATCAGAAGGACGTGCTCGACGCCTTGCAGCTGCTTCTCAAGGGCCGCGGATACATCCTTGAAACCGTCAGTACCCCGGCGGACTTACTCGCGGCACTGGCACAACGCGAATTCGATCTTCTTCTTATGGACTTGAATTACGCGCGGGACACAACTTCTGGGCGGGAGGGGCTCGATGTGCTGGGCCACCTGAAGGAGATGGCCGACCCGCCGCCGGTCGTGGCCATGACCGGCTGGGCCACGGTAGGCTTGGCGGTTGCGACGATGCAGCATGGCGTAAGCGACTTCGTGGAGAAGCCCTGGACCAACTCACGGCTGCTGGAGATCCTGGAAAAGCAGATCGAGATGGGCCGGGCACGCCGTGAATCGCGCCGGCGGGCCAATGAGGAGAAGCACGCCGGGGAAGAAGCCCTGCATCATCTTGAGCAGCAGGAACGCGAGATCGCCGAAGCCAAGGCCATCCAGGAAAGGCTTCTTCCGCGCGACATCCCCCAGTTGGCAGGATATGAAATCGCCAGTTCCTGGCAGTCTGCGGGCACGGTTGGGGGCGATTATTTCGACCTTCTCCCGCTGGGGCCCAATGCCTTGGGCCTGTGCATCGCGGACGTGGCCGGAAAAGGCATCCCGGCGGCGCTGCTGATGTCCAATCTGCAAGCGGCTGTCCGCGGTCTGTGTTCCCCATCCCTGTCGCCGGAGGACCTCTGCAATAGTTTGAACTCTCTGGTTTGGCGGAACACGCATACCGACCGCTTCATCACACTTTTCTACGGACAGCTGGACGGCGCCACCCGACGCCTGCGTTACGCTAACGCCGGGCACAATGCGCCATTTGTGGTGCGCGCGAACGGCTCGCACCAGAGGCTGCAGGAAGGCGGCGGAGTCCTTGGCGTTTTCGCGGAGCAAAGTTACTCGATGGCGGAAGTGCAGCTGGTGCCGGGCGACCGGGTGGTCCTCTTTACCGACGGCGTGACGGAAGCCTGCAATTCCGATGGCGAGGAATTTGGGGACGCGAGGCTATTGGCTTTGCTCCAAGAGCACCGCGCGCTGCCTGCGGCCGACATCCAGGGAAAAATTGTCGCTGCCACTTCGGAATTCAGCGGCGGCCACCGGACCGATGATGCGACCCTGCTGGTTCTCGCGGTTGGTGCTTAGGCCTGGGACAAGAATTGCTGGCACGGCCACCTCCGGAGTCAATCGGATCCTTCCAAGGCGGGAAGGATGAATCCCGCGCGATATTCTCAAATTGAAAAAATGATTCCGGAAGAAGACTCCTTAATTAAAAGAGCCGGGACTTCTCCCGGCTCTCTGTTTTCCGCGTCAGAGACGTCTAACGCCTCTTTTTCTTTTTCTTTTTTGCCGCTTTCTTCGCCGGCTTCTTGGCTTTCTTTTTGGGCTTGGCTTTGGCCTTTTTCTTCGGCGCAGCTTTTTTCGGTGCTGGCTTAGGTGCGGGCCTCGACGGCGGCGCTTCCTCTTCCGGCTCTTCGCCTACGATCGCCAGCTCCTCTTCCTCGGTCTCGACGACCTCTTGGCCCTCGCCGGCCAGCTCCTCGTCGTCTTCCAGCCTTGACAGCTCGTTGTCGTCATCGAAGGTTTCTTTCTCGAAATCCATTCCGTCCTCCCCTGGGGGAATCACTCGGTCCCGCGGCTACACGGGTCAGCCATTCTGCTGTTTTGGCCGGAGTTCTGCAAGAACACCCCCGCCCTCGTGCCGATGTTTGTTATCGTACTCGCTGTAAGTTGTCAAGTAGTCTGGGAGAGCGTCAGCGAAAGCCAGTCCGAAGACATCGCGAGGGGTTTTCCCTGGACCGCCCAGCAGTGTGCGGCAATTCTTTACTGACTCTGTAACATTATGAAAATACATGATTTAATTTGCATTGCCGCGCGCTGATCCGCTGCCCGCCTTGGCGCGGGAAGAGAACGCAGTTTTCTTTTTCGTTCGCGCGTGTGTTCCTCGGCGGTAAGTTTCTGTCGTCCCTCCAATGGTGTAAATGCGCAGTACCATGCCGCGGCTCACGTGGTTTGACCTTAAGCGATTCCACTTGCGTACGTCTTCGGAGTTTACGTTGAAGCGGTCCGCAATTCCCCCCAGCGTGTCGCCACGCCGCACGCGGTAACTCACCAGCAGCCGTTTGGTTTCTGAGGAAGGCTGCGTCGCCGGAATAATCAGCTTCGTGCCCGGCTCCAGCGCCGCCGTGCGCTCGATTTTATTGGTTTCGGCAATGGCCGCCGCCGTCAAGCGATATTTCTTCGCGATGGAAGCCAGCGTTTCGCCGAGCTCCACACGGTGGCGCCGCCAGCTGACCCACTTGTCCGGCGGGATGGCCGCGATTTCGGCGGTGAATTTTTCCCCGGTGCCTTGAGGAAGACGCAGCTCGAAGGACGGATCGTCCGGCGTGGCCATGCGCAGAAGCGAAGGATTCAGTGTTCGCAGCGTTTCCACATCAACATCAATGGTCTCCGCCACGAGCCGCAAGTCAATCGGGCGGCCGGGTTTCACGACGTCGGTCGGAACCGGCGCTTCTGGCTCGGCCTGGATGTTGTAGTGCGCCGCATCCTTCGCAATCAGTGTCAGAGCGATGATGATAGGCACGTAGTTTTTCGTTTCGCGCGGCAGGACCTTGCGCTTGTACAGCTCCCAGAAGTCCGCGTACCCAGTGCGCTCGATGGCTTTCTGCACATTGCCGGGACCGCAATTGTACGCCGCCATGGCGAGATACCAGTCGCCAAAAAGCCCATAGAGGTCGCGCAAATGCTGCGCCGCTGCGCGCGTGGCTTTTTCCGGATCTTGCCGCTCGTCAATCCACCAGGTGCGGCGCAGTCCATACTGCTGTCCGCGATAGGCCACGAATTGCCAGATTCCCCGCGCTCCGGCACGCGAAAGGGCCAGCGGCTGAAAAGCGCTTTCCGCTTGCGCCAGGTAGATCAAGTCCTGCGGCATACCCTCTTCTTGAAGAATCCGCGAGATCATGTCGCGGTACTTGCCGCCGCGCCGCAAGCCGGTTTCCACGATGTCGCGCCCCTTCGGGGTTTGAAAGAAATTCAGGAAAGAAAGCACTTCGTCGTTCACCGTAAGCGGCAGGTCGTGAGACACGTTTTTGGCTGCTTCTTCGGCCCGCTGTTTCAGCCGGGGATCAGCTGGAAGCGTTACGGCCGCAACTTCATCGATGGGCGCAGGAACGGCAGCTGCTTCGGTGAAGCCCTCGCCTCCGCGAAATGCTTGCAGCTCGTAGGCGTAAACCGAATCCACGACGTGATGAAACAGCGCCCTCAGCGCGGGATCGGCGTCGGGGTCGTAGCCGCTTTCGAGCATCCAGTCCACCGCGTCGTCAAAGTTTTTGCGCGCCGCCTCCAAGTGGCCAGCCTTGAAATTCTGCTCCCCGGAAGCGAATTGCTCCTGGACCTTCTGGATCAAATAGGCTTTTCCGTCGAGGACCGCAGGCATCAGGGATGTCGGTGCTCGGTTGCGATCCATGAGCGGCAACGGCGCCAAGGCGGGCAGGGTCTGTTGCGCTGCTTTGGGGGCGGCAGAGAGCGGCGCGTTGCTGGGCGCGGCGGTAACCGGTGCTGCGGGAACATGAGCCTGCGCGGGTTTCCTGGCTGCGTCTTCGCAACCAAGGCCGACGGCGGATACGACAAGTGTGCTGGCAAGGAGCAGGCGCGGCTTCATCTTGACTATGGTAAAGAGCAGGCCGCAGCCAGGTCAACGGCTCTTGTTTGTGAAGGTGCCGATGATTTTACTCCCCCCATGTCTTGGTGTTGTATACGTCAATGTCCGGTTCAAGTCCGGTTCGAGGACATCGTCAGTGATCTCCGCGAACCCCGTTTCTGGCCCGTGACCTGCACTTCTCCGAGTACCCCACTACACAGGAGTTAGATTCAATTTTCAAGGTGTAAAGCGGCGGCCACCTCTGGAATCAATCGGTGCTGTTCTTTCCATGCTTTTACCAAGCTGTCCGTTTCTCGAATCTGAGCGAGTGACAAGTGAGCTTTGGCTTCGGCCGTATTTCCCTCGGACCCGCTCAAACTGAACCAGAAATACGCCTGTACGTAATCCTGCGGAACTCCAAACCCCTCCAAGTAGAGGAGACCCAGTCGATTTTTTCCTTGACCCGCTCCACCCAAGTTTGGGACATGCTCTGCCGCTTTTCGATACCATTCGGCAGCAAGCTTGTAGTTCTGTTCAACGCCTTCACCATCTTCGTATCTTTGCCCCAGTTCAACTTCAGCGTCGGGGTCGCCCCCTTCCGCTCCTTTCTTGTACCACTTCAGCGCTTCTTGAGGGTCGGTGGTTCCGAACCAATTATTTTCATAGGCATAGCCCAGCCAGAATTGGACTTCCGCGTCGCCTTGTTCGGCAGCCCGCAGCATCCACCGTTCGCCCACAGATGGGTTGATGTGCACGGACATGAATCCGTATAACCGTTGCGCACGCGCGTAGCCCTGTTCGGCAGATTTCAGGAGCCAACGTGCAGATTCTTCCTCATTCTTTTGCACCAGTCGGCCTTCTTCGTAAACGCGTCCCACCAAACACTCCGCTTCCGCGTCGCCAGCCTGAGCTCTTACCATAAGTGCTTGAAGGTCGGTTTGTGTCATGGTCTTCAGACGAGCCCAGACTGCCAACTCTGCTTGCTTGGGGTCAGGGGTTTGCTGGGCAGGGGAAAGGCCAACAGTGATGAGTAAAAGCAGGAGCAGTGGGGGCAGGATGCGAGGTTTCATACAGCCTTCCTCCTCACTAGGGAATACTACACGTGTCAAACCCACCTGCTCAATGTTCGTGCCCGGTAAAAAACGTACTCGTCAATGTGAATCAGGTCGAAACGAGCCAGAAGTCCCGTTCGGGGAGGTAATGAACTGATGATTTTGCTCGCGATCCGGTCTCCTCGAACCCCGTTTTTGGCCAGCTAGAGCACGACTCAACAGGCAAGTCGAATCTAACTGAACTTGTGCGGCGCGTCAGGCTATCGTTTTGTCACCTCAAGCGACACGGGACGCGCCACCGACCGGATGTCTGGATCGTAATAGTCATAGACACGCGATTGGAAGGTTCGCGTCCGAATCGGGTACTTCGCGCGCAGCCGGAATTTCAATTGCACGGTCTCTCCGGCCGCGAAAGCGTTGAAATATAGAATTGCCTGCGTCGCCGTCTGGCTGAATTTTTCCAACCGGCCGCTTTTCAGCTTGGACGATTTTTCCTCATACTCCTGCAAATCCTCGCTTAGCAAATCGAATCCGGGCGGAATTCCCAAATCCACCATCACCATGTTCGCGGATTTTGGCAGATTGTTTCGCATCGTGGCTGTCGCGGTCACAATGTCATCCTGCACCAGCTTCGTGCGGTCGTAATTCACGGAAATCGAGAACGGCTCCTTCTCGCCTTCCTGGTCCCAGGGAATGAAGTATTGGCCGGCGGTCTGATACCCAAGCGTCCCCTTGCCGTCGTAGCGAATCTCCACGAGATTCGACCCGCTGCTCTCAATCTCCGTGAAGACAAACTGATGCAGTAGATCATTATTCTCCGGAGTCAAAACCAGCTTTCCGGCAGTCTTTCCGTTGACTGCTATCTCCACCGTTCCGCGCAAATCGGCCGTCCCCTTTTCGCTCGCCAGCAGCAACGCGCGTAGCGCCATGATCGTTGCTTGCGTGCTGCCCCAGGCGCCGGTCGCGTCCTTTTTCGACGTGATATAAGCCAGCGCTTTGCGCGTCGTTCCTGCCGCTCGCCCCCATTTCAGCAGAGCTTGCACGGCCAATCCCGTAGTCTCCACGCTTGCGCTCGTTCCGGTCGAGTAGACGCCCGTTTCTTCCGAGCTCCACCAGGCCTGCTCATCCTTTTCCGTGCGGGCGTCCAGGAGCAGCTGCATCGCCTGCCGAGTGAACTCGGGGTCCTTTCCGGAATCCACCGCGAAATTGGCCAGCACCGCCAGCGTGTAGGGATCGGACTTCTCAGAAAGATTCTTCTGAATGTATTCGCTGGCTTTTCCAAGCGCAGGCCCTTGGTATCCGGTATTGCCTAGCGACCAGGCAATGTACGCCGTAATGCGCAGCACATCCTTGTTGTACCGGTTCGTCGCTCCTTCATTGATGAACTGCGTATCCGATTTCCAACTGCCATCCGCCTGTTGCAGCGATACGAGCCACTGCTGGGTGCGCTGAATCACGCGCGGATCCACGTCATACACCTTCGACATGTCGTAGAATTCCATCAAGCCATACGAGGTCAAAATCTTGTTCGCCGGCGCCTGGCCGAACCAGGAAAACCCGCCGCTTTGGACTTCAAACGTCAGCAGCCGTTGATACCCGTTGGCGATGTATCCTTCCGCCTTGGCATGCACCTCGGGCGTCAACTTTTTCGTCCGCTTCATATAATCCAGCGCCAGTACGTTCGGATAAGTGCTTGACGAGGTTTGCTCGAAACATCCGCCCGGCATCCGCAAAATCGAATCCATTCCTTCGATGATCTGGCTCAGCGGCCCCGGGTACAGGCGCACAAAAATCTTGCGTGCGCCGTCAATCGCCATCGGGGGAAATTCCACGGTGTGACTCGCCTTCGACTCCAGTTGTCCGTTGAATACGGTGTTCTGCTCCCGTCCGTTCGGAACCACTTCGATTTCACGCACCACCACGTCGGCACGTTTCGTGTTTCCTCTCATCTGCGCGGTGAGTGTCAACTTGAACTTCCCGATTCGCTTCGCCTCCAGAGTGAATTGTGATCTGCCGACATGCTGCGAATCCACATCCACGGACTTCTCTCCGGAATCATCCACCAATGCAAACCAATCCTCGTCCTTCAGCTTTAACCGCACCTCGCCTTTCGCATCCGTGTAGTTGTAGATGGCAACCGGCAGCGACACTTGATCTCCATGCGTCAGGACGACCGGCAAATCCAAATCCGCAAAAAAGTCTTGAAACACTTTCAGGCTCGAAGTGGTTGTGCCCAGCCTGCCGCGTTCCGTCGAAGCGATCATGGACATCCGCCACGTGGTGATGTTGTCGGCCAATGGAACGGAAAGCTCCGCCATTCCATTGCGGTCCGTGATGATCTCGGGATTGATGTACAGCGTCTCTGGGAAATACGAACGCACATGAACGTCGGCCGTTTCCTTTTCGTCAGCGTCCATAGTGGCCATGTTCGCGACGTTCCGACCGTGCATCGGCAGCTCTGTGATCATCATAGGCATCGGTTTCGCCGGTGGCACAGGGCCCCACGCTCTATCCCCGGCTCCGACGCCGCCCATCACACCTCCCATCACACCACCCGCAACTCCGCCGGCCATTCCCCTGCCTTCTCCGAATCCAGTTGCCTGCGCGCTAAGGACTACCACTGAATTCGCCGAAACCTCGACCGTTTCCGTCGTAGATGCAACCTGCAACCGCGCCCTGATTTCTGCGCGGTCCCGCGCTTCCAGTTGAAACGTGTCTTCCGCTTGCCGAAAGCCTGGGCTACTTACCGTCACTTTGTAAATCCCCGTACGCAGAGCCGTCACACGAAACTCTCCTGACGCGTTCGTGTGTGCGGTCTGCTCGCTGGAAATGGTCATGTTCCGGATGGTTATGACCGCGTCGGGAATGACTGCGCCGCTCGGATCGATTGCCAACCCCGAGATTTCCGCGCGATTGTTATTCGGTCCGCGATCGTGCTCAATCTTCACACTCAGTTTGGTGCCGCCGGCAGCCGCCGTTGTTACGATCGGGCTACGCCGGAAGTAGAGCACGGCGCGCAAGTCGTCCGCGGTATCGAAACTCTTGTCTGGTCCAGCGCCGTGAAGGGTGAACATCGTTTTAGCGTTGTCCCAGGGCGTGCGCTCGACTTTCAGTTTCGTTCCCCACGCATCGCGAAAGTCCAGCTTCCCGGAATCCGCCAGCTTCTTGAACGCTTTCTCCAGGTCATTTTCATTTGGATCGCTTGCAATCGCATGCCGTAGCTCTGCGGCGATCTTCTTGGCATCCTCCTGGAACTGTGCCTGGTACCGGTTCCAGTATTCGTAATATTTTGTCCGGGGAATTTCACGTCCAGTCTCGCCATCGAATCGGTTCTGCCTCACGATTTCTGTAGCCGAAAAGAGCGCACGTGCAGCAACATCGCGCTGCGCTTCATCATTATTATCGGAAACCGGCTCGACGATCTCCGGCAGCCCGACGGAGTGAATCTCGTACCGCGGCTTCATCACTTCCTGTTCGAGGTAAAAGAACACTTTCGCGAATCCAGGCTTCTTTTCAGCAAGCGCGAATACCGCTTCGTCCACAATCTGCAGCCCCAGTGCGGCGCGCACTCCTTCTCCGTTCTTGTCCGTCACGTGAAAACGGATGTGCGAGTCGTCACCCGGCTTGTAGACGGGGCGATCCGCCACGGTCTCCACTTTCAGCTCATCTGCCGGCTGCACAAACACCAGCCGATGATCCGCGACGGGTTGTGCATTGGCTCCGAACATGTAGGCACTTACGTCTACCGTGCCCGCCAACTCGGGGCTGGCTGCTAGGGTCAACTCCGCTTCGCCTTCTGTAATGTCTAAGTCCCTAGTCAGAGTCGTCTGCCCGTCTTTCACCACATCGACATAAATCGTTCCACGCTTCTTCGTCGTCAAAACTCTCAGCCGAATCGAATCCCCCGCGCGATAGACGGCCTTCTCCGCTCTCAACAGCACCTGGTCATCGCCCGCCCGGGCCTGCAGCAGCACCGGCGCGGAAACTTTTTCTCCCTCTTTGTCTGTCGCATCAATCTGCAAGACCTCGTCCCTCAGCGGCTTCTTCAAAGTGAGCACCGCGAGGCCACCCGCATTGGTCGAAACGTCTTGTTCGTCGCCGGACCTTGACCGCACCTTAAGGTTTGCTTCCACTGGCGCTCCATCCGGATAGGACGCCACCAAGAACACCTGATTTTCCAGGCCGGGAACCAGCGTTCCGCCCTCCGGAATCGCCGTCAGCAAAAACGCCGACTCACTGACCGTAATAGGCTCGCCGCGGCTCTCGGAATGTCCCGCCGTGTCTTTTACCGTCGCTTCGATCAGCACTTTCGCTGCGCCTCTGTCGAGTGGCCTCCCCGCCAGGTATCTAGGAAGCTGTAAATCAAAGTGATAGGCGCCGTCGTGATCGATTTTTCCTTCAACCGAAGCGGCCGTGAAGGTCGTGACATCCATTCCTTCGGCTTTCACGGAAACTTCGGCGCCATCCAACGCTTTTCCAAAGAAATAGTTTGCTTGCACCGTGCCGCTCACGTGATCCCCAGGCCTGTACCCGTGCTTCTTCTTCCCTTCGGGTGACGCGAAATTCAGCTCGACCTTGAATTTCGGCAGCACGTATTTCTCCACGTCCAACGCAATCTCTGCGGTGCTGGCTGAGTCCGTGCCGGCCTCTCCCAGGATTGCGCGCACGTGATACGTTCCCAGATTCACCTCGCTCGCCAGGCCAAAGGCCGCGGACCCGATGCCAAACTCATCTGTCGACGTGGCTTTCTTGAAGACCTTGTTCCCGTGGGAGTCCTCTACTTCCAGGAGCAGGTTCCGTTTTCCTGCCGCGCGGTGGTCCGTGCGATTCAGCGCGAGCGCCCGCACGTGAATCATCTGTCCCGGCTGATAGATCGTCTTGTCGGTCGTCAGGAGAATGCCGACTTTGTCCTGCAACCGGATTGTTTGTGTGTACTCCGTCGCTCCCAGTGAAGTATCCACCGTGTAATGCAAGTTGCAGTTGCCGGTAACGCCTTCCGGAAACTGAAACTGCGCCTCGGTCGTGCCGCGATGATTCAAGCGCCCTGTAAAGAGTGTCCGCTGTTCTTTTCCGTCCGCCTCCAATGCAATCCGCACCGCGCCCCGCCCGGGAATTACATCTCCTTTCGAATCGCTCACAATCACCCGCACGGCTGCTCTGCTGCCCGCCAGATAGCTTCGCTGTCCCAGCACGCGTAGCACGGGGAGCCTCAGAATGTTGGAGATGGACTCCACACCCTCCAGAGTTTCCACTTTTGTGTCGTCATAGCGAAACGCGTATCGCACCCGATGCCAAACGAGCTCATCAAGCGGCACCGCCTTATCGAGCTTCATTTCCGCCCTGAACCGCGACGCGCCCTTTACCACTTCGACGGTCTTCTCCGTCCGCCCAATGACGTGATTCTCCGGATCCAGGACTTCTCCGGTCAGCCGCCCCGCACCTGCTTGCGCCGCGCGGTAAGGGATCATTACGCGAAGCACTCCGTGAGAATAAGTGGCCCACTCTCCCGTCTTCTCCGCCGCCGCAAAAGTCTTCACCAACGCAGCCGCCATCAGCACTACGATGAGAGAAACGACACTCACAACAATTCTTTCCGGCAGTGTTTTTCGGAAGTTAGACCACATCGGTTCCTCCCTGCGCTGCTGGCGCGATCCCGGGCCAAACTCCTGGGTTTTCCCGGCGCCTAGCCTTGGAACGACATTGATTTCAGTTCTTGCACGGACTCTTCGGGGGGTGCGGGAACCTACCCACCTCTCATGGACACCGCGCCATGAGATTCAGTTCCCCTCTTTTTGTCTTTTCAGATGTTGACTTGGACTATCTATTATAGTTGCCTTTTACTCGGTGTTTCTATCCACAGCCAACTGGCACATGCCTGATTAGCGCTAGCCGGACAAGTGCCTTTTAACTCCCCATAAGTCCGGTTCGGGGAGGTAATGAACTGATGATTTTGCTCGCGATCCGGTCTCCTCGAACCCCGTTTTCTGGAAACGGGACGGCTCATGTGGAGCTTGCAAAAGCGGAGCGCATCGAATCATTTTGCTGGTCACTGGGATACAATGCCACCCGTGAATGTTGCCAGTGCGATGGTCGAAGGTGCGCGTCTAAGATTACGCCGACCTGTGTCTTCCCTGCGTGCTCA
>Ga0209471_1000092_pt1 | contig 67330 bp, 56 predicted proteins | sample GraSoiAngelo_128_FD_185885 | JGI IMG/M metagenome (GOLD analysis project Ga0209471, IMG submission 185885) | Grasslands soil microbial communities from the Angelo Coastal Reserve, California, USA - 14_0927_12_20cm (SPAdes) (version 2) | ecosystem: Environmental > Terrestrial > Soil > Grasslands ... | reverse complement strand
CGATCAGCTGGCGCAGCACCGACGGCCTGGCCACCCCGGTGCCGGTACTCTTATTAATAGCCTCCGACATACGCCCCTTCGCTTCTTGCCCGCCCCCCGAGGCGTTGGCCGCGGGCTGAGTCTCTCATACGCGCGCCCGCTTCGGTACGCGGCCGGCTTGCGCCTCACGGCCTGTGCTAGCATTTCGCGCCCGGCCGCCCGCGCAGCCGGCGACCTCCCAGGAGAATCCCGCATGTCCAGCGCCGCCAGCCCAAGAGTCACGCCCCCCGCCCAGGGCGCGAAGATCACGATCAGCAGCGGCAAGCTGATCGTCCCGCAGAACCCGATCGTTCCGTTCATCGAGGGTGACGGCACGGGCCCTGACATCTGGCGCGCCAGCGTGCGCGTGATGGACGCCGCGGTAGCCAAGGCTTACGGCGGCAAGCGGCGCATCCACTGGATGGAGGTCTACGCGGGGGAAAAATCCAACAAGCTGTTCAGCAGCTGGCTGCCGGACGAGACCGTCGCCGCCTGTCGCGAATATCTGGTGTCCATCAAGGGGCCGCTCACCACCCCGATCGGTGGCGGCATCCGCTCCCTCAACGTGGCCCTGCGCCAGATGCTCGACCTGTTCGTGTGCCTGCGCCCGGTGCGCTGGTATCGGGGCGTGCCCTCGCCTGTCCGGCATCCTGAAAAAGTCGACATGGTGATCTTCCGTGAGAACACCGAGGACATCTATACCGGCATCGAATTCGAGGCCGGCAGCCCCGACAACCACAGGTTTCTCGAGCTGTTCCGGCAGGCCTTCCCCAAGGCGTACGCCAAGATCCGCTTCCCGGAGAGTTCCGGCATCGGCATCAAACCGGTGTCGAAGGAAGGGTCGGAGCGTCTCATCCGTGCCGCGATCGGCTACACCATCGCCAACGAGCGCAAGAGCCTGACGCTGGTCCACAAGGGCAATATCCAGAAGTTCACCGAAGGCGCCTTCCGCAACTGGGGCTATCAGCTCGCCGAGCGCGAGTTTGCTTCGCAGACCTACACCTGGGAGCAGTGGGAGCGCACCAAGGCAGCCAGGGGGGAGCAGGACGCGAACGCGGAAATGGACGCGGCCCGCAAGGCCGGGCGCATCATCATCAAGGACGCCATCGCCGACATCACGCTGCAGCAGGTGCTGACGCGCCCCGAGGAGTTCGACGTCATCGCGACGCTCAATCTCAACGGCGACTATCTGTCGGATGCGCTGGCAGCGCAGGTTGGCGGCATCGGCATCGCCCCGGGCGGCAACATCAACTACCTCACCGGGCACGCCGTGTTCGAGGCCACGCACGGCACCGCGCCCAAGTATGCGAATCTCGACAAGGTGAATCCGGGTTCGTTGATTCTCTCCGGCGAGATGATGTTCCGTTACCTGGGTTGGATCGAAGCGGCCGATGCCATCATCGGCGCCATGGACCGCACGATCGGGCAGAAAGTCGTCACCTACGACTTCGCACGGCTCATGGAAGGGGCACAGGAAGTGTCCACCAGCGCCTTCGGCGACGCGCTGATCCGCAACCTCTAGGCGCTCGGGGCCGGTGCGCCTGTCATGAGCGATCAGGCGGCGAGCCCCCCGCGGCCGCACTCATGAGCACGGGCGAGCGCACGGCGACCCTGCTCGAGTGGGCGCGCAAGCTGCAGGCGCTGGCGCAGAACGGGTTGACCTTCAGCCGCGATCCGTTCGATCGCGAGCGCTACACCCAGCTGCAGGAGCTGGCGGCGCAAATGCTGTCTCTCGAGCTCGCGATCCCCACCGGCCAGGCGCGCGCCTTCTGGGAAGGTGAGCGCGGCTATGCGACGCCCAAAGTCGACGTGCGCGGCGGCGTCTTCGACGGCGATCAGGTGCTGCTGGTGCGCGAACGCTCGGACGGCCGCTGGACTTTGCCGGGCGGCTGGGTGGACGTGAACGATGCGCCCTCGCAAGCGGTAGCGCGGGAAATCCACGAGGAATCCGGCTATCGCGCCCGCGCCGTCAAGCTCGCCGCCCTGGTGGACAAGAACCGGCATCCGCATCCGCCGGGCGTGTACCACATCTACAAGCTGTTCTTCGTATGCGAGCTCGCCGGCGGCAGCCCCCGTGCCGGCGCGGAAACCGATGCGGTCGCGTTTTTTCCGGTGCGCGCTCTGCCGCAGCTGTCCACGGGCCGGGTGCTGGGCCCGCAGATCGAGCGGCTGTACCAGCACCGGCTCAACCCGGGCCTGCCGACCGACTTCGATTGAGTACCGCAGTCCTCATGTCCGGCTCCGCTGAGGAAGCTTCCGCCCTGGCGCAGGACTGCGCCCGCCGGATCGTGGACGCCTTCGCCCATTACAACGCCGAGTTCCGCGCCATCACGCGCCGCGCGCCGTTACGCTTCGACGCACGCGACTGGCGTGGCGGCCAGCAGGACGCCATCGAGCGCATCGGGCTCTACGACCGCTTCGTAAACCAGACGATCGCCGGGCTGCGCCTCGGGCTCGGGGCGCGGGCGCTCGATCGCGACCTGTGGCGGCAGATCCATGGCGCGTTCGCCACGCGGATCACGGACCTGCCGGACCCGGAGTTCACCAAGACCTTCTTCAGCTCCATCAGCCGCAGGCTGTTCGGCACGGTGGGCGTCGCACCCGACATCGAGTTTGTGGCCACCGATCTGGATCCGCTGGCGAGCCTGCAGTCCGCGGTGGCCACCAACAGCTACCTCAATCACGGCTCCCTGGCGCTGCTGTTCGAGGATCTGCTGGGGGACGTGCGTTTCCGCTCGCCATGGCGCGATCTGGACAACAGCATCGCGCACGTCGCCACCGAGGTGCGCGCCCACCTGCCCGCCGGCCGGCAGCAGCGCGATGTCGAGCGGGTCGAGGTGATCCGGCCGGTGTTCTACCAGATATCGCGCGCCTACATCGTCGGCCGCGTGGTGGGGCGCGAGTTCGTGTTGCCGCTGGTGATCGCTCTCAAGAACAGCGACAGCGGCGTGCTCGTGGATGCCGTGATGCTCGCGGAAGACGACGTCAGCATTGTGTTCAGCTTCACCCGCTCCTACTTCCACGTCGATCTGGAACGCGTCGCCGAGGCCGTGGTGTTCCTGAAGGCGATCATGCCGCGCAAGCCGGTGAGTGAGCTGTTCACCGTGCTGGGACGCGCCAAGCAGGGCAAGACCGAGCGTTACCGCGAGCTTATGCGCCACCTCGAGCACACCGGCGATCTGTTCAGGCACGCACCCGGCGAGCGCGGTCTGGTCATGGTGTGCTTCACCCTGCCCTCCTTCGATGTGGTGTTCAAGGTCATCCGCGACCGCTTTCCCTACCCCAAGACCGTGCTGCGCGAAGAGGTGCTCGCCAAGTATCAGATGGTCTTCATCCACGACCGGGCCGGACGGCTGGTGGACGCCCAGGAATTCCGGCGCCTGCGCTTCCCGCGCGAGCGTTTTGCTCCCGAGCTGCTGGATGAGCTGCGGCGCGAGGCGGCACACACCGTGCACGAGGACGGCGCCGACCTGGTGTTCGATCACATGTACATCGAGCGACGCATGACGCCGCTGAACCTGTTCCTGCGCAGCACGCCCGCCGCCGATGCCGAGCGCGTGGTGCTCGATTACGGACAGTGCATCCGCGATCTCGCCTACACCAACATCTTTCCGGGTGACCTGCTGCTGAAGAATTTCGGCGTCACGCGCCACGGCCGCGTGATCTTCTACGACTACGACGACCTGTGCCGGGTCACCGACTGCAACTTTCGCGACCTGCCGCAGGCCACCAGCCACGAGGATGAGATGCGCGGCGAAGCCTGGTTCTACGTCGCTGACAACGACGTCTTCCCCGAGTCATTCATGCAGTTCCTGGGCCTCAACGAGGCGCAGCGCGCCGCGCTGCTGCGCCTGCACGGGGAGATTCTGACCGCGGCGTTCTGGCGCGGCGTACGGCAGCGGCTCCTCGAGGGTGAGATCGTCGAGGTGCTGCCCTACCATCCGCACCGCGTGCGGGTGGCGGGCAGCCTGTGAGCGAGGGTGCGCAGCAGGGTCAGCGCACGCTCAGGCGACCGCGGTCGGTCTCGGGCACGACGCGCAGGTGCGCGGCCCGCGCGTCGGAGCTCTCCGCCAGGTTCGCGAGCGTGCGATTGGCGAAATCCCAGTCGACCAGCTCCTCGAGGAACGAGCTCACATAGGCGGCGCGGCGGTTCTGGTGATCCAGGTAGTAGGCGTGTTCCCACAGGTCAAGCGCCAGAAGCGCCGTGTCACCGCGTACCAGCGGTGTGCCGGCGTTGCTGGTCGCGAGGATCTCGAGCGCATCGTCCCGCCACACCAGCCACAGCCAGCCGCTGCCAAATTGGGCGCTGGCGGCCTCCTTGAATTCGCGTGTGAAGCGCTCGTACGAGCCGAACCGCGTGCGGATGTGCTCACCGACCGCCCCGTGCGCCGCGCCGCCGCCGCGCGGGCGCATCGAGCGCCAGAACAGATTGTGATTCCAGACTTCCGCGGCGTAGCGAAACAGCGCGTGCTGCGCCGGAACGCGCTCGGTTACGCGGATCAACTCATCCAGGGGCAGCGCCTCGAGCTCGCTGCCGCGCACCATCGTCAGCATGCGGTCGAAGCACACGCGCTGGTGCCGCAGGAAGTGGAACACCAGCGTGTCACGCGACATCGCGGGCTCGAGATCGGCGAAGTCGTAGGGCATCGCGGGAGGCTCGATGTTCATAAGGCGTCCTTCCTGTTTGAGAGACCGGCGCCGGCAGCGGCGGGTTATCGGCCATCGTACGAATGCCCGGCACCCGTACGTGTCGCCCACAAGTGGTGGCGGATTATACCCCCGACGAGGGGCGCGGATCACCAACTAAGCGGCGCCGAGCGCGCGGCTGAGGTCCTCGAGCAGGTCATCCGGGTCCTCGAGCCCGATCGACAGCCGCACCGTACCCTCGGTAATGGCGGATATTCTCAGCTGCTCGGCGCTCAGCTCCCGGGCACCCATCATCTGCGGCGTCACCACCAGCGACTCGGTGGAGCCGAGACTGGCGGCGAGCGCAAACAGCTCCAGCGTGTCGGCGAAGCGCCGCACCGCCGGCCCGCCGCCCTTGAGCTCGAAGCTGACGATGGTGCCAAAGTCGCGCATCTGCCGCGCGGCGAGCGCGTGCTGGGGGTGGCCGGGCAGGCCGGGGTAGTGCACGCGCGCGACCGCGGGATGCGCGGCGAGGTGCTGCGCGATGCGCCCCGCGCTGGCGCTTTGTGCCTGGTAGCGCACGAAATAGGTCTTCAGTCCGCGCAGGATCAGGAACGCGGCGTGCGGGTCGAGCGTGCCGCCCAGAGCGCCGAAATCGGTGCGCATGGGGCGGATCAGCTCGGCGCGCGCGATGACGGCCCCGCCCATGACGTCGCCGGTGCCAGAGGCGTACTTGGTGAGGCTGTGAACGAACACGTCCACGTCGTAGTCGCCGTGCTGGTGAAACCCGGCGAAGGTGTTGTCCATGACGGCGAGCGCGCCCGCCGCCCGGGCGAGGCGCGTGAGCGAGCCGATGTCGGCGATCTTGGTGACCGGGTTGGTCGGGCTCTCGAAGAACACCAGGCGCGTGGGCTGCGCCGCGAATACGCGTTCCACGCCCGCCAGATCCTCGATGGAAAGCATGGTGTGCGTCACGCCGAAGCGGCCCAGCAGGCGGCGGATGAGATAGCGGCTCGGGTTGTAGGTCTCGACGAAGCAGATGATGTGGTCACCCTGCCTGGTGAGCGTGAGCAGTGTGTGGGATATCGCCGCGACGCCGGAGGCGGTGACCAGACATTCCTCACGCCCCTGCAGCTGCGCCAGCAGCTGCTCCAGCTGGCGCGTGGTGGGATTGGAGGCGCGCGTGTAGAAGAAGCCCGGGCGCTCGCCACGCAGGTAGCGTTCGGTGTCCTCGAGCGTATCGAACTCGAATTTGACAGTCTGGTAGATCGGCGCCACCAGCGGACGGTTGCCGGCCGGCAGCTCGACCGTGGGTGGATGATTGACGAGAGTGGGCTTTTTCATGATCCGGGGGGCGCGCCGTTCAGGCCCTTCGCAGGCGCGCGGCGAAGGCGTTGAGCCGCGCGGCCGCCTCATCGAGCGTAGCGTCCCGCTTGGCAATGCACAGCCGCACGAAAGGCAGCGCCTGCGGGCTGGCATAGAACGGCGACAGGGGGATCGTCGCCACCCGCGCCTGCGTCAGCAGCCGCTCGGCGAAGTCCGCATCATCGCTCGCCGCAAGGGGGCTGAAGTCCAGCAGCTGGAAATACGTCCCCTGCGCCGGCGGCAGGCGAAAGCCGGAAGGTGTCAGCGCACGGCGCAGGCGATCGCGCTTCGCCTGGAAGAAGCCGGCGAGCTCGCGGCCGCAGTCGGGTCGCTCCGCGAGATACGCCGCGATGGCGTGCTGCAACGGATGGGCGATGCTGAAGGTATTGAACTGGTGCACCTTGCGCAGCTCGCGGGTGAGTGCCGGTGGGGCCACGCAGTACCCGACGCGCACGCCGGTGGCGTGCAGGGTCTTGCCGAAGGAGAACACCGCGAAGCTTCGCGGCGCGAGTCCCGGATGCGTCAGCACGGAGTTGTGCCGGCCGCCGTCGAACACCACGTGCTCGTACACCTCGTCGGACAGCACCACGATATCCCGAGCCTGGATCAGCTGTGCCAGCGCATCCAGATCAGCGCCCGTGGCCGTGGTGCAGGCGGGATTGTGCGGGCTGTTGAACAGCACCAGGCGCGTGCGCTCAGTCACCGCCGCGCGCGCCCGCTCCCAGTCATAGCGAAAACCCGGCTGCGCGAGCGGCAGCCGCACGCAGCGTCCGCCCGCGAGCCGTACGGCGGGCTCGTAGGAATCGTAGGCGGGGTCGAACGCGATGGCTTCGTCGCCGGCGCCGATGACGGCCTGCACCGCCGAAAAGATCGCCTCGGTCGCGCCGAGCGTGATCGTGATCTCGCTCTCCGCATCGACGCTCAAGCCATAAACCGCCAGGAGCTTGGCGGCGATGCGCTCGCGCAGCGCCGGCAGGCCCTCCATGGGGGCGTACTGGTTGTGCCCGGCGCTCATGGCCGCGGCCACGAGCTCGGTGAGGCGTGGATCGATGTCGTAGTCGGGAAAGCCCTGACCGAGGTTGAGCGCGTCAAGCTCACGCGCACGCCGCGACATGACGGTGAAGATCGTCGTGCCCACCTGCGGCAGCTTGCTCGCCACGCGCCGCCTCCGTCAGGCTTCCGCCGCCGCCAGCGCCGCCCCGACCACGCCCGCCTGGCCGGCAAAATACGCCGGGCGCAGCTCGGCGGGCGAGCGCAGCAGGGGCGCAAACTCCGCGAAGCGCTCGCTCACCGCGCCGCCGAGGATGAACACGTCGGGCCAGAGGAGCTTGTGCATCGCCAGCAGGTAATCGTTGACGCGCGCGCTCCAGGCGGGAAAGTCCAGACCTTGCGCCGAGCGTACCTGCGCGGAGGCCCACTTCTCGGCGTCCATGCCGTGCAGCTCCAGGTGCCCGAGCTCGCTGTTGGGGAAGAGTTTGCCGCCGGTGAACAACGCCGTACCGATGCCGGTGCCGAAAGTAAGCATGACTACCGTGCCGGTGCAACCGCGGCCGCTACCGAAGCGCATCTCGGCAAGACCGGCGGCATCCGCGTCATTCAGGAACAGCACCGGCCGCGCCAGCGCCCGCGAGGCGAGCGCGGCGCCGTTGGTGCCCAGCCAGGCGGCGTCGATGTTGGCGGCGCTGTAAGCGGTGCCGTCCTTGATGACGCTCGGGAATGCGACACCGACCCGGCCGGCGCCCGCAGGCAGTCTCGCGGCCAGCCCCCCCAGCACGCCGGTCACCGCGACCGGGGTCGACGGGCGCGGCGTGGGCGCGGAAATCAGCTCGCCCGTGAGGCGGCCGGCCTTGAGGTCGACCAGGCCGGCCTTCACCGAGGAGCCGCCGACGTCGATTCCCAGCACTTCATCGGTCATAGCTCGGCTCACAGGTTGGCAGCGGCGGCAAGCTGCAGATCGCGCACGCGCCGCTGCTGGCGGTAGCGCATCCACGCCGTGGAGACCGCAATGCCGGTGGCCACGATCAGCACCATGATCGTGGCCAGAGCATTGACGTCCGGAGTCACGCCGAAGCGCACCTTGGAAAAAATGACCATCGGCAACGTGCTGGAGCCCGGTCCGGCGACGAACTGCGTGATGACGAGATCGTCCCAGGACAGAGTAAACGCCAGCAGCCACCCGGAGGCAATCGCCGGCAGGATGAGCGGCAAGGTGATGCGCAAGAACACCCGCAACGGGCGCGCGCCCAGATCCATGGCCGCCTCCTCCAGCGCCTCATCGAACCCGCTCAGGCGCGACTGCACCACCACGCTCACGTACGCCATGCAGAAGGTGATGTGGGCAAGCGTGATGGTGACCGCCCCCACACCCTTCGGCCAGCCGATCAGCTGCTGCATGGCGACGAACAGCAGCAGCAGCGATAGCCCGGTGATGACTTCCGGCATGACGATCGGCGCGGTGGTCATCCCGGCCAGCAGCATGCGGCCGCGGAAGGCGCCGAGGCGCGCCAGCGCCATCCCGGCGAGCGTTCCCAGCACCACCGCGGCGCTCGCCGAGATCAACGCGATGCGGATCGACAGCCAGGCTGCCCGCAGGATCTGCTCGTTGCTCATCAGCGCCACGTACCACTTGAGGGTGGGAGAATGCGCCGTATCCCACACCGTGACCAGGCGCGAGTTGTTGAACGAGAACACGATCATCGACAGGATCGGCAGGTACAGGAACGCCAGCCCCAGGACGAGCGCGGTGCGGGTAAACAGGCCGCGCGCCCTCACTTGGCGGCCTCGAGCTCGCGCCGCTCGAGCCGCTGGAACAGCATGATCGGCACCACCAGCAGCAGCAGGATCACGATCGCGACCGCGCTCGCGACCGGCCAGTCGCGGTTCTCGAAGAACTCATCCGACAGCACGCGGCCGATCATGATCTGGTCGGTGCGCCCGAGGAGTGTCGGGATGACGTACTCGCCCACCGCCGGAATGAACACCAGGAGCGACCCGGCGACGATGCCGGCGAAGGACTGCGGCAGCGTCACGCGCACAAACGCCCGCAACGGCCGCGCGCCCAGATCCGCGGCCGCCTCGAGCAGCGTGCCGTCGTGCTTCTCGAGGTTAGCGTACAGCGGCAGGATCATGAACGGCAGATACGAATACACGATGCCGATGTACACCGCGAAGTCGGTCTGCAGCAGCGCGAGCGGATGATGGATGACGCCCAGGTACATGAGCACGTTGTTGATCACGCCGTTGTTCTTCAGCAGCCCGATCCACGCATACACGCGCAGCAGGAACGAGGTCCAGAAGGGCAGCACGATGAGCATCAGCAGCACCGGGCGCATTGCGGCGTGCGAGCGCGCGATGGCGTAGGCCATCGGGTAACCCAGACCCAAGCAGCAGAGCGTCGAGACGGCGGCCACCTTCAACGAATACAGGTAGGAGCTGACGTACAGGGGGTCGGTGAACAGGAACTGGTAGGCCGACCAGTGCAGCTGCAGCACCGGTGAGCCGTGGCGCCAAGTGAGCAGCGGTGTGTACGGGGGTATCGCCAGGCGTACTTCGGAGAAGGAAATGCGGAAGACGATGATGAAGGGGATGAGAAACAGCACCAGCAGCCACAGGATGGGAATCCCTGCGACCAGTCGCCTGCCCGACGCGGTGGTCAAGCGCACCAACGACCCCTACTCGGTCAGAACCACCGGGCTCGAACCGTGCCAGGAGAGCCAGACGCTCTCCTGGCGCGCGATCGGGCGTTCGGCACCTCGCATGACGTTCGGCAGCGTCACGCGCATCACGCTGCCGGAGTCGATCTGCACCAGGTAGATGGACATGTCCCCCATGTAGGCGATCTCCCGCACCGTGCCGCGCACCGCGTTCTCGGTCAGCCCCGGCTGCCCGGCCGCGGCGGGTGGCTGGCGGCTGATGTTGATCTTCTCCGGCCGGATGGCCGTCCACACGATGGCGCCGCGCGTGCAGCTGACGGTGCGCTCCGCGCGCACCGTGCAGCCAAGCTCGGTGCAATCGATACGCAGGCAATCCGCCCCGTCATCGCTCACCCGGCCTTCGAACATGTTGACCGAACCGATGAAGTCCGCCACGAACCGCGTCGCCGGCGATTCGTAGATGTCGGAGGGCGTGCCGATCTGCGCGATCCGGCCGTGGTTCATGACCCCGAGGCGCGTCCCGAGGGTCATGGCTTCCTCCTGGTCGTGAGTGACGACGATGAAGGTGACGCCCAGGCGCTGCTGGATGTTGAGGAGCTCGAACTGGGTATGCTCGCGCAACTTCTTGTCGAGCGCCGCCAGCGGCTCATCGAGCAGCAGCAGCTTCGGGCGCTTCACCAGCGCCCGGGCCAGCGCCACCCGCTGCCGCTGGCCGCCGGAGAGCTGATGCGGTTTGCGCGCACCGAAGCCGCCCATCTTCACGATGTCGAGGATCTCCCCGACCTGGTGGCGGATCTGCTCGCGGCCGCGGCCCTCCTGTTCGAGTCCGAAGGCCACATTCTTCTCGACACTCATGTGCGGAAAGAGCGCATAGGACTGGAACATCATGTTGACCGGACGCTCGTAGGGCGGGATGGCGCTCATGTCCGCGCCATCGATGCGAATCGTCCCGGCGCTCGGCAATTCGAAGCCGGCCAGCATCCGCAGCAGCGTGGTCTTGCCCGATCCCGAACCGCCCAGCAGACAGAAGATCTCGCCGCGGCGGATGTCGAGCGATACGTCGTCCACGGCCACGAAATCGCCGAAGCGCTTGGTCAGGTTCGCGATCCGCACGTAGGCGGAGTCGGGATCGGCCGCGGGTGGCATGACATTCACGTTCGCGATTGCGCTCTTCACTTGCCGCTCTTGAAGCGCGTCCACATGCGTGTCAGCAGGCGCTGGTACGCCGGCGGCCGCGGGCGCTCCGGGCTGAGCCGTGCGCGCACCTCGGGCGGCGGATACACACCCGGATCGCTGCGCACGCCGGGATCGAGCGGCTGGATGTCGGCCGTGACGGCGTTCGCGTACTTGATGAGATTGGAGTTTCTGGCCGCGATCTCGGGCCGTAGCAGGTAATTGATGAACAGGTGGGCGTTGCGCACGTGCGGCGCGTCTGCCGGGATGGCGAGCACGTCGTAGTTGCTGATGGCGCCCTCCCGCGGGATGGTATACGCGAGCTCGACGCCCTTGCCCGCCTCCGCGGCACGATCGTGCGCCTGCTTGACGTCTCCCGACCAGCCCATCGCCAGACAGATGTCGCCGTTGGCGAGGTTGTCGATGTAGCGCGAGGAGTCCACGTAGCGCACGTACGGACGCATGGCCTTCAGCACCTGCTCGGCGGCCTCGAGGTCATCGGGCGAATTGCTGCCGGGCTTGCGGCCGATGAACAGCAGCACCGTGGCGACCACCTCGGAGGGCGCATCGAGGAGCGACACGCCGCAGTCCCGGAATTTCGACACCACCGCCGGGTCGAACAGCATGCGCCAGCTGTCCACCGGCGCATCCGGCAGACGCGCACGGATGTCCGCGACGTTATAGCCCACCCCCGAGGTGATCCACATGTAGTCGACGCTGTACTGGTTGCCGGGATCGTACAGCGCCTCGGCGCGCGCCACGTCCGGATCGACGTTCTTGAGATTCGGCAGCAGGGACTTGTCGAGCTTCTGGTAAATGTCGGCCTGGATCTGGCGCTCGAGAAAGGCGCCCGACGGCACCACCACGTCGTAGTTGGTATGACCGGTGAGGAGCTTGGTCTCGAGGATCTCGTTCGAGTCGAACACGTCGTAATTGACGCGGATGCCATATGCGTTCTGGAAATCTGCAATCACCGACGGCTGGATGTAGTCGGACCAGTTGTAGACGTTGAGAACCTTCTCGGCCCCCGCTGCGGGGGTCGCATGCGCAGCCTGGCGCGAGCATCCCGCGCAGGCGGCGAGCAGCGCCGCCAGGGCTGCGCTGAGGCGAATGGAGCGGGGCGCGCTGATCACGACGCCTGTTCTTATATAACAGCGGCTGGGCCCTGAGAAGGCAGCCCGCGCGGCGCTGGCCTGCTTTTCGCGGGCAAAAGTCACGCCTTTTGCCCGCGAGTTTAGCGCAGCTGCGCGGTGGGCCTGCTGCACGGGCCGCAGGCCCCTGCAGCCAATCGATCACACATTCAGCAGCAGGTGCTCGCGCTCCCAGGAGCTGATCACCTGCAGAAACACCTCGTACTCGGCTTCCTTGACGAGCGTGAATGCCTCGATGAACGCCTCCCCCAGGAGCTTGACCAGCGGCTCGCAGGCCCGCAGCTCGCGCAGCGCCTCATCGAGTGAGCGCGGCAGGCCGAAGGGCAGATCATGCGCGCTGCCGACGATCGGATCGCTCGGCTGCGCGCCCTCGACCATGCCGAGGTAGCCGCAGGCGAGCGAGGCGGCGATGGCGATATAGGGATTGGCGTCCGCGCCGCCGACCCGATTCTCGACGCGGCGTGCTTGCGCATCCGACATGGGCACACGCAGGCCCGCGGTGCGGTTGTCGTAGCCCCAGTGAACGTTGATGGGCGAGGACAGGTAGCGCGTCAGGCGTCGGTAGGAATTCACATTGGCGCAGAACAGCGCCATGGCCGCGGGCATGTACTTCTGCAGCCCGCCTATATGGGCGAAAAACAGCGGCGAGGGCGTGCCGTCGGGATTGCTGAAGACGTTCTTGCGCGTCTTCAGGTCCACCACGCTCTGGTGGATGTGCATGGCGCTGCCGGGCTCCTTGGCGTGCGGTTTGGCCATGAAGGTGGCGTACATCTTGTGGCGCAGCGCCGCCTCGCGCGCGGTGCGTTTGAAGAGAAACACCTGATCCGCCAGGTCGAGCGGCTGGCCGTGGATGAGGTTGATTTCCATCTGCGCCGGACCGTCCTCATGGATGAGGGTGTCGATCTCGATATCCTGGTCCTCGCAGAACTGGTAGATGTCATCGAACAGCGGGTCGAACTCATTCACCGCGGCGATGCTGTAGGACTGGCGGCCGGGCTCGGAGCGCCCGGAACGACCCACGGGGGGCTTGAGCGGATAGTCGGCGTCCTTGTTCTGCTCGACCAGATAGAACTCCAGCTCCGGTGCCACCACCGGATCCCAGCCGCGCTGCGCGTACAGCTCGACGATGTTGCGCAGCACGTGGCGCGGGGCCATCGACACGCGCCGGCCGTCGGAATAGAAGCAATCATGGATCACCTGCGCGGTGGGCTCCGCCGCCCACGGCACGCGCCGCACTGTCTTCTGATCGGCCTTGAGCACGATGTCGATTTCCGCCGGGCTCATGGCAGTGCCGGTCTCCAGCGGGTAGTCGCCGGTCACGGTCTGCAGGAACACGCTCTCCGGCAGGCGCATGCCCCCGTCCTCGGCGAACTTTTCCGCCGGCATGATCTTGCCGCGGGCGATGCCGGCCATGTCGGGAATGATGGCCTCGACCTCGGAGATGCCGTGATCGCGGAAGAATTGCCGGATCTCACTCACCATACGCTAAGGCCTTTCCTTGACGGACGCGCGCTCGCGGCTGGCCTGCCCGAAGGCGGCAAACAGCGCGCGCGAGAACGGATTGCTCATCACCTGCCACTCCGGGTGCCACTGCACCGCCAGCGCAAAGCGCTGCGCCTCGCGCACGCGAAACGCCTCGATCACGCCGTCCGGCGCCCGCGCCTCGACCGCCAGCTCCGCCCCCAGCCGATCGATGCCCTGGTTGTGAAGCGAATTCACCTGGATACGATCGCCCGGCGCGAGTGCGCGCAGCACCCCGCCGGGCTCGAGCGTCACGTCGTGAGCCGGGCCGTACTGCACCTCGAGCGGCTGCGTGCCGTCGTCGCGATGATCGAGATATCCCGGCACCTCGTGCAGCCGCTGGTGCAAGGTGCCGCCGAAGGCGACGTTCATCTCCTGGAAACCGCGGCAGATGCCGAACACCGGCACCCCCGCCTGCACGGCCTTGCGGATGAGGGGGAGCGTCGTGGCATCGCGCGCCGGGTCATGCAGGGTGCCGGGGGCGCTCGGAGGGCCCGCGTAGCGATGCGGCTCGACGTTCGAGGGACTGCCGGTGAACAGCAGTCCATCCAGGCGCTGCAACAGCTCATCGAACCCCAGCTCATCTGCCAGTGAGGGGATCAGCAGCGGTGCCGCGCCCGCCGCGTCCAGCACCGCGCGCGCATACTTTTCCCCCACCATGTGAAACGGGTGTGCACCGACCATTCGCCGGTCGGCCGGAATGCCTATGAGTGGGCGCGCGGGTGCCATGGCGGGTTGCAGCCCGGGCGGTGTTTAGTATCTTAAACAAACCGCACCGGCGAAGTCTCCCAAAAACGTCCCTATTAGACCACAGCTGCAGGCGGGAAGCCTCAGTTGCGCATCGGGATGGAAGTGCGGTAATGGCCTAAGTACGGCCGTTGCGTGAATCACGGCGGCGTGGACGGATTTGCCGCGCGCCGCTCCCGCTGGCTATCCTGCGCCCCTCCCCCGCCCGGCGGGGCGTCAGAATATCTTAAACACCCGCACGCCTGGGAAGCAGCTCATGGTACGCGTGCAACACGTGGGTTCGTACTACGCCGCCTCATCGCAGCGCGCACCGGAGCGTCCGGCGCTCGCGGACGGCATCGACTGCGATGTGTGCGTGGTCGGCGCAGGCATCGCCGGCTGCTCCACCGCGCTGCACCTGGCGCTCGCGGGCCTGCGCGTGGTGCTGCTCGAAGAGCAGCGTGTGGGCTGGGGCGCCTCGGGGCGCAGCGGCGCGCAGGCGATCTATGGCATCGCGGCCGGCCAGACCAAACTGGCACGGCTCATCGGCGCGGGGGCCGCGCGCGCGGTGTGGGACGTCTCGGTCGAGGGCCTGGCGCTGATGCGCGAGCTGATCGGGCGCTTCTCGATCGACTGTGACTGGACGGCGGGCTACCTGCACGCCGCCATCAAGGAGCGCCACGAGCGTGAGTTGCACGCGGAAGTTCGCGAGCTGCGCGAGCGCTACGGCTACACGAGCGTGCGCTACGTGCCGCGCGAGGAGCTGCGCGCAACGCTCGCGACCGAGCGCTACCGCGGCGCGCTGTACGACCCGAACAGCGGTCATCTGCACCCCCTCAACTACACACTGGGGCTCGCGGCAGCGGCCGAGGGCCTGGGGGTGCGCATCTTCGAGGGAACCCGCGCCACGGGTTTTGCGCCCGCGGGCGCCTCGCAGGTGCACATCCGCACTCCCCGGGGAGAGGTGCGCGCGCGCTACCTGGCGCTGTGCGGGAATGTCTACCTGGGCGCCACCGCCCCGACACTCGCCTCCAAGATCATGGCCGTGGCAACTTACATCGTGGCGACCGCACCCCTGGGGGCGGAGCGCGCGCGACAGCTCATCACCAACAACGCGGCGGTCAGCGACATGAACTGGGTGCTGGATTATTTCCGGCGCTCGGCCGATCACCGCCTGCTGTTCGGCGGGCGGGTGAACTACTCCGGGTTCAGCTCCTTCGATGCCCCGAGCGCCACCCGCGCGCGCATGCTCGCCGTGTTTCCGCAATTGCAGGACGTTCGCATCGAGTACGCCTGGGGCGGGGAGGTCGACATCACGCTCAATCGCGCGCCGCATTTCGGCCGCCTGGCGCCTAATGTCTACTTTGTGCAGGGCTTCTCCGGCCACGGCATCGCCCTCACCGGGATTGCCGGCAAGCTGGTCGCCGAAGCCATCACCGGAATCGCCGGGCGGTTCGATGTGTTCGCACGGATTCCGCATCGCAATTTCCCGGGCGGCACCGCCCTGCGCCGCCCGGCGCTGGTGCTGGCGATGCTGTACTACCGCTTGCGGGACCTGTTGTAACTGCGCGCGCCCGCCGCCGGGCTCCCGTTCACAAAGCCTCCGCGATCTGTACCGCGTTGAGAGCCGCGCCCTTCAGCAGCTGATCACCCGCCACGAACAGGCAGATGGAGCGTCCGCCCGGATCGCTCAGGTCCTGGCGGATGCGGCCGACGAGAATCGGGTCCTGACCGGAGGCGTCCTGCGGCATCGGGAAGTAGTTGCGCTGCGCGTCGTCCACCAGCTTCACGCCCGGAGCGCTCTGCAGCAGCTCGCGCACCTGCGCCGGGGTGATCGGCCGCTCACACTCGAGAGTGATCGCCACCGAGTGCGCGCGCAGCACCGGTACCCGCACGCAGGTGGCCGAGACGCGGATGTCGGGATCGCCGAAGATCTTGCGGGTCTCCTGGATGACCTTGGTCTCCTCGTCGTTGTAGCCGGTCACCGGGTCGATGCTGGTGTTGTGGCTGAAGAGATTGAACGCGTACGGGTGCGGCAGCACCTTGTGTTGATAGGCACGACCCTCGAGATAGGCGCGCGTGGACTCGAGCAGCTCCTGCATCGCCGCGGCGCCGGCGCCGGAGGCGGCCTGGTAGGTGGCCAGTGTCAGCCGCCGGATGCGGTTGCTGCGGTGGATCGGCCACAGCGGCGTGATGGCGATGATGGCGCAGCAGTTGGGATTGGCGATGATTCCCTGATGAGAGCGCAGCGTGTGCGGATTGATCTCCGGCACCACCAGCGGCACGCCGGCATCCATGCGGAACGCGGACGAGTTGTCGACCACGGTGGCGCCCGCGCGCACGGCGATGGGCGCGAAGCGCTTCGAGGTGCTGCCGCCGGCGGAGAACAGCGCGATGTCGACACCGCTGAAGCTGTGCTCGTTCAATTCGCGCACCGCGAGCGCCTGGCCGCGGAACGCGAGCATCTTGCCGGCGGAACGCGCCGAGGCGAACAGCCGCAGCTCCGACAACGGAAAGCGACGCTCCTCCAGGCAGCGAATCAACTCCACGCCCACCGCCCCGGTAGCCCCGACGATCGCCACCACTGGCGGGCCATGACCTTCAGACATCACTTGAGCTCCCCGGTTCACAAACGACAAAGGCCCCGTCGGGTCAGCGGCGGGGCCTGTATCGGATCGACGCTACCTGAGCGGCATCAGGCTGTAAATCGGCTCATCACAGGCCCGATCACCGGCTCGGAAGTAAAATGCACCATTTTCAGATCATTAGCGAGTATTAATCGCCTCACTGCGAATTCGAGGCTGCGTTTCCACCGACGCGGATGTGGCGGCGGCCCGAGCCGCGGGAGTCGGGGCGGCCTGGCTCTCGAGGTCGTCGGCGGATTTGCTCTCGTTCTCGGGCTCGGATTCCGGATCGTTCTCGACCAGCATACTGACCAGCTGCAGCGGCACCACCACCACCAGCAACAGCAACACGATCACCAAAGTCACGACGACCCGCACCAGGGTCTGCATGTGATCTCCTTCGCGGCGTGGCACGTCCCTATCTCGATCCCTGGTGGACACGCTGTCCGCAGCCGATGCGTCGAACAATTTCAACGTGCCGTCAGCGGTTCCAGTTGCCTGGATTACGCGCCGCAGCCGTGTCCTCCTCAATCAGTTATTTACCCGACCGCCGACGTCGGCGTCATCCCACGGATGGGGTACATAGCCGTATTCCACCAGGTGACCAACGGAGGTCCGTATCGGGGCGAGACGGACGAGTTCCTCGGGAGACTCCCGACACCACAACGTATTCCCCGAGGCCGCGACGACGAGCGCGAGGTCGTCGCTGTCGGAGCCGGGCGCCATCTCGCAACCTCAAGGTTGCGTATCTCCATGGGCCGCGCTAATATGCAACTCGGAGGTTGCTCATATGAACGATCGTATCGAGAAACGCATCGAGCTCAAGGCGCCGGTGTCACGGGTGTGGCGCGCGCTCACCGACCATCGCGAGTTCGGCGAGTGGTTTCACGTGAAGCTGGAGGGTCCGTTCGTAGCCGGTCAGCTCTCGCAGGGCCAGATCACCCACCCCGGCTACGAGCATGTCCGCTGGCAGGCGGTGGTACAGAAGATCGAGCCCGAGAGCCTCTTCAGTTTCACCTGGCACCCCTACGGCGTCGATCCGAAGATCGACTACTCGAAGGAGACACCCACGCTGGTCGAGTTCCGGCTGGAGAAGACCGCGACCGGGACGCTACTGCTGCTCACCGAGTCCGGCTTCGACAAAGTGCCCGCGAACCGCCGCGCCGAGGCGTTCCGCATGAATGACGGCGGCTGGACCCAGCAGATGAAGAACATCGAGAGCCATGTCACGCGTCGGCAGTGACCTGAGCGCCGCGAAGCGGCGGCATCATGCTGCGGTGTTTGCGGCGCTGGCTGATGAGACACGCCTGGCGCTCGTCACGACGCTGTCCGGCGGGGAGCCGCGTTCCATCGCTCAGCTGACCGGTGGCTCGAGAATGACCCGGCAGGCGATCACCAAGCACCTGCGGGTGCTGGAGTGCGCCGGTATCGTGCACAGCGTTCGCTCGGGGCGCGAAAGCCGCTTCCAGTTCGATCCGCGGCCGCTCAACGATCTGCAGGAGTATCTCGGCCGCGTCTCCGCTCAGTGGGATCAGGTGCTGTCGAGGCTGAAGACCCTGGTGGAGAGCTAAGGCTCACCGCAGGGCTGGGGAGCCCTTGGGCGCACCTCGAAGCAGCGGTGAATGCGCGGATTGCGCTCGAAATCCCTCGGCAAGGTGGCCGCCGACAGGTCGCGAATCTGGTAGCGCTCGGCGAGCTGCTCCTGCAGGCGGAAGCGCTGCGCGTTGGTCGAGAAGAGCAGCAGCCCCTGCGGCGCCAGCAACCGCGCGCAGGCGTCGATGAGCTCGGGGTGATCGCGTTCGATATCGAGCACACCCTGCATGCGCTTGGAGTTCGAAAAGGTCGGCGGATCGAGAAACACCAGATCGAAGCGCTCGGAACCGCGCGCCGCGTCCGTCAGCCATTCACGGCAGTCCGCCTGCACCCACGCATGGGCCTCGCCCGCCAGAGCGTTGAGAGCGAGATTGCGCCGCCCCCACTCGATATAGGTTCTGGACAGGTCGACCGAGGTGGTGCTCGCCGCGCCGCCCGCGGCGGCGTAGACCGTGGCGGCACCGGTGTAGGCAAACAGGTTCAGGAAGCGCTTGCCGCGCGCCGCGTCCCGCAGCCTGGCGCGCGTCGTGCGCTGATCGAGGAACAGTCCGGTGTCCAGATAGTCCTCGAAGTTCACCCGGAATCTCAGGCCCCCTTCGGTGACGACGTGGAAGCGAGCCTGCTCGTCCACTTTGTCGTACTGCTCCCCGCGCCGGGTGCGGCGTCGCGTGCGCACACGGATGCGCTCGGGCGCAACGCCCGTCGTGCCCGACAGCATCGCCAGCACCTCGCCGCGCCGCCTGCGCACGGCCTCCGGCTCGATCTCCGCCGGCGCCGCATACTCCTGCACGTACAGCCACAACTCATCCGGTTCGACGGCCCGATACAAATCGATGGCGAAGGCGTACTCCGGCATGTCGGCGTCGTAGACCCGGTAGCATGAAACACTCTCGCGCTCCGCCCAGCTGTGCAGCCGCTTCAGGTTCTTCCCGAGCCGGTTGGCGAACATGCGCGCCCCGGGTGTGTCTGCGAGGCGCGCCGCGCCCTTGCCGAGTGTCCCCGGCGCGCGGACGCTCTCCGGGACCACTTTGATCCGCAGCAACCGGCACTCGATCCCGCCGTTCCACACGCTGTGCGTGCGCTGCGCGCGCAGGCCAAGCTCCATGCCGAGCTCGGGCGCCCCGGTGAGCACCGCGGCGTTCCAGCCCTGGAAACGCTCGCGCAGCACGGCGCCCAGCTCGCGGTGCACCGTCCGCGCGCCCTCGCGGTCCTGCATGCGCAGGCCGTAGGGAGGATTGGTGCACAGGAGTCCGGGCCGATCCGGAGCGCGCGCCGCCAGCGGGGCCGCATCGGCCAACACGCCCGTGTCCGCGCGCACTAGCCGCCCGACACCGGCGCGCGCGGCGTTGTCGCGCGCGCTGCGGATGGCGGTGGGGTCGCGATCCGTTCCGCGCACCGTGACCTGCGCCCCAGCCTCGCCCGCGGCCGCGCGCGCCTCGGCCTCCTCCCGCAGACGCGCCCACAAGGCCGCATCGTGGCCGCGCCAGGCGAGGAAACCGAAATAATCGCGCCCGAGTCCCGGCGCCCGATCGGCGGCGATCAGCGCCGCTTCAATGCACAACGTGCCGGAGCCGCACATCGGATCGAGAAACTCCGCGCCCTGCGCCGCCAGCTCCGGCCAGCCGCAGCGCAGCAACACTCCCGCTGCGACGTTCTCCTTGAGCGGCGCTTCCCCGGCCGTGCCGCGGTAACCGCGCCGGTGCAGGCTGTCACCCGAGAGGTCGATGGACACGGTGATGTCAGTACCGCGCGCATGCGCGTGCACCCGGACACCCGGGCGCTCGAGCGCCACGTCCGGCCGCGTGCCGGTGGCGAAGCGCAGCGCATCGACAATGCCGTCCTTGAGCTTCAGCGCCCCGAAGTGACTATGAGTGATCGCGGGGTGCCGCCCGCTGAAGTCGCACGCCAGCGTAGTGGCAGGCCCCAGGTGAGCGGCCCAGTCGATGCGGCGCACGGCCGAGTGAAACTCATCCGCGTCGCGCGCCTCGAACTGCACGAGCTCGAGAAACACCCGGTTGGCGGCGCGCGACCACAGGCAGGCTCTATAGGCACTCTCCAGCGTGCCGGCGAACGCCACACTGGTCGAGCGCTCGCGCAGCTGCTCCGCGCCACACGCGCCCAGTTCCCGCGCCACGAGGTCGGCAAAGCCGCGGGGCGCGCTGGCGAGAAACTTGAGCGACTGCACACTCACGCGCTCGGGCGGGGCACCGCGCTGTCACGACAGGTCGAGCCCCTGCGGCGCTCTCATCGTCAGGACAAGTCGATCCATGTGGTCTTCAGCTCCGTGTACTTCTCCAGCGCGTGCAGCGACTTGTCGCGTCCGATGCCCGACTGCTTGAAGCCCCCGAACGGCACGGTCAGGTCATCGGCATCGTAGCAATTGACATACACCGTGCCGGCGCGCAGCGCGCGCGCCACGCGATGCGCGGTGGTGATGTCACGGGTCCATACCGCGGATGCGAGCCCATAGATCACGTCGTTGGCGATCTCGATCGCCTCGTCGACGGTCCTGAAGGTGATGGCCGACAGCACCGGGCCGAAGATCTCCTCGCGCGCAATCGTCATGGCGGGCTTCACCCCCTCGAACACCGTCGGCTCGATGAAGTAGCCGCCGCTGTCCTCGCGCACCCGGCGGCCGCCGACGCGGATGCTGGCGCCGTCGCGCCGGCCGGCCTCGATGTAACCCAGCACCCGCTTCATCTGCGTCTCGTCGACGATCGCGCCGAGCTGCGTCGCGGGATCGAGCGGATCGCCCGGCGGGCGCTTGCGGCTGAGCGCCTGCACTTTCTCCAGCACCGCTTCCTTGATGCCCTCCTGTAACAGCAGGCGCGAGCCGGCGGAACACATCTCGCCCTGGTTGGAAAAGATGGCGTCGGCCGCGGCGCTCGCCGCCTTGTCGAGGTCCGGATAATCCGCCAGCACGATGTTGGGCGACTTGCCGCCGCATTCGAGCGACACGCGCTTCAGGTTCGACTGACCGGCGTACTGCATGATCATCCGGCCGGTCGCCGTCGAGCCGGTAAAGGCGATGCAGTCGACGTCCATGTGCAGGGCGAGCGCCTTGCCGGCGGTCTGCCCGAAGCCGGGCACCACGTTCAGCACCCCCGCCGGAACTCCCGCCTCCACCGCCAGCTCCGCGACCCGCAGCGCGGTGAGGGGCGACTTTTCCGAGGGCTTGAGCACCAGGGAATTGCCGGCCGCGAGAATGGGCGCGATTTTCCAGGCCGCCATGAGCAGCGGATAATTCCACGGCACGATCGCCCCCACGACCCCCATGGGCTCGCGCGTGATGAGCGCGAGGGCACCCGCTCCGGTGGGCGCCACCTGGTCGTACACCTTGTCGATCGCCTCGGCATACCACTGCAGGCAGCGCGCCGCGCCCGGGATGTCGATCTTGAGGCTGTCGGAGATGGGCTTGCCCATGTCGAGGGTCTCGAGCAGCGCGAGCTCCTCGGTGTGCTTCAGGATCGCCTCTGCAAAGCGCAACAGGATTTTCCTGCGCTTCGTGGGCACGAGATTCGCCCACACGCCCTTGCGGAATGCAGCGCGGGCAGAGCCGACCGCGCGGTTGATGTCCTCCTCATCACCGGCGGCAACCCGCGCCAGGAGCTTGCCGGTGGCAGGATTGATCGTGTCGAAGGTGGCACCGGAGGCGGCGTCGAGGTACCGCCCGTCGATGAAGGCCTGAGTGCGGAAACTGAGCGTGCGGGCGCGCTCGTGCCAGGAGGTCGTCTGGGGTATTGCGTTCATGACTGCGGTGAGCCTTCAGAAGGTCGGTGGGGTGCAGGCGCTGATGATCTCACACGCCTCGCGCCCGACGTTGCGGAAGCGATGCGGGAGCTGGCTGGCGAAATAATAGGCCTCGCCGGGTCCCAGCACGCGCACGGCGCCCCCCACCGTGAGCTCGATGCGCCCGCGGATCACGACGCCGGCCTCCTCCCCGCGGTGCGTGAGCATTTCCTCGCCGGTGGCCGCGCCGGCCGCGTAGCGCTCGTGCAGCAGCGTCAGCTGCCGCCCGGGGCGCTGCGCCGCCACCAGCCGCAGGGAAACTTGCGGATTGCCCAGCTCCACGAGATCGTCGGCGCTGAAAAAAGCCCGCGGTGTAGCGCTCAGGTCCAGGGTGAAGAACTCGGCGAGCGACATCGGCACGCCATCGAGCACCTTCTTCAGCGAGCTCACCGAGGGGCTCACGCGGTTCTGCTCGATGAGGGATATGAGCCCGTTGGTCACCCCGGCGCGCCGTGCCAGCTCGCGCTGCGAGAGGCCGAAGGTGGTGCGGATACCGCGCAGGCGCGCGCCGACGTCGACGCTCATGGTGTTTAGGATCTTAGACAAGAAAGGCGAAAATATCGCCCCAGTGGCCGGTCTTGTCCACTTTATTTATCATCTCGCCCCGAATCCTTTGTACCGAGCCCGCCATGTCGAACGTCAGCGCCCCGTTGAGCCGATCGGAACTCGAAGCGTTCTGGTTGCCCTTCACCGCCAACCGCCAGTTCAAGGCGAAACCCCGGCTGCTCGCGAAAGCGAGCGGTATGCACTACTGGACCCCCGAGGGACGACAGATCCTCGATGCGGTCGCGGGGCTGTGGTGCGTCAACGCCGGGCACGGCCGCCGGGAGATCACTCAGGCGGTCGCGAGCCAGCTCGAGACCCTGGACTACGCGCCGCCCTTCCAGATGGGTCATCCGGGGGCGTTCGCGCTGGCGAACGAGCTGGTGCAAATCGCGCCCGAGCGGCTCGATCACGTGTTTTTCACCAACTCCGGATCGGAATCGGTCGACACGGCGCTGAAGATCGCCCTCGCCTGGCACCGCGCGCGCGGTGAGGCCTCGCGCACGCGTCTCATCGGGCGCGAGCGCGGCTACCACGGCGTAGGCTTCGGCGGCATCTCGGTGGGCGGCATCGCGCCGAACCGCAAGACCTGGTCGGGAGCGCTGCTGCCGGGGGTCGACCACCTGCCGCACACGCATGATCCGGCGAGGAACGCCTTCTCGCGCGGCGCGCCGGCGCACGGGGCGCAGCTGGCCGAGGAGCTCGAGCGGCTGGTGACGCTGCACGATGCCTCCAGCATTGCCGCGGTGATCGTCGAGCCCATCGCGGGCTCCGCCGGTGTGCTGATCCCGCCGCGCGGGTATCTGCAGCGCTTGCGCGAGATCTGCGACCGCCACGGGATCCTGTTGATTTTCGATGAGGTGATCACCGGCTTCGGCCGCACCGGTGCGCCATTCGCCGCGCAGGAGTTTGGCGTCACGCCCGACATCATCACCCTCGCCAAGGGGCTGACCAACGGCTGCGTGCCGATGGGCGCCGTGCTCGTGAGCCACGCCGTCCACGAGGCCTTCATGCAGGGCCCGGAAGGCATCGAGCTCTTCCACGGCTACACCTACTCGGCGCATCCGGTGGCCTGCGCGGCCGCACTCGCCACCTTGGGGTTGTATCGCAGTGAAGGTTTGCTGACGCGCGCCAAGTCCCTGGCGCAGTACTGGGAGGACGCCGCCCATGCGTTGCGCGATCTGCCGCACGTCATCGACGTCAGGAATTACGGGTTGATCCTGGGACTGGAGCTGCAATCCATCCCCGGCAAAGCCGGCGCGCGGGCCTTCGACGTGTTTATCAAATGCTTCGAGCGCGGCGTGCTGGTGCGCCAGACGGGCGACATCATCGCGCTCTCGCCGCCGCTGATCATCGAGCAGTCGCAGATCGACCAGATCTTCAGCACGCTGAGCGCCGTGCTGCGCGGGCAATAACGAGCGGGACGGGCCGCGGCGCCCGGCGAGCTCGAGTGTGCGGCTTCGCTCTTAAGCGTGCGGCGGGTTGCGGTCGCGACGCACGCGCGACAGCACCATCCACGCCAGCACCGCGATCACGATGGCGCTGCCCACCAGCATTTCCATCTCCGTCAGACTGAACACGCTGCTGCGCGAGGCAGCGACAGTTATGGTTTCCACGACGAGCGACCTCCGAAGGATCTGAAATTCCCACACACCCACGTACTGTCGCACCGGGCGCACGCCCGCTGCAGGACGCCCGTCACGGAACTGCGACGGGCTTCAAGAAAAGAGTGTTATGTCTGATGGCGGCGCGCACTGCGTATTCAGGCGCGCCGTGCACCTCAGGCGCCTGCTTTCTCAGGCGCGCGCTTCGAACACCGCGTAGATCTTCGAGCAGTCCTCTACGACTTCCCACGTGCCGACGAAGCCGGCGGGGACCACGAACGCATCCCCGGGTCCGAAGCTGCTGCGCTCGCCGGTGGCGCTCTCGATGGTGACGCGCCCGGCCGTCATCACGCACAACTCGTTCTCGGTGTAACGCACGCGCCATTTGCCGCGGCTCGCCGACCAGCGACCGGCGAAGAACTGCTGGCTGGAGTCGGTGAAGAAATTCCGCACCTGCACCTCGGGCGCGCCGGCGATCAGCCGCTCGGCCGGCAGCTCGGACACCTCGGCTTCGACCCCACCCACCAGGGGAACGATGGCAGTGCTCACGAGCGTGCCGCACAGGTATTCATGCCAGGAAATTCTAGCGCGAACGCGCGCCGTGGGCCTGCCTTCCCACGGCGCGTCTGGCGCGGGCGCGGCGCACGCCCTAGTCACTGCGGGCAACCTGGCCGGAGGTGGGAAGCTCCAGGCGCACCGTTACGCGCCGGTCGAACGCGTAGCCATCGAGGTCCCCGTCTGCGCTGCTCGACTCGGTCTTGCCGTGTGCCTCGATGAGGATGCGCTCGGGGGCGACTCCTGCCGTCATCAGCACCGCCGCGACACCCTGGGCGCGGCGCAGCGACAGCTCGCTGTTGTAGGCCTCCGAGCCGCGCGGATCCGCATAGCCGGCGATTCGCACGCGGGCCTGCGGCATGGCCGTCAGCAGCGCCCCGAGTTTCAGCAGCGGCGACAGCGCGCGCGCGTTGATCGAGTCGTCGTTGGTGCGAAAGCTCACGTCGATAGCGAGCTCGTCAGTCTGCTGCAAGGTCTGATCGAGCTGCGTACCGTGCGCCTGGGCCTGCGTGAGCGAGCCGTCGAGCTGCGCGACACTCTGGGACAGGCGGCTGCGCTCTGCCTCGCTGTGGTGCAGATCGGCCGCCAGCGCCGCCGAGGCTTGCGCCTGCCGGTGATAGCGGTCACCGAGCAAGGCCCCGGCGGCCGCGCCCAGCACCGCGCCGAACGGTCCGCCCGCCGCCGCACCGACCGCCAGGCCGGTCACGACGCCAATGTCCGACTGCTTCGAGCCCTCAGCGCGCTCGTCCGCGCAGGCGTACGCCGGCCATGCCGTCACGCCCCCTGCCAGTGCCATGCCGAGCACGCCGGCCCGGAGCCTCGATGTCAATGTAGTCATGTTGTCTCCTGTCCTGTTCAGTGCGGAACCAATCGTTCCGGGTACGGCGACCAGTTCAACGCGCGAGGCGGCGCCACTGGTGATGCAAAAGCGACACTGCGGGGATGATTTGTGGCGGAACATGGCGGCGTGAGGTGATCGCATATACTGGCGCCCTTTCCGAACAGCGGAAATCCGTCATGCCGCATCACGCTTACCGGCGCCGACCATGGCGGGCGTCGCTCGCCGCCCTCATTGCGCTCTCATGCTGCACGGCGGCCGCGCTCGGCACCGCGCGCGCGGCCGAGAGCGCCGCGGGGGACACCGGGGTGTTGCGCGCCACGCTCGCCAACGGCCTGCGTGTGGTCATCGTGCGCAATACGCTGGCGCCGGTGGTGGCGACCGCGGTGAATTACCTGGTGGGCTCGGACGAGGCGCCCGTGGGGTTCCCCGGAACGGCGCACGCCGAGGAGCACATGATGTTCCGCGGCAGCCCCGGCCTCAGCGCCGACCAGCTCGCGGATATCGGCAGCGTCGTCGGCGGTGATTTCAACGCCAATACGCGCGAGGGCATTACCCAATACCTGTTCACCGTGCCGGCCGAGGATCTCGACGTGGCGCTGCACATCGAGGCGCTGCGCATGCGCGCCGTGCTCTACTCACCGCAGGAGTGGCGCCATGAACGCGGCGCGATCGAGCAGGAGGTCGCGCAGGACCTGTCCGAGCCGGCCTACGTGCTGTTCGAGAAGTTGCGCGCCAGCATGTTCGCAGGCACCCCCTACGCCCACGATGCGCTCGGTACCCGACCCTCGTTCGAGAAGACCAGCGCGCGCATGCTGAAGAGCTTCCACGACACCTGGTACGCGCCCAACAACGCCATCCTGGTGATCGCCGGGGACCTCGACCCGGTGGCGACCCTGAGCGAGGTGAAACTGCTGTTCGGGGACATCCGGGCGAAGAAACTGCCTCCCAAGCCGCAGGTGCGTCTGCGCCCCGTGCGACCCACCTCCTTCACGCTGGACACCGACCGGCCCAGCGGCACGCTCATGATCGCGCTGCGCACCCCCGGTCCGCGCGCTGCCGACTTCGCCGCGCTGGAAGTGCTCGCGGACGTGCTCAGCAGCCGGCGCTTCGATCTGTACGGCCTGGTACCCGAGGGCAAGGCAGTGGCCGCGGAGTTCGCGCTCGATCCGTTGCCGCAGGCAGCCCTTGCCTACGCGATGCTCTCCTTTACCACCGGAGATGACCCCAAGGCGCTCGAGCGCGAGGTGCGCGCGATACTGGCGCGCGTCGCGCGCGACGGCGTCCCGCCGGAACTCGTCGAGGCGGCGAAGCTGCAGGAGCGCAGCGCGGCGCAGTTCCAGCGCGACAACATCGCCGAGCTCGTCGCGGTGTGGTCGGAGGCGCTGGCGCTGTACGGGCTGAGCTCTCCCGACGAGGATCTGGCGCGCATCGAGCAGGTCACGGTCGCGGACGTCAACCGGGTGGCGCGCCAGTATCTCGACCTCGATCACGCCATCACCGGGGTCATGCTGCCGCGCGGCTCGGGTCAGCCGATGGCCGCGCACGGCAGGTTCGGCGGGCAGGAGGCGATTTCGCTCGGCGAGGCCCACCCGACCGCCTTGCCCGCCTGGGCGCAAAAGGCGTTGCAGCGTCTGGAGGTGCCGCCCTCGACCCTGCACCCGATCGTCAGCACCCTGCCGAACGGTCTCACTCTGATCGTGCAGAGCGAGGATGTCAGCGACACGGTGAGCGTGTACGGCCACATCCGCAATCGCCCCGAGACCGAAGAGCTCGAGGGCCAGGAGGGTGTCGCGCAGTTGCTCGAGCGGCTCCTGACCTACGGCAGCGAGCGGCTCGACCGGGTCGCGTTCCAGCAGGCGCTGGATGCGATCGGCGCCCGCGAGCATGCCGGAACGGACTTCTCCGTGCAGTCTCTGGGGGAGCATTTCGAGCGCGCGGTGCAACTGCTGGCCGACAATGAACTGCACCCGGCGCTGCCCGACGCGGCCATGGAGGTGATCCGCGGCCAGGTCGCTTTGGGTGTCGCGGCGCGCAACGCGAGCCCCGGCTTTCTGACACAGCGCTCGCTGCGCGCGGCATTGTTTCCGGCGGATGATCCCAGTCTGCGCATGGCCACGCCCGAGACGGTGCGCTCACTCACGCCGGCGGCGGTACGTAGCTACTACGCCAGGGTGTTCCGGCCCGATCTCACCACCATCGTGGTCATAGGGAAGGTGACTTCCCCCGCCGCGCGCTCTGCCATCGACAGGTATTTCGGCGCCTGGAGCGCCAGCGGCCCCACGCCCATCATCGACCTGCCGCCTGCGCCTCCCAACGGACCGGGCACCGTCGTGGTGCCGGATGCGAGCCGTGTACAGGATCGGGTCGTGCTGGCGCACACACTCGCGCTCACGCGCTCCGATCCCGACTACTACTCCTTGCAGTTGGGCAACGCCGTGCTGGGCGGGAGCTTCTATGCAACACGGCTCAGCATCGATCTGCGCAGGAATTCCGGCCTGGTGTACTCGGTGCAATCGCTGTTGCAGGCCGGCAGAACGCGCAGCGTCTACCTGGTCGAGTACGCCAGCGACCCCGAAAATGTCGTCAAGGCCGCCAACATGGTGGCGCGCGAGGTCACGGCGATGCAAAACGCGCCGGCGGGCGCCGACGAGCTTACCCGCGTCAAGGCCTGCCTGCTGCGCCAGCTCCCCCTGAGCGAATCGGGCGTGGAGCAGATCGCTCACGGACTGCTGGCGCGCAGCGACCTGGGTCTGGCGCTCGATGAGCCGACCGCCGCGGCCCGGCGTTACATCGCTCTGGACGCCGCGGCGGTGCAGAGCGCGTTTCGCAAGTGGCTGCGTCCTTCCGATCTGGTGCGCGTCAGCGAAGGACCGACACCGCCCTGAGGGGCGTACTATGCGAGCCCTGCTCGGCAGTCGTTGAGCGCGATTTATGCATACCACCCGGACCCGGTCAACGGCCTCGCTGCGCAGGCTCGGCCGCACCTTGTTATACGTGGGTTCCTGCCTCGTCGCCGGCTGGACCTGCGCGGCCAGCGACGCGCCGCGCAGCGATGCGCACGCGCACACCGCGGCGAACCCGGATCCCTGGTGGAGGCACGCGGTGATCTACGAGATCTATCCGCGCAGCTTCCAGGATTCCAACGGCGATGGCATCGGTGACCTCAACGGCATCACGCAGCGGCTCGATTACCTCCAGGCGCTCGGCGTCGATGCCATCTGGATCGCACCGATGTATCCCTCGCCCCAGGTCGATTTCGGCTATGACATCTCAGACTACCAGAACGTCGATCCGCAGTACGGCTCGCTGGCGGACTTCGACCACCTGGTTGCGGAGGCCGGCAAACGTCACATCCGTGTATTGCTCGACATGGTGCTCAACCACACCTCCGACCAGCACCCCTGGTTCCTGGAGGCGGCGCGCTCCCGCGATTCCGCGCGCCATGACTTCTACTGCTGGAACGACGGCAGGCCCGGCCCCGCCGGCCAGCGCCTGCCCCCCAACAACTGGGTGAGTCTGTTCGGCGGCTCGGCCTGGCAGTACGTGCCGGCGGTCGGGCAGTTCTACTACCACATGTTCTACCGGCAGCAGCCGGATTTGAACTGGCGTAATCCGCAGGTCGAGCGCGCCATGTTCGCCGCGATGCGCTTCTGGCTGGATCGCGGTGTCGCTGGTTTCCGTCTCGACGCTATCACCACGCTGTTCGAGGATGCGAAACTGCGCGATGAGCCGGCACTCGGGGGCAGGAATGCCCAGGGCGACCCCATCCTCAGCGACCTCTACACCAACAACCTTCCGGAGGTTCACGGTGTCATCCGGCGCATGCGCGCCATGATCGACGAATACCCGGGCGAGCGGGTACTGATCGGTGAAACCTACGTGCCGAAGACCGCCGACCTCGATCCGTGGTACGGGGGTGCGCTGCACAACGAGCTGCAGCTGCCGATGGACACCCTCGTGGGCCTGGGGAGCAAGCTCGATGCCAGCAGCTTCCGCCAGCATCTCATCGAGGCCGCGACGCAGCTGCACGATTCGCGGCCGCTGCTGGTGTTTGACAACCATGACAACATCCGCAGCTGGGACCGCTTCGGCGACGGGGTGCACAACGACGCGATCGCCCGCATCGTCGCCGCGCTGCTGTTGACTTCGCGCGCCACCGCATTGCTGTACCAGGGTGAGGAGATCGGACAGCGGACCGCGACTCCCACGCGGGTCGAGGACGTGCGCGATCCGATCGGCATCACCGGCTGGCCGAAGGAGAAGGGTCGCGACGGTGAACGCACGCCGATGCAGTGGGATACATCCAACGCCCAGGCCGGCTTCAGCACCGACCCGAAGACCTGGCTGCCGGTGCCGCCGGACTACCGGACCATCAACGTGCAGACCGAATCGGCCGACCCGCAGTCACTCCTCAACTGGCACCGGCGGCTGATCGCGCTGCGCCGAAATTATTCCGCATTGCGCAGCGGCCGCACGGTCATGCTGGATCAGACCAACGCCAGCGTGCTGACGTACGCGCGCGTGGCTGCGCACGGCGGGACGATCATCGTGTCGCTGAACATGTCGCCGCGGCCGCAGAACATCACCCTCGATGCGCCGGCGGCCGGGCTGTCGGGGACGCACTACCGCACCTTGCTGTCCAGCCCGGAAGCGATTATCGCTGCCGCCGCGTCGCAGCCCATCGCGCTGCCTGCCTTCGGCGCGTGGGTCGCGGCCCTCCTCGAGTAGCTCCCGTCAGTGACACCCAATCGTGATCCTCTCACGTTCGAGGTGCGGGGCGAGGTGCGTGTTTCGGCGCGGCTCGAGCTGCCCGCCGGCGCGCGCGCCTGCTACGTGCTGGCACACGGCGCCGGAGCGGGCATGGAGCACCCGTTCCTGAGCGCGACCGCGCGCGAGCTCGCGGCACTCGGCATCGCCACGCTGCGCTATCAGTTCCCCTACATGCAACGCGGCTCACGGCGACCGGACCTCCCGCCGGTGTGCCATGCGACGGTGCGCGCGGCGGTAGCCACGGCGGTGCGCCTCGCGCCCGCGTTGCCGCTGTTTGCCGGCGGTCGCTCCTTCGGCGGCCGCATGACCTCGCAGGCGCAGGCGCTCGAGCCGTTGCCGGGGATACGCGGCCTCGCCTTCCTCGGCTTCCCGCTGCACCCGGCCGGCCGGCCGGCGGACGACCGCGCCCGGCACCTGTTCGAGGTGCAGATTCCGATGTTGTTCATACAGGGCACACGTGATGCGCTCGCCGAGCGCGGTCTGCTCGAAGGGATCGTGGGGCGGCTCGGGGCGCGCGCAACCCTGAGCCTGCTGGAGGATGCCGACCACTCCTTTCACGTACCGGCCCGCAGCGGCCGTCGCGACCCCGAGGTGAGGAGCGCGGCGTGGCGCGCGCTGGCCGAGTGGATCGGCTCGCTGTCATGAGCCGCCGCGCCCTCGAGCGCTACGCCGCCAAGCGCACCTTTACGCGCACCCCCGAGCCGCCCGCGGCAGCGGCGCCGGCGCGTACCGGTCCGCTACTGTTCGTCGTGCAGAAACACGCGGCGCGGCGGCTGCATTACGACTTTCGCCTCGAGCTCGAGGGGGTGTTGAAATCCTGGGCGGTTCCCAAGGGTCCCTCGCTCGACGTGCACGACAAGCGCATGGCGATCGAGGTCGAGGACCATCCGTTCGAGTACGCCTCGTTCGAGGGGGTGATTCCGCCGCAGCAATACGGCGCCGGCAAGGTGATCGTCTGGGACTGCGGCGTGTACTCTCCGGACGAGGACCAGAAGTATTCATTCACCGACCGCAACGAGGCGCAGGAGCGGGTGCGCGCGGGCCTGGCGGCAGGCAAGCTCGGTTTTCTGCTGTGCGGGGAGAAGCTCAAGGGTTCGTTCGCGCTGGTGAGGACCGCTACCGGCAACCAATGGCTGCTGATCAAGCACCGGGACCGCTTCGCGCAGACCAACGACGTGTTGGCGCGCCACGCTTCCGTGCTCTCCGGCGTCAGCCTCGATGAGCTCACGCCGCTCGAGGCGCCGCAACGACTGCCGGCCGCGCTGCTGGCGCCGGCCGGCCCCGCCGAAGCGCTCCCGCAGCGGCTCAAACCGATGCTCGCTGAAGCCGGCGAGGTGGCGCGGTCGAGCCCGCAATGGCGCTATGAGCCCAAACTCGACGGCTACCGTGTGATCGCGTTCGTGCACGGCAGCAGCGTGCGCCTGCAATCGCGCCGCGGCCTGGATCTGACGGCCTGCTTCCCGGAGCTGGCGGCGGAGCTCGCCGCGCAGGCGGCCGGACAGATGATTCTCGATGGCGAGATCGTCGCCCTCGATGCCGCCGGGCGCCCGTCGTTCAACGCGCTGCAGAACCGGGCGCAGCTGAAGACGCCCGCCGAGATCGCCGCGGCGCAGCGTGACACCCCGGTGGTGTTGGTATGCTTCGATCTGTTGCACTTTGCGGGCCTCAACCTGCGCGCCGCGCCCTACCGCGATCGGCGCCGCTACCTGGCGCAGTGTCTGCTGCCCTCGAAGCACCTGCAGCTGGTGCATCTTGCCGAGAACGCTGAGCAGCTGTTTGCCGCGGCCCTGAGTCACGGATTCGAGGGCATCATGGCCAAGCGCCTCGACAGCCCCTACCAGGCGGGCCGGCGCTCGCGCGCCTGGCTCAAAATCAAGGCGGCGCAGTCGGCCGAGTTTCTGATCGGCGGCTACACACGCGGCCGCGGCGCGCGCGAGCCGCTGGGCGCGCTGCTGCTCGGCTACCGGGAGGGCAAGTCGCTGCGTTACGCCGGACACGTCGGCTCCGGGCTCGACGATGAAGTCATCGGCGCCCTGCTCAAGCGCGCCGCGAAGCTCGAACGCCGGACCTCGCCGTTCGCCGATCCGCCGCCGTTGCATCGGCCCACGCGCTGGCTGAAGCCGCAGCTCGTGGCCGAGGTAAGCTTCAGCGAATGGACGACAGGCGGGGCGCTGCGGGCTCCGGTGTTCGTACGCCTGCGCGAGGACATCTCTCCACACAGCGTCCGCAGGCGCGCCGGGGATGCGGCAGCGCGGGCCGCCCCGCAGGCGGCGAACACCCCTGCGGCGCAGGCGGCAGCGCTCGCGCCCGTGACAGGCACCAGCGCCAGCGAGGCGGCCGCGGTGCTCGAGCAGCTCGAGAACCCCGCCAACCGCCTGGAGCTGGCGGTCGGCGGCGCGCGCATCAAGCTGACCAACCTCGATCGCGTCTACTGGCCGGCCGCGCCGCGCGCGCAGCATCCGGCGACAACCAAGCGGGATCTGATCCGCTATCTGGCCGGGGTCGCGCGCTTCATGCTGCCGCACCTTGCGGATCGACCGCTGACCATGATCCGCATGCCCGAGGGGATCGACGGCGAGCGCTTCTTTCAGAAGCACTGGGCGCAGGCGTTGCCGGAGTTCGTCGAGTCGGTCACGGTTTTCTCCGAGCACAAGGACGAGAAGCACCGCTATCTGCTCGCCAACAACCTGCCCACACTCCTGTGGCTCGGGCAGGTCGGAACACTCGAATTCCACGTGTGGCACTCGCGCGCGCAGCTGGCGCCCGAGGCGGCGGGGCGCCCGACCGACTACGCGAGCTCACTCGCCGCGCTGGAGTCCTCGATCCTCAACTACCCCGACTATCTGGTGTTCGACATCGATCCGTATATCTACTCCGGCAAGGAGGCGCAAGGCGCGGAGCCCGAGCTCAACAAGCGCGGCTTCGCGGTCGGCAAGCGCGTCGCGTTCTGGCTGCGCGCGCTGCTGAAGCAGATGTCCCTCGAGGCGATCGTGAAAACCTCCGGCAAGACGGGTCTGCACGTGTTCGTACCGATCGAGCGTAGCGTGACCTTCGATGAGTCGCGCCACATCTGCGAGACGGTCGGACGGCACGTCATGCGCGCACATCCCAAGGACATCACCATGGAGTGGGCAGTCGAGAAGCGCACCGGCAAGATCTTCATCGATTACAACATGAACGTGCGCGGCAAGACTTTGAATGTGGCGTATTCACCACGCGGTGTTCCGGGAGCCCCGGTGTCCATGCCGCTCAGCTGGGAGGAGCTCGAGGCCGCCGAGCCCATGGACTTCACAATCAGCAACGTACCCGCCCGGTTGGCAAAGAACGGCGACCGGTGGCATGATGTACTCAAGAGAAAACAGAGTCTTACGCAGGCTTTGGGTGTTGACCGCAAGGTTGGGCGTGAGACCTGATGCGAAGGTCCAAGGTGCACTCATGCCTCCACGTTCCATAGGATCTCTGACGGTGTCATTCGGGCTGGTCGCCATCCCGGTGAAGCTGTACACCGCCACCCAGTCGGCGAGCGCGATCTCCTTCAATCTGCTGCACAAGAGCGACGGATCGCGTCTCAAGCAGCAGTACCTATGCCAGAAGGAAGGCGTGGTCGTGGAACGCGACGAGATGGTCAAGGGGTACGAGTTCGCCAAGGACCAATACGTGCTGTTTTCACCCGAGGAGATCAAGGCGCTGGAGGAAGTTGGAACGCATTCAGTGGAGATCTCCGAATTCGTGCCGATCGAGTCGATCGATCCGGTGTATTTCGACAAGACCTACTACCTGGCGCCCGACAAGGGCGCGGCCAAGCCCTACGCGCTGCTCACCGCGGCGCTCAGGCAGGCCGGGCGCTGCGGCGTCGGCCGCTGGGCCGCGCGCGGCAAGGGCTATCTGGTGATCCTGCGTCCGATCGGCGACGTGCTCGCGATGCAGCAGCTGCACTATGCGGCCGAGGTGCGGCGCGCCAGCGAAGTCGAGATCCCGAAGCCGGAGGTGAAGCCGGCGGAGCTGAAGCTCGCCCAGCAGCTCATCGATCAGCAGACCGCCGAGAAGTTCGATGCGGACTCCTACAAGGATGAGCTGCGCGGGCGCATCGAAGCGGCCATCCAGAAGAAGGTCGAGGGCAAGGAAATCTCGGTCACCGAAATGGCCCCGGAAGGCGAGGGCAAGGTCATCGATCTCATGGAAGCACTGCGCGCCAGTCTGGAGAGATCCGAGGGTGCCCGCTCGCAGGTCACGCGCCTGGGTCCCCGCAAGGCTCCCAAGCGCGTCGAGGAGCCCGCCAAGGTGACTCGCAAGGCGGGCAAGCGCAACGGCTGAAGCCGCGCGACGCCGACGAGGGATCGGGATGCGTTCCTACAGTGTGCGGGACGTGGAGCGGGTCCTGCAGCTTGCGCCCGACACCACCCGCAGTCTCATCCGGGGCGGGTTCGTCCATCCGGCGCGCGGTCCGCGGCGCGAGTACCGCTTCTCCTTCCAGGATCTGATCGTGCTGCGTACCGCGCGCGCGCTGCTCGAGGCGAAGATCCCCAAAAAGCGCATCCGCCGCTCGCTCGAGAGCCTGCGGCGCAACCTGCCCGAATCCATGCCGCTATCGGGCCTTGCCATCAGCGCGGTCGGCGACCACGTCGTGGTGCGCGACGGGGATGCGCGCTGGCAGGTCGACAGCGGCCAGTACCTGCTGGGTCTCGACGTGAGTCTGCAAGACGGCGTGTTGCACGTCGTGGAGCACCGGCAGGCCGTCCCCGCCGCGCCTGCGCCGGTACACGACTGGTTTGCGCAGGCATTGAACCTCGAGAGCAGCGATCCGGACGGCGCGCTCAGCGCCTACCGACACGCCGTGGACAGCGACCCGCACAACGCCGCGGCCTGGACCAACTGGGGACGCCTGCTCCACGAGCGGGGCCGCACGGACGAAGCCGATGCAGTGTATCGGCGGGCGCTGGCGCAGATCGGTCCGGACCCGCTGCTGCTCTTCAACCAGGGCGTGTTGCTCGAGGATCTGGGGAGGTCCGCAGCGGCGCTCGCGGCGTACCAGACGGCACTCGAAGAGGATCCCGAGCTGGCGGACTGTCACTACAACCTCGCCCGCCTGTACGAGGCGCTGGGCAAGCCGCAGCACGCCATCCGGCACCTGGGTCAGTACCGGCGTCTGCTGAGTGGCGACGGCCACTGATGCCGTCGGGCCGGCGCGCATGAGGACGTGGGTCGGCACCTCCGGATACAACTACCCCGAATGGAGGGGCAGCTTCTATCCGGACAAGCTTGCGGCGGCCAGGATGTTGCCCTACTACGCGGAGCGCTTCACGACGGTGGAGATCAACTACACCTTCTATCGCACGCCGAACGAGAAGATCCTCGCCGGCTGGAATCGCGAGACTCCCCCGGGGTTCCGGCTCACGCTCAAGGCCCCCAGGCGCATCACGCACATCGGCAGGCTCAGGGACTGCGCCGACCTGCTGCAGTACTTTCTGAAGACCGCGGCCACCCTGGGGCCGAAGCTCGGCGCGATCCTCTTCCAGCTGCCGCCCTACTTTCGCCGCGACCTCGCGGTGCTCGATGAGTTTCTGCAGCTGCTCCCCGCGGGCACCTGCGCCGCGTTCGAATTCCGTCATGCCTCGTGGATGGACGCGGAAGTGTTCGCCCGCCTCAAAGCGAGGAATCTCGCCCTGTGCGTCGCCGACAGCGAGAAATTCTCCACCCCTGTCGAGCTCACCGCCGACTACGGCTATTTCCGTCTGCGCGACGAGGGTTACACCCCTGAGGACCTGGCGCGCTGGGCGCACACCATCCGCACCCGGGCTGCCGGCTGCAGCGACGTGTTCGTATACTTCAAGCACGAGGAAGCCGGCATAGGACCGCAGTTCGCCCGCGTGCTGCTCGATGCCCTGGCGCGCGCGCCCGCCTAATCTATCGGACGCGCCGCTGGGGCGCCGTTTGCCGCATGCGCCAACTCGTGAGCGCTGAAAAGATCGGCGACGCAGGCGGCACCTTCGAGGCACAGCAGCGCGCGCTTGATGCAGAGCCCGCCGCCGAAGCCGGTGAGCGAGCCGTCGGCGCCGATGACGCGGTGGCAGGGAACGATGATCGGCAACGGGTTAGCGCCGTTCGCGAGGCCCACCGCGCGTGCGCCACCGGCGGTGCCGAGGCGGCGCGCCAGCTCGCCATAGGAGACGGTCTGACCATAGGGGATGGCCCGCAGCGCCTCCCAGACCGCCAGCTGGAACGCCGTGCCTGCGGGGGCCAGTCGCAGCCTGAAGGCGCGCCGCCTCCCGGAAAAGTACTCGCCCAGCTGCGCGCACACGTGCGCGAATGGCGTCGCGTCCGCGCGCCACTCGGGTGAGGGTCGCATGGGGTGCGGGCCGGACTGGAAATGCACCCGCCCGAGAGCCTGGCCGTCCCCGGCGAGCAGCAAGCGACCGACCGGAGTGTCGGTCTCGCACCAGTACCTCGGCTCCGATCCGGGCGCCATGCGCATGGATGCTACGCCCGCGCCCGCACGCGCGCCGGCTGATTTCGCCGGTTGTCGATGCGTGCACCCCGGTTGCCCGCGGCGCTCCACAAGTGCATCACCGCGTAACCACGCCACGGTCGCCAGTCCCGCGCGCGCTCTTCGAGCTCGCGCGCACTGAGCATGCGGTGCCGGGGCGCCGCCATGCGGCGCAGCACGAGATCTCCGGTCGGCAGGGCGTCGGGTTCCCCGAGTGCCCGCAGCGCGACGTACTGCGCGGTCCACGGACCGATGCCCGGCAACGCCGTCAGGGCTGCCGCCAGCGCCTCGGGCGCCGCACTGAAGTCGAGGCGGCGCTCGAGCACGGCACGGGCGAGCGCGTGCAGCGTGGCCGCGCGCGTGCGCGTGATTCCAAGGTGGTCGAGATTCGCGCCGGCAAGACTCGCCGCGGTCGGAAACAGGTGCGTCAGCCCGTCGGCGCCGCCGCGAATGGCTACCCCGGCGCGCTCCACGACTCGCGCTGCGAACGTGCAGCCCGCGGCCACGCTCACCTGCTGGCCGAGCACCGCGCGCACCGCGCACTCGAACGCATCCCAGGCGCCCGCAATGCGCAATCCCGGCCGTTTGCGTACCAGTGGACCGACCAGCGGGTCGGTCGCCAGTTCGACACCGATGCGCGCCGGATCCGCCGCGAGATCGAACACGCGCCGCGCCACCGAGGCGAGCTGCAGCAACGCGGCCGGCGGTGCACCCCTCACGCGCAGCTCGAGCGCATCCTCGCCGGTGAGCGCGCGCACGCAGATCAGCGCGTGGCCGCCCTCGAACGCCACCGTGCGCGCGTAGCCGCGTGCATCGACCCGCTCGACTCCGCTGATGGCACGCGCGGCGAGAAAGTCGCGCAGGTGCGACCAGTCGTACGGCGGCCGGTATGCGAGCCGCAGTGCCACCTCTTCGGCGCTCTCCGCCACGCCGCTACGCCGACCCGCCTGGCGCAGCTCGCGCGGTGCCCTGCCGTAGGTGTGGCGGAACGCGTCGTTGAAGCGCCGACAGCTGCCGAACCCTGCCGCCAGCGCGATCTGCGTGATCGGCAGACTGCTCTCGGTCAGCAGGCATACGGCGAAGTGCAGGCGCCGCGTCTGCGCGACCGCAACGGGCGAGGCGCCGACGTGCCGCCCGAACAGGCGCAGCAGGTGTCGCGCTCCGATCCCCAGGCGCCCGGCGAGCGCCTCGACCGAATCCTCATCGAGCGCGCCCTCGTTGATCAGACGCAAGGCGCGGCGTACCACCGCCGCCGTGCCCAGCCACGCCGGCGTGCCGGGAGCGGCCTCGGGGCGACAACGCAGGCACGGGCGGAACCCCGCCGCCTCCGCGGCCGCGGGGCTGCCGAAGAAACGCACGTTCGACCGCTTCGCGTAGCGCGACGGGCAGATCGGCCGGCAGTAGATGCCGGTGGAGGTCACGGCAATATAGAACTTGCCGTCAAAGCGCGCATCGCGGCTGATGCGCGCGCGATTGAGCGCCTCCGCGTCCAGGCCCCAGATGGTCTCCATGGGTGCGACGATAGCGCGCCGCCCCGTTTCCAAGTGGCCATTTTCGGACCTGGCGGCCAGGCGCCCCGGCCGCCCCGCCCCCCGGGGCGCCTCACGCGCCGCCCTGATGCGCCTGGCGCAGCGCCGCGAGCAGCTCGGCGAGGCGCTCGAAGCAGCTGCTCCATCCCTGCTGGTGCCCGTCGCGCGCGGCGACCGATGCAAAGATTCCCTGATGGAACGTCATCTCGGTGCGTCCGTCACGCTCGGCAAGCGTGACGGTCACGATCGTCTCGGGCCCGGGTGTGCCGCTGGCATCGATCCAGGCGTGCGTGAACACCAGCCGCTCCGGTGGCACGATCTCGCGATACACGCCGCGCAGCCGGTGATCGCTCCCCTCGGGCGAGCGCATGCAGGCGGAGAATGCGCCACCCACGTGCAGCTCCCCGCTGTTCTCGGTCATGGTGAAACCCCGCGGGCAGGACCACTGCGCCAGGTGCTGCGGCTCGGTCCAGACCCGGAACACCAGAGCGCGCGGCGCGTCGAACGTGCGCCGGATGGTCAGCTCGCGCTCCGCGGCGGGGGCGGCGGCGCTATTTCGGGCTCTTGCGTGCATGTGCTTTCTCCAGTCGTTGCAGTTTGCCCAGATATGCATCGAGGCGCTCGAAGCCCTCCTCCCAGTAGCGGCGATAGCGCTCGGCCCAGTCCGCCACCTCCTTCAGCGGTCCAGCCCGCAGCCGGCAGGGCCGCGACTGCGCCTTGCGGCCGCGAACGATGAGTCCGGCACGCTCCAGCACCTTCAGGTGCTTCGAGACCGCGGGCTGGCTGATGCGGAAGGGCTTCGCGAGCTCCATCACTCCCGCCTCCCCGCAGGCGAGGCGCGCGAGGATTGCGCGCCGCGTGGGGTCAGCCAGAGCGCCAAAGGTCTCATTGAGGTTCGCTCTCACGTTGTATAGAACCATTCGGTTATATAACGCAGAACCTTTTACCGGCTGCGCACCCGGCGGTCAAGCTCGGCGTGGACGCGGCGCCGCCGCGCTTGCGCCGCAGACCGGCATCCACCAGCATCGGCAGTGCATGCTCACCGAGACCCCGCGACTGCGACTGCGCCCATTGGCGGACGCCGATGCGCCTTTCATTCTCGAGCTGCTCAACGATCCTGATTTCCTGAGCAACGTCGGCGATCGTGGCGTGCGCAACCTGCAGGATGCCCGCCGCTACATCGAGGCGGGGCCGGCGGCCGGCCATCGGCGCCATGGCTTCGGCCTGTGCGCCGTGGAGCTCAAGGCGTCGGCGGTTGTCATCGGCCTGTGTGGACTCCTGCGCCGCGACACGCATCCGGATGTCGAGATCGGCTTTGCGCTCCTGCCGCGCTTTCGTCACCAGGGCTACGCCCTGGAGGCGGCGCAGGCGGCGCTGCGGCTCGGCACGCAAGTGCTGGGCCTCGGGCGCATCGTCGCCATCACCTCACCGGGTAACTCGGCGTCGATCAGGATCCTGGAGGCTCTCGGCCTGAAATTCGAGCGCCTGGTTCGTTTCAGCGAAGACGGCAGCGAGTCCCGCCTGTTCGTGCTCGAGGACCCGGGCGTACGCGGCTGACGCGCAATCATACGATGGCCTCAGCGCAGTGACCGTAGCGTGCCGAGCGTGGTTTTGCGCAGCTTGTCGATGGCATCGTCTATGCGGTCGACCGCGGTCTGGTCGTCCTTGCCCAGGCCCTCCCAGTTGCCGCTCCAGACCCTCTGCAGCTCCGCCGCCTGGGCCGGCACCGGCGGCGGCACCACCGCCGACAGGTCACGAATCACCAGCACGTAGGTCCAGCCGGTACGTGGATTGCCGCCGGCAGCGTCCCGGTCGTACTGCGCGAGGAACACCACACGCTCGAGCTCCGCAACCCTGGTGAGCAGTTCGAACGCCGCGGTGCGGACATTGCGGTTGTGTTCCGTTCGCTCGTTGCGCCAGGTGTTGTAAGCCAGACTGCCGAGCGCCACGACCAGGCTGATGAGGGCGACGGCATTGTCGCGCAGCTGCTGGCGAAGGCTGGTCATCTTCACTCCTCGATTGACCCGAGTCTGAACCTTCGCGGGCACAGACTCCACAGCGCAGACTTCGCGCCATGCGCTTCGCCGGCGCGCCGCTATACTCGCCATCGTACGCATGGTTGGAGGACCCGTGGCTACGCAGCGCAGACGTCCTCGTGCCTACAGCTCACCCGCCTGCTCTCTGCACGAGCTCGGGCCGGCATCCAGGCTCAGGCGCGCAAAGGACATCCAGATCAAGCGTATCTATGACGAGCCTGATGCCGCGGACGGCTTTCGGGCGCTGGTCGATCGGCTCTGGCCGCGCGGCATCAGCAGGCAGCGCGCGGCTCTCGATGCCTGGCTGGCCGAGCTCGCTCCAAGCACCGCGCTGCGCAAGTGGTTCCACCACGACGCCACGCGCTGGCTCGAGTTCGCCCGGCGCTATCGCGCCGAGCTGCGCGCCCAGGCAGCCGCCCTGCAGGCGCTGCGGCAGCGCGCCGCGCAGCAGCGCGTGACGCTGCTGTACGCCGCGCACGATGCGCGCCGCAATCACGCCCTGGTGCTGCGCGACCTGCTGCGCAAGCCTTGACCGGTAATCCTCGCCGCGTGAGCCGGCCGGCGCCTGCGTACGAAGTCGGCTAGTATCCGCTTCACCGGCCCCGCCGGGTGGGCCGCTCGAGGCGCGAGCGCGAGGTGCGACATTGGGGACCACCGCCCGGGTAGTGTTGCTGGGTGCGCTGACGGGGTTGGCCGCTGCGCACGCGGCAGTCCGGGTGCTGACCGGCCCCACGCCGATTCCCGGCGGCGACGCCCGCGCGGCCGGTGACCTCACGGTCATCAACGAAAAACTGGCCTTCGCGCTGGCGGTCGAGTCGGCGGTGCCCTTCGGCGTGCCGCGCGGCGCGATCGTGGACGTCGCGCCCGTCAGTCACGGCCATATCGGTCGCGATCGTGTCGCATTCGCCGACTTCATCCCGAACAACTGGTCGGCGTGGCCCAACACCTACCAGCACGTGGACATCCTGGAGCGCGGCCCGCGGCAGGTGCGCATCCGCGCCGTGCGCGACTGGGGCAAAGTGAACATCGTGACGGTCTACTCGCTGACCGCCAGCTCCGATCAGGTCGAAATCCGCACCACCATGACCAACGGCGGGGACGAAACCCTGACCGACCTGCTCTCGGGTCTGACACTGTGGCCGAGAAGCGGCTTCCTGTTCGCGGTTCCGGGACTAGCCGGAGTCAGCGAGGGCAAGGCCGACGGCGCACTCGCCGATCGCGTGGTCGCCTACGACGCCGGCTGGGCGATCACCCTGCATGCCCCGTACCTCGATCACATCGGCTCCGCGTCGCGCGATCTGTTCCAGTTGCACACGCTGCAGCCTCACCAAAGCCGCAGCTTCACCGGGTGGCTGCAGGTGGGCTCGAGCGGGGATCTCGCTCCGGTGGTCAGGGCCGAGATCGAGCGCCGCCAGCTGCCCTCGGGCACGGTGCGGGGCGCGGTCGGCAGCCGCGATGGCAAAGCGCTCGGACAACCCGTGGTCGTCGCGGAACGCGACGGCAAGCCGTACGCCTGGGTAGTGGGGCACGGGGGCGCCTATCACCTGCGGCTCCCGGCGGGCGAGTATGCGCTGTACGCCACGGGCCGAAACTACTCGCGCAGCGCGCCGGCATCGGTCAACGTCCGCGACGGCACCGGGCAGGTGCGCGACTTCCACGATCTGGACAGTCCCGGCCGCCTCGCCTTCTCGGTCACCGATGCCCGCAACGGCGCGGCGCTGGACGCGCGCATCGTGATCACCGAGGGCTACCAGCCGCTGGTGGGGTTTCTGGGCGGCAAGACTTTCTTCACGCAACTCGGGCGCAAGGGGCACGCGGACCTGCCCATCGCGCCCGGCCGCTATCTTTTCACCGTGTCATCGGGCGGCGGCTTCCTGGCGGCGGACTCACAGGTGCGGCTCGCGGTTGCCGCCGGCCCGGCCAGGCAACACCGGGTCGCCATCACGCCGCTGTTCGATCCGCCCTCGCGCGGCTGGTACTGCGCCGATCTGCACCACCACGCCGATCAGGCCGAGGCGGTGACGCCACCGGCGGATCTGGCGCGCTCGCAGCTCGCGGCGGGACTCGATCTGCTGTTCGTCAGCGATCACGATTCGACCGTGAACCTCGCGGTGTTGCAGCAGATTGCCGGCGCCCGTGGCGTGTCGTTCATCCCGGGGATCGAGCTGTCGCCGTCCTGGGGCCACTTCAATGCCTATCCGCTGGCGAGCGGCGCGCGGCTGGCGATCGAGACCGCTACGGCCACCGTCGACATGATCCTGAAGGAGGCGCGACGCGCTGGAGCCACGGTGGTGCAGGTCAATCATCCATTCAATCCCTACGGTTACTTCGCCAGCCTCAAGGCCGGCGTGGCGCCCGGCGGCTTCAATCCCGGCTTCGACCTGATGGAAATCAACTCATCGGTCCCGAATGACGACCCGAAGGTGCTGGCCAAGCTGTGGGAATTCTGGAATGCGGGCCAGCGCTACTACCTCGCCGCGGGCAGCGACACCCACGATGTCTGGAACGATCAGTCCGGGCGCGTACGCACCTTCGGGCATCTCGACGGTCGGGTGAGTGCCCAGGCCTTTGCGCAGGCGTTGAAGGCGGGCCATGCGTACGTGAGCTACGGCCCGCTCATCTTCCCGTCGGTGATGTTCGGCACGCAGATGCAGGTCGTGAGCGGTGAGCCCTTCACTCTGGCGTTCGACCTGGCCTCAGTCGCCGGGGTCAGCAAGGCCGCACTCATCAGCGGCGGCAACCTCGAGGTCAGCCGGGCATTTCCCGACGCACCGCTCACGACTCACGTCGACTTCATGCTCACCACCAACCACGCGGGCTGGTATGCGCTCGAAGTCGAGGATCAGCGCGGGCGCAAGGCCTACACCGATCCGGTCTGGGTGACGATCGCGCCCCCGCGGCAGTAGTCATGAGAGGCACGCCGGAGCGGTCGCTGCGCTACGGGCAGCTCAGAACCATACTGCTGCTGTTCGGGGGCTATGCCGCCTGTTACTACTGCCGGGCGGACCTGTCCGTGGCCACGCCCCTGCTGGTCGAGGAGCTGGGCAAGCAGGGAGTCGGCCACAGCGAGGCCATCGTGCGCATCGGCTCGATCAGCTCCCTCGGCGTTCTCGCTTACGCGCTGGGCAAACTGTTTCTCACCGGTCTGGGGGACTACTGGGGCGGGCGGCGCAACTTCCTCATTGGCGTGGGAGGCGCCGCGGTGTTCACGCTGTTGTTCGCCGCCGGCGGCACGATCCCGATGTTCACTCTCGCCTGGGTCGGAAACCGCCTGACGCAGTCGATCGGCTGGGCCGGCCTCGTCAAGGTCTCCTCCCGATGGTTCGACTATTCCTCCTACGGGTCGATCGTCGGCATTCTCAGCATCAGCTACCTGGTCGGAGATGCCGCGGCGCGCCAGCAGATGGGGATGCTGATCGAGCGTGGCTACGGCTGGCGCGCGCTGTTCCTGTTCGCCGCCATCGCGGCTGCAGTCTGGTTGACCGCCTGCCTGCTGTGGTTGCGCGAGTCCCGCACCGAGCTCGGACACACGGAAGCGAAGCCGAACCCGCTCAACCTGTTCGCCGCCGCTCAGTCGCGGCCTGCAAGTGTCGGCGCGCTGCTGCTGCCGCTGCTGCGCAGCCGGGCGTTTCTGCTGGTCTGTCTGCTGTCGTTCACCTGCACGATAATCCGCGAGAGCTTCAATACCTGGACACCGGTTTACCTGCGCGATCACCTCGGCTACAGCATCAGTCACTCCGCCGGCATGAGTGCGATCTTCCCGGGAGTGGGCGCCGCCTCGGTGCTGCTGGCGGGTTGGCTCAGCGACCGCCTCGGTCTGAACGGCCGCTCGTTGCTGTTGTTCCTCGGACTCACGGGCACGGCCGCGGCGCTGCTGGTGCTCATGTCCGTGCGCTCCGGCCCCGCCGGCGCCCTCCTGGCGGTGGTGGTGATCGGGGTCGTCGCATTCTGCCTGCTGGGGCCGTACTCTTATCTGGGCGGCGCCTTTGCGCTCGACTTCGGCGGCAAGCAGGCGAGCGCGGCCGCCTCGGGAATCATCGACGGCATTGGGTACCTGGGTGGAGTACTGGCGGGCGACACCGTGGCGCGGCTCTCGGTGGCATTCGGCTGGGAGGGCGTGTTCGTGATCCTGGCGACGGTCAGCGCCGTGGCCGCGGTGTGCGCCGGCGGTTTGCACGTTCTGAACACCAGGGCCGCGGCCAGGACGACCCATGGGTAGCCCGGCCGCGGAGATACGCGCGTGAGCCTCGCCGAGGAGATCCTCGCGATCTACGCGGCGCGCGGCGCCGGCGCGTACTTCGGCGAGCGCGTGTCGATGACCGAGCACGCCCTGCAGAGCGCGTACTTCGCGCAGCAGGCGGGCGCCGCCGAGTCGCTGGTGGTCGCGGCGCTGTTGCACGACATCGGACACCTGCTCGCGCAGGTCCCCGACGACCTCGCCGACTGGACCGCGGACGCGCACCACGAGGCAAGCGGCGCCCGCTGGCTCGCGCAGCGCTTTCCCGCCGCGATCTGCGAACCGGTGCGCCTGCACGTTGCGGCCAAACGCTACCTGTGCGCCACCGATGCGCAGTATGTTGCAAAACTGAGTTCCGCCTCCGCACACACTCTGAGGCTGCAGGGAGGCCCGATGTCAGCGCACGAGCTGGCGCAGTTCGAGGCCGAGCGCTACTTCACGGACGCGGTGCGCGTGCGGCGCTGGGACGATGCCGGCAAGGTCGCCGGGCTCAAGACTCCGCAGCTCGCCGAGTACCTCAGTTTGATCGCCCGCTCAGCGCAGCTCGCCGGCTGACACCCACGCCGCCGATTGCCCTGCACCCTGCGACCGCCGGGCTGACGCTTTAGCGCTCCGCCAGGATCGCGCGCCAGTTGATGATGGCGTTCCACAGCATGCGCTGATCGCCGCGATTGAGATCGCGATGCAGCGGATTGAAGTTGAACGCGATGACGCGACCCGCACCTGAGCGCAGATCCAGGATGGCGGGATGTCCGATGAGGCCTTCTCCTCCCCACGCCTGACCGCTCACGACGAGCGGCGCACCTTCCCGATCGCCCCACTCCAGCACCACGCCGCTGCGATCGAGCGGGCCGTCGAGACAGGTGGTGCAGTACGCCATGCGCAACCAGCGGCGCGGAATTGAATAGACCGTAAAGTTCTGGCGGAACACATGGGTGCGCGCGGAATAGCCGTACGCGATCGGGTGATCGGGTCGCGCAAATGACACGCGCAGGTGCGTACCGGGTGTTCGGGTGACAGCCGACTGTGAGGCCGCTGCGGCCGCCCCGCCGCCCCCCTGCGTGCTGCGCGGTACCCCTCCGGACTCGCGCCGCACGCCACGCACCATGCCGCCCTCGAGCGGCAACATGGAGCCGCTGCCGAGCGTGATCAGCAGACCCCCCGCATCGACGAAGCGCTGCAGCTCGGCGAGTCCGCTCCAGCCGATGCCCCCCGTGATGTCGTCGGACTCGGCCGGCGTGCCGAGACTCGGAGTGCTGCTCGTCTTCTTGAACGGCATCGGACCCCACGCCCTGGGGATGCCCTGAATCTGCTCGGCGAGCTCCAGATCGACGTGGCCGTACAGCAGAACGTCGTACCGCTCGCGCAGCTTGCCGGCGCGGATGTCCTCGTCCCGAACGTAGATATAAGGTATGTGTCGCTGATCGAGCGAGTAGCGCGCCCAGCCGATCGTGTCGGTATCCGCCCACGGCACCCACAGTCCCAGACGCGGCACGGGCGCCGCGTGGCTCGCCACCTCCGGAGCCGACGCGGTGCTCGAGAACTCGAGTCCCAGCTTCGCCGCCGCCTCCTGCAGCGCCGCGGCCAGACCCGCTTGCGGCGCGAGGATCCAGGACCCGGGGGGGTACTCGGCGCCGTTCGCGGTGAACGCCCGCTCGGCGATCGAGATCCTGAATCGGGCCAGCTGGTAGCGCGCCTCGAGCAACCCCTCCTGTCCGCCGTCCTTCAGCAGGTACACCGGCCCGCTGCCCGATATCGCACCCTGCGGATGAGGCGCTGCGCTGAGTGGCGCGAGGTTTGCCGCGCGTACCCGCGGATCCGCCGTCGGGATCGCCGCCAGATGGTAGTGGGCCGGCAACTCCCACGACACGTCATCGTATGGCTCGCCTGCGTCCCGCGGATAGTTCTGTGCAGCCAGCAGATCCACCGCGTAGTTGCGGTAGGGTTGGTCGAGCCGTACGACATAGGTGCCCGCGGGGAACGTACCCTCCCGGAGGGTGAGGTCCGCCGCGGCACGCTGCACCTCGATCCCCTGCGCGAGCAGCCGTGCGAGCAGTTGTGCGACGCGGGCAGGATCGCCCTGCCCGTCGGGAATGAGGAACGCATAGGGCGCCTGCTCGAGCCCCTTGCGCCATGAATGCACGGCCTTGAGATAGAAATTCCTCAGCAGACTCTTCGACTGCTGCGCGCTTTCATCCAGCGCCGCCAGCATCGCGGTCTCGTTGTAATTGACGTTGTCGCGCGCCGACCAGCTGAAGGTCTTCTGCTGCGGCGGCGGCAAGGGACGATACCACTCGACGGTGCTCTCCTCGCCGGGCTGTTCGGGAATGAGCGTTTCCGCGGTGCCGTTGCCGAAGGTTTCGTAGCCGCGGCCGTCGGAGTTGTGGTTGGTCGCGATCGCATCCAGGTACAGATGCGCGAAGTCATCGCCGAAGTTCCAGGTCCATACACCCGGCATCCCGAGTGCGGTCAGTGCCTGAACTTCATGGAAGCTCAGCTCGAGGCGTTCGGCGTAAGTGAGCGGATCGACATACTGGTTGATGGGCCCGGTGCCATTCCAGGTCACCAGCAGCGCCACGCTCTCGTGCAGATCGTGGATCACCTGCGGATGCCACTCACGGAACATGCGGAACACCGCCTTGGTGGTCTCGTGAACCTGCTGGTGCGCGTCGCGATTGATGTCGACGAAGGCGTACTTCGACCAGTAGGGCGGCGCCTGTCGCGGCAGGCTCGCGAGCTCCGTCCTGCCCTTGAGAAAGCGGTAGAACCACTCGACCTGCTTGTCGCGCCCGTCGGGATTCGAGACGGGGTTGATCAGCACCACCAGATTCTCGCGTATGCGCCGGATCATCGGCTGCTCCGATACCGCCAGCCGATAGGCCAACTCCAGCACCGACTCCGTGGATCCGGTCTCATCAGAGTGAAGCGCCGCGTTGAAGTAGTAGATCGGACGGGCGCTCGCCACGATACGCTCGGCGGCGGCGGCGTCCGTGGTGCGCGGATCCGCCAGCGCGGCAGTCGCGGCTCTGAGCCGCTCCAGCTCCTGGATGCCCTTTTCGTCCGCGATCGCGAGCATCACGATGTCACGGCCTTCTTCCGAACGCCCGATCGTGAACAGGCGCACGCGCGTGGAAGAGCCCGCGAGCGCGCGACAGTACCCATAGGCGGTCGAGGAATTCACCAGCTCGCCCGCCGCCCCCGGGATGCGGTGCAAAAAAGTCCGCGGTGACACCACGCTCGCGGAGGCCGGCAGATAGGCGACCCAGGGCGAGAGGAAGCGGGCCTCGGTCGTCGCCTGCGCGATCTCCTCGACCGAGCCGGGCTCGGGCGTATCCGGGGCGCTCGACTGCGCACACAACACGCGCGGGGCGAGCGCCAGCAGGCCCAGTAGCAGCAGCGGTTTGTCGAGCAGCAGCGGCTTGTCGAGCATCAGCGTCCCCCGCGAGACCACACCGGCCTGTTCGAACGCGGCGCAGTATAGCTTATTGAACATTCGCTCAACTACCGGCAGACTCCGGCGCATGGCTCGCAACCCGCGCTACGACATCCTGTTCGAGCCGGTGAAGATCGGACCGGTCACGGCCCGCAACCGCTTCTACGCGGTTCCGCATGCCGCCGGCATGACCAACTCGATGCCGCACATGCGCGCGAAGTTTCGCGAGACCAAGGCCGAAGGCGGATGGGGCGTGGTCTGCAGCGGCTATGTCTCGATCGACCCCAGCTCCGACGATGCACCTCTGCCGTTCGCAACTCTCTGGGATGAGGACGACATCCGCTCCCACGCCCTGATGACCGAGGCCGTGCACCGGCACGGTGCGCTGGCGGGCATCGAACTGTGGCACGGAGGCGGTTCGGTCATGAACCGCAGCAGCCGCATCGCGCCCCTGTCCCCGTCCGGAACGTCGTGGATGGCCACGCATGTCAATTTCATGGGTACCCAGCGGCCGCGGGCCATGGACACGCGCGACATCCGCGCGCTGCTCGCCTGGCAGGCGGAAGCGGCGCGCAAGGCGCGCTGCGCGGGATTCGACATCGTCTACGTCTATGCCGGCATGGGATATCTGCCGTACGAGTTCCTGCTGTCGGATTGGAACCAGCGCACCGATGCCTACGGCGGCAGCGTGCGCAATCGTGTCCGCATCGTGCAGGAGCTGCTGGAGGTCACGCGCGCGGCGGTCGGCGACCGCTGCGCCGTGGCGCTGCGGATCAGTCTCGAGGAGCTGCGTTCGCGGCCGAGCGATGCGGCGCCCTCGGAAGCCCACGAGGTCGTCGAGCTGCTCGCCGAGGTGCCCGATCTGTGGGACGTGAAGCTGGACTCCTCGCCGACCGACTGCGCCCCGTCGCGCTTCGCGCCCGAGGGCAGCCATGAGCCGATCATCGAGTTCGTCAGGAAGCTGACACGCAAGCCGGTGGTCGGCGTCGGCCGTTTCACCTCCCCGGACACCATGGTCGGTCAGATCAAGCGCGGCGTGCTCGACCTGATCGGCGCGGCACGACCCTCGATCGCGGATCCGTTCCTTCCCAGGAAAATCGACGAGGGCCGCGAGCAGGACATCCGCGAGTGCATCGGCTGCAACATCTGCATCTCGAGCTGGCACGACTCGGTGCCGGTGCGCTGCACTCAGAACCCGACGATCGGCGAGGAGTGGCGCCGCGGGTGGCACCCCGAGCGCATCGCCCCGGCGGGCAGCGCGGCCTCGGTGCTGGTGGTCGGCGCGGGCCCCGCGGGCCTCGAGTGTGCGCTGTCGCTCGGCCGGCGCGGTTACGAGGTGACGGTGGCGGAGGCGGCCGACGAGATCGGCGGCCGGTTGCGCTTCGAGACCCGCCTGCCGGGACTCGCAGGCTGGGGGCGCGTCCTCGACTGGCGCCGGGGTCAGTTGGAGCGGCTGCCGAACGTCAACATCTACCGCGGCAATCGCCTGACGGCGGAGGACATCCTGGGCCTGGGCAACACGCACGTGGTCATCGCCACCGGATCGCGCTGGGCGCGCCTGCTGTACTCGGCGCTCGAGATCCCGGTGGGGAGCCTCGAGGGCCCCGATGTCTTCACTCCCGATGACGTCGCGGACGGCGCACGGATCGAAGGGCCGGTGGTCGTCTACGACTTTGACAACTACTACATGGGCAGCGCGCTGGCGGAGCACCTTGCCAGGCTCGGGCAGGCGGTCAGCTACGTGACGCCCGCGGGGCATGCATCGGCCTGGGCCATCATGAGCAACGAGCAGCCGCAGATTCACCGGGCGCTGTTCGCGGCCGGGGTTGCCCTGCATACACTCTCACGCGTGACGGGATTCGAGGGCGGCGAGCTCGCGCTCGCCAACCAGTTCACGGGCGCCGCCACGCGGCTCGCCTGCAAGTCCCTGGTGATCGTCGGCGCGCGCCTGGCGAACGATGCCCTGCACACCGCGCTCGGCGCCCGCCCGCAGGAATGGGCGGCAATCCAATCCGTCACCCGCATCGGGGATGCGCTCGCGCCGGGCGCGATTGTGCATGCCGTGTACAGCGGCCACCGGTATGCTCGGGAACTGGATGCCGCCCCCGCGGCCCTGAGGTTGCGGCGCGATGCACCCCTGGGCGGGCAGTGCGGTACGGTGATGCCGGGGTTCGCGGCCAACGAAGATCTGGAGACGCTTCCGTGAGCACCCATGAGCCGCCCCCACGGCTGGCCGGTCTGGAGGCCACCCTGCCATCGAGCTGGTATCGCTCCGAGAGCGTATTCGCCGTGGAGAAGGAGCGGATCTTCTGCCGCGACTGGGTCTGTGTCGGGCGCGAGGAAGAGCTGCTGCAGCCCGGCGTGTTCCGCGTGCTGGATATCCTCGGCGAAAGCATCATTCTGCTGCGCAACCGCGAGGCTCGGCTGCGCGCCTTCTACAATGTATGCCGGCACCGTGGGACGCGCCTGTGCCGGGAGCCGGGCGCCGCGGGCCCCGGCGCCCGGCTCCCCGGTGGCATCACCGCCGGGCGTATCACCTGTCCGTATCACCAGTGGACCTACGACCTCGACGGGCGGCTGATCGCCGCACCCTATCTGAGCGCTCAGCCGCAATTCGACAAGGCACTGTTCAGCCTGTACCCGGCGCAGGTCGAGGTGTGGGGCGGTTTCGTGTTCCTGAACCTGACCCCAGCCACTGCCGTGCCATTGCAGCGGCAGCTCGGCGGAATTCCCGAGCGCCTGGCGCGCTACCCCTTGGGTGAGCTGCGGATCGGTCATACGATCCGGTACCAGGTGGCCGCGAACTGGAAGGTGCTCTGCGAGAACTACAACGAGTGCTACCACTGCGGGGGCGTGCACCCGGAGCTGTGTGAGCTGGTGCCGGCGTTCCGTGAGCGCGGCGGCGCGAATCTCGACTGGCTGCGCGGCATTGCGCATCGCCCCGGCGCGTATACGTTCACCAGGTCGGGCACCACGCGCCGCCGCGCATTCCCGACCCTGAACGAAGAAGAGCGGGTGCGCCACAAGGGCGAGCTGCTGTATCCGAATCTGTTCCTGAGCCTCGCCTGCGATCATGCCGCGGTATTCATCCTGCAGCCGCGCAGCGCCGCGCACACCGACATCACCTGTCATTTCCTGTTCGAGCCCTTCGAGATCGACAAGCCCGACTTCGAGCCCAGCGACGCCACCGGGTTCTGGGATCTCGTCAACCGCCAGGACTGGGCGATCTGCGAGGCGGTGCAGCAGGGCATCAGCGCGCGCGTGCACGAGCGCGGCTATTACGCTCCGATGGAAGACTTCAGTCTCGACATCCGTCGCTACGTCCTGGAGCGGATCGGCGACGTGGTCGAGGCGACGTGAGGGACCAGCCGGCGGTGCCAGCCTCGTTCCCCTCCCCGCAGCGCATCCGCGTGCGCTGGAGGATATTTCTGTTCCTGTTCGGCTTCGGCTTCATCGCCTATGTGCAGCAAAGAAGCCTGACCGTCGCCAGTTACCGGATGATGCCGGACCTGGGTTTCACCCAGATGCAGATCGGCTGGCTGGAGACGGCGCTCCTGGTAGGCTACACGGCCCTGCAGTTTCCCGGCGGTGTGCTCGGCCAGCGCCTCGGGGCGCGCTTGACGTTCGTGGTGATCGGGCTCATCGCCTTCCTGTGCTGCATGGTGACGCCACTCGCGCCGGTGCTGCTGCAGGGAGCCGCGCTGTTCGCAGGGTTGCTCGCGGTGCAGTTGCTGCTCGGCGCCTCACAGGCGCCGATATTCCCGGTCTCATCCGGAGTGTTCCAGACCTGGTTCACGCCCGACAGATGGCCGCTGGTGCAGGGCCTGCAGAGCATGGGTCTTGGCCTCGGAGCCTCCCTCACTCCCCCGCTCATCGCCTGGCTCATGACCGCGTTCGACTGGCGCCGGGCGCTCGCCTGGACCACCCTGCCCGCGCTGCTGCTGATCGCCTGGTGGGCCTGGTATGGCAGGAACAGCCCCGCCGAGCATCCGGCGGTGAGTGCGGAGGAGCTCGCCGAGCTCGGGGCGGAGCCCCCTGAGCCTGCCGACTCGGGCATCTCGTGGCCACGCATGTGGGCGTTGATGAGGAACCGGGATGTGCTGGCGCTGACCGGCTCCTACGTGTGCATGAACTACGTGTACTACCTGCTCGCCAACTGGTGTTTCCTCTACCTGGTGCAGGAGCGGCACTTCACGGTGCTCGAGAGCGGCTGGCTGGCCAGCACACCGCCGCTCGCAGCCGCCATCGGCGCGGGCGTTGGCGGCCTGCTCGCGAGCGTGCTGGGACGGCGCTATGGCGTGCGCAGCGGCCTGCGGATCCTGCCCCTGCTGTCACTGCCTGCCGCCGGCCTGCTGCAATTCCTGGCGGTGGACGCGGCGAGCCCTTACCTCGCCGTGGGGGCCCTGGCGCTGTGTTTTGCCTGCGTCGAACTGAACGAAGGCCCTTACTGGGCGGCGATCATGCACGTCGGGCGTGCCGACACCATGGCGGCGTCGGGGCTGCTCAATACCGGCGGAAACGCCGGCGGCCTGATCGCCACGCCGATCGTCGCCTATCTGTCGGGCCATCACGCCTGGACCCAGGCCTTTCTGATCGGGACCGGTTTCGCCGTGGTGAGCGCGGCCGCGTGGCTGCTGGTGGACCCCACGCGCGGCGTGGGCAGCGATGCATCCGGCGCCGCGGCCCAGGGTGCCGCGCGTCGTTCTTACTGAACGCCTGTATCATGAGCATCCTGTGCTGATGTTGCCCCGGATTGCCTCGCGTAGCCTCTGGTGCGCTGTGCTGCTGGCGCTCGGCGCGCTGCAGCCCGCCGCGCGCGCTCAGACAGCGACGCCGCCGAAGACGCGCAACGTCGTGCTCATCGTGAGCGACGGCCTTCGCTGGCAGGAGATTTTCACCGGCGCCGACCCCACGCTGTTGAACGAGAAAAACGGCGGCATCTGGGACAAGGAACAGGACCTGCGCCGCGAATTCTGGCGCGCCGACCCGGATGAGCGCCGCCAGGCGCTGTTTCCGTTCCTGTGGACGACCGTCGCCGCGCGCGGCCAGGTCTTCGGCAACCAGGCCAAAGGCAGCATCGCCCGCGTCACCAACGGCTTGGCCTTCTCCTACCCCGGATACAATGAAATGCTGACCGGCCACCCCGATCCGCGCATCGACTCCAACCGGTTCGGCCCGAATCCCAACCCCACGGTGTTCGAATGGCTGAACGGTCTGGCGGAGCTGCACGGGCGCGTGAGCGTGTACGCAACCTGGGAGACGTTCAAGGATATCTTCAACGTTCGCCGCAGCGGTCTGCCGCTGCAGGTCGGATGGGACCTGCCCTATCGCGGCCAACTCACCCCGCGGCAGGAGCTGCTGAACCAACTCTACCGGTCCACGACCAGGCTGGACGACGGGGATGTCTACAACGCGTTCCTGCAGGTCCCGTTGCTCGACTCGTTGCGCGAACACCCACCAAGGGTATTGTTCGTCGGCTACGGCGAGACCGACAACTGGGCGCACGCGGGTCGCTACGACCTGGTGCTGCACAGCGCGCACCTGTTCGATCGGTTCGTCGAGGAGCTTTGGCACACCCTGCAGGGCCTGCCGGCGTATCGCGATCGGACTACCTTCATCATCACGACCGATCATGGCCGCGGCAGCGGGCCGATCGATTGGAAGGAGCACGGCGTCGGGCAGCCAGGCTCGGAAAACATCTGGATCGCGGTGCTGGGCCCGGACACTCCACCGCTCGGCGAGCGCACTCACACCGCACCGGTCAGCCAGGCCCAGATTGCGGCAACCGTGGCGGCGCTGCTGGGCAAGGACTACCGGCAGGCGGTACCGGCCGCCGCCGCCCCCATCGCAGAGGTCCTGAGCCAGCGCCCCTGAGCCGCCGATCAGTCGCGCAACGTTCTGGCGCTGCTCACCGGGGCGCCCACGACCTTCGTAAGCACGTCGATGAGCTGCCCGGGATCAACGGGCTTCGGTACGTGCTCATCGAAGCCCGCCTCGAGCGCGTGCCGGCGATCATCGTCGCGGGCGAACGCCGTGACTGCCACCGCGCCCACGCGTGGCGTATGCCCTTCGCCCTCACGTTTGCGAATGCTGGCCAGCAGCTGATAGCCATCCTCGCCGGGAAGTCCGATATCGCAGACCACCACATTCGGACGGAGCAACGCCAGCGCCTCTCTTGCCGTGGCCGCCGAGGTCGCGATGCGCACACGCGCTCCGGCCGCCTCGAGGAACTGCCACATCGCCTCCGCCGCTGCCGATTCATCCTCGACGATGAGCACCTGCATCCCCGCGAGCTTCGCGTCCCCGCCGGCCGCGGCGTCGCCGTCCGCAACCGGCAATTCCTGGCGTCGCGCGAGCGGCAATCGCACGGTAAAGGCCGAGCCGCGTCCCTCCCCCTCGCTGTGCGCGCTGATCGAGCCGCCGTGCAGCTCCACCAGCTCCCGGGCGATGGCCAATCCCAGGCCCAGCCCCGTATGCTGTCGGCTGGTCACCGCTTCAGCCTGCTTGAAGCGATCGAACACCAGCGGCAGGAAGTCGGGACGAATACCTATGCCGTTGTCGCGAACGACGAACTGCACGGCGCCGCCGTCCCGGGACAACTCGACCTCGATGGCTCCGCCCGAAGGGGTGAACTTCACGGCATTGCTCAACAGATTCAAGACCACCTGCTGAATCCGATCCGGATCGGCGCGCACCACGCCCACTTCGTCACTGAGCCGCGATTCCAGCCTGATGCTGCGGGAGGCCGCGTTGGGCAGCACGGCGTCAATCGCGCCCTGCACGACCTCTGCAAGCCGGGTCTCGCGCAACGCCAGACGCAGCTTCCCTGAGGCCATCCTCGAGGTGTCCAGCAGATCGTCGATGAGCGCCTGCTGGGCCCTGGCCGCGCGATCGATCGTCTGAAAACCCGAATCGAGGTTCTCCGCGGTCACCTTGCCGCCCAGGAACAGCCCCGACCACAGACGGATGGTGTTGAGAGGGGTACGCAGCTCGTGGCTGACCGTCGAGATGAAATCGTCCTTGGCGCGGTTGGCACGCTCTGCGCTCAGGCGCAATTCCTCGGACGCCCGCAATGCCTGGTGCAGATGCTCCCGCGCCTGCCTGAGCTCGGTGTGATCACGCATGACACACGCAAAGCCCGGAACGGCACCGCTTGAGTCGCGAATCGCCGTCAGTGTGCCGCTCGCCCAGAAGCGGCTGGCGTCCTTTCTCATGTAGGCGCGCTCCTCGCTCGCCTTGCCGCCCTCGAGCGCCACGCGCAACTGCCGCTCGGGCACTCCCAGCGTGCGATCCTCGGGGGTGTAAAGCATCGCTGCGGGACGGCCGACTACTTCGCTCTCGCTCCAGCCGAGCAGGCGCTCCGCCCCGCTGTTCCAGGTGCTGATGCGGCCCTGGTCGTCGATCATGAAAATCGCGTAGTCGGCCGTGTTCTCCAGCAGCAGCCTGAAGCGCTGCTCGCTTTCGCGCAGGGTCGCTTCCATGCGTTTGCGGTCGCTGATGTCCCAGAACGTCGCGACCGCGGCGACGATTTCGCCCGTGCGATCGCTGATCGGCGCCGAGCTGACCGACAGCGAACCTCGCGTGCCGTCCGCACGCAGAAAATCGAATTCCTCGTCGCTGACCGTCGCGCCCGAGGCGAGCGTGCGCGCCAGGGGCCACTCCTGCGCCTCATACACCCGGCCGTTCGGATCCAGGCCCTTGAAGGCGATCGACGCCGAGCTCCATGGCGCGCCGAGCAGCGGCAGCGGGAAGGGCAGGCCGAAGAGTGTCGCGGCGCGTTGGTTGCCGTAGATGACCGTGCCGGTCGGAGCCTCCACCATCAGGATGGCGGCCGGCATCTGGTCGATGGTTGCCTGCAGACGCGCCTGGACGGCATCGATGGCCTGCTCCGCGCGCTTGCGCGCCGTGATGTCCACGAAGGTGATGACAATGCCGTCGATGCGATTGTCGGCGGTGCGATAAGGGATCGTACGCCGCAGGTACCACGCGCCGCTATGAGTGCGTGTTTCGGCTTCCGAGGGGATCAGGGTCGCGAGCACCAGGCGCGCTTCCTCGGCGAGATCGCCGTCGCTGAACTTGGGCTGGAAGTGATCGATCGGTCGCCCGATGTCCGACGGTCGCAGCGCGATCAGCTCGTTCATCGCCGGTGTGAAGCGCCGTACCTGCAGCTGCAGATCCAGAAAGACGACCCCGATATTGGTGCTGCTCCACAGGTTGGACAGGTCATTATTGGCGGCCTCGAGCTCAGCGATCTTCGACTGCAGCTGTCCATTGACGGTGATCAGCTCCTCGTTCATCGACTGGAGCTCTTCCTTGCTGGTCTCCAGCTCCTCGTTGGTGCTTTGCAGCTCCTCGTTGATCGAGATGACTTCCTCGTTGGAAGCCTTCAGCTCCTCGTTGCTGGACTCGAACGCCTCGACGGTGCTTTGCAGCTCGCGGCGCGCGATGCGCAGCTCCTCCTGCAGCAGCGCGTCGTTCGCGGAATCTTTCGGCACGCCCTCCGCTGGCAACGTGCGCACGGCCGAGCCCGGCGCAGCGGCGGGTGCGCGCGAGCCTTCGGGCTGGAAGCTCACCCGGAGGTATCCCGGGCCACCCGCCGCCACCAGCGGTGCGACCGTAATGCGAACCTGTGGCACACCGGCGCCGTTTTGCATGTCGGCCGCCTCGATCACGACACGTCCGCCGCCGGCACGCGCCTGACTCACAGCGTTTCGTATCGCGGAGCGGATGCCGAGGTGCAGCACCTCGAACAGAGCGCGCGTCGGTTCGCCGAGTGGCTGAATCAGAAAGGGCGTGGTGTCACCATGGAAATAGACGATGCGATCCTCCGCATCCACCACCACCGTGGGCGGCCCGAACTGCTCGAACAGCGCCTGTTGCACGGCAAAGGACGTTGCCGGGCGCGGGCCGTACGGTGCCAGCCGCGGCGCCGCGGCGATCATGCGCGCGGCTATTGCGGGAAGCTCCGGATGGCGATGGCCGTGCGGGCCGATGCGGCGGTAAATGCGATGCTTGAGGCTGACCGCCTCGAACACGCCCTTCAGCGAGCCCGGCGTCTCCGCACTGCCGAGGAACAGCGTGCCACCATGCTTGAGCGCGAAATGCAGCAGCGCCAGCACGCGCTCCTGGACGTCGGGCTCGAGATAAATGAGCAGATTGCGGCAGGTGCAGATATCGACGTGTGAGAACGGCGGGTCGCGCAACACGTTCTGCGGAGCGAACACCACCATGTCGCGGATCGGCTTGCGGATCCGGTACACGTGCTCCTCCTTCTCGAAGAAGCGGTCGAGGCGCTCGAGTGACAGATCCCCCTCGATGCCTCCCGGGTACACGCCCGCGCGCGCCAGATCGAGCGCCCTGACGGCCGCATCGGTGGCGAAGATCTTCACCTCGATGCTCTTGCCGGAGCGCAGGATTTCCTCGGCGAGCAGCATGGCGAGCGAGTAGGCCTCCTCGCCGCTCGAGCACGCCGACACCCAGGCGCGAATCGGTATATTGCTTTGCCACCCGGTCACGAGCGGCCGTACCACCTGCTCGCGCAGCGCCTCCCACGCCTGCAGATCGCGAAAGAAACCGGTGACGTTGATCATCAGGTCGTTGGCCAGCGCGCCCACCTCGTCCGCGCTGTCGTGCAGGCGCGCCGCGTAGTCAGCCAGCGTGAACAGCGACGCGAGTCCCATGCGCCGCTGCAGACGGCGCAGCACGGTACCTTTCTTGTAGCCGCCGAAATCGTGACCCGTGTGCGTTCGCAGGATCGCGAGAATCTCGCTCAGGTGCTGGCGCTCGCGCTGCAGGATCTCCTGCCCGCGCGCCGCCGCCGAGCCTTGGGCGTCGAAGCTCGAATACTTCAGGTATTGAACGATGGCCCGCCCGATGTCCCCGGGCGGCAGTACCTGATCCGCGTAGCCGGCGTGGATCAGGCTCGTGGGCATCGCGGGAAATTCGGCGCTCTCGGGCGACTGCGCGAAGCACAGACCACCGGCGGCCTTGATCGCCCGGGCACCCGCGGTACCGTTCGTGCCCATCCCGGAGAGCACGACGGCGATCGCCTTCTCCTGCTGCATGTCGGCCAGGGAGCGGAAGAAGTCGTCGACCGGACGGCGATGGCCGCGCTTCTCGACGGGCTCGCCGAGCTTGAAAACGCCGCGCTCGAGAGTCACCGTGAAGCCGGGGCGGGTGACGTAGACGTGGCCCGCCTGCAGCGCCAGCCCGCCCGTCACCTGCAGCACCGGCAGGTGCGTGTGACGCGCGAGGATCTCCGCCATCAGGCTCTCGCGCTCGGGGGGCAGATGCTGAACGACCACGAACGCCATGGCGCTTTCCCGCGGCAGTCCGTCGAAGAACGCGTTGAGGGCTTCGACTCCCCCGGCCGATGCGCCGATGCCCACCACCGGGAAGGGCAGCAGAGCCTGCTCGACGAAATCATCCGGCGCGGCGGGAACCTCCGGGGGTTCGGAGGCTGATTCGCCGGGCTGAGCGGACTTGGAGCTTTCGGGTGTCATGTGGGCGCGTGACGAACACGCACGGCGTGCCGAGCCATGATGCTGCGATCAGTGCCCATTGTGGCTGAGTGCCGCACAAGGAGTGATGCGTGAACTTTGCCTGTGCAATTATAGCACGGCGCCCGCGCCCCCGCGTGCTCGGCCGCCCGCAGGCATATAATCCTCGCTGCATCCCCCAGTTGCGCGCCAACGAAGCCTGCCGCTCCGCGGCTCGCTCAGTCTTCGAGGATTTCGCTCATGTCAGAGCTCATGACCCGGCGTTCGGCTCAGCCCGGCGAGCCGCCCGCGCCCCTGGTGCCGCTCGAGGTGGTCGTTTCGACCGCCGAATTGGCGTGGCGCTCGTGCCGCGCGCCGCAGTACCAGGCGGAGAGCGAGGTCCTGGTCGAGCTCGCCCGGCACCTGGTCCGATCGCCCGCAGGCATTCTGGAGCGTCTGGCCGATGCGGTCATGAGACTGTGCCGGGGCGGCTCCGCTGGCGTGAGCCTCATCGATGAACACCGCGGCGAAGCGCTGTTCCGCGCGCACGCGGTGAGCGGCGAGATGGCTGAGCACCTCTGGGGCACGACGCCTCGCGACTTCAGCCCCTGCGCAATGGTGGTCGAGAGCAACTCCCTGCAGTTGATGTCCGACCCGGAACTGCACTACAGATACCTGGCGGACCTGGGCCCGAAGATCTTCGAGGCGCTGCTGATTCCTTTCAGCTCGGGCGCTCGAACGGTCGGAACGATCTGGGTCGTGACGCACGATGCCACGCAGCACTTCGATGCCGAGGACGGGCGCCTCATCGCGGACCTCGGGAAATTCGCGTCGGCCTCCTACCGGGCGTATGTGCATGCGCGCCTGAATCGTGGCGAGAGCGGCTCGCGCGCAGCTGAGTGTTCCCCGATGAGCGCCGCGGCGGCGCTGGATGCCGCGGCGGCGCTGGATGCCGCGGCGGCGCTGGATGCCGCGGCGCGCGAGCTGAGTCAGCAGCTCGGGCAGGAGCTCCACTGGCATGTACAGGCTCTCAGCGACGCCAACCGGGAAAGACTGGAGTCGCTGATCGGGCTGGTGGATGGCCTGACTGCGGTGGCTGCCAACGCGGCTACGCCAGCGCCGCTTTGAACAGCGCCAGCATCCGGCTCCAGGCTTTTTCCGCCTGATCGTGGTTATAGACGCGCGAGTCGGTCGGGCACCAGCCGTGAATGGTACCGGCGTACACCTCGATCTCGGCGGGCAGCTTCGCCGTGGCGAATGCCTCACGCAGCACATTCTTCGCCTCAGGCTGACGCTGGTCGTCGCTCTCGGCGATGGCGAAGAGATACCGTGCCTTCATCTTCGGTACCAGCAGGTGTGGGCTGTCCGGTGTGTCAGTCACCAGACTGCCGCCGTGAAAGGAGGCGCCGGCACCGATGCGATCAGGAAGCGCTGCCGCTGCACGCATCGTGAAGGGTCCGCTCATGCAGTAACCGCACGTGCCCATCTTGCGCCTGCGGTCGACCGAGGGCTGGCCGTCCAGCCAGGCAACGAAAGCCTTCGCGTCCGTCACGGCGGTCTGCGCCGTCAGCGAGCCGGCCAGCGCCATGAGCGCCGCGCGGGTGGCAGGATCCTCGAAATCGGCGTGCTCGGGAGCGGTGGGTGCCCGCTTCGTCCGGTAGAACGGGTTGACGACCAGGACCGCGTAGCCTGATTCGGCCAGTCTCTTGCCCATCTGCCTGAAGGCCAGACGCAAGCCGTAGATATCCGGCCACATCAACACGGCCGGGTGGGCGCCGCGGGAAGGATGTACGAAGTGAGCATCCGCGGTGCCGTCGGGGGTTTTGATGTCGACCTCCGATTCCTGCACCTCGCCCGCGGCGCCTGCGAGCGGTGGCAGAAGCGAGCTCGCGCCGGCGCCGAGGCTCAGCGCTCCAAACTGTCGCCGCGACAGCCGGGCCGACCTGAGCTGATATTGGATCATGTCCTCGAGCGAGTCGTCATCGCACATGGTCCGTCTCCTCGACTGGGCGAGCGGCCCGCGGACCCGTTCAGGCGGGATATGGTGCGCCAGGATCAGGAGCCACGATAGAGGCAGGCGTACGTGGCACGCAACGCATCCTTCTGCACCTTGCCCATCGCATTTCTGGGCAGCTCCGCGACCAGCAGTACGCGTTTCGGGACCTTGTAGCGAGCCAGGCGCGTGCTGAGGGACTCGATGACCTGCGCTTCCGACAGCACGGCTCCGGCCTCGGGCACGATGACAGCAGTGACCCCCTCGCCGAAATCCGGATGCGGAGCGCCGAAGACGGCACTCTCCGCGACGCCCGCCAGCGCCTCCAGCTCCGACTCGACTTCCCTGGGATAGACATTGCAGCCGGCGCTGATGACGAGATCCTTGACCCGACCCGCGATGTGTACGTAGCCATCGCGATCGATGCGGCCCAGATCTCCCGTCTTGAACCAGCCGTCGGCGGTGAACTCGGCGCTGGTCCTATCGGGATCTCTCCAGTAACCGGCAAAGACGTTCGGTCCCGCGATCTCGAGTGTACCGATCACATCCGGCTCGGGCTCCACGGTGCCGCTGTCCCGGTTGGTCACGCGGATCGCGATCCCCGGCAGAGCCGGCCCGACCGAGCCCGGAACCCGCGGACCGTCGTAGGGATTCGAGGCGTTGATCAGCGTCTCGGTCATTCCGTAGCGTTCGAGAATCACCTGGTCGGTGCGCCGCAGGAATTCCTGGTGGGTCTCGATCGGCAAAGGCGCCGATCCCGAGACGAACAGCCGCATGTGCGCGGTCGCCTCGCGATTCAGCCCCTCGTCCTGCAGCAGGCGCGTGTAGTGGGTCGGCACACCCATGAAGACCGTGACGTGGGCCAGGTGTTGCAGTGCCGAGCGGACTTCGAATTTTGGCAGCAGCAGGATGCCTGCAGCCGAGGCCAGCACGGTGTTGATCGCCGCACACAGTCCGTGAACGTGAAACAGCGGCAAGCTGTGCATCAACACGTCCTGGCCGGTGAAACGCCAGGCCGCGGCCAACGCCGTCGCGTTGGACGCGAGATTCACACGCGTCAGGATCGCCCCTTTTGACCGACCCGTGGTTCCGGAGGTGTACACGATCGCCGCCGGCGCACCTGGGTCATGAGGCCCCAGCGCCTTGCGGTCGGGGTTGCAGAGGCGTGCGAGCTCCCACAGAGAGCCCTCCCCGTCCGCTCCGAGCGTCTCGAGGCACTGAATGCCGGCGCGATCTGCCAGCGGGCCGAGCATGTCTCTCTCGCCCGGCGGCACGATGGCGAGGCGAGGACTCGAGTCGCACAGCAGGTAATCAAGCTCGTTGGGCGTGCAGGCGGGGTTGATCGGCACAAACACCGCACCCAGGCGCAGGCAGGCGACATACAGCAGCACCGCTTCCGCAGACTTTTCCACTCGCGCCGCGACCCGATCGCCGCTCGCCACGCCGCGACCCATCAGTGCGGACGCGAGACGCGCGGACTGCTCGCGCAACGCCTCGTAGCTGAGTTGTCGACCCGCCAGGGTCCTGAGGAACAATCGGCGTGGGTGCGCGCGCGCGGCGTACTCGACCCACTCGGCAGGATCGACGACGGACGAGGTTTGCGAATTCACGCCCATGACCGTTCGGGCCATGATGCCATAAGCGCCCCAATCCCCTCCGTGGCAGCCGGGGTACCGACCGAAGGCTGCGCAGCGCACCGCCGAGCCTGGCACCGCAATGATCCAGCCCGCAACGCGCCCGCCGAGCCGATGGTCCAATTCTGGAGTAGAGTGCAGCTCAAGCTGCGCGCCGACCACGACCCAGGGGCGCGCACGCCCATGCCATCCCGTGGGTCGGACCGCGAGCCTGCCCCGGGCTTCACTTCAGCGACACAGGAGAGCCTCGTGGCGAAGCCGAACTACCATCAGGCAAGAAAACAGAAGGAGCTGGCCCGCAAGGCGCGCCAGCAGGAGAAGCAGCAACGTCGATCGGCGCGCCCAGGCGCTCGCGGCGAGAACCCCGAGGCGAGCCAGTTGGAAGCGCCCGCCACTCCGCCCGATCCGACTACCGGGAGCGCGACGTGAACCCGGCACGTTTCAGCGCCGCCGCACGCCAGGAGCGCACGGAGCGGTTGCGTCGCGACCGGGCGGCCGCGCAGGCACTGCGCGTCGCGTTCCCCGCCGTCCAGCATCTGCGTCTCGAGCTGAAATTCGAAAGTACCACCTCGAGCACGCCGACATTGCAGTCGCACGTGCTGCATCCGCCGGCGCGGGCGTTCTTCGAGTTCCCCTGTCCTTATGCCGACTGCGACGGACAGTTCGATCTCACCAGTGCCGTCAAAGCGGCACTCGCGGACCCGGCGCATCAGGCCACCGGGGTACTGGAGTGCTCCGGCCTGCGGGTGCGCGATTACGCCTCAAAGCGACCCTGTCAGCTGCATCTGCTCTACACGGTCACGGCGACGTATCACAGTGACACCGAACACGCCGGCTAGGACGGCAACGCACTCTGGCATTCACACTGCCAGATCTCGAAACACTCGCGATGAAAGCGGATCGACTGCGGAATCACGCCCGGCGTAAAGTCCACGTCGTATGACGCTTGCGCCGAGGTAATGCGCTCGCCACACCCACCGCACGAACCCCCGCCGGTGTATTCGCCCAGGCGGCGCCACAACTCACCGTGCGGCAGAATTCGCTGCCTCAGTCGCCAACGGATGGCGAGCGTCGCTGCGGCGTGGTCCATGGGCACTCCTCGCGGATGCCTTACCTTGCGCCTTACCCCTGAGGAGCGCAATGCTCGCGCAGGCAGCGACGGCGCGCCTGATGCGCTCGCGCCTGCGCACATTCCCGGCATGAGCGGCGCGAAGATGGCGGCGCAGCCGGAAAACCTGTAATCTGCCCGCCGGCTCGTAACTTGCGGCTTGTCTGCCTTGGCCTGCGCGCGTCACCGACGCTCCATCCGGTCAATCTCTCACCCTCGTAAAGCTTGACGAACCAGGAGGCAGGACTTACCTGCCGGTGTTTTTCTATTCTCTCGTGAGTACTCTGCAAATGACCAAACTATATGTCGGAAATCTCCCCTTCACCGCGACCGACGAGGCCGTCCGCGCCCTGTTTTCCAAACACGGAACGGTCGAGAAGGTCTCCCTGATCACCGATCGCGACACGGGTCGCCCGCGCGGCTTCGGCTTCGTGGAGATGTCGAATGCCGACGCCTCGCGCGCCATGCAGGCGCTGAACGGCACCGACTTCGACGGTCGGCCCCTCAAAGTCAACGAAGCGCAGGATCGCGAGCGGTCGGGCGGCGGCAACCGCGGCGGGCCGCGCCGCTACTGATACCCGAAGGTCCATCCACACCGCTCCCGGCCGCGCACTGCGGCCGGGAGCGGTGTCCTGGTCGGGGTCCAGGTCCCGCCCGACCCGATACAGGCGCGGAGAGCCTCGGCGGCGCGCTCCTGAAATCCGACGGGCAGTCCCATGAGCGAATACGAATTCACCATTTCGCTTCGCATCCGCCACCCCAGCATCGAGCCGAGCACGATCACGCAGACGCTCGGCTTCGAACCGCAACACACCTGGAAAGCCGGCGATCCGCGGCGCAGCCCTGCGGGTGAGGCACGCGAGGGCGCCTATCGGGAGAGTTACTGGATGGGCCGACTGATGCCGGGCCCGGAACTGTCTTCCGGCCGGCTTTCGGTGGAGAGCGTGCTGCTGCAGACGCTCGCTCACTTGCGCAGATCACACGCATTTCTGGAGCGGCTCAGCACCGACGGCGGCATAGCCGAGCTTCACGTCAGTCTGTTCGTCCGCGACAACTTCCGACTGGACCTGACACCTGAGACCCTCGGCCTGCTCGGCCGACTTGGGTTGGCGGTGGCGCTGGAAATCCATCCGCACTCGCCGCACGGCGCCGATCCTGCAACGGCGAGCTGACAGCGCCCGGCGGGCGGTGCCCGCCGCTGGCTGATACACCCCTGCGGTCACCGTCATTGACGGCCTGCCCCCGGCGCCCCGTGGATCGCCCCGGACCTGGGTGTCGGATCCCCGTGCCAACAAAGCGTGACGCCGTTGGGATTTAGCGCGTCCGCCGCGCGTAGCCGGGGCCGTAAGGCTCAAGAACCGTGACGGCTTCCGTGCACCGCCCGGGGTGCGCGTTTGACAATAACAATGCCATTAGAGTGCACGTTGCCTGATCATGCCTACCGCATCCACGAGCGTAAGACTGCGCGTCTTGCCGGCGATCTCGACGCTGGTCGCGAAGCGCGCATCCGCCGAGTCCGGCGGCGCGGTTGCGCCCGATCATTGGACTGAAGGCCCCCATTACGCCGACGTGCCACAGCTCCTGGCGGCCGGTTTCGCTGCCGATGCGCTGCTCCTGACCCCGGGCGATGCCCGGCAGGCCGCGAGCTGGCTGGAAAGCCTGCGGCGCGCTCCACGGCTGGCCCTGCTGCCCATCTTCCTCAACCGGTCATTCGGGGAAGCGGTCGATGTGCTCAGCGACGGTGTCGCCTCGACCCCGGAGGTGGCAGCCCCGGAGGCTGCGGCCATTGCCGCCCGCGCCCCATCCCTCAGCCGGCGGGAGACGGCCGAGGGGGACGAGCGGCTGCTCGCGTTCCTCTACCTGCGCCCCGAACGGGTTCTCACACCGGTTGCCGACTGGCGCGACGAGAGGATCTACCGGTACCCGCTGGCGGATGCGTTGGGCCGTCCCGGGGAGGATAGCTTCCTCATGCTCGAGCGGTTGCGTCGCCGCGGGTTGCTCGAGACCGCGGGCCTCGTCGAGCGGGTGCACACCTGCCCGTCGTGCTCCGCGGGCCAGCTGCTCTTCATCGAGACCTGCCCGCAATGCGGCAGCATCGACACCGCCGAGCAGAATTTCCTCCATTGCTACTCCTGCGGCCACGTCGGGACTCAGGAGGAGTACCTGACCAACGAGGGGCTCACCTGCCCGAAATGCGCGGTGCGGCTGCGCCACATCGGCGTCGACTACGACCGAGCTCTGGAAACCTTCGTGTGCAAGGACTGCTCGGGACGCTTCACGGAGCCCAACGTGAAGGCTCGCTGCCTTCAGTGCCGCAAGACCTGCGGCACCGACGCGCTCGCCGAGCGCAACTACTACGGGCTGCGCCTGTCGGCGGCCGGCGAGCTCGCCGCCCGCACCGGCCAGGTGGGCGACCTCTTCAAGCTCCTCGACGAGTTCAGCCATGCACACCCCGAGTACTTCAGCCGCACGCTCGAGTGGCTGCTCGACCTCTCCCGCCGGCACGAGGAAGTGCAGTTCGGCCTGGTGTGCCTGAAGTTCGCCAACGTTCACCTGCTCGCTTCCCGCCTCCCGCGCCATCGCGTCGCACAGATGTTCGATGCGCTGGCGCAGCGCCTGCGGACCTTGATCCGCACCACCGACCTCTTCATGCGCGATGACGATGCGTGCTGCTGGCTGCTGCTGCCGCAGACCCTGCCCGCGGGCGTCGCGACCCTCCTCGAGCGCATCGTGGCGCTCGGCGCCGCAGCGACGCCGGAGGAAGGATTGCGCATCGAGATCGCAACCGCCTCCTTCACCTCCGCCGACGCCGGCGCGGGCAGCACCAACGCGCGCCTCCTCATGGGCACCCTGCGGAGCCGCGTCGGCTGATGGACGCGATACTCACGTTGACCGGCGCGTGGCTCACGCTGCTGCAGCTGCTGGAAGCGGTCTGGCGATCCGACTGGATCGTGATCGCCCTCAAGTTCTTTCCGTTCGTGCTGCTGTTCGAGCTGCCGATCCAGGCACTGGTGATGCTCGGCGGGGTGCGCCGTTACATCGAGGGGCGGCGCACCGCGCGCTACCCGCTCGCCTACCATCCGAGTGTCTCCTGCGTCATCACCTGCTACTCCGAGGGCGCGGACGTGCAGAAGACCGTCCGCTCGCTCACTGAGCAACTCTACGACGGTCCGATCGAGATGCTCGCAGTGGTGGATGGGGCCGTGCAGAACCGCGCGACCCTCACGGCGCTGCGGGCGCTACAGTCGTACGTCAAAGCGAGGAAGCTCCGCCGCCTCGAGATCGTCCCCAAGCTGCAGCGCGGCGGGCGTGTCTCGAGCCTGAACCAGGGGCTCGCGCTCGCTTCCGGCGAGATCGTCATGGCCCTCGACGGCGACACCTCCTTCGACAACGACATGGTGCGGCACGCCGTACGGCACTTCGCCGATCAGAACGTCGTCGCGGTGTCGGGGAACCTGCGCGCCCGCAACGCCCGCAGCAGCTTCGTGACGCGCCTCCAGGCCCTCGAGTACGCGCTCTCGATACACCTGAGTCGCGCGGGCCTCGATGCCTTCAATCTCGTGAACAACATCTCCGGCGCGTTCGGCATCTTCCGCCGCGACTTCCTGCGGCGCATCGGCGGCTGGGACAGCGGCACGGCCGAGGATCTCGACCTTACGCTCCGCATCAAGAAGTATTTCGCGCGCCACCCCGACTTACGCATCCGCTTCGAGCCGCGCGCCATGGGACACACCGACGTGCCCGAGACGTTCCGGGGTTTCCTCAAGCAGCGGTTGCGCTGGGACGGAGACCTCTCTTACCTGTACCTGCGCAAGTACCGCCATCACCTCCGGCCCGGGCTCATGG
>Ga0209471_1000090_pt1 | contig 68308 bp, 62 predicted proteins | sample GraSoiAngelo_128_FD_185885 | JGI IMG/M metagenome (GOLD analysis project Ga0209471, IMG submission 185885) | Grasslands soil microbial communities from the Angelo Coastal Reserve, California, USA - 14_0927_12_20cm (SPAdes) (version 2) | ecosystem: Environmental > Terrestrial > Soil > Grasslands ... | reverse complement strand
GTTGGTAGCGCCTTGTATTTCAATGTGGTCGAGCACTCCCTGGAATTTTCCTTTGGAGGAAAGCATTCCGGAAATTCCCCGGAATACACCCAAGTCTGCATTTTGAAACAAGTAATTCCCCGAAACCGGAGTTTGGCCGGCATTGTTTTCTCTCCACGGACCGAATTGTCCAGTGGCGCTGATCTCCCCCGGTGGCTTGGGGTTGGTCAAGGCTACCTGATACGACATTGGCCCCGTGGCGCCGACATTGCGGAAGGTGCACTTATAGATCGCAAATCGCGTAGGCTGCTTGCCCGCCTCGCGTGCGGCGAAATCCAGAATTGATTCATCAGCAACCAGTTCGTCGACGGTTATTTCAGAGCGCTTTGCATGGAACTTTTCACCCGTACCCGGTGGCGGGATGTTAACGTGCATACCCTCAGCGCGAATCCTTGTAACATGTTTGGTGAACAAGCCCAGAAAACTGCCCTGAACCGTAAGTTTTTCAATTGTGATCAGCGGTGGCGTGCCCTTATCAGATCCCAGGCGGAGAGTCACTGATTCCGCCACACAGCCGGGATGGGGAAAGTACTGGCTGCAAAAATGTTTGATCTCGACCGCGCTGGAACTGGCATCCTCGAGATCTTGGGTGACCTCCGCCTGACTGAACGGCCAGTGAAAGGTCAGGAATACCAGTGCTATGGCAACAATAGTTGCGATCAAGACAACGGCGCCTGCCAGCATTTTTCGCGAAATTCTTCTTGCCGCTCGGATTCTGATGGGTGACATGAATTGACAGGGAAATGTATCCCGTGACTTGGAGGCTAGTAGCTGAACTTAGGTTGTAGCAAGTCCGCGGCCTCAGAAAAAGCCGCAGCGATCGCAAACTGGCCGGTCCTTCGTTGCTAGCCACCAGTCCCGGTCTTTCGCTGAGATTCAGAGCTCGCCGCTAGTCAAGAAAAGAGCAGTGCGATGTTCCGCACTGCTTGTTAATCCTTTCTATTCTCACTGGCAACCGGGAAACTTGAAACTCCCGATTCGCGTACTCCAGTTGAAAGTCCCGCTGCTCTTCAAGTACTCGGTCGTGTAAAAGAAAGTGCAATCATCGCCAGGATCAACACTGATGGCGCTGTAGTCACCCCAGCGATTCAGGTTGGACAGCTGTGATCCGCTGCCCGCCAGCAGGCTGGTTTCTGCTTGCAGCGTTCCAGCGGCATCGGCGGGCACCCTGCCGGTATACCGAATGCTGGGAAACACGCTCGAACTGGAAGCACTGTATCCCACGGCGATGTCTCCCGTCTTGTCCATAGCGATGCTGCCCATCCAGCGGAATGTACTGTCTGGGGAATATGTGCCCTGCTGAAAGACAGAAAAACTACCAGACCCAGAGGGAGTCCGTCTCAGTTCGTACCAGCGCACTCCAGTAAAAGGATTTCGCTTGGTCGTGCCCACCGTGACGGAATGGTTCACTACCAGGGATTCATGATTCCCAGCAAAGTTCCGGTAAGTCAGGCGATACATCAGGCGGTCGCCCAGGGAGTCGAGTTTCTCCTTCGTGTTGAGCTGCTGAACGCAGGCGCCGCCATTGCAGGCAGCACTGAAAGTGGCCACCGGAATATTCGTGGGACCTGTGAGTGTGCTGTTCGCCGGTGTAGCGAAGTCCACGTGAAAATTCCAAAGGTTCAGTGAATTGGTTCCAAAGTTCACGAGGAAGTTTGGTGTTCCCGCTGCCGGAGGAGAAGTGGTGCCCACCGCGCCGCTGGCTCCATCCAGGTCAGCCGGCAAGAGTGAAGCGAAACTTGCAGCTAGCTGGAAACAGACTTGGGTGGCGGCTGCACCAGCCAACATGGCGCTGCGATTGAATGCGCATGTTCTGGCGCCGACGAAGGTGTTACCGGAGAACATATTGAATGTTGCATAGTAGGCGTCCCGCCAGACTCCGATTTTTGGGTAATCATTGAAGTTAGGTTGCTGGAACGCGTAAACATTAAAAGTTCCCCTGGCGTCGGAAGTGGTTGACACTGCAACGCACTGATAGAAACGGGGGACCTCCGGTGACCGAAAACTGGGTGAGCACCCAGCGGCCGGCCTGCTTGTCATATTGCGCGATCGGGTCTCCGTCATTGTTCACCGCGCATGGATGAGTGGCCCCCAACGCCTGAAACAACTGGTTGCCAGCCACCGGACCTTGGATGAGGGCGCCGGTGCTCTTGCTGAAAACTGCAACAGACTCGTTCACCCACTGCACGTACTGGGTGGCACCGACTGCGCCATTGGTATCGGGGGGCGCAGCATTGCGAGTAAATCCATAGTCTCCATTACCCACACCCGCGAAATTGAGACCGGCCGTTGTCGCCCCTGCTGTGGTAAATGATGTTTGCAGTGCACCATCAGTTGGTGCCACTGCCCGGCTCAACGGGGGAAGAACTGCAGCGGCTTGACGCGGTGGCCAGGCAATTCGGTGTGCGTGGGCATGTCAGGTACTGGAGGTGAGACCGCGTGATCGCCAACACTGATTTCCGCACGGCCGTGCTAGCAAGAGCTGGCGGAGCTGGCAGCAACAACAGACTGCACGTCATGAGCCCGGTGATAAAGCCTGATGCCCTCAACCGGGAATTAAATCGAGAAGTGTCCACGGAGCTGCTCCTTTAGTTGATTTTTTAGACGTAGGGCGAGGGTCGCAGTGTCAGGGCTGTGGGAACGCGATCCACGAGCCCCTACAAAGCGGTTTTGAAGCTTAGTCACAACTAGTTTTGAAGTCAACTAAGGAATCGAACTGGATGAAGTTTGTCGGAGTATTTTGGTGGAGGCGGCGGGAGTTGAACCCGCGTCCGAAAATGTTACTGGTCAAGAGCCTACATGCTTAGTCCGGTTCATGCCCTGGGCATTACCCCAGGACGTTCGCGGCCGTCGCTCAGAACGGACAAGAAACGCAAGCCGCTAGCCTGAAAGTCTCGCCCTCCTGCCCAGACGTAGCAGAGAAGGCCAGCCCGCTGTGCGACGTCCTTACCGCAGCCCACGGGCAAAGCCGCGGAGGACGGCTACTTAACTAATTAAGCAGCGTATGCCATCTGTTGATTGGCAATTATCATTTTGCCCACGATTACGGGTGTGTGCACCCCGGCATGCCTCTTGGCCGCAAGCATCTCCGTCGAAGCCGTGACGCCCCCACTGGTGGGATGGCCATATTGCAAAGAGCTACTTCCAACTTTAGGGGTCAAACAGTCGGAAGTCAAACAGTTGATTAGATGTGAAAGGGCAGTGGCTGGTCGCGCGCGAGCACTCAGCATTCAGCCAGCCAACGAGCACCTTAACGGACCATCAAGAACTGCGTTGGCTACTGAATGACTGCTGCCGCGGGGTGCTCATTGCGGAGTGCTTGTTTTGCATCCCCCTGTGGTTTGCGGCATCTGATCTACGAAACCAGCCTGTAGAATGGGGCGATCATCAGCGCATGAATCCCGCGACCCAACCACGTCAGGAGAATTGCCGGTGAAGGCGCAGTGTTTGCCTTTCAGCCAAATACCGCACACTACGCAGCTTTTCTCCGACTTTCTCTACGATTTTCCCAAAGTGCAGCAGTTCTATTCGCGGGCTCCCCACATTCAGGAATGGTTGAAAGACGAAACAGCCGCCGTGCGTTATGACCCTGGCCGCCGCGCCCGCGTTTCCGCCATCCTCGAGCGCCAGAACAAAAGTTGGAGCGCTTCGCCGAAGACCATCGAGAACATTGCCCGCCTGCGTGCGGGCGCAGCCGCCCTCGTGACGGGACAGCAGGTCGGATTATTCGGCGGCCCGTTGTTCTCAATTTTCAAAGCGCTGAGCGCAATCAAGGTGGCGGTGGAAGCAACTGCCGCTGGGGTCGAGTGCGTTCCCGTATTCTGGCTGGCCACTGAAGACCATGATCTGGATGAGGTAAATCACGCATCCATTCCTGCCGCTGACGGTTCTCTGGTGAAGCTGATTGCACCCGCTCAAGGCCCTTCAGATGCGCCTGTTAGCACGGTGAGTTTCGCCCCGGAGATTGAATCCATCGTTAAAACCGCCAGCGAACTCCTCGGCGATGGCGGGGCTACAAATTTTCTGCGTGAGACTTATCGTACCGGCGAGACCATGGGCAGAGCATTTGCACGGCTATTCACGCGCCTCTTCGGGGATTGGGGAGTCATTCTGCTGGACGCCTCGGACGAGGAGCTGCACGCCGTTGCCGAGCCGATCTTCCGCGCCGCCGGCGAACGTGCGGCGGAGCTCGATGATGCTTTGCTGGAACGCGGTAAAGCGCTTGAAGCGGCGGGATACCACCAGCAGGTGAAAGTTACACCTTCTTCCACGTTGCTATTTACTTTGCGGCATGGCTCACGCGTGCCGGTGCATCGCCGGCCAAACGGGGGATCTGGGAGTAATGAATTTGTAGTTGGGGACGAGAAACTTTCTCAGGCTGAACTGTTGCAGCACATTGCAGGCTCGCCAGAGGAGTTCAGCCCTAACGTTTTGCTGCGTCCGGTGGTGCAGGATTATCTGCTCCCCACTCTGGCCTACATCGGCGGCGCCGCCGAAGTTGCATACTTCGCGCAGGCTGCGGTCGTATACCAGGCACTTCTCGGACGAATCACGCCCATCCTGCCACGTTTTTCGGCCACGATCGTCGAATCGAAAGCCCAGCGCTTGTTGGAACGGTACCATCTTGCTTTTCCGGAAGTATTTATTGGCCCGGACAGGCTCCGGGAAAATTTGGCGGCACGCATTTTGCCTGATGAACTCCAGGCTGCCTTCGACAGCGCCAACTCCAGTGTGGAGAAATCTATTAAGACCGTTCGTGAATCCCTTGCCCGCCTGGACCAAAGCCTGGTCGAGGCCGCAGAGAACGCCGGCTCCAAAATGCAGTATCAACTACAGCAGTTACGCGCCCGCGCTGCGCGTGCCGAACTTCGCCGTAGCGAAACAGCGGGACGTCACGCCGAATTCCTCAGCAACATGCTCTATCCCCAGGAGGCGCTACAGGAGCGCGAGATTGCCGGCATTTACTTTGTTGCGCGCTATGGAACAGAGCTACTGCAAAATCTGTACGAGACTGTCCACACTTCTTGTCACGACCACCAGATAATCTCGCTGTAAGTTCCGGGAACTCAGACGCCCAACTTCTCTTGTAATTGTTCCAGCGATTCGACTCGTGGCAGTCCAGATTCCCGGTATGCACCGGCAACATCAAACAGCAGTGCCTGCATGCCCGCCCGGGTCGCGCCCAGATAATCTACAGAATAAACATCCCCGACGTACAAGCTCTCCTCCGGGTGTGCATCCAGTGCCTGCATTGCTGCCTCGAAGATTGCCGGATGCGGCTTTTCCTTGCCCACGATTCCAGAATCTGTAATGCTCATGAAGCAGCCGTAGATGCCGCAATGCTGGAGAATCTCGGCAATCTTTCCGTCAGCATTTGAGATCACCCCAATGCGATAGCGGCGTCCAATTTTCTGCAACGCCTCGCACGTGCCAGGCTTGATTACATCCCAGTTCGCGGACATGCGTGTGGCCTCCACCAGGCTATTTCGCAGATTCTCGTCATCAATGCCGAGGTCTTCCAGCAGGTGGGAGTAGAAAATAAACCAGAAGCTGTGGTCTGCCCCGCTCTTTCCCTCCATCATCACGTCGAATTCTCGTTTGGTTCGTCGCTCCAGCGCCCGCAGATGCTCCGCTGTGGGCACCACCTTGCGGGCGTGCAATGGAGCCAGGATGCGTCGCCGACTGGGAAAAAGAAGAGTATTCCCAACATCAAAGAAGATTGATTTCGGGCTACGGAGCATAGGAACGATTGTAATTGGTTCGCGGAACGGGGCTAGCTCGTGCGCTCGCTGGTCTGTTTTACTCCCTCTATTTTTGCCAGTAAAACTCTGAAGCTGACGTGGCCTTCCAAAAAGAGTAATATCTACGCCTTTGATTGGTGACGCCGGAGTCGTCGGTCCCATGGGGACACTGCTGTCCCCGAATCGCAGTCTCAATTCATCTATGGATTGCTTTCGTTTTCTTGCCGGTCTCGCGTGCACTCTTAGCGTGGGCAGGCGCCAAACAGTCGCCCTCCGCTCTCGCCTGCAATCGGGGGTGTTGGCAAACTCCCTATTCCTGTTTCAGTATCCCGGGAAAAAGGGTGATGTCTACAACATGCTTTGGGCGTTGGTCTTCGGTTTTGCGACGCTCAACATCTTGAGTTTGGGGGCCCGCAGGCTTGATCCCACCCGCAGCAACCGCCTGAATTTCGGCGAGCTGCTCGCAATTATGGTAGTAATCGCATCGTTCTTTCTCCTCGGCTGGGAGATGCTGTATCTATTCAAAGTCCTGCCCATCAAACTTCGGGCTCACTGAGTCCCGGCGCCCCGATCTCAGAACCGGCGCTTCGAGGCATCGAGTGCATGTTTTGGAGTATGATTTGCTACATGGGGAAGGACACGCCAGCGTTCGAGGTCACCTGCCCGTGTTGCGGCGCGTTGCTGAAGGTGGATTCGTCTACCAAGGGTGTGATTGCTCATACCGCGGCGGTGCAACCGAAGACCTTCGCCGATATGGAAGCAGCCGCGCGTGCGATGAGGGAGCAGGATACCCGCCGCGAATCGGTCTTCCGCCAGTCTGTCGAGAACCAGAAGCATGCCTCAGATCTGCTGGAGAAAAAATTCCAGGAAGCCGTAAAGCGCGCCAAAGAAAGTCCCGACACCGGCAAACCTATACGCGATTTCGATTTAGATTGAGTGCTCACGTTCCATAGTGCTGCTGATGATGGCGTTCCGCCTCGCCTACAATGAATTCCAATGCTCCCTCTACTCCTCGGTCATCGCGGAGCCCGCGCTACTAAAAGCGTTTCCGAAAATACCATCGAATCCTTCGACCTGGCGCTCCAGCACGGTTGCGACGGTTTCGAGTTTGACGTTCGTCTCACCAGCGACAGCTTTCCCGTCATCTGTCATGATGCCCAATTTTGCGGCAGCAATATCGCGCGTGCGAATCGCTCCGATCTCAATCTCACGCTACTCGAGGACGTGGTTGCCCGCTATGCTCAGCAAGCTTTCCTGGATATCGAATTGAAAGTCGTTGGCTTGGAAGATGCGGTACTAGCCGCGCTGCGGCGGCATGTGCCGGAAAGGTTTGTAGTCTCGTCGTTTCTGCCGCAAATCCTGAGTGCACTTCGTTCCCGTGATTCCCGGCTTCCCCTCGGTTTCATTTGCGACCGGGCAGACCACTTGAGGCGGTGGCCCGAACTGCCCGTCCAGTACGTCATTCCCAGGCACGACCTGGTACATCGCAACTTGATTAAGGAGGTTCACGACAGTGGTAAAAGCGTCTTTGTGTGGACGGTAAATGAAAGAGATGCAATGCGCCGGTTCGCAGACTGCGGAGTGGACGCGATCATCTCAGATGACACCGAGCTCTTAGTAGGTATTTTGAAAGGAAAATTGGCCTGACACCGACCTGAAACCTGGACCTAATCCGCCGCAGCCTCAAGCGGAGCATTCACCACTTGTGGTTTGCGTAGCAATGCAGCTCGTTCTACTTCGACGGTTTCCAGTTCGGCAGCAGTCTGCATATCGGACCATCCCATCACGGCGCCGACTCGCAGAGCAGCCTCGCGGCTGCAGGACTGCGACCAGCAATTTCCCCACGCCACCGGCACGCGTCGCAATAGAACATCTGCCAGGGTGACCGCGCACTGATTTGAGAATGCATCCACTGCCTCGGCCACAATATGTTCGGTATGTGCGCACAAGGGCGCGCGCATGTCCGCGCTGCTTAACGCGATCCGGGCGATATCCAGAGCGCGGCGGCCGTGCCATTCCACAATGCCGCGCGCCGAGGTCTCACTCACTGCGCCCGCCTGTGCAATGTCGAGCACCCAGTTGTCCAACAGGGGATCGAGCGTATCGTCCGATAATAGGGCGAGACCGGGCGCCGTCCGCACTCGGCCGCCGATTTTCTGCGCACAATCCCTGGCCAGGTCCGCGGCGGTAGTCAACTTTCCACCAATTACCGAGAGCATGCGCACTACGTGATCGTCAGTGTGATCGTGGAGAAAGTGTCGCCGGGTGATCGAGGAAAGATCCCGCTTGGGAGAGAACGGCAGCGGACGTATTCCCGCGAAGGCGTAACGTATGTCGTGTGACGATATCTTGGAACGCGGGAAAAGCCCGGCCAGTGAATTTAGCAGATATTCGATCTCTTCGCTGGTCGGCTGCGTTTTTCCGGGGTCGCTGGTGTCAGGGATTTCCGTAGTGCCGACCAGGATCTGCTCATTCCAGGGAATCACGAAGATCGGCCGGCCATCCATGCCCTCCGCGTACAGAGCCGTGCCCGGCGCTCCTGCAAACCGCGGAAGCACGATGTGCGATCCGCGTACGCCACCCAGCATCGGCCGAGAAGTGCGAATCGAAGAACGCTGGCAAAGGCGGTCCGCCCACGGCCCGGTGGCATTGACCACCCAGGTGGCTTCGATGCGCTCTTCTTTCCCAGTCAGCAGGTCTCGCATCAGCACTCCGCGAACCTTGCCATGAATCACGTCCACTGCCAGCACCTGGGTATGATTGCGCGCGACTGCGCCAGCTTGCACGGCTTCGACCAGCCACTCCGCCACCAGGCGCTCAGGAAACTCGCATTGGGCATCTTCAAAGTTAAAAATTGACCATTGATGCCCCGAGTCAAGCCATTGTTCGAGCTTCTTCTTATCCATATCCGAACTGGTAGCGCCTAGCGTTCCGCCCAGCCGCCGGTAGAGCCACAGCCCGGTGCGTACCGCGAGAGAACTGCGGCGACTATTGTCGTTGAGGGCAAGCAGGAAATGCACGGGATGAACCAGATGGGGCCGCTCTTGCAGCAGCCGTCCGCGCGCCCGAAGTCCCTCGCGTACCATGCCGATTTCGCCATGCTCCAGGTAGCGCAGTCCGCCATGAATAATTCGGGTGGACCGGCTGGTAGTGCCGGAGCCGAAGTCATGTTGCTCCAGCAACAACGTGCGACGCCCGCCGCGAGCACACTCGCGCGCAATGGCAACCCCATTGATGCCGCCGCCGATGACCACCACCTGAAAACGCTCGCCGTCGAGCGGTGGCCGCGCTTTGCTGGGGAGGTTCATAGTTTCCAATCAGATATCTCTGGGTAGATTCTCGAGCCGCGGGGCCCGCCCGTCCATCTTAGTCTGCCTCCCAAATCGCCTTAGGGGAAGATGACCTTGGTGCAACCTGGTAATACCCTGTGCCACTGCTAAGGGTGCTCCTCCCGTCAGAACACAGGAGCTACAGGGTCGTCCAATATCTATGCCTATTAGCTATTTATTTGCAGGCGCTGGGGGCTTGTACCGTTCTCCGTTGCCCGCTTCCGCTTAACTCATTTACAGTGTTTACGATGACCGACTTCACATCATCCAGTCCCACCGGCCAGCGCTTCGAGCGCGCCGTCTCAATCATGGCACGTTTACGGGCGCCTGGGGGGTGTCCCTGGGACCGGGAGCAGACATTCGATTCCATCAAGCCTTACACGTTAGAGGAAACCTACGAAGTTCTGGAAGCTATCGATAACCGAGATTGGAAAGAATTGACGGGCGAGCTGGGCGACCTGCTCCTGCAAGTGCTGTTTTATTCCCAGATGGCCAACGAGCAGGGTATGTTTTCCATCGACGAGGTGCTGGACAGGCTTTCAAGCAAACTGGTAGACCGCCATCCGCATGTGTTTGCTGACGTCAAGGCGGAGACCTCTTCGGATGTCTTACGCAACTGGGAAGCGCTTAAGGCAGAGGAGAAAAAGAAGCGTTTGCAGGCAGGAGGAGGTAAGCAGGGAGAGCGCCCTGAAAATCAGCATTCAGTGCTGGCGGGCGTATCGGCGGCGATTCCGGCGTTGCTTGAGGCCTACAAACTGAGCTCTCGTGCTGCGCATGTTGGCTTCGACTGGCCGAACCTGGATGGCCTATTCGAAAAGTTGGAGGAAGAAACGGAAGAATTGCAAGAACAACTCGAGAAACTTCCGACTGCAGGTTTACAGTCGAAGAACGAAGGTATTGCCGGTGCAGGCAGGCTGCAAATTCCCGAAGAGCTGCGCGGGAAGCTGGAGGAGGAAGTCGGGGATCTGTTTTTTGTCCTGGTAAACATAGCGCGCTATCTTTCACTCGACCCCGAGTCGGCGCTTCGGAAGACGAACCGCAAGTTCAAGCGGCGCTTTCAATGGATCGAAGAACAATTAAGCGCTGCCGGACGTGAGCCGCAGCAGGCTTCGATGGAAGAGCTGGAATCCTTATGGCAACAGGCGAAGCAACTGGAGAAAGAGCGATAACCGGTTCAATCGTGATCCGCAAGTGTCATGAATTGGACGAAATGCGTGCCTGTGTCGCGCTGCAAAAAGAGGTGTGGAATTTCTCTGATGCCGAACTGGTGCCGCTGCGTTTGTTTGTAGTGGCAGAGAAGATTGGAGGCCAGATAATCGGCGCGTTTCAGGGCGATGAGATGATCGGGTTCGCGCTGGCGGTGCCGGGGGCTCGCGGAGGGCACGCTTATCTACACTCGCAGATGCTGGCCGTGCGGAAGGAATATCGTAATGCAGGACTTGGCCGCAGCATCAAGCTTTTTCAACGTGACGATGCCTTGGCCCGCAACTTTGAATTAATGGAGTGGACATTCGATCCCCTGGAGATAAAGAATGCCTACTTGAATATAGAAAAGCTGGGCGCGATTGCGCGACGGTACACCGTGAATCAGTACGGGATTACCTCTTCTCCGCTTCAGGGTGGCTTGCCGACCGATCGCCTGGTAGCCGAGTGGTGGCTGAAGTCGAAGCGGGTGCTGAGACTGCTCTGCAACGGATCAAGGCCGACATTTGAACCAGTAAAGGAAATAACTGTGCCGGCTGAAATTTATGAATGGAAGGTATCGCCAGAAGGTCGCTTGCGGGCTCAAGAACTTCAAGATCGTAATCGGGAAGAGTTTCTAAAGGCATTCTCGGACAGACTTGCGCTGTTGGGGTATGAACGCGATCAAAAAGGCAATGGCAAATTTTTGCTGGGTCGCTGGCTGGAGAACTGGGAGTACGCCGCGATTGGTGAAAAGTAAGTAATTCACCTCGTTTTATGCGGCGATTTTACTCCCGGGGCAAGTATGAAAATTGAAGCCATCACACTGCGGGAGATTCACATGCCACTCGTCCATTTTTTTGAGACGAGTTTTGGGCGCACCTACAGCCGTCGCATCCTGCTGGTGAGTGTGCTGAGTGAAGGGATCAATGGCTGGGGCGAGTGCGTCGCCGGCGAAGATCCCTTTTATAGCGACGAGTGGATTGAGACCGCCTGGCCGACGATCAAAGGGTACCTGGCTCCCGCTATTCTCGGGCGCAATCTCTTCTCCGCAACGGACTGCATAACCCTCTTCTCCCCAGTGCGCGGTCATCGCATGGCCAAGGCGGCACTGGAAAATGCACTTTGGGAAACCGAGGCGAAGCAGAAGAAGCAGCCTCTGTGGAAGTTGCTGGGTGGAACCCAACCGGAGATTGCGTGCGGAGTGTCAATCGGGATTCAGGACACCGTTGAACAACTTCTGGAAATGGTCGAGAGGGAACTGGCGGCGGGCTATCGCCGCATCAAAGTCAAAGTGAAACCCGGATGGGATACCAATGTGCTTGGCCGCATTCGTTCCCGCTGGCCGGAAATCCTGCTGAGTTGCGATGCCAATTCCGCGTATACGCTGGATAACATCGAACATCTGCGCAAGTTTGACGACTTCAAGCTGCTGATGATGGAGCAGCCCTTGTGGAATGATGACATTCATAACCATGCGCGCTTACAGCGGGAGATCAAGACCGCAATCTGCCTGGATGAATCCATCCGTCATTCACGGGATGCGGCGGCTGCGATTGAAGCAAAAGCCTGCCGGATCATCAACATCAAGGTAGGCCGTGTCGGGGGCTTTAGCGAGGCAAAAAAGGTCCATGACGTTTGCCAGTCGTACAAAATCCCGGTGTGGTGTGGCGGGATGCTGGAATCAGGGATTGGACGGGCACACAATATCGCACTATCCACCCTGGAGAATTTCCGGTTGCCAGGCGATGTTTCTGCGTCCAAGCGCTACTGGAAGGAAGACATTATCGAGCCCGAGGTCACGGTCGCGCCCCAAGGTCTCATCAAAGTGAGTGACAGGCCGGGAACAGGATACGAGGTGCGCGAAGATTTGATCGAGCGTTTGACCGTAAGGAAGGAAGTACTGCGGACGGGAATGGCACAAGCCTGACGCGGATTGTTTATCTCACAATCAGGATTGCGATACAGGAACCCGCTCCGCCGCCAGCTTGATTTCACGCCACAATTCTTCTCGTCCCGCGCCGGTCTTGGCAGAATAGGGTACGATGCGAGCCTCCTCGTACTCCCTGGCGAGATCTTGCATCGATTTTTGCAGTTGATTGCCTGACAAACGGTCGCTCTTAGTGGCAACGATCACGAAAGGACGTCCGCTGGCAGTGAGAAATTCCAGCAGTTGTCGGTCGCTCTGCTGTGGGGGAACGTTCACGTCCACCAGCACCAGGCAGAGCGCAAGGCAGGAACGCTCTTTCAAATAGGGCTCGATGAAGGTGGGCCACTCCTGTACGACCTCGCGCGAAAGGCGCGCGTACCCATAGCCTGGTAAATCGGTAAAAACAAGCTCCGGTTTCGGCTTGCCCGGCCAACGCACTTCGAAGAAGTTAATACTACGGGTGCGACCGGGAGTTGAGCTGGTTCGAGCCAGTTTGGTACCGACCAGCGAGTTGATGACGCTCGACTTGCCAACATTCGACCGGCCGAGGAAAGCAATCTCGGGCAGCGCCGGAGGAGGAAAGCGGCCGGCGTCGGTAGCCGCAGCCATGAATCGAGTCAAAACTCTCATGAAGTGGCTTGTCTTATCAGCAAGGCGCTTGCCGTATCTCGCCTTGGTTGAAATCATCCCGATTTGATGAGCTTCCCCGCAAGGGTCTATCAATTAATCGAGCTTCAGCGGCCGCCGATCAACATCCTCGGGCTTCACCGGCTTATGTTTGTACCAGAAGTAAAGGATGGCAGCGACTGCCAAGCCAATCCCGACGCTGACCAGAAAAAACCAGCGATAGGCGGGTAGAAAGATCAGAAGAAGCACCACGACGCCGGCAGCAACGACCAAGCCGGCACTGCCTTTGAGGGGAACCCTGCTCATGAGTTGTCCTGGATACACTTGGCACCTCACCCCTCACTTCATTGTATTGCGGCACAAATCAGGTGTCATCTAATGGTGTGCACACCGCCGACCATTCGCCGGAGCAAATGTACGATGGTGAAGAGGCAGAGTCAGACAAAGCAAAAGCCCACTTGTTGGTGGGCTTCGTGACGAAAACTGATGTCTGTTAACCGAGAGCCGAAGCTACTGATGCGCCGTCGGACTCTCGCTGGGCGGGGTCGTGATGGGGGCAATAGCCTGCTCCCCAGGGTCGCTGATTTGCGGTAGCGGGGATTCGAGGGCAATCGCCAAAACGTTATCCATGGTCTCGACAAAGTGGAGCTTCATGGCATTGCGCAGATTCTCCGGCACCTCAGCCAAATCTTTTTCGTTGTCCTTGGGCAGGATGACTTCGAAGAGGCCAGCGCGGTGAGCAGCCAGCAGTTTCTCTTTCAGACCGCCGATCGGCAGGACCTTTCCACGCAGCGTGATCTCGCCGGTCATGGCCAGATCGCGACGCACCGGGATCTTGCTTAGCGCACTTGCAATCGCGGTGGCAATGGTGATGCCAGCCGAAGGTCCATCCTTGGGAATAGCGCCTTCAGGCACGTGCACATGAATATCGAGACTGCGGTAGAAATCGCGGGAGAGACCCAGGCGTGGAGCTCGCGAACGGACATATGACATGGCCGCCTGTGCCGATTCCTGCATCACGTCGCCTAACTTGCCGGTGAGAGTCAGTTTGCCTTTCCCGTCCACGACCGTGGCTTCGGTGCTGAGGATCGAGCCCCCCACTTCCGTCCAAGCCAGGCCGGTTACCAGGCCAACTTCGCTCTTTTCGTGGGCCAGCGTGTCGCGGAACTTGAGAACGCCCAGGAAGTCTCCGACATTCTCGGCTTTGACAACAGCACTAAAGTTCTCGCCCTCTTTGACGACCTTGCGCGCTACTTTGCGGCCCACATTTCCGATTTCGCGTTCCAGATTGCGCACGCCCGCTTCACGGGTATAAGAACGGATGATGTGGGTGATGGCGTCATCGGAAAATTTCAGGTTCTTGGCGGTCAGCCCCGCCTGCAACATCTGCTTCTTAACCAGGAACTGCTTGGCGATTTCTACCTTTTCCAGCTCTGTGTAACCATGCAACCGTAATACTTCCATGCGGTCCTGCAGAGCAGCCGGAATGGTGTGGATCACGTTAGCGGTGGTGATGAAGAAAACCTGCGAGAGGTCGTACTCGACATCGAGATAGTGATCCACAAACATAAAATTCTGTTCGGGATCGAGCACTTCGAGCAACGCCGCTGAAGGATCGCCACGGAAATCCATCGACATTTTGTCGACTTCATCCAGCATGAAGACCGGGTTCTTGGTACCCGCCTTCTTCATCATCTGGATAATCTGGCCGGGCAAAGCGCCGATGTAGGTGCGGCGATGGCCGCGGATTTCGGCTTCGTCACGCACACCGCCAAGTGACATGCGGACGAACTTGCGCCCTGTTGCCTTCGCGATGGACATGCCTAGTGAAGTCTTGCCAACCCCGGGAGGTCCGACGAAACAAAGAATTGAGCCTTTGGGATTCTTGACTAATTGCCGCACAGCCAGAAATTCAAGAATGCGTTCCTTGATCTTCTCCAGCCCATAATGATCTTCGTTAAGCACTTTTTCGGCGCGGGAAATATTGCGGATTTCCTTGGAGCGTTTCTTCCACGGGACCGCCAGCAGCCAATCCAGGTAGTTACGGGAAACTGTGGATTCGGCGGACATGGGCGGCATGGCTTCCAGTTTTTTCAGTTCCTGTATGGCTTTGTCGTGCACATCCTTTGGCATGCCGGCGGATTCGATCTTTTTCTTGAGCTCGTCGAATTCGCTCTTCTCGCCGCGGCCCAGTTCCTTTTGAATCGCCTTTATCTTCTCGTTGAGGTAATACTCTTTCTGCGCCCGTTCCATTTGCCGCTTTACTCGCGACTGAATGGTGCGGTCCATATTGAGCTTCTCGATCTCGATATCGAGTACGTCGCCAATGCGAGTCAGACGCTCCGCGGGATCGAAAATTTCCAGCAACTCCTGCTTCTCCTCAATCGAGAGTTGCAGGTTGGCGGCGATGGTGTCAGTCAGCTTGGCAGGATCTTCCATGCGCACCGCGGCAATCATGGTTTCATAATTCAGCGACTGGCAGAGCTTGACGTATTGTTCGAAAAGAGTAGTAACCCGCTGCATGCCGGCTTCAATCTCGGGCTTCACTTCAGCAGCGTAGCGTGCCACCCGGACGGTAGCCTGCATGTAGCCTTCAGTATCGGTGACCTGAAGAATCTTGCCGCGTTCGATGCCTTCGACGAGTACTTTGATGTTGCCGTCAGGAAGTTTCAGGCTCTGAACGATGTTGACAATCGTGCCCACCTGGTAAATCTCGTTGGGCTTGGGCTCATCGATGCTGGCGTCGTGTTGGGTAGCCAGGAAAATCTTCTTGTCAGCCGCAAGTGCCTCTTCCAGGGCGTGAACGCTTGATTCGCGGCCCACCACGAACGGCGTCATCATGTAAGGGAAGATGACCACATCCCGGATGGGCATCATTGGCAGCTTCCTGGTCTCGAATTTCTCTTTGGATGTGGTAACCATTTCTCCCAACTCTTCTCCGTTCCTTCTGAGCAAGCTTCCTAGCCGATTATAGGTGACCCAGCAAGCGTCTCTACAGAATTGTCATAAAAAACTTGCTATCACAGAGATGCAGAAAATTGCATTCTCCACGATTCTAGTCGCTTCTAGCCCGCCTTCTCCATCATCGAAAGTGTGGCATTCCGCTTTTCTACCATCTCGCGGGTAACTTCGAACTCCTTCACCTTTTTTTGGCTGGGCAAGTGGAACATGAGGTCCAGCATTAACTCTTCGAGGATCATGCGCAGCCCGCGGGCGCCTACCTTGCGAGCCATGGCTTGTCTGGCAACGGCGCGCAGGGCATCTTCGCTGAACTTCAGGCGGACGTTTTCGAACTCGAACAAACGCTGGTATTGTTTAATGATTGCGTTCTTGGGACGGGTCAATATCTCGATTAACGCAGCCTCATCCAAATCCTGCAATACACCGACCACCGGCAAACGTCCCACGAACTCTGGAATCAGGCCGAACTTTATCAGGTCTTCGGGCTGCACATCGCTAAGCAGTTCGTATTTCTGCTTAGGTTGCACCTCTTCGGCGCTGGCTTCGGGACTATCTTCTCCCATACGAAAACCGAGCGACTTCTTTCCTATGCGGCGTCCAACAATTTTGTCGAGGCCCACGAATGCGCCACCGCATATGAACAGGATGTTGGTGGTATCAACCGGGGTGAATTCCTGGTGGGGGTGCTTGCGGCCGCCTTGCGGCGGCACGTTGGCAATCGTGCCCTCGAGAATCTTGAGCAACGCTTGCTGCACGCCTTCGCCGGACACGTCGCGAGTAATGGATGGGTTCTCATCCTTGCGGCCGATCTTGTCTACCTCGTCAATATAGATAATGCCAGTCTGCGCGCGACCTACGTCGCCCTCAGCTGCCTGCAGCAGCTTGAGGATGATGTTTTCGACATCTTCGCCGACGTATCCGGCTTCGGTGAGAGTCGTGGCGTCCACGATGGCGAAGGGAACGTCCAGCATCCGAGCCAGTGTCTGCGCAAGCAGCGTCTTGCCTGTACCAGTCGGGCCGATCAGCATGATGTTGGACTTGGTAAGCTCGATGCCGTCCCCGCCATTGCGCTGACGGTTCATGTAGATCCGCTTGTAATGGTTGTAAACCGCAACCGCCAGCTTCTTCTTGGTTTGTTCCTGGCCGATGACGTATTCATCGAGAAACGTCTTGACTTCTTGTGGCTTGGGAAGCTGATTGGGAGTGGAGGCTGCAGGCGTCGCCGTACGGTCGTCTTCAAGTATGGAATTACAAACGGCCACGCACTCGTCGCAAATATAAGCGCGCGGGTAGTCGCTCGGCGAGGAGATTAGCTTGGCGACCGCGTCCTGTGACTTATGACAGAACGAACAGCGTAACATCTCCTCTGTGCCTGACCTGTTTTTCACTCGGCTCGCTCCTTTTTCTTGCTCGGCTCACTCCGGCTCTTGGCATGTAACGGCCAATCGGAGAAAGTAGCCGCTTGTCGCCGAGACCTCCAGGAATTTTCGGCGTGCGCCGATCATACCTCTATCTCGTCTTATAGATGATATCGTCTATGATTCCGTATTCTTTAGCCTGCTGCGCGTTCATGATGAAATCGCGTTCCACATCTTTTTCTACTTTATCCAATTTCTGACCGCTGTGCTTGGCCAGCAACTGATTGGTAATCTCACGCATACGAAGGATTTCGCGGGCATGAATATCAATGTCAGTCGCCTGGCCAGAGAGCCCGCCCATCGAGGGCTGATGAATCAGAATGCGTGAATTGGGTAAGGCCAGCCGCTTCTTACCTTCGCCTGATGCCAATAGTAATGCCGCCATGCTGGCCGCTTGGCCGATACATATGGTAGTGACGTCATTCTTAACGTATTGCATGGTGTCGTAAATCGCCATGCCTGCGGTGATCGATCCCCCTGGCGAATTAATGTAAAGCTGGATATCTTTCTCGGGATCTTCCTGAGCCAGAAACAGCATCTGGGCGATTACCAGGTTGGCGATGTTGTCATCGATCGGGGTACCGATGAAGATGATGTTGTCGCGCAGCAAGCGGGAATAAATGTCATAGGCCCGTTCGCCCCGGCCCGTCGACTCGATGACCATGGGTACCAGCATCATTCGTGGATCGTTCACGTTCACCTGCCACACTCCTGCCCCGACGACCAGGTTCGCTTTCGGAGGAGGATCGAAAGTAGTCCGCGGTTAAGCAGACTGGTGATACAGAAAGTTGAGGGTCTTCTCGCTGCGGATTCTAGAACGGATTCTATCGAGCGCTCCATCACGTGTCAAACGCGCGCGAATGGCTTCCGCAGTCTGTTTCGACTGCTTGGCCAAGGCTTCGATCTCGTGATCCAGTTCTTCATCACTAACGTCGATTTTTTCTTCGTCAGCAATTTTTCCCAGCAGCAACGAAGCCTTCACTTCGTTGATTGCCTGCTCCCTCTGGCCGGCACGTAAACGAGCCAGGTCCATTTTCTTCATGTCCTCGGCTCGCATACCCTGCGCTGCCAGAGCGCGCAGGCCACGTTCCAGCCGAATATCAATTTGCCGGTCTACCAGAGCTTCAGGGACTTCGAAGTCATGGCGTTTTACCAGCTCCGCAACCAGTTTGTCTTTGGCGACATGCTCGGCTGCATGAGTTCGCTCCGCTTCCAGTCCTTCGCGGATTTTTTTTCTTACCTCGTCAAGATTGGCAAAGTCGCCCAGCTCTTTTGCAAAAGTTTCGTCCAGTTCGGGAAGATTCTTCTGCTTGAGCGAGTTCACCATAATGGTATAGGTGAAAGTCTTTCCCGCAAGACGCTTGTCGGACGTGTCCTCCGGATACGTTACCTCGAAGGTTCGCTCGTCGCCCGCCGATGCGCCGCGCAGATTCTCTGTGAACTCCGGCATCGTCGTCTTGCCCGCAATCTCCACCAGAACGTCATCCATGTGTACCGGCTGGGACTCTGCCACGCCAGGCTTTGAAGAAGTTCCGGAAGAAGCCGCGGGCTGGTCTGCTTCCTTCGGCTTGCCATGAAGTGAAACTTGGGCGAAGTCGCCATCCCCTAGCGGACGCCCTTCAATGGACACGAATGTCGCGCGCTCCTCGCGCAGGCTGGCGAGCGCCTCCTCGACTTCGTCATCCGTGATGGTGATTTGCGGCCTTTCCGCCCGCAATTCCTTATAGCCTTCCACCTTGAGCTCTGGCATGATTTCGAAGCTGGCCTTGAAGCGCAGCGGCTCACCATCATGAATGTGAAGGTCGGAAACCTGCGGTTGCGATACCGGTTGCACCCCTAACTTTTCTGCCTCGCGGCGGAAGTAGCGCGGCACCAGGGCTTCGACCACTTCGCTCTTAATATCCTCGGCAAAGCGCTGACGAATAATGGAGGCCGGCACATGGCCTACCCGAAAGCCCGGCAGGCGGGCGAGTTTCTGGTATTTTTGGATTAGCGAGTCAGTTTCGCGAGCGACTTCTGCGGCCGGGATTTCAACCTGGATTTCTCGTTTGACGCTGTCTTTTGTCTCGGTGGGGCTCACGTTTTACCTTTCGCACTTGAACCGGGTGAGGCGTCCTTTTGAGCGGGTCCGAACCGTCTACTTGCTAGTCTGAGTGTAAAGACTGGAGTCGAGCAGCGTCAAACGAGAGAAGAGGCACTAGTTGGTCGTATGGGCTCTAACAACATGAACATCAAGAACACAAAACGATGCGAGGGTCATTGCTCGAACACCATTGACTGACGGTTACCAATGAAAAATTTACCGCAATGGCTCAACCAACTCAATCGGGAAGTGATCGCCTGCACCCGCTGTCCGCGGCTAGTGACGTATCGTGAGCGAATCGCGCGTGAGAAACGTCGCGCCTACCTGAATTGCGACTATTGGGGAAAGCCCGTGCCCGGCTTTGGCGATCCCGATGCGCGCGTCATCATTCTCGGCCTCGCGCCTGGTGCTCATGGCTCCAACCGCACCGGCCGTCCTTTTACCGGAGATTCGTCGGGCAACTTTATGTATCCGGTGCTATATGAAACTGGATTTGCCAACCAGCCTAACGCCACCCACCGGGGCGATGGTCTTGAATTAAAGGACGCGTACATCACAGCGGCGGCGCGCTGCGCACCGCCGGATAATAAGCCGCACCCCCTGGAGCTCGCCAACTGCACGTCTTTCCTCGACCGTGAGTTAGATGGATTGACCAGGAAAAAAGTGATTGTTGCCCTCGGACGGGTTGGTTTCGACGCTTATTTGAACCATTTGAAGCGTCGCGGAATCCTGAAAAGCAAGCAGCTTTATATCTTCCGGCACGGAGCGAGCTACCAGATGCCGAATGGCCCAATCCTTCTGACTTCGTATCATCCGTCCAATCAGAATACAAATACCGGCAAACTCACTCGCGAGATGTTTGTAAATATCTTTCAAGAAGCAGCGCGATTGGCCGATAGGTAAGGAGGGACGGCCGCCGCCTGCGCCGGATCGTGTACCTTCCCATGCTTGGGTCACAAAAGAAAAATGCAGGGGCGCGAACTGGGCGGCGCCTTCCCACCAGTATGCGCGTGGTCATCCTGACCCCTGGCAGGCGGTGCCCTTCTCTCGAGTGAGAGGATACCGAACCGCCGTTCCAGTTGTTATCTCAGCTTCGTTGTGGTTACCTCAAGTTGAAACTGCCGCTTGGAATTGGGATCATCCACGCTGCCAACCACTAAGGGCTTGCCAATAACCGCTACTGTGCTCGCGTTAATCTGGAGTTGTCTTAATAGCGGCATGGCGCCACGGCTTTGCTGGTCGGGAACAGCAAAGTTGCTGATCTCGCTGCGTATAGACAGCAGCAGCCCTTTGCTTCGTTCTTCCAATCTGCACCAGATGTTAGTACCGACATCGATGTATTGGAACTCACCCTGTTTCGCTTCCACTGGAACCCGCGTTCCGATCTTCACGCTATTGGCGTCGCCAGAGTTCAAGTTCATCGAATATTGCCGCGTGTTGATCTTCTTTCCGTCTTCCATTTCGTTTACAGCGAAGTCCAGGCGGTAGGCGGTCGCCGCCCGCTGCTCTGCCGTTGGCTTCGGTGATGAGTCCGCGTCTTGAGCATAGCTCGCCTGTACCGCACAGCCAATAGCTAACCCCAGCATTGCCGACCATACCGCTATCCTTGTGCGCATGTATGTTCTCCTTATTTGTCCTGCTGCTCGAAACTTGTTTGCATGAACTGGTTGAGTCGCGGCTCGCCTGGTTTCGAGCTGGGCTGCGTTTCTTCGAGCCTCTCTTGCGTCAAGAGTTCCGTTTGTGCTCGCGCTAGCATTACCGCGTGCCTGCGAAACTGGGTCACGTATCGGACCAGAATTTGTTCCTGCTCGCTCAATGGAGTCGGAGTAGGAAACTGCTCCCGCCGTGGGGCGGCGCCGGGCGGTTGAATCGTCGCCTGCAATTTCCGGGACAAAGGCCCGACCCGCGCCAAGTGTCTCCCGTGATCAGCATTGGAGCGCAGTCTGACTACCTCGGATGGCCCCTTGAGATCGGGTACCGCCGGACGAGAGTTGATAGCTACGGCCGTCGGGGTTCCCGACGCCGGCTTCCTTGTGGATCCCACCCATACTGTCATAGCGATCGCTATCGCCGTTGCTACCAAGGCCAACACTGCCCACCATCGGCGACCGCGCACTTTCTGTGTCCTGCGCTCCCTCTCCGATTGAAGATTTGCGTTGATGCGGGATTCCAACCCCGCGCGCGGTTCCACCCGGCTATACCGCGCCAGTGCCGAATCTAGTACCTGATCTAAACTGTGTCCTCGATTTTGCTTATGATCTCTAGGCTCCATATTTGCCTTCCAGCAGGGCGCTCAACTTCTCGCGTAGGATCTCGCGCCCTCGAAACATTCGCGATCGCACTGCTGCCGGTTTGATTCTGAGTACTTCTGCAATATCATCCGGCGACATCTCCTCCACCGTCGAAAGCGTCAAGGGATCGCGCAGTTGTTCTGGCAGTGCCGCAATGAGCGCTTCCAGCAGTCGGGACATTTCAGAACCAAGCACAAATTGATCTGCACTCGCAGTTGCACTACTAAGCTCCAGAATTGCGTTTTCGCTGTCGTCCAGGCTAACCTCCGGCGGTTTCTTTCGCCGATCCACCGCCACCCGCCATGCGATCCGTGCCAGCCACGTTTTTGGGTCGCGCATCTCGCCTAACTTCCTGCCATAACGCAATACGCGGACAAAGGTTTCCTGGGTGGCGTCTTCGGCATCATGGTGGTTGCGCAGCACTGAGTAAGCAACTCGGAATACCAGGCGCGCGTGCTCACGGACCATGGCTTCGAGAACATCTTCACCCGCCTGCGCCATCGCCATAGCTTCGCTCAAAATCACTGGTCCTGCGACCACCTGTTGGCCCTCATTCATGCAGACCGCCCATGCGCCTGAATTGTTCAAATTTCTTTTTTGGGAACGTGAAATGAGGTTGTTCTTGCGTAGTTCCCAGGACGTGAACTGATCGCGTAGACCGGGAAAGGCATTCTCGGAAGCGTGGTCAGGGATCGATCGGCTTCAGCGGGATAACGAAAGGGGGCACACTGAACCTAAAACCCCACGAACACCGGTTCGGCGTCCAACGGGATGCCCCAGATTTCCTGCACTCGCTCCTGTATCTGCTCTTTGAGAGCCAGGACGTCGGCGGCCGTCGCTTCCCCGCGATTCACAATGGCGAGCGCGTGTTTGCGTGAAATGCCTACCCGGCCGCTGCTGTATCCCTTGGAAAAACCTGAGTGCTCCACCAGCCACGCAGCAGAAACTTTTCGCTGCGCATCAAGCGCCGGATAACTAGGGATTTGTAAGCCTCGCGCCAGGGCGCGTTGGCTGAGTTCTTGATACTGTTCGGCAGAGAGCACCGGATTCTTGAAGAATGATCCGGCACTGCGGCAGTCCTCGTCGCCGGGGGTAATCAGCATTGCCTTGCTGGCGCGGATTCGCCTTACTGCATCTCGTGCCTCGGCCAGGCTCGGAGTGATGTTGCGGCCGGCGAAATATTTCTGCAAATCCGCGTACCCGATTCGTGGCTCGCCACCCGGCGTTAAGGAATAAGTGACCCGCAGGATAATGTAGCGCCCACGCTCGGTCGTATTAAAAATGCTGGTGCGATATGAAAACCCGCAAGCTTCGTTACAAAGCTCGCGGACTTCGCCGTCCCTCAAGTCTAAAGCCTGCACCGATTCGATGGTCTCTGCGACTTCCTGGCCGTAGGCGCCGACATTCTGCACCGGAGTTCCGCCGACACTGCCGGGGATGCCGCTCATGCATTCCACTCCGGTGCAATTCCGGCCGACAGCGCGAGCTACAAATTTGTCCCAGTCTTCGCCCGCCCCAACCTCGAAGAGAACGTTGCCACGCTCGCTGCGCTCTTCAATGCCGGGGATGCCAACCTTCAGCACTAATCCAGGCCATCCCGTGTCAGAGACCACTAGATTGCTGCCGCCACCAAGCACGAAAATCGGAAAGTCATGCGAACGCGCGTAATCAACCGCTTGGCGGACGTCAGCAACAGTCTTCGCTGCGGCGAAGTAGCGCGCGATTCCACCCACTTTCAACGTCGTCAGCGGCGCCAGCGGAATATTTTCCTCAATCAGCATCAGTGGGCACCAGTATATATGCGAGATTTAGTAGCGATCTCCGGACACGGCGGGAACAACGTTAAGGTAAGATAGGAGAATAGAAGCTAAGGAGATCAAATGTATCCTGAGATTATGATCGTCCCAATGCGGGAAGAACTTACCCGGCTGGGGATTGAAGAAGCTCGCACTGCCGCCGAAGTTGACGAGGCAGCATCAAAGCCCGGCACGACTATGCTCGTTGTGAACTCGATCTGCGGATGCGCCGCCGGGCGCATGCGTCCGGCCATCCGGCAGGCATTGCAGCATTCCAGCAAACCCGACAATAGCGTTACGGTCTTCGCCGGACAAGATAAAGAAGCCACCGATCGCGCCCGTTCATATTTCACCGGCTACCCACCGTCGTCTCCCTCGATTGGAATTCTGCGTGACGGTAAGCTCGTCTACATGATGCAGCGCAGCGACATCGAAACCCGCGAAGCCGCCGAAATTGCTGCCAACCTCAGAGCCGCATTCGAAAAGTTTTGCGGCAAGGCGCTCTCGGAATCGCGGTAAGTTCTGTTACAGGTTGCTGAGGTGCTTCAGGTCGGGCTCGATCCAGACTTCTCTGGCGTGGTCAGACATCACGCGGTCACGGCTGTAAAACTCGAATAAAACATTCTTGTCGCGGTATAGCTGGATCAGTGCATTGACCCGCTCGGAGAAACTCGAATCTACACGACAACTCCGCAAAAATTCTCTTACCAGAGCGAGCCAAAAGCGTGTGATGGTCTCATGGTAGCCCTTTATCTGGTGGTGTTTGGTGAATCGCAGCAGACTGGAACGCATTTTGTCCAAAGCTTGCTGGTCCGGGAAGTGGGTCGAATACCATGCCGCAACCGCCAGATGCCGGGCGTGAGTGAATTCGTCCTTGGCATACTCGCAACTCTCAAGTTTCTTCACCACCGATTCAATCTCCATGACATCGGAATAGTGGACGGTGTCTATCACGGCGGCTCCTTTTCTGGGCAAAAAAAATCCGCCCGCGCACAAATCTGTGCACGGGCGGTTGTCGTTTGATCTATAGGGATTTTAACTGGAATTGGGGATGAAGTCTAGTTGAAGGGCACCCAGGTTTTGCGCTCAGCACTGCTTACTTTTCCGCGGACCTGGTCACAAGGAATGATTTCACCACTACGTTATTCGGCTGAACCCCCACCGGAATCATAGTCAGCAGCGAATACTCGTTAGGATCAAGCCTCGTAGATTTGCGCTTCTGTACGACTGCAACGTCACCAGACTGGGAATTCAGCACCAGCAGATAATCTTCACTATTTGAAAGCGCCAGTCCGTCCGGACGGCTGCCGACCGAAATCGATGCGATGACTTTGCCGTTGTCTATGTCGTAAACCGCCACCGTATTGGAGGCAAAGTTGCTGACGTAAAGGCGGGAGCTGTCGGCTGACAATACCGCGCGCGCCGGCTTGGTCCCGATCAAGTAGCTGCCGCCGACTTCATTGTTATTGGTTTCGATGATAGACACACTATTTGAATCAAAGTTACAAACTATCAACTCGCCGCCATCGGGCTTCAGAGCCAAGTGCACCGGCGTGCGCCCCACATCCAGTAACGCCAAAACCCTGTCGTTTTTCAGGTCAATCGCCGCGACTTGTCCCGCGCCAGTGCAAGCGACAAACGCTTTTGTAGAGTCGGCCATGATGGCTATGTCCTCTGCTTGCTGGCAACCCGGCAGAGTTGTTCGGACCACAAGACGGGAGGTATCGATCAGGGAGATCGTATTATCGGCGCGATTGCTCACCACGACTGTCTTACCATCGGGAGAAACTCTGGCCAGTCCTGGCGAGGTGCCGACGCGCACGTTCCCTAGCACCACCCGTTTTTCGAGGTCAATAACGGACACATTGGCCGAACCCGAGTTAGCCACGTAGCCACGTTTGCCATCCAGCGAAACATCGATGAAATAAGGCTTACCCTGCACGCCAATGGTTGCCACAACCTGATTCCGTTCGGCGTCAATCACGCTGACATTGTTTGAGACCGTGTTGACGACGTAGATTTCATTCTTTCTGCTGTTGGCGGTTACCCCAGTCGGATTGCTGCCAACGGCGATGGTCTTGATTACGTTGAAGCTGGGAATCGGCGTCGGAGTCAGGTCAAGCACGCTCACCGTATTGCTCCCGCCATTGCTTATGTACGCATACTCACGATATGCGGGGCCGTAATCGGGCAGGGTTCGTTGGTGGAAGTACCACCATCCCGCCGCGGTGGCGATGGGAAGCAGAAAAACGGTGAGAAGAAACTTTCTCAAGATCAGTCCGCAGCTGGCGTGGCTGCCGCGGTCCGTGGTGGACGGGCTGTAACCGCCGGCGTTTGCCGGCCAATGCCCGGCACGGTGCGCCCCACCACTGGCGCGATCTGGCGAATCTGCACCATCAATTCGTCGAACTGTTCGGGATAAAGGGACTGCATCCCATCCGATAGCGCCAGGTCCGGTTGGTGATGGACTTCCACCATGAGCCCGTCTGCGCCCACCGCGACCGCTGCTCGCGACAGTGGTGTCACCTTGTTCCGCTTGCCAGTGCCATGGCTTGGGTCCACAAGTATGGGCAGATGACTGAGGCGCTGCACCGCCGGCACCAGGCTCAAGTCAAGCGTGTTGCGTGTGTGGTCGGCAAAAGTTCGCACTCCTCGTTCGCACAGCACAACGTTGTAGTTACCTTCGCTCATCACGTACTCTGCCGCCATCAGAAACTCTTCCAGCGTGGCCGACATGCCGCGCTTGAGCAGGACAGGCTTCTTGCAGCGCCCAGCGCGCTTCAGCAGCGAGAAATTCTGCATGTTGCGCGCGCCGATCTGAATCACGTCGGCATATTCCTCCACTAATTCCAGCGACTCTTGGTCGATGGCTTCGGTGATAATCTTCATCCCAAACTGCTGGCGGATTTCTGCCATGATCTGCAATCCCTGTTCGCCCAGTCCTTGGAATGAGTAAGGTGAAGTTCGCGGCTTATAGGCTCCGCCCCGAAAGAACTGCGCGCCCGCGCGGCACACCCGCTCGGCCACGGCAAACGCCTGCTCGCGATTCTCTATGGCACAGGGTCCGGCAACAATGGCCAGCCCAGGGCCGCCGATAGTCGCCTCCGTGCCGGCAAAGCGGATGACAGTGTTGTCTTGCTTAATATCGCGGCTCACCAGCTTGTAGGGCTTACTGACGCGAATGAGCTCTTGGACTCCAAGCATCTCTTCCAGCGTGCCCGGCTCGATCTCGCCTTGATTGCCGGTAATGCCAATGGCAGTGCGCTGTGCTCCGGGCATGGCATGGGCCCGGTATCCCATGGCCTCGATCTTCTGGCAAACCGCGCGCACCTGCTCGTCGGTGGCGTGCGCCTGCATGACAACTAACATGATCTTCCCTCGAAACCTGAAGTTTATCGCCACGAGCGCGGTTCGGGCAAACGCCAGCTTATGGTAAAGACGTTGCTCGCAACGTCTTCCTCGCCGCTCCCGCTATACTTCTATTATGCCGCGTTCCATGTCCCGTGAGCAGGACATCCTGAACTCGCCTCCTCCCAAACGCTCGCCACGCCTGACGCCCCGCCGCATCGGTATTCACACTTCCATTGCCGGCGGAGTGGAGAACGCGGCGGAACGCGCCTACCGCCTGGGATGCAATACCTTCCAGATTTTCTCCACCAGCCCCCGGCAGTGGCGGCCATACGATCTCAGCCTTAACCAATGCGCAATCATGAACCGCTTGCGCCAGAGGTACGATCTGAAGCCGCTCGCGATCCACACCAATTACCTGATCAATCTGGCCAGCACGACACCTGTGTTTTTGGAGAAAGCTGTTAGTGCTTTTCGCGGTGAAGTGGAGCGTGCCCTGGAGTTGTGTGCCGAGTACATCGTGCTGCATCCCGGCTCCTTCCGCGGCGCGAGCAGGGAAGAAGGCTTAGCGCGTGTCGCGGACTCAATCACCGCTGCTATACAAAGACTCGACTTGGCAAAGGGGAAGCTGACCGTGCTGATCGAAAACACAGCGGGCGCGGAATATTCCCTCGCTGGCACCTTCGAGCAGGTTGCCGAATTACTTGAGCGCCTGCGCGGCACTGTGCCGGTGGCAGCTTGTATTGATACTTGCCACGTCCACGTTGCGGGATACGACATCGTCAGTCTCGAAGGAATGCAGCTAACTCTTGCACACCTTGACGCAATTGTAGGGTTGAAGAATGTCCGTGTCTGGCACTGCAACGACGCAAAAGCCGAGCGCGGCTCGAAACTCGATCGCCACCAGCACATAGGGAAGGGAAAACTGGGAAACGAAGTCTTTCGTCGCTTGTTGAACGATTCCCGGCTGACCCACGCCGCCTTCATCGCCGAAACTCCGATCGATGAGCCCGGCGATGACCGAAGAAACGTTGCGGCGCTGAAAAGGCTGGTCAGAAAACAATAGGGTAGTGAACTAATTGTTGCTACCAGACAATCGCCAGCACTTCGACCGCGCCGAGCACTGTCCAGCAGATCGCTTTCCCGCGCTCCCCGGCTAGCCAGAATCCGCTAGCTGCACTGAAACAAAGAATTGCACTCGTCCATCCGCTTACCAATGCGCCTGGCTTGCTGAGAATTTTCAGAAGTCTCATTTGGATTCCCTAACTCTGCGCTGCTAATAGATCCCGCATCGTCCAGATCGTGCTCGTCATTCGGTGAGATCCGCGCAAAGTCTAGAACAATCTTGCGGAACGTCGTGAAATCTGCTATGTTAAACATGTTTAACAACCATGCTAGGCATCCGTCTCGAACCCGAACTGGAAGAAAAGCTGGAGTCTCTGGCCAAAGAAACCGGCCGTAGCAAGAGCTACTATGCCCGCGAAGCCATCCGCCAGTACCTAGAAGACCGTGAAGACTACTTAAAAGGTATTGCTGCTCTGGAGCGCCGCGAGCCCACCATTACACTCGACGAGTTGGAGCGGCGCCTTGGGTTGGACGATTGAGATCACCCGCACCGCCGAAAAACAGATAAAGAAACACGACCGAGGCGCCCAAACCTTTATCACTCGCTTTCTCAGGGAGCGGGTGCAGCCTTCGAACAATCCTCGACAGTGGGGGAAGCCTCTTCACGGCGATAAGGGTGGTCTGTGGCGATATCGCATCATCGGCGACTACCGCCTTATCTGTGACATCCAGGATGAGAAGATCACCGTCCTCGTGTTGAGAATAGGCCACCGCAAGGATATATATCGTTGACCGTTTTCGCGATCAACGTGTCCGCTCCACACTCGTTCTACCTTCCTCGTTGTAAAATCAACGATTGTCCAAGATCTAAGCAACCCTCTATGTCGCCCGACGAAAAAGACGTGGCCTCCCGCGACGAGCGCTACGACCCCCAGCGCATCGAGACCAAATGGTTCGAGCGCTGGCAACAGGACGATTCGCTTTATCGCGCCGAGTCCCCTTCGACGCGCCCGAAGTATTACGTGCTCGAAATGCTGCCCTATCCTTCGGGCGCGCTGCACATGGGCCACGTGCGCAACTACGCCATCGGCGACACCCTCGCTCGCTACATGTGGATGAACGGTTACAACGTGCTTCATCCCATGGGCTGGGACTCCTTTGGCTTGCCGGCGGAAAACGCAGCCATCCAGAACAACACCCCGCCGCGCGAGTGGACGCTTCGCAACATCGCCAACATGAAGGCGCAGATGAAGCGCCTGGGATTCGCCTACGACTGGTCCCGCGAAGTGACCACCTGCCTGCCCGATTACTATCGCTGGAACCAGTGGTTTTTCTTGAAGTTTTACGAGAAGGGACTCGCCTATCGCAAGAAGAGCAAAGTGAACTGGTGTCCGAAATGTGCCACGGTGCTGGCCAACGAGCAGGTGGTAAACGGCTGCTGCTGGCGCCACGAGGACACACTGGTCGAGCAGCGCGAGCTTGAGCAATGGTTTTTGCGCATCACCAACTACGCAGACGAGCTACTTCGCGACTTGGACAAGCTCGAGGGCTGGCCCGAAAAAGTGCGCGTCATGCAGCGCAATTGGATCGGCCGCAGCGCAGGTGCCCTGGTTGACTTCCAACTCGGTGGCGCCGCAGGGGCGGCGGGCTCGACCATCACCGTTTTTACCACTCGCATAGACACCATATACGGCGCGACTTCCGTGCAACTTGCGCCCCAGCATCCTATCGTGGCCGACTTGACCGCGAATGACGCTGCTTTGCGCGCGAAGATTGACCAGCTAATCGCCGAGCAGCGTAAAGCAAGAGAAATTGGCGACATTGGCGCGATCGAAAAACATGGTGTCAACACCGGCCGCTATGCCGTCAATCCATTCAACGGCGAGAAACTGCCCATCTGGGTGGCGAACTACATCCTGATGGATTACGGCACGGGCGCCATCATGAGTGTACCGGCGCACGACGAGCGGGATTACGAGTTCGCCAAAAAATACAAGTTGCCGGTTCGGCTCGTGATCATGCCGCTATCCAGCAATCCGGAAGAGACCATGGTCGAGCCTCCTCTCCCTTTCACTACGCTGGATGGAATCCTGGTAAATTCCGGCCCGTTCAATGGTCTGGATTGTGAGGAAGCGATTAAAAAAATGACGAGCCACGCCGAGGAGCACGGCTTCGGCAAAGCGACCGTTACCTATCGCTTGAAGGATTGGGGCATCTCGCGGCAACGTTACTGGGGCACGCCCATCCCGATGCTCTATTGCGACAAGGACGGTATCGTACCCGTTCCCGAAAAAGATTTGCCGATCATTTTGCCGGAGAACGTTGATATCACCCTCACCGGCGGCTCTCCGCTCTCTCACGTGCCGGAGTTTCTCAACGCCATTTGCCCCAAGTGTGGCGGCCCCGCGCGCCGCGAGACCGATACCATGGACACCTTCATTGATTCGTCCTGGTATTTCTATCGCTATACCGACGCCCACAATGACAAAGCTCCATTCGACGGTAAGAACATCGCCTACTGGTTTCTCATTGACCAGTACATCGGCGGCGTCGAGCACGCGATTCTGCACCTCATCTATTCGCGCTTCTGGACCAAGGTCATGCGCGATCTTGGTTTAGTTTCGAACGATGAACCCCTACAACGCCTCTTTACCCAGGGCATGGTGATTAAAGATGGCGCCAAGATGTCCAAGAGCTTGGGTAATGTGGTTACACCCGATGTTATGATCGCGCGTTACGGCGCCGACAGCGCCCGTGTGTACACGCTCTTCGCCACCTCACCGGACCGCGAACTTGATTGGCAGGATGAAGGCGTGGAAGGGATCTCGCGTTTCCTTGCCCGATTGTTCAGATTGGTAAACTTAAAGCTTTGCTTTAACAAAGACGAACCTGGTTGGAAGGCGCCGGTTCCCACTGATTTGTCACCGACAGCACGAGCCATACAAAGAAAACTTCATCAGACTATCAAACGCGTGACCCAAGACTTTCAGGGACGGTGGCACTTCAATACTTCCATCGCCGCCCTGATGGAGTTGGTCAACACGATCAACGCCGCGCCTGGCATCGAGCAGGGAACTCCGGGCGAGCAAGAACTTCCAGCTCCGCTCCGAAGAGAGCTTGCCCGTGATCTTATTCTCTTGCTCGCTCCCTTTGCTCCCTACCTCGCGCACGAACTCTGGGAGACGCTGGGGGAGAAGGGCAACCTGCTCCGGGCCCCCTGGCCAAAATACGATCCTGCATTGGCGAAAGAAGATGAGATCGAAATCCCCGTGCAGATCAATGGCAAGCTGCGCAGTCGCTTACTTGTGCCTGCCGGGGCAAATGAAGAGTTCGTTCGTGAACGCGCTCTCGCTGACGAGAAAGTGCGCGCCGCAATGAATGGTAAGCAAGTTGCCAAGATAATCCTTGTCCCCGGTAAGCTAGTGAACATCGTGATCCGCTAGCCCTAGTGTTTGTCCTTCCGAGCGGGCGTCAGCCCGTGAAGAATCCGCTTTTGCCGCTGCCTCGAAGTGATTTTGGTACCTCCGCATCCGATAAGCTATCCTGTTCCATCTCATGAAACAACGTTCGCCGACACTCGAAGGCTTCCGCGCTGTGTTTCAACAGCCGGCAGTCCCCCTTGCGGAAATCGCCTGGCGCTGGACTTTCGGTGTTGCTGCCATCTTTCTGCTCGGCATTTCCTTACTCGAGTACTTCGATACGCTACCAGTTAGCGTCAATGACATTCTGTTACTGCGTAGCCGTCAACCGTTCTTGATTGCGCGGGCAATCAACCACATTTTTCATGGCAGCGCTTTTCGCTTTGCCGCTGCCGCCATCATTTTGCTGACTGCCTTGGCGATCGGCTGGGCGATCATAGCCGCACTCGGGCGAGCAGCCACAGTAAGAGGTCTTCTCGATTACTTCTCCATTCGCAACTTAAATATTCCTTCCGGCAATGGTTCTCATGCTGTGGAAAGTAAGCCCACTCTCCGCTCGCTGGTGGGACTGAATCTGCTGCGCGTTGTTTTGACCTTGGCTACGGCGATAGCAGGCGTGGGAGCCGCCATTCTGGCAGGGTTCGCCTCTGCGCCCGCTGATACACAGCCAGGCTTGGTCTTTCTGTTGTTCATGCCCCTGGTTCTCTTGGTGTGGTTGCTGTGGTCGGTGCTGAACTGGTTTTTGTCTCTGGCATCACTTTTCTTGATCGAACAGAACAACGACATACTCGGCGCAATCTCCGCCGCCGTGGATCTCTGTCGCGCGCGCATGGGACCAGTACTAAGTGTCGGCTTCTGGTTCTTTCTGGCCCACGTTTGCGCCTTGGTGGTGACGACCACAATTGCTGCTTTTCCACTGGCGTTTGTCCGTGTGCTGCCCGCAGGGGTTGTTCTAGGCGGCGTGTTGCTGGTGATGCTGCTTTATTTTGCGGTCGCGGATTTTCTCTACGTGGGACGCCTCGCCGCCTACCTATGCATTATCGAGCAGCCGGACTCTCCCCCCGAGCCCGTCGTCACAATGCAGCCCATCTCGCCCGTGGGAACCGATTCTCATCGGTCTCCAGTCCAGCCTGCATCAGAGGACGACATCCTGAGCGACATTCCACTCCGCGGCCCAGCTCCGCAACCTTCGTAGCAGGTTGTCGACTCTACTTTGCCATTCCGAACGGGCGCAGCCGGCGAGGAATCTGCTTCTCTGCCGGGGGCGCCTGGCCCTCGCCGCCTTTCCGCTTTACACTATCCTGCCGATTTGAGACACTCGTCAGTGGAAACCCACTCCATCGTCGTCCTCGATTTTGGCGCGCAATATTCGCAGCTCATCGCGCGCCGCATCCGCGAACAGAACGTCTTTTCCGTCGTCCTCCCATGCACCGCCAGCTTGAATGAAATCCGCAGCTATTCGCCCGTGGGCATCATCCTGTCAGGCGGTCCATCCTCGGTCTATGACCTCGCCGCTCCCCCCGCCGACCCGCGTGTGCTCCAGTTCGGTGTCCCCGTCCTCGGCATCTGCTACGGACTGCAATTCATGGTTCACGCGCTAGGCGGGAAAGTGCGCCCTGCCGACAAGCGCGAATATGGGCACGCCACCGTCGAACGAATAGCCGACTCCGAACTCTTCCGCGGTTTGCCCAAAGTACTGGCAGTCTGGATGTCGCACGGCGACGAGGCTGTAGAGTTGCCCCCTGGATTCCGCCTTATCGCGCGCTCTCCAAGCGCCGTGGCGGCCATCGAGAACGCAGAGACCAAAATGTGGGCGGTGCAGTTCCATCCCGAAGTGCACCACACCAAGCTGGGCACCGAAATCCTGCGCAACTTTGCACTTAACATCTGCGGCGCGAAGCCCGACTGGACCGCCCAGCATTTCATCGATGCCACGATCCAAAACGTCCGCCAGACCGTCGGCAAAGGACGCGCCATCTGCGCCCTCTCCGGCGGCGTGGATTCTTCCGTCGCCGCAACCCTGGTAGATCGCGCTCTCCGAGATGGTGACAAAAGAGACGGTGACAAAAAAGCCCCCTCGCGCCTGACTTCGATTTTTGTGAACAACGGAGTGCTCCGCAAAGATGAGTTCGAAAAAGTCCAGAAGAACCTGCGTGACAATCTCGGCCTTCACCTCGTCGCGGTAGATGCCACCGAGCGCTTCCTCAGCAAACTTCAAGGTGTCATCGACCCCGAGAGGAAACGCAAGATCATCGGAAATGAATTCATTGCGGTCTTCGAAGAAGAAGCCCACCGCATCGAAAAAGAAGAGGGTAGCGTTGACTACCTGGTGCAAGGAACCCTCTATCCAGACGTCATCGAATCGCGTTCCGTGCGCGGCCCGTCGCAGACGATTAAGACTCACCACAACGTCGGCGGCCTGCCCGAGAAGATGCGGCTCAAGCTGATCGAACCCTTAAAGGATTTGTTTAAGGATGAAGTTCGCAAGATCGGCCGCGACCTCGGCATGCCCGACGAAATCCTTCAGCGCCAGCCCTTTCCCGGGCCCGGCCTTGCGGTGCGAATTCTCGGCGAGGTCACTCCCGAACGCCTGGAGATTCTTCGCAACTGCGACGACATCGTCGTCGCCGAAATCAAGAAGGCCGGCCTCTATACCAAAATCTGGCAGTCGTTCGCCGTGCTCCTGCCGGTGATGTCGGTAGGGGTAATGGGTGACCAGCGCACTTACGCCTACACGTGCGCCATTCGGGCCGTGCACTCCGAAGACGGCATGACCGCCGACTGGGCCCCTCTGCCCTACGAGGTATTGAAGACACTCTCCAGCCGCATCGTGAATGAGGTCAAGGGCGTGAACCGCGTCGTTTACGACATCACCTCCAAGCCGCCAGGCACGATCGAATGGGAGTAAGGACAAGAACATCAAAGCAGTTCTTTCCAGCCAGTGGATTTCTCCAGTGACGTAAACCGCCAGCCCAGCTATATTGTTGCGGCATATGGCAACCACGCCAGCAGTCACGCCCGCTACAGAACCGATCGAAAGTAAAGAAAGCAGGAAGCCGCCCTCGGCGCGTCTGATGTCCGTTGACATCTTTCGCGGGCTGGCAGTCGCCGGCATGATCCTGGTGGACAATCCCGGCAGCGACGGCAACGCTTTCTGGCCCATCAAGCACGCCCAATGGAACGGCTGGACCCCGGCTGATTTCATTTTTCCATCCTTCGTGTTTCTGGTCGGCGTCTCCATGGTGTTCTCGTTTTCTGCGCGGCTTGCGCGTGGCGAGTCCCGACCGCAAATCTTGTTTCATGTTTTCAAGCGCTGCCTGATTCTCATCGCCATCGGCATCCTGGTGAACGCCTCTCCCATTGTGGGGGTGCCTCTTCACAGTTGGCGTTTTGAAGGAGTTACCCAGCGCATTGCGCTGTGCTACTTTGTGGCCGCGATTCTCGTGCTCTGGTCGAACCGCCGCGGACAACTCATCGCCATCGCCGCCTGCCTCGTGGGCTATTGGGCCATCATGCGTTTCCTGCCAGTGCCGGGTTTTGGCGTTCCCGGCCGCGACATCCCTTTCATGGATCCCGACCGCAACATCGTCGCCTGGCTCGACCGCAAGTTGTTCATGGGCCGTCTTTATAACGTGACGCGCGATCCGGAAGGAATCATCAGTACTATTCCCGCCATCGGGACAATCTTGATCGGCGTGGTCACCGGCTATTGGCTCCGCTCGGAAAAAAGTCCCGCCACGAAAGCCATCCGCCTGTTGTTGTTTGGAATTCTTGGCTTGGTTGCCGGCAGGATCTGGCACATCTGGTTCCCCATCAACAAGAATCTCTGGACCAGTTCGTTTGTGCTGTTCACCGCCGGCTTTGCTTTGGTCTTCCTCGCATTGCTTTATTGGGTGCTCGAAATCAAGCAGTGGCGTGGCGCCTGGACCTTCCCCCTCCTGGTGTTTGGGATGAATTCGATTGCAGGCTTCGTAGCTGACTCCTTCGTCTACGGCCCTGGATACACCTTCACAATCGCAGGCCCCAACGGCACCCGGGTCATGTGGTACGACGCCGCCAATTCCTGGTTCCTATCGCTAGGCGCCAGCCCGGCGATCGCTTCGCTGCTGTACTCCGCATGCGCTGTGTCGTTTTGCTGGCTTCTGCTCTGGCTGTTATGGAAGAAGCAAATCTTTATCAAGGTGTAAATCCGGTGATCGTGGCGAGGCGGGTGGTGGTCTGACAAACAGTTCAGGGCGCGGACGGGCAAGACGCCCGTCCATCCATCCGCTGCTTGCGCAATTAGTTCAAGGCACGACTTTGAAGACCGTTCCCGCGTTGTGCGCGCCGCCGTTCGACGTCATGCCATAGAGGCTGCCGGCACTGTTTCGGATTAAGGAGCCCATGGGATAGCCGCCGTCCGTTGGGTAATTAAAGCGGTGCAGCACAGTCTCCTTGCCGGAACTGTCTACTTTGAACACGGCGCCGTACCCGGTGGTGCCCCCGTACTCGGCAATGCCGTAGAGATTGCCCGCGCTATCCCGAACCAGACTCGCGACAGGAGTTTGACCGTCCCCGCCGCTCGCCTTGAAGGCGTATAGGATGGTCTCCTTGCCACTCGCGTTCAGCCTGAACACCGTTCCTACGAAGGAAGCGCCGCCTACCGAAGTAGTACCGTATAGGTTGCCCGTAGAGTCCCGCACCAAACCACCCTCCGGAAATTGCCCGTCGCCGCTGCTTTCAGAGAATCTGTGCAGAATGGTTTCTCTCGCAGTGCTGTCTAACTTGAATACTGTTCCGCAGCCATAGGGTTTGTTGCAGGCAGTATTGCCGCCGATGGCGGTGGTGCCATAGAGATTGCCGGACGCGTCCCGAATCAAACCGCCTCCGGGACGGCCACCGTCGCTCCCTCCCATGAAACTGCGAAGCACAATTTCCTTGTTCGCTGTGTTGAGCTTGAATACGATTCCCAATCCAGCTCTGCCGCCTGATGACGTGGTGCCGTAGAGGTTTCCCGCGGAGTCGCGGATCAAACCTCCGCTCGGAAAAGATCCGTCGCCTCCGGTCCCGGTAAAGGTGTGTAGCACCGTCAACTTGCCGGCAGTGTCGAGCTTAAACACAACACCTTTGCCGGAGGCGCCGCCCACTAGCGTGGTGCCATACAGGTTGCCCGCGCTGTCCCGGACCAGGCCTGCTCCAGGATGCCCGCCATCGTTGCCGCCGGTGAAGTTGTAGAGGATAGTCTCGTTGTTGGACGTATCGACAGTGAAGATCGTGCCCCAGTTGTTGAACTTCCCGCCCGATTCGGTGGTGCCGTAGAGGTTGCCCGCGCTGTCCTTCGCCACGCCATTGAAGGGGTTCGCACCATCCGGCGATGCTTTGAACGCGTACAGTACCGCGAAAGTTTGTGCCTGCGCCTGAAAGCTGGCCACCGAAATGATAGTCAAATTTGCGGCTAAGATCGCGGCCGCGACGACGCCACGACTTGCGATGGTTCTCATGTTCACTCTCCTCAAAACCCAGTACCTGAAGGCTTCGGCGGAGAGGCTCAAGGCCCTTGGTTCCGGCTGTTTCTATTGTGATTTGTTGCAAAAAACCGGGCTAGGGTTTATAGGGGATTGGCTGGAATTGAGCGCCCAAAGCCTGGTTCGGCGGGCCAAAGACAAATAGCACCTTGAACGTCCACCTTGGGACGCTAGCCCAGGCCGCGATTCTCAGTGCGAGAATGTGACCTCAGATTCCACGCCGGCGTAGTTGTAGTTCGCTCCATACAGATCGCGGAAAATCTTGAAGGCCAGATTGCCGGTGCAATGCGCCGGTGCCACCCGCCGCACCCCAAGCTCGTCTTTCATCTGCTTGGCGAGGTTCGAGATGTACCCAGCGTCGTAGGGAAAGAGGTGGAATCCGCCTTCGACCAGCTCGATATTGCTACCAAGATACTGTTTCGCCGCACGGATAATCACTTCGACTTTGCTGTGCGAGCAGCCCGTGATCAGAACCACCCCTTTTTCAGTCTTCAGCGCCAGCGAAAGTTCCGGAAAGCCGGCGAGGTCGGGATGTCCGGGTTCGCTGGGCGGATAGGCGTTGAAGTCGCCCATCATGACCGAGCGGGTGACGATCAGGTAGACGCCGGCAGCAACCTCCCTACTCGCCTCCACATACTCTTGGTTGGCCCCATGAAAGCGGTCGCCGGGCTTGTAGTCTATGGAATTGACACCGCCGCCGAAATACAACTGTTCGCGTGGCAGGCCGGCCAGGGATTCCTTCGTGTCATGGGAGAATGTGTAGTGCATCGGCGCGCCCAACACGGGATCGGCGGGGAGATAAGCTTTCACCGCGGGCTTGACTTTTAACATGTAGTCGAAGCCCGAGATGTGGTCGGCGTGACGGTGCGAGAGTACGGCGATGTCAACCTGGTTGAGGTCCACACCCAGCGCCTTGACGTTGTGCTCAAACCCATCGGCGCTATTGCCGGTGTCAAAGAGAATGGTTTTGCCGTTGTAGTGGACAAGCGCCGAAAAGCCCCAGTCAAGAATGGTGCCACGCTTCTGGTAGCCGAAGGCGTCGTAGAGATTCAAAATAGAGTTTTGATCGGAGGCAGGTGCTGCGGCAGATTGGGTGGCCGGACTCTGCGCCGGCGCGAGCAGCGGATACCAGATGAGCAGCAGGACGGCAACGCGCGAAACATTTCTCATAGCAACCTCCGAAAAAAACGCTGCTATTGTATGGGACGAGGTATCGCGGAGGAAGAGGCTGCATCCCGCCCCGTGGGCCAAGACGATCGTGTATGACGCTGTAACCAATCCGTAAAATCGGATGATGCAATCTGCGAAAAGCTGCAAGGCGGATGGATATCTCACGACGGCACATACACGACAACGATGCTGACTATCGCCTTCATACCTGCCGCACTTAGAATTCTTACCCGTGATGGGTGGCTGCTATTTCTCACCCGATTCATACGCCTCTTCGCTTACGGCTCACTGTCGGTAGTGTTGGTCTTCTATCTGATTGGCCTGGGACTGAGCGAGGCCCAAACCGGCCTGCTCCTTACCCTGACGCTTGTCGGCGATACTGTCGTCTCCCTTTACCTCACTACTCGCGCCGATCGCATCGGGCGGCGGTGCATGCTTATTGTTGGTGCCATTCTGATGGCTGCTGCCGGAGTAGCCTTCGCCTGCACACACAATTTCTTGCTCCTGATTCTTGCCGGCACCATTGGCGTCATAAGCCCAAGCGGCAATGAAGTTGGGCCGTTTCTCCCGATCGAGCAGGCCGCACTTTCCCACGTTGTTCCCGCTCGAACCAGGACAGAAGTGTTTGCCTGGTACACTCTCACTGGCTCGTTGGCGACCGCGACCGGTGCCCTATGCGGAGGAACTCTCACCCACGCGCTGCAGAAAAACGTAATGACGCCGGTGGTCAGCTACCGTGTCGTGGTTATTCTTTATGCCGCACTGGGCGTTATGTTGGCCGTCGTTTTTACCCGCCTTTCATCCGCGGCGGAGGTGAGTGTGCCGGGAGACGACCCTGCCTTTCCGGCGACTTTAAAAGATTTCTTCGGAATCGGCCGCTCCCGCCATGTGGTAATTAAGCTCTCGAGCCTGTTCGCTCTGGACTCCTTTGCTGGGGGCTTCGTGATACAGAGCTTCGCTGCTTATTGGTTCTATCTACGCTTCGGCGTAAACCCTGGGACGCTCGGCGTCATTTTCTTTTGGGCGAATATCTTTGCCGGAATTTCGGCGCTGCTGGCGTCACGGTTTGCTTCTCGCTTCGGCCTTGTCAACACCATGGTTCTCACCCACCTGCCTTCGAACATCCTGCTCATTCTTGTCCCGCTGATGCCGAACCTTTCGCTGGCTGTAATCGTTCTGCTGGTGCGTTTCAGCATCAGTCAAATGGATGTCCCGACCCGGCAGTCATACACCATGGCTGTGGTTAGCGCCGAAGAACGATCCGCTGCAGCCGGAATCACGGGCGTGGCGCGAACCACCGGTGCCGCTATCAGTCCATTGTTTGTCGGATTTATGTTTGCTCGGCATTCCCTGATAAACCTTCCGTTCTTCATTGCCGGAACGCTGAAGATTATCTACGATCTGTTGCTCTACAAAGGATTCGTAACTATTCGACCACCAGAGGAAAGGTAGGCTGGCCAGTGATCCCAACGACCAGGTGACTTTAGGAGTCCGCGAGAAATCCGGAGGCGGGTGATGAAAACTACAGCAGTCGTCCTTGCGCTCGTGCGAAGGCTCCCTCGATATAAACCGAATCTAAACCCGACGTCCAGTACTCGACAGCGGTGCGATTAGGCTGTGATGTCTCTTGTTCCGTGCGCAACACCGCTTTGCGCTCGTCGCTCGGATGAAACTCGAGCCAGCCCTCCCAGGTGCCGTCAGTTCTCTCCTGCCCGTAGATGCGCACCCTGTACGTCGTGCCGTCCGCGCCCTTCACCCGTGTCGAATGTTCGTGAATCAATTCTGCCATTGTGTGTTTCTCCCCACGTTGAGCTGTAGAGGGTGCTTGACGAATCGTCCGTCCGCCCAACCGAGGCGTGCGCCGGCCGGGCGGCCAAAGACGGAAGCGTCAGATTAGCAGACTATTTTGTGATCGCCAGTGATGCCTCGCTTCCGACTTCGTCATTGGTCAGAATCAAAAACGAGTTCGGGACCAGGGTCAAATTTCCGGTGTTGGCGTCGACCGTGTAAGCCGAGACTCCGACATTACAATGGAAACAATTGTCCGCCGTGGTAATCGCCCACAGGAAATTGCCCGTCGGATTGATGACCGGCCAGTCGCCCGGCGAAAAACTCGACGCCAGGCTGAGTGCGCCAGTGCTCGAGTTCACCGAAAAGTCCCCACAGTTGGTGTAAATGAATTTCCCCTGGGCTGCGATGGTCATGTTGTCGGAAAGTCCGCAGCCCGCGAATGGCGAGCCTGAAACCTCGGTCAATGCTCCCGTGCTTTGGTTGATGCTGAAGCCGTGAACACTGTTCGACCCGTCGCCACTGCTTTCATAAAGATATTGATTGGAAGGGATAACAACAATCGCGAACGGCAAGCTCGATGCGGCTCCGAAGGGCGATCCGGCCACCGCCGTCAAAGCTCCGCTGGTTGCGTCAATCGTGAACGCAAAAATGCCGCCGCTGGTAGATACATACAGGAATTTGCCCGTCTGATCTGCCGTCACTCGGTTCGCGGGCAGCGGCACTGGAAGGTTGAACGGATTGCTGGGAGCAGCCGCGGCAAACGGAGAACCCGGAACCGGCGTTAGTTCCCCGGTTCCAGACTGGATAGCGTAGGCGAAAATCTGTGTGCTGCCCTCCGCGTACAGAAATTTTCCCAGTGGATCGATCGCAACCGAATAGAAATTCTGGTTGGCAGCAAACGGTGAGTTCGCCATAGGCGTCAGCGATCCGTTCTGGCGGTCGATAGCAAATCCCCAGAGACCGCCCGGCGAGAAGCTGGTTGCTTCATACAAAAATGAGCCCGACGGATCAATCGCCATATTTACCGGATCAACATTCCTCGCGCCGGTTTGATTTGGGCTCGCCGTCAGTGTGCCGTTCTGCTGGTTGATCTGCGCGGCAAACGGTCCGCCACCCGGCAGTGGCGCCGAGTACAAAAATTGAGCGGCGCTGTTTTGGCCAGATGCGCCAATACCTGCTGCGAAGCCTCTGGTCGCACCAGTTCCACCCGAACCGCCCGAGCCACCTGAACCCGAATTTCCGGGGTTTCCGGATTTTGGGCTGGATGACGATGGATCACTCAAGCTTCCACCGCAACTCACCAGGTACACTGCAACCGTGAATACTGGAAGTATGCCGACAATCTTGGAGAAATGCAGGTGGGCCATGGAATCCTCACATCAACTCCAAGCCCTAGGCGGTGTGTGCTCGAAGTGATCTTTTGATGAGAGGCTCGCCAGAACGGTTGTTCCAACGGGCGCTGGAAAAGGGCCGTCCGATGCGGCGTTTAACCGATGCGGGATGCCAGCGCGGGTGCCCCATCCTCCTTCACGCCGGATGCCAGGCGTCGCGTGCCGGTTCTCCTTGGCGCGGGGTGCCCCATCCTCCTTCGCGTACTCTGCGAAGAGGGTGGGGCCTCTGACTCCCGCGCCCGATTCCCCCTCCAGGCTTGTTCCTCACGTTGTCATCCCGAGCGCAGCAAAACGATCCGCAAAGCGGACCATTTCGCGAAGTCGAGGGACCTGCTGTTACCCCACCTTCTCCTCACTTATAAAAACGGGGAGCCTTGCGGCTCCCGCAGTTACCCCAAGATGGAGACAGGTCCTTCCCAGTGAGCTACTGATGTATGGCGACGCCCTCCAAGAAGTTGCCTGAATCCGTGACGTCCACCAAATTGAATACCGACCGGTCTGGCGCCACCTGAATTTTGAAGATGAATCCGCAACTGGCCCCGCAACTCAAACCTGCGGTACCGCTTCCATTTGCAGCCAGGCTGCTCACCGTGAAGGTGTTGCCCGTCGAGGTGGTGTCGCCGCATCCCGATGAATGCGAGACTTCAGTCGCATTCGTGGCGACCCCGGCGCTATTGAGGGTGAACGTGACCAATGCAGTTCCCACCCCACAACTGCCCGAGGAGCTAATCAGGCTTACTTGCCACGATCCTGACAGGTCGGACTTGCTTATCGTACCGACGCTGGCTCGGCTTAGCTTTACTAGCGTAACGATGGTTACGAGCGAGAGCACGGCCAGAAGCACCAGTCGTGCCGGTTGACGAAAATAGTTCATGGCTTCCTCCTTAAATTTGTATTGGTCTAACAACAACAACCTGCGCAGACCCTGAGGCGGTTGCCGAACCTGGGTCCGCTTCTATTCATTTCTCGGTCCGTCTATTTCGAGGTTCCCTTTAGGGATCGCCACTTGGTTTTTCTCTCCGAGCCCATCTTTGGTCCCCCGCGGGGGTTCAGACGGAAAGTGCTGGTGGGCCTTATCTAATTTCCTGGGAAACAAGTCAATTTGGGAGATATGAGTTTCTGCTGAGTTTCCTATGAGGCCGCCAAATTGAAGAACTGAAGGGGCTTGGCGACTCGGGTATAATCGGCGGAACGCTTTTCGCGCGTTTCTTGGGGTGCCGCCGTCGTGACCCACTCAGCTTCTCCCACCCTTGTGCGCTTTGCTAACTTCGAACTTGATCTCCGCACCGGCGACCTGCGCCGTGATGGGACCTCACTAAAGCTCCAGCCTCAGCCCGCAAAGGTGATGGTGCTCCTGATCAGCCGCGCCGGGGAAATAGTTACGCGCCAGGACCTGGCACGACAGGTGTGGGGGGCGGAGACGTTCGTAGACTTTGAGCAAGGCTTGAACTTCGCCATCCGGCAAATTCGCACGGTCTTGGACGACGATGCCGAGCAACCGCGTTTTCTGGAGACCCTACCTAAGAGAGGCTATCGCTTCATCGCGCCAGTCCAAAGAGCGTCTGGGGAGGAGGATGGAATAGCAGAGTCTGGGCTCACGAAGCCTGAGGCTGATCATGGGCGTGAACAAAATCAAGTGCTTGAAAAAGATAACGCCCCCGCAAAAAAACGCGACTCTTGCACACAGCTTCGATACTTTTCGCCGCTGTCAGCATTCTTTTGATCGCCGTGACGGTCAGCCATTATGTCGGTAAAGAATCGGAAAAGAAACTTACCGTTGGTCCCATTCAATCCATTGCAGTCCTGCCCCTGGCGAATCTCTCGTCTGACCCAGCCCAGGAGTACTTCACTGACGGCCTGACCGACGAACTGATCACTGAGCTGGCGAGAATCGGAACCCTGCGCGTGATTTCGCATACTTCCGTCGCTGTTTACAAGACTTCACACAAGCGAGTGCCTGAGATCGGCCGCGAACTTCACGTGGATGCCGTTGTCGAAGGTACGGTCGAACGGGTTGGCGACCGGGTGAGAATCCGGACGCAGCTCATCCAGGCTGCCACCGACGAGCATCTGTGGGCCGAGAGCTATGATCGCAATCTCAGCGACATCCTTCGGGTGGAAAGCGACGTGGCGCGCGACATCGCTCGGCAGATCGGCTATCGCACTTCTGATGCGCACACGCAACTTACCGCCCAGCGCCCGATTTCAACCGAGGCCCACGAGAATTATCTGAAGGGATGTTATCGCTGGAACCAGCGCACCGAAGCCGGATTGCGCGCCGGCATCGGCCATTTCCAGAAGGCTATTGAGCTGGAGCCGAGTTACGCTCAGCCCTACGCGGGTCTCGCCGATTGTTACATCATGCTGGCCAACTGGAGCTTCATGCCTGGAAGTGAAGCTTATCCCAAGGCTGAGGCGGCTGCGCGTAAAGCACTCGAAATCGACGATCGGCTCGCTGAAGCGCAGACCTCTCTAGCGTATGCGACCTTCCTTTACGACTGGGACTGGAATGGCGCCGAAAAGAAATTCCGCCGCGCCATCGAGCTCAATCCGAACTACGCCACAGCTCATCACTTCTATAGCATCTATCTCATGGCCTCGGCCCGCCATTCGGAAGCGCTGGCGGAGATCAAGCGCGCCCAGGAACTCGACCCCTTGTCCATGATTATCAATTCGGTTGTAGGGTGGATCTCCTACGAGGCGCGGCATTACGATCTCGCCATCCAGCAATGCGAAAAGGCTGTGGAGATGGATCCCAGTTACGCCCCGGCGCGGTTGAATCTCGGCATGATTTTTCTGAAAACCGGCGAGTATCAGAAGGCAACTGCGCAGTTCGAACGAGCCCGTGCGCTGGCCGGCGATGAAGGTATTGTGCTGGCTTATTTGGCCCAGGCGCGCGCCTATTCCGGAGATAGAGGCGAAGCGCTGAAGATCCTGCACAGACTCCAAAATCCTTCCCAGAGTGGTTTCGTTTCTCCCTGGGACCTCGCGCTCATCTACGTGGCCTTGGGTGACAAAAAAAATGCCCTCACTTATTTGGAGAAAGCCGTGGACCAGCACGTGGGTTGGGTGGTGCGTCTAGGTGTCGATCCGGCGTTGGACCCCATTCGCACCGAGCCGCAATTCGAACAGTTCAGCCAGCGCATCGGAATCCCGCAAACCGCGTGAAGGGCACTGCCGGCTCTTACCCTCCCCCTTGTCATTCCGAACCCCCCAACCCCTTCTCATTCCGAACCCGTTCTTTGGGTGAGGAATCTGTTTTTTTTCCGCCGCCACACTAGCCCGGTGCCCCAGGTTCGCGTCCGCTTTTGGGACGCTAACCTGGGGTTTCAGGCCACATAGGAAGCGGCCACCGCGATTGGTGACTGTTCGTCAGTGCCGCTGTTATCCCAGTAAATTTCAAACGTGAACATCTCCATCCACCAGTCAGTTAAATATATTTGCTAAGATTCCGCTTGACTTCGACTCCGCAAACCAGCCATCCTAAAGAATTACGAACAACCGAGAAGTTAGCTGCAAGCTAACTGCTTTGTTTTCAAGATTTTGATTTTTAAGTTCTTTGACAACAAGATTTTGCGAGGAAAAAGGTTAAAATCTTGATTCTATTAACTTGAAGTTTTCGCCGTAACCCGCTGATTCCAAGAGATCGACAAAAAGCGTGGCACAACTCCATGATTCCAATAGATCGAGAAAAAAATGGGGTCCTTACAAAAGCCCTTCCTGAGAGGGAGTTGTTACTCCGCCTTCTCAAGTATCTTTCGCGAGATCGCCGTCACCAGCTTGCGCGGACCGAACCTTACCGACTCGGCCAGCAACCGGTTTCGCAGGCCGGGAATGACCAGAGTCTTTTCTGACATTAATCCTTCGTATCCGGCGCGTGCCACGGTTTCCGCATCCATGGGTGGAAACTTTTTGAAGAGCACTGTGTTTTCGGTGCCGGCACGCTTCTGGAATTCGGTGTCGGTAGCTCCGGGACAGAGACAGGTGACGCTCACCCCGCTTCCCTTGAGTTCGTTAGCGATCGCTTCAGAGAGCGAGATCACGTACGCCTTGGTCGCATAGTAAACCGCCATCATCGGACCCGGCTGAAATCCCGCTGTGGACGCCACGTTCATGATCTTTCCGTACCGCCGCTCGAGCATGGGGCCCAGAAAAAGTTTGCTGAGCACGGTGAGCGTCACCATGTTGAGCTGGATCATGCCGATGTCATCTTCCAGCGGCATCTTCGCAAACTCGCCGAACTTTCCGTAGCCGGCGTTGTTGACCAGGACATCAATCTGCGTCCCGCTGTGCTGCACGTCATCGAACAACGAGTAGGGACCTTGCGGCCACGACAAATCCACGGCCATCGATTTAGCCGAGATGCCGTAGTGGCGCTGCAGCTCGTCCGCAAACCGTGAGAGCTTCGGTCCGTTGCGCGCCACCAGCACCAGGTTGTAACGGTTCTTGGCAAACAGTTTCGCCAGTTCGTATCCGATGCCGGCCGAGGCGCCGGTAACGAGTGCAGTTTGCGTGCGGTCATTCATATTGTTTCCTGAGAAGCGCTGACATGAGCAGGGCTGACATGAGAGGACTGACAATTGTAAATAAAAAAGGCGTGCCGGATACGGCACGCCAAAGCTGCGACACCCTGAAGATCAGGCGCCGGCCATGGCTGGCTCGACTTCGTAAATTGAGTACCATGACGTGGCAGCCTTCAAGCGCTGGTTTACGTTGTTGATGTTTTTGACGCCTTCGCTTTGCAGCCATTTGCGAAAGGCGTCCGCGCCCTGCTTGGCGTACACCGGGATGCCCTCTTTCCAGGTGGCGCGGCCGCAGAGCACGCCGTTGAACTTCACCCCGGACTCGCCGGCCAGGTCCAGTGCTTCTGTGAACTCGGCGTTGCTTACCCCGGCCGAAAGATAAATGAACGGTTTGGTAGCGACGCTGGCGGCTTTCAGGAAAAGATCTGCGGCTTCTTTTTTGGAGTAAGCTTTCTGCCCGCCGTAAGCTTTGGCGCCTTCGACGAATTTCATGTTCACCGGAACTTCCACTTTGAGAACGTCGACGCCGTAACGATCTTTGCTGAATTCCTTCATGCTTTCGGTGACGATCTGCGGTTTCTTTTTGGCATACTCCAAACCTTTTTCGTCGGCGCCTTCTTCGTAGCCGACGAACTCGAGGAAGAACGGAATATCGTTAGCACGACATTCATCGCCAAGACGCTCGACCCAGGCATGTTTTTTGTCGTTGATTTCCTTGCTGTCGAGCGGTGTGTAGTAGAGCAGAATCTTCACGCAGTTGGCCCCCGCTTCCTTCAATCGGCGCGCCGACCAGTGATCGAGCAAGTCAGGCAGCCGGCCGGGGCCGGTCTTGTCATACCCGGTTTTTTCGTAGGCCAGCAGCAGTCCGGCGTTTTTTGCCCGGCGCTTGGAAGCAGGCAGACCCCACTCGGGATCGAGCAGGATGGCGGTGGCATGAGGAGTGAGAACTTCAGTGACCAACGATTTGAATTCCTGCATCATGGCGTCGGTGACTTCGCCACCCTTTTCTTTGGCCAGCGCTTTTTGCAGGGAGCCGCGCTGGTCCATGGCAGCGGCCGCGATCACGCCGCGTTCGTTGGAAACTTTTTTGAGGCCAGCCAGCTTTCCGGGTGTGAGCTTCATAATTAATTCCTCCGATGAATGCGTAGGAGTACGAACGACCGCGTTTGCCCCGTGATCGGGACGCGCAAGTTGATTGTAATACGGCTGGACATCTGTAGACCAAAACCGCCCTGAGGAAGCCAGAGCACGCACCGTCCAGCTAGGTCCTATACACAAGCCAGACCATAATGAGTCTCAGCAAAAAGAGCACTGCAGCAGCTTTTATCCAGGTACCAAGTATCTGCTCCCAGTTTCTCGACAGTTTGTCGACTACTACAAAATCAGGCGCGGCCATAATTCGTTGCCACCAGTTTTCACGGCGCTGGCGATGCAGGCGATAGGCTCCGAGGGGAAACAACGGAAACAGTAACAATACAAACCAGAGCTGGTATCGAATTCTTCCGAGTCTGAGAGGGCATCGTATTGATAGTTGGTTTTCCCCAGGAATTTACGACCAGTGCCTTTGAACGTCGTTGGAACACCGATGTTGCGCACTTCGGTTTCATTGAGTTGCACAGTCTCTGCTTGATAGTCTTGAATATCATTCGGGCTGATGCTCCTGCGACGCAATTCCACATCGAGGGCTGCCTGAGCGTCCACCGTCAAGTCCTGCCGTTCGTTGGCGAGGGCGAGAACTTCGTCATCCGTCAGCCGTTCGTAATCGGGCATGAGAAGCTTCTAGAAAATGACACTCTCTACTGTCTTAAGGTCAACATGCTGAGAATCGCTTGCTGCTTGGCGATCAGCGATTGCACGCCCTGGCGCGCCAGAGACATCATCTTTCCCAGCTGCTGGTCGTCAAAAACCTGGCGCTCGGCGGACGCCTGCACCTCGACCAGTTTGTAGCCGGCGGTCATGACGAAATTCATGTCCACGTCAGCGCGAGAATCTTCTTCGTAATTCAAGTCGAGCAGGACCTCGCCGTCTATGACCCCCACACTCACCGCAGCCAAAAAATCGCGCAGCGGGACCGATGTCAGCGTACCCGCTTCGACCAGCTTCTCCAATGCCAGGCCCAAAGCGACAAGCGCGCCGGTGATGGACGCAGTGCGCGTGCCGCCGTCGGCTTGGATAACGTCGCAATCAATCCAGATAGTGCGTTCGCCGAGCCGTTCGAGATCAGTTACGGCACGGAGAGATCGTCCGATGAGGCGTTGGATTTCATGAGTGCGTCCGCTGGGCCGTCCCTTGGTAACATCGCGCGGGGTGCGGGTGAGAGTAGAGCGCGGCAGCATGCCGTATTCGCTGCTGACCCATCCCTTGCCGCGATTACGCATGAATGGCGGCACAGTTTCTTCCACCGAGGCAGTGCAGATGACGCGGGTGTTGCCGACTTCGATCAGCGCAGACCCTTCCGCCGTGGAAATGAACTCGGGAATGATGTTGACCGGGCGAAGCTGATCGAAGGCGCGCTTGTCACTGCGATAAACCATAAGCGGGGATTGTAAATGAAATCGAGAGGCGAAACAGTCTGTGCCGTGATTTCGGGGTTCAGATTTCTGATTGCAGCTCGGACTTCAAAAAGGTTATTGTTGTCCTGATTGCATCTGCTCGATTAATTTTGTGACTGCCGCGACATCGTAGAAGCCGGACAAATCGGCGTGACCTGCCAAGCTGTCGCGTTCTTTGCCATCCACCAAAATTCTTATGCGCGTGATGCCCGGAGTGTTGGCCGCCAGGGTCTCGACCAGAGACGCGACCGTGAGTTCTTCTTCCAGAATGCCGGAGCGATGGCCATCGGCAAGGGCGGAATTGGTGTCGATGACAGCCAAATCCGGCGGTACCAGATAAACGTTGCGGACCTCGGCGCCGCGCGGCAGCGGATGAGGCGAGGCACTGTCGAGGTAGACGTTAACCAAGGCGCGAAGCAGTTCTTCGGCGCGCTGTTGACGTCCCGAAGGCAGCGGAATACGGGCTGATTGCGGCCGCAGGATTCCAGGATTGTCATGGGCGACATACAGCGTGATTTGCTCAGTCGGACCAGCAACTGGGGCGGTAACCGGCCGCGTATCGGTCTGCGCCGCCGGAAGTTCAGAGGCCCGGCCTCGCATATGCCAAACGTAAATGCCCATGAGCAGCACCACCAGCACCATCGCACCGACTCCGATGACGAGATGGCGTGGAATCATGCCGGGACGGATCATGGTTGCGCACCTGTTTGTGTGGTCTTGTCGCGTAGTGCCGCCACTCCACTGGCGACGGCGCCGGCGATGGTTTGCTGATAATCGGGCAAAAGCAATTGCGCGATGTCCTTGTCTGAGGGGGCAACTTCTAACGCCAACGCGGGAGCTGAAATGTTGTTCAGCGGGCGCAGAGGCGCGGACATGGTTCTGACCGTGATTTGTTTCTTTTGCAGTTCGTTCACGACAAGCGCGAGAGCGTTTTGGCTAGCCGGGACAAAGGAAGATTGCGCGGTATCCCAATCGAGAAAGTTGCCACGGTTTTCTCCACCGGCAGGGATGAGCGCGGTGTAGAGTCGAACCCCGTTTCCCTGACTGGAGGCATGCACGGTCACGAAGATTGCGGGGCGGGCATTGTTAGCTAAGGCCGCGCGCTGATCAAGGTTGACGGTGGCGTCGGAATCGCGCAGCATCACGACCGATATTCCACGATTCTCAAGTTCCTGCCGCAAACGTCGGGCGATTGCCAAGGTCACATCTTTCTCCGCGAGCTTGTCAGTCAAAGCGGCGCCACGCTCGTCGCCGCCATGGCTGGCATCCACCACCACCACATAGGCGGCCTGATGATTAGTGCTGGTGGCGGCAACAGTGGTAGAGGCGGGCGGTGGTGAAGGCGACGGCGGTATCGACGGCGGCGCGGACTGCACCGCAGACTGCACCGCAGTGTTCGGGGTTGGAGCGACGGGTGGCGCGGGCCTCTGCGGCGCCGGCGCAATGGTGATCGTTCGGCCATCGTTACTGAAGGTTGCCATTAGTGATGCATCGCCCACTACCGTGACCTCGGCGGTCCCGTTGTTTTCTGCGAATGTAGCTGAGGAGATGGTCTGGTCTGCGAAGTTCAGAGTCTGCGCTCCGGGAGGGAGCAGCGGTTCGCGGAGGAAAACCATACGTAGCCGGCCGGGCTCGGTAGCGATGGTGGGATTCACTGGCGAAGTGAAATTCATGATGAGCCGCGGAGGAGTGGTCCGGCTGAGTTCAGCGGTGAATTGGGTGGCGACCTTGCCGACGAACAGCCGCCGCGCGCTTTCGTGAAAAGTGACAGGACCACCAAGAAAGCGGGGGAGCAAGGTACCTAAGAAAGAGACAGGCACCAGCCCTCTGCCATGTTCCAGCAGGAAATTAGCCGGCAGATCAAACTCTTTGCCGCGTATCTGAGCACGTGACTTGCCGGAGGTGAATTCGCCCTCAACATTGTTGTAGCGAATCTTCCAGCGGAGGCCGTTAGTCCGGGCGCTTACGGAACCGAGGGGATCGAGGATTTCGAGCAGGCCGACGTAATCCCCGCCGTTGCGTTCGATCAGGGGAAGGGAATAGTTCGCGGCTGTCGAATAAATCGAAATCCGCTTTTCGTCTGCCGATGGGGCATTGGTCACGAGCAGCACGAGGACAAGTGCCAGCAGACGCCTATTCCAATGCATAAATTGTGAGCCCACTGAGCAGCTTAGGATAGAAATCAGTCGATTTCTGAGGCATGACTTCTCCGCTTAAGGCAATCTCACGAACTTGCTCCACCCCTGCCGGGTTCATAAGGAATGCAACGTTGGCATTGCCGCCACGCACCTGAGCCATGGCTTCAGCGGCCTCGCGAACGTAGGTGATGTTTTTCTGATCGCGAATGGATTCTTCCGAAAGCTTAAGCACAGTTTGCAGCAGGCACTTGTGCAACTGGACCACATCAAGCGCTTGCTGACGTGAAGATAGACCGGCAAAAGCCTGCGAGCCCAGCGCTTTTGGGGAGTGCATCAAGTAAACGCGCGATGCAGTTACCGCCAACAGCGCTGTTCCTGAAGCACCCGCTTCACGCAAAGTGGTGATGGCCCGGGGTGCGTCAATGGAGGCATCGATCTCGTCAACAGTGAAATAAGCACGGGCTCCGGCCGCCAGCGATTCCGCGGAAAAGGCTGCCAGGCCATGTACGACACGATGGGTCGGAAGAATGACCAGTCCCCGACTGTTCATATTTACGAATGTCATCATGGCCATCTCGTAAGGTGCATCTTCGCCATGATTGGGGCGCAGGAGACTGGTCTCGGCGGAAGATTCACGGGGAGCCCCGGTTGCGGCAGCCGCCGCCGTGGACCGTCTCTCGTTACGATAGTTGAGAGCTGTCTCGTAACGGTGGTGACCGTCGGCGATGATCAGCTTCTTGTCACGCATATTGCCAGTAATGAGATTGATCACGCCCGAATCAGAGACCTTCCATGCCCGGTGAAGCACGCCGTATTCGTCGGTTACTTCAATAATGGGTAAACCGTCGGGTGAAAGGAGCGCTTCTATCTCTCCGTTATCGCTGTAGAGCATGAAGATCTGGCCGAAATGGGCCCGGGTGGCCCGCAGCAGGTCAAGCCGATCTGCCTTAGGTTTGGCCAGTGTCTGCTCGTGACGAAACACTACGCCGGCGGGGTAATCCTCGACCCGTCCCAGCGCGATAAACGCCCGCCGTTCCGCTTCGACTTTGGCATTTGGCATGCTGAAACGTTGTGAGTAGACATAGAGCGATGGCTCTGCGTCTTGCAAAAAAATGCCTTGGCGGCGCCAATCGTGAAACGAAGCAGCGGCGCGAGCGTAGACATTTTGTTGGGAGTTGTCACCGGGATGCGTTTGGCCGAGGATCACCCGCACCAGATTGTAAGGACTTGCAGCATAATATTTTCTCTGCATGTCGGGCGAGATCTTGTCGTAAGGCTGGGTAACAACCTGGGATAGGGAGACACGCTGCGGGTCGTAGCGCAGGGCACGAAAGGGTGCAATGTTCGCCATGGGAGGAAACGTTGAATTGTAGCAAGAGCCATGGCGCGGGCGTTCTTTTGTAACCAAAACGGGAACTCTAGTGAGCAAACTTGTGCGTATCTCTGGCATCGAAAAGATGACAATAAAGCTGAAACCACTCGTGAATTCCTGTGGTAGTATCAGCGGCAATGAGGTGTTTTATGGCCCGCCAATATAGGCGCGGGTCCTCTCGCCCTGAGATTCGAGACCGGGACATCCCATCGCCCCCTTCCAGGACCCCTGCGAGATCCAGGCTGCGCCTGAACGGTTTCTTTTATCTCGCCGGGTTACTGACCTTTGCCTTCTTAACGACGTTCCTTGTTTCTTCTGCCCTCGCCCAGAGCGAGACCAACGATGTACATGTGCATCCGCGCGTGGACCCATTGGCGGTGGCACCTAAAGACAAAGAGTTTCTCGATCCTTCGCTGAAGACTCACACCAAACCCTTTAAGTCGAATGTGGATTTAGTGCTTGTGCCGGTAACTATTACCGACCCCATGAATCGCCTGGTTACCGGGCTGGATCGGGATAATTTCTCCGTTTTCGAGGGGAAAGAGGCGCAGGAGATCAAGTCGTTCTCCAGCGAGGACGCGCCGGTTTCTCTGGGCGTAATTTTCGACATGAGCGGCAGCATGAGCAGCAAGATCGAGCGGGCACGGGAGGCAGTGGTAGAGTTCTTCAAAACTGCCAACCCGCAAGACGAGTTTTTCATGGTTACTTTTGCCGACAAGCCGGAGGAAATCTCGGACTTTACGCAATCCATTGAAGATATTCAGGGAAAACTGGTGTACACCGTGCCCAAGGGCCGGACAGCCCTGCTGGATGCTATCTATCTGGGCGTCAGCAAAATGCGGCAGGCAAAATATTCCAAGAAGGCGCTCTTGATCATCTCGGATGGCGGTGACAACCACAGCCGGTATACGGAAGGCGAGATCAAGTCATTAGTAAAGGAAGCTGATGTACTTGTTTATGCCATCGGCATTTACGACCACTATTTTCCAACAGAAGAGGAGCGCCTGGGCCCGGCATTGCTGAGCGATGTATCGGAACTTACTGGGGGACGGACATTTACCATTGATAACCCGAACGACTTAGCCGATGTGGCGACAAAGATTGGTATCGAGCTACGCAACCAATACATGCTCGGTTACCGTCCAAAGAATGGAACACACGACGGCAAGTGGCGTAAAATAAAAGTAAAGTTAATGCCACCAAAGGGATTGCCGCCGCTGCGCGTCTATGCCAAAACCGGCTACTATGCACCTACGGAATAATCATGCACTCCTACTCTTAATAGGCCTGTTTTCCCTCGTATTCTGCGTTTCGGCCCAAACACCAACTCAGCCGGGGGCAGCGCCGCCTCCTGGCAGCCCTTCTCAGGGGGCGGCTGCCGGCCAAGCGGCCAATCCAGCTCCAAACAACGCCGGGACGAGTCAGCAACAACCGCCTGCGGGACAGCAGCCAGCCGAAACTCCGGCACCGGCTCAGCCAGGGGCCGGGCCACAGCAACAGTCTGCGCCCCAAGGAGCCCCGCAACAAGGACAGCCAGGTGCTGAAGCGGGGCAACAGCCTGAAGGCAACGACAACAGCGTCTTTGTTTTTAAGAAAGAAGTCGAAGAAGTCGTGCTGCACGCCACCGTGCTGGACGACAAGCAGCACATGATCACGAATCTGGAGAAGGGCGCGTTTACGGTCCTTGAAGATGGCAAACCGCAAGCCATCACGTCTTTTCGTCACGAAGATATTCCGGTGGCGATGGCGGTCGTCATCGATAACTCGGGCTCCATGCGGGAAAAGCGGCAGAAGGTAAACCAGGCGGCGCTGAATCTGGTGCGATCCAGTAATCCACAGGATCAAGTATTCATCGTCAATTTTAATGATGAGTACTATCTTGATCAGGATTTTACTGCCGACATCAATAGGCTCAAGGAAGCCTTGGAGAAAATCGAAGCTCGTGGCGGAACTGCGTTGTACGATGCGGTAGTCGCGTCGGCAGACCATTTGAAGAGGAACACCAAGCTGGAGCGCAAGGTTCTATTTGTGGTGACCGATGGCGAAGATAATGCCAGCCGCGAATCTCTGGAACAAGCTGTGCGGCGGTTGCAGCAAGAAAATGGGCCTACGGTGTATGCCATCGGAATTCTGGGCGAAGAGAAGGCGCGACGTGCCCGCAGGGCTTTGGACACGATGGCGGAGCGGACGGGAGGAATCTCGTTTTTCCCCAGAACGCTGGATGAAGTAGACGCGATCAGCCGCACCGTAGCTCATGACATTCGCAATCAATATACGATCGGTTACAAGCCTACAAACCCGCGGAGCACGGGTGGCTATCGGACGGTCCACGTGGACGCCCGAGCGCACGGCTATAACAAGCTCGTTGTCCGCACCAAGAGCGGGTACTACGCCGGCCAGCAGCGGGCCTCGAACGGCACGCAATAAGCCGAGCAAACAATCCTCCACAATCTGATTGTCAGGCAGCGAGGTGCGATTGACGCTTGCGCCTCGGCTTCCGTACCCTGTAAGCTGCGAATGAAAACTGTGGAAAGTTCCCGCCTGCGAGTCGCCGATGACATCACTCAACTGGTGGGAGAAACCCCCATCCTGCATTTCAAGAGACTTGTTCCTCGCGGCGCAGCAGATGTCTACGCCAAGCTGGAATACCTGAATCCCGGAGGCAGCGTGAAAGATCGCGCGGCCATTGGAATTATTCGCCGCGCCGAAGAAGAGGGAAAACTGCGACCCGGAGGCACTATTGTTGAGGCGACCGCGGGCAACACCGGAATCGGGCTGGCGCTCATAGGAGTGAATCGCGGCTACAGGGTTGCGCTGTTCGTGCCGGAACGTTTCTCCGAAGAAAAAGTCATGATCATGCGAGCCCTCGGCGCCGAGGTGACTCGCACCCCGGACGCTGAGGGGATGATGGGAGCAATTGAGCAGGCAAAGAAGATGGCCGCCAGTGATCCCAAAGCATTCATGGCATCGCAGTTTGAAAATCCTTCCAATCCTGAGTATCACTTCGAAACCACCGCACAGGAAATCTTCGAACAGATGGAAGGTCGCATTGACGCAATGGTGATCGGCGTTGGAACAGCGGGGACTTTTACCGGCGTCGCTCGATACCTGAAACAGCGACTGCCTGAGGTGCTGGCCATTGCGGTAGAGACGCAGGGATCGGTGCTGGGAGGTGGCCCGCCGGGTAAGCACAAGGTGGAAGGCATTGGCTCAAGTTTTATTCCCAAGAATTTCGATCCTGCGGTGTGCGACGAAGTCCTGATGGTCAATGATGAGAACGCGTTCGGCATGGTGAAGAAGTTGGCCGCAAGGGAAGGAGTGCTGGCAGGATCGAGTGGCGGGGCCAACGTTCATGCGGCACTTGAAGTCTCGCACCGCTTGGGCACTGGCAAGCGTGTGGTCACCATGATTCCGGACTCGGCGGAACGGTATTTGTCGAAGAAGATTTTTGAGGGCGGGATTTAGATAGTGAGAATTTAGGAGACGTTGCAAGTAACGTCTCGATCACAGTTTTTTGTGCGGAAAATTCATGGCCAAGAATAAACTGCCAGGCTTTGCCACTCGCGCCATTCACGTTGGCCAGGAGCCCGATCCACTTACCGGGGCCGTGACGGTCCCGATCTATCCGACATCGACGTACGTCCAGCAGGAACTGGGGAAACATAAAGGGTACGAATACTCGCGAGTGTCGAATCCCACGCGTGACCGGCTGGAACAAAATCTGGCTGCCCTCGAACGCGGAAGCGCGTCACGAGTATTCGCCAGCGGGATGGCGGCCATCAATGCCATCTGCACCACGATGAAGGCTGGAGATCACGTGGTTTGCGGGCATGATTTGTATGGCGGTGTGCCGCGATTATTCAACCAGGTGCTGGCGGACTTTGGCATGGAGTTCACTTATGTGGACACGTCCGATGCGGCGAACGTGCAGCGAGCGATCCGGAAGAACACTCGCATGGTGTACGTGGAGACACCGACCAATCCGCTGATGACGTTGAGCGATATTCGCGCGATCAGCGAGATTTGCCACCGCAAGAAAGTTGAGTTGGTGGTGGACAACACTTTCATGTCGCCATATTTTCAGCAACCCATCGCGCTGGGCGCCGACATGGTGGTGCATTCCACGACCAAGTTTCTCAACGGGCACAGCGATGGGCTAGGCGGGGTTGTGGTCTGCACGAAAACAGAGCAGGCGGAAAAGCTGGCGTTTGTGCAGAAGGCCGTGGGCGCCATATTGTCCCCGTTTGAGTGTTGGCTGGTGTTGCGCGGCGTGAAGTCCTTGGCTGCACGAATGAAGGAGCATGACGCCAACGGCAGAGTGATTGCGGAATTTCTGGATCAGCACAAAAAGGTGAAGAAAGTTTTCTATCCTGGATTGGCCAGCCATCCGCAGCGCGCGTTGGCCAGGCGGCAGATGACTGGCTTTGGTTCCATGATCACTTTTGAAACCGGTTCGCTTTCGAATGCCGGCAAGATGCTGAAGAAGGTACGGGTGTGTTCGCTGGGCGAGTCACTGGGTGGCGTCGAGACGCTGATCTCGCATCCTGCGACCATGACGCACGCGGCCCTGGGCGAAAAGGGAAGGAAGCAGATCGGTATTACCGATGGGATGGTGCGAATTTCGGTGGGGATCGAAAACGTCGAAGATATCGTTGCTGATTTGGATCAGGCGTTGAACGCGATCTAGACATTTATGGGCCGTGCTCGGCGCGTGATCGAGCGCGGGGAACAGCGCCGATCACAGTGATACCGCCCGCCCGCCGAAGCGCCCGATGCTGTGCACAGTTTGGATGCGCCGATGGCGGATATTCACCACCGCCCGCCGAAGCGCCCGATGCTGCGCACAGTTTGGATGCGCCGATGGCGGATATTCACCACTAATTCCCCGTAGACTCCCAGCTAAAGTTACTAAAGTACTCGCGTCGTCACAACAAAGGCGTTTAATCCAACTAATTAGCGCGCAAACTTGGGACGCAACTTTCCTATGCTGCCCGGGTTGAAATGATGTGTAGCGCAGGAATTCTTAGGAGAGAGAAAATGCGACGAAGCCTAATCCGTCTAACATTATTGTTGCTGACTTCACTAGTTGCTTTTGGCCAGAGCAGCCAGCCTGTTCCGAGCCCATCCGATCAGAATCAGGATCAAAGAGACCTTCGCAAAGACAAGCGAGATCTCCGCGGAGACCGCCGCGACGTACGTAAGGACCGGCGTGATCTGAACGGCGATCGTGCCGACCGTAACCGCGATCAGCGCGACATCAACCATGATCGCCGCGATCTCAATCAGGATCGTCGGGATATTAACGGTGACCGACGCGACCTGAACCGCGACCGTGCCGAACTGCGACGGGATGAGCGCGATCACGACACTGCAGACGTCGCGAAAGACCGCGCTGACCTTCAGAAGGACCGCCGGGATTTGAATGGCGACCGGCGCGATGCTATACGTGACCGGCGCGACCTGCGTGGTGATCGCGCGGATCGCAACCGCGACCAGCGTGACATTAACCACGATCGGCGCGATCTGCGGGGCGACCATCGCGATGTGCGACATGACCAGCGCGACCTCCGTCACGACCGTAACGACAAACGCGAAGACCGTCGCGAGCACTAAGCTACATTCAGCGGCAAAGAAGCGGCGAGAACTCCTCGCCGCTTTTTATTTTGTCGTTCAATCCACAGATTCACTGATCCAGTCCAAGTAAGCCCCGCTGCCATCTTCAACGGAGACGGATACGCACTCGGGCAGCTCATATGAATGCAGTTCGCGGATGGTATCCCGGACGCGTCCGAAAGCCTGGTTTGTCGTCTTGATAAGCAGCAACCATTCCTGTGCATCCTCGACCTTATTCTGCCAGCGATAGATTGACCGGACCTGCGGAACGATATTGACGCAGGCCGCGAGGCGGCGGTCGACCAGCGTGTGAGCGATTCGCTGTGCTTCCTGTTGCGATCCGGCAGTGGTGAGAACGATTTTCTTGTCAGTCATATAGAATCAGTCGATCGGCTTAAATCTATGGACTACGCGGCAAGGTTGCAAGCGACATCCCGGTGACAAGTGCAGGACCAATCGCGCGGCCTCGGTCATCTTGATCCTAGAGCGGATTTCATAAATAGGTTTTGGCCTCACTGTTTGGGAATCAGCCTCTAGTAATATCTCGTCAGGAAGATCGGCTTAAACTCATACATTGGTGGAGGTGGCACATGCGAGTTCTTCTTGCACTGGCCTTTGCTGCTCCCCTGCTTGCCCAGGAGCCGGTCGCGGTAAATTCGAAGGTCGTGAAAGTAGAATTCGAGAACGATCGCATTCGCGTTCTCCGCGTCCACTATGGACCTCACGAAAAAAGGGACATGGAAGGACATCCAGCGAAGATCATTGTTGCTCTCACCGGAAGCTATATTCGCATGACTTTGCCGGACGGAACTTCCCGGGAGTCGCGCCCCGAGCCGGGAACGGTGACATGGACAGAACCCGAGCGATACGCCGTCCAGAATCTATCGAATGGACCCATGGAAGACATCGAAGTCGAGCTTAAGCGGGCAAAAGCTCCGGCGGTTGCTGTCTCACCTGCGCCCTCCCATTCAACAACACTCAGGGAACCCATGCCCACAAGCCTGGAGCCTCACCATCACCTCAGATACGAAAACCAATTCGTGCGGGTACTAGAGGTAACGCTCGAACCGGGGGAGAGCTCATTGTTCCACACCATTCGCTTGATGTCTTGTACGTGATACTGGCAGATGCCGTGGCGACAGCACAAGAGCAAGGGGAAAACTGGGGGCGGGAGACTGCCTTCAGGGCGGGCGCGGTAAGTTTTGATAACGCCTCGAAGATTCCCCACACTCATCACCTCAAAAACATCGGAAAACACAGCTCCACACCATCAACATCGAATTCTTGCCGTGACGATACCGTGAGACACTGTTTATGAAACGCGGTCTCGCAAAATTCTTCAATTTGTCCACGCAAATCAAATTCGGAACGTCAGGCTGGCGAGCCATCATGGCGGAAGAATTTACTTTTGCCAACGTTCGCCGCGCTCTGCATGGCATTGCTCGCTATGTGATCTCGCAGAAGCCCGCCGGAGCCAGGGTAATCGTTGGGCGCGACCCACGTTTTTTGGGCGAGACTTTTTGCTCAATCGCGGCCGAGATCTTTTCCTCGTCTGGAATTGCGCCGCTAATAATTGCAGATGCGGCACCGACCCCGGCGATTTCTTATGCGGTGACTCAGGCGCAGGCCGATGGCGCGGTCAATTTCACGGCTTCGCATAATCCTCCCGAATATAACGGCATCAAATTTTCCACGCCAGATGGAGCGCCGGCATTACCCGAAGTCACGAAGGCGATCGAGAAGGAAATTGCTGCTTATGATGCATGGGCAGCGAGCCGGGGGGCAGGGAAGCGGCCTCTCGAAAATACACCGTCAGAAAATCTTGACCCTCGCCGCATGTATCTTGGGCGATTGCGTGAGATCGTTGACCTAACTGAAATCAAGAAAGCTCGGCTGCGCATTGTGTTTGATCCACTGTGGGGAGCGGCGCGAGGATATTCAGATGCATTGCTACGCGAGGCGGGCATCGAGGTGACGACGGTCCATGACTATCGCGACGTTCTGTTCGGCGGGCACGCGCCCGAGCCCGACGATCACCTCTTGAATGAGATGCGAGAAGCGATGCGGCAGACGAAAGCACAACTGGGAATCGCCACCGATGGTGACGCAGACCGATTTGGAATCGTGGATCAGGATGGAAGTTTTGTCCAACCCAACTACATCATTGCCCTGCTGTTCGATTATTTGGTGGAGAGTCGTGGATGGAAGAACGGAGTGGCCAAGTCGGTAGCCACGACGAACCTGATCAACGCTCTGGCGAAAAAGCATGGGGCTGAACTGCACGAAACTCCGGTAGGCTTCAAATACATTGGTGAGCTTATCAAGCAGGACAAAATCGCTATCGGTGGCGAAGAGAGCGCGGGTCTTTCGATCCGGCGGCACGTACCGGAAAAGGATGGCATTCTGGCGGGCCTCTTATGCTGTGAGATGGTGGCGCGTCGGGGCAAGTCCCTGGGACGGCAGCTCAAAGAATTATTTGCCGATGTTGGTTCCTTTTACCCACAACGTGAAAACTTCCGCTTGACGCCGGAGGTGAAAGAGAAGTTCACTGAAAAGCTACGGTCAGATCCGCGAGAATTCTTCGGCCACAAGGTCAGCGAAGTGGTGCGCAAAGATGGCCTGAAGCTTGTGTTCGAAGATGGATCGTGGGTGTGTTACCGGTTGTCCGGGACGGAACCGGTGGTAAGGGTGTATTCCGAGGCTCGCAGCGAAGATGGTCTGAAGAAGCTGAGCACCGTGGCCAAGCAATGGATTTTCGAATAAACCGGTCGTTCAAAATTCGGACTACAATACCGCGACCGGAAACGAGTTTGCGATCGGTGGCGGAGCGCGTCCCACAAGCCGAGGCGTTTGCTGCAAAGATCATCGTACGCTGGCGCCCGGTTTGGATGACGTTATACAGTGCGCGGCGACGTGTAGCCACGGGTGCGGTTGTACTGCTGACCGTGTGGTTATTCCTGCACGTCATGTTTGGCGCGAACGGCATGGTTGTGTACCGCCAAAAGCAGGCAGAGTACAACGCTCTGCGGATTGAAATCGATGGTTTGCAACAGGAAAATGGCCGTTACGGCCAGCAGATCAAAGCGCTTCAGACAGATTCCAGGAGCATTGAAAAGGAAGCCCGGGAACAACTTCACTATGCGCGTCCCGGGGAGGTAGTGTATGTCACTCCTGCGCCAATGAATCCGCCCATACCAGCCACTAACGAGATGCGAAAGTAAGGGATGAGCGTTGCGCCGTGCGTACCGCTGAACCTTACCGCTTAACCTTGGTTGTGATATATTCCCTGAAACTTCGGCGCCCTAAGGGTGGTGTAACTTTTTTGTCGTTGCAGGCTCAATTAATCAATGAGGACTTGCTCACAAGTATTCGAGCAATTGACGCCAGGAAAATGAATTCCTGGAATCACAATTCGCGGCTGCACGCCGTCAAACGTTAGGAGACTCAATCTATGAAGAAGGTACTGCTGATTTGTTTCGCTCTATGCATGGTGTTCTTGATGGTGGTGGCGGTTTCCGCCAAAGATAAGAACAAAGCGGAAACTGTAAAGGGCTGGGTCAGCGATTCGAAGTGTGGAGCGAAGGGCGCTGTCGCGGGCCAGGAAGCATGCACCAAGAAGTGCCTCGATGCCGGGGCGAGCATGGTGGTGGTCACTGACAAGGGCCAGAAGGTCCTGAGCGTGGACAACCCGGATGCGCTCAAAGGGCACGAAGGACATCACGTGGCCGTCACGGGTCACGTGGCTAACGATTCCATCCACGTGGAAAGTGTGAAGATGCTCTGAGGTTTAACAGGTCTGGAAATGAAGGCGGCTCAGAGCCGCCTTCTTTTATTGAATTCGCAGCAGGCTGCCGATCGAGGCTGATGATCGTAGCTAAGCGGGTTATACAGCCGCTTTCAACGACGACTCGGGAACTAACGCAGAATTCCTTCCATTGGGGAACTGGCAGTGGCATAGAGTTTGCGGGCCATTCGCCCCGCGAGGTATGCCTGGCGTCCGGCGATCACGGCGTGCTTCATGGCTTCAGCCATCAGCACGGGATCCTGGGCGCCGGCAATCCCGGTGTTCATCAATACCGCATCGGCTCCCAGCTCCATGGCGATGGCTGCGTCGGAAGCCGTCCCTACTCCAGCATCGACGATCAGCGGCACCCCAGTAATAATTTCCCGCAGGATGCGGATATTAGCGGCATTCTGGATTCCAAGACCACTGCCGATGGGAGCGCCCAGCGGCATGACAGCGGAAGCACCCGCATCGAGCAGGCGCTTGGCAAAAACGACATCATCAGACGTATAGGGGAGAACCGTGAAGCCTTCCTTCACCAAGACGCGGGTGGCTTCGAGGGTCGCCTGCACGTCGGGATAGAGCGTTTGCTGATCACCAATTACTTCCAGCTTGATCCAACTGGATAGGCCGACCTCGCGTGCCAGGCGAGCAGTTCGGATAGCTTCTTCGGCGGCATAGCAGCCGGCGGTATTGGGGAGCAGAAAATATTCGTCTGGATCGATGAGGTCGAGCAGCGATTCTTTGCTGCGGTCCAGATTCACGCGGCGTACTGCAACCGTGACCATCTCGGCGCCGCTGGCTTCCAAGGCGCGGGCGGTTTCCTGGAAGGACTTGTACTTGCCGGTACCGATGATCAGGCGAGAACGAAATTCGCGGCCGGCGATTATCAATGCGTCGGTCATATCCTTATTGTAGTAAATAGTGGCGTCCGTGGAAAATCCGTCAACTTCGGTCGACAGCTTCAGGCGACGGGGTGTTTTCCGCCTCTTTGTACATTTCTTCTATGAGATCGTGGTAGCGCTCCTCCACCATGCGGCGGCGAAGCTTCATGGTAGGAGTCAAGTCCCCACTTTCTGCAGAGAATTCATCTGGTACTAGTAGAACTTTCTTCAATTTTTCAAAGCGGGCCAAGTTTTGATTGACCTCAGCCACAATGCCGTCATAAAGCTCCTGCACTTTCTTGTTGCGGATGAGGTCTTGGCTGGAAGAGAAAGCGATACCGTGGGCACGCGCCCATTGCTCCAGAGCAGGGAAAGAAGGCGAAATAATCAAGGCGGGGAATTTGCGTTTGTCACCAATTATGACAGGAGTGCCCACCAGCGGGTTGTGTTTCAGCGAATTCTCGATGGGTTGCGGAGCGATGAACTTCCCCCCCGAGGTCTTGATCAAGTCTTTCTTTCGATCGGTGATGGAGAGGAATCCGTCGCGGTCAATCGTTCCGATATCACCCGTTTTAAACCAGCCGTCTACAAATGCGCCCGTAGTCTCTTCCGGGCGGTTCCAATAGCCCTGGAAAACCGAGGGACCACGGACGAGGATTTCTCCATCATCGGCAATGCGGACTTCGATATTGGGCAGAATCTCTCCCACCGTACCAAGCTTGTGGGCGAGAGGAGTGTTGACCGCGATTACGGGTGAGGTTTCGGTGAGACCATATCCTTCATGAATGCGAATGCCGATGGTCGCAAACCACTCGGCGAGTTCCCGGCCCAGCGGAGCTCCCCCGGAAATAAATATCCTTACACGCCCACCAAGACCGGCGCGCACTTGTGAAAAAACGAGCCGGGCGGCCAGTTTCCAACTGAGGGAATGGGGAGTCTTGCCAGCGACAGTTTCGGATTTGTGGGCGCGTCCGACGTGGAGGGCCCAGCGATAGAGCGCGCGCGTGGGAAATCGTTTAGCCTTATGTTCAACCTGGGCATAGATTTTTTCGTAAACTCGTGGGACGCCGAGGAAGACCGTGGGCTTTACTTCGAGCAGGGCTTGAGAGAGTTGTTCGATAAAGGGGCAGTAAGCAAGTATCACACCATGGTAGAGAAGGGCCAAATCCGCGTGTCGGGCGGTTACATGCGACAAAGGAAGAAATGAAATACTGATTTCCCCGGGGCGAAGGTCAAAACCCTGCAAAGAGTACGAGATATTTGAGGCAATGTTTCCATGAGTAAGCATGACGCCCTTAGGCGTTCCGGTGGTGCCTGAGGTGTAGATGATGGTGGCCAAATCTTCTGGCTTGACCGACCGGGCACGGGTCTCGAACTTCGGATCGCGTTCCACCGGGCCTGCCTTCATCAATTTATGGATCGGGATGGCGCCCTCGGTATTGAGATCATCCATGACTAATATCTTCTCGACTGCTGTGCGATCGCGAATCGAGAGAAGCTTTCGCAGTTGTTGCTCGGTGGAGACGGCGATGATCCGAGCGCCTGAGTCTCGAAGAATTTCGACGGACTGTTCACCAGTCAGAGTGGAATAGATTGGTACAGTCACGGCCCCGAGCAGCAGGCAGGCGAAATCGGTGAGCGCCCATTCCGGACGGTTTTCGCTGAGAATGGCGATCCGGTGGCCTTTGGAGATGCCCCAGCTTTCCAACGCGCGTGCGAGCCCGATGACACGACGAAAGAACTCCTGCGAACTGATGGAGACCCATTGACCGTCTTGGCGATACATCATCACGGAGTCTTGCTGACGTTCGACCACGGCAAAGAAAATATCGTTGAGAGTATTGAGACTCATCCCAGGACCCAATCTTCGAGAATGAATGTTTTTGAGGTACCCGACTTGCGCGTCCGGCAGGTCATCCTGATACGAGGTTGGCGGTTTACTGGTTCTTGTTGCTGCAAGAAATGTAATGTTATGGGCTAATTTAAGCAATCAGAATTGCCGGTTTTCCGTTGACCTCGATTACCGGCCAAGAGTACGCTGTGATGCTTTGTCAAACTGGAGAACCGTATGCGCAGAGGATTAACGAGTAAGATGGCAATGTGGTTTTTGTTGATTTTGGGGAGTGCGGCACTTTTGCAGCAGTCGTTCGGTGAGGACAAGAAGCCAGCGGCTCCGCCGCCCAAGCTCAAAGTCGGAGACGTTGCGCCCGATTTCAAGCTGCAATACTTCGATGGAAAAGATTTGAAAGACGTCAGCCTCGACCAGTATCGAGGCAAGAAGAATGTCGCGCTGGCGTTCTATATCTTTGCCTTCACCGGGGGTTGAACGGAGCAGATGAAGAACTTCCAGCAGAACTTGAAGAAGCTGGAAGCCGCCGACACCCAGGTCCTGGGTGTGAGCATGGACAGTCCCTTCGCGAACAAAGCATTCGCAGATCAAATCGGCGCTACTTTCCCGCTGCTCAGTGATTGGGGCGGCGAGGCTACGCACCAATACGGCATCTACACGAATAAATATAAGGCTGCGCGGCGAGTGAATTTTCTGATTGGAAAAGATGGAAAGATTTTGGAAGAACAGATAGACGATGAGGCCATTGATCCGACAAAGATCGTCGCGGCTTGTGAGAGACACAAGTTAAAGAACTAAGATGCCGGCTGACAACTCTGATTTATTGGTCTGAGAATCGAGCGGCGCGGAAATTTGAATTATTCAATACCTCTGTCGCAAAGTGGTGATCCGCGAACGCAATGCCGCCACAATGATGGGAGACTGTACCGCTCGAAATCGAGGAAGCCGGTGGTTTGACGGTGCTGATAACGGTTGTTATGATGCATAGGCGGGGTGGAGCAGTCTGGTAGCTCGTTGGGCTCATAACCTGTCGCTCCTTAGGATTCCTAAGAGTTCCTTGGGATTCCAATTGAGCGTTGCAAACTGGGCGTCCGGTGCAGCAATGTGCCGGAAGATTACTCGTCAAAGTCGGTGGAACCTACGTCGCGCGAGCGATAGGGCAATACCGAACCAAGCCCCCGGAATGGTGGGGGAAGGCGTAGAGACTGGATGGCGAGCATCCCTCGGGGATGAAGGTACAGTCCGACTCTCATCGAAAGGTGAGTCAGATCGCATAACCCAAAGGTCGGCGGTTCAAATCCGCCCCCCGCAACCATGAACGCCACTGCCGAAATGCAGTGGCGTTCGCCTGTTTAAAGAAACTTCTTTTCCCTGAAAGCCGCCCTCAGACTTCTCACAGACCCCTTTTGTTGGATCTCGTAGCTGGCCTGCAACCCCTCGGGGTCGCGGCTTGATCGATTACTTCCTGTCGGCCGACGATTCGCCCGGAACCTCGCCTCTCGCTTCTCCAACTCGGATTTGTGGAAAGAGATGTCTTCCTGAAAGACTTTTACTGTTCAGTTCATCGCCACTTCATTCTGACAGTGCATCGATCTCACGCACTCTTCTTTACAGGCTTCTTTTTATCGTCTGCAACGATTGGTTCTTCCTCTGCCGCTTCGACGGGCATTTCGACGCCGTGAATTGCCTCAACGCGGCTGATTTCTGCTGGGCGCATCGCGCGTGCGGGCGCCTGAGCCATGATTTGGATATTCCGGAAGGTTACAAGTCCGGTGTGTGACTGCACACCGATATAACCGGAGTCAGGATCGGTGGCAGGTGACTTGCCCCGAAACAGATCAACATTGGTGAACTTCGTTGTTTGCTGACCATTGAGCCGAACCGTGTACGTGTTGTCTCCGACTTCAATCTCGTAAGTATTCCATTGTCCAGGGACTAGGGCAGGGCCACGCTGATAGTCCTGTTGACCGGGATTCCTGCCGATTGGAATTCCATAGATTGCACCCGTGCGGTGCTCGTCGAGTCCGTCAGGATTTCCCCTGGCGAATTCGTCAATCTGTACTTCAAAGCCGGTATCCACTGCTACGAATGCCTGATTGTTGTAGGGATGGGAGACCCCAGGAAGATTACGGTCGGGTACCGGGAGTCTTGGATTGCGAAATCGAATCAAGATGCCTGAGTTGTCGTCGATGCGGCCCAGCTTGAATTCCAGTTTCAGGGTAAAGTCGCCAAAAGACCGTGTCGCCAGGTAGAACAGGCCGAGGTCGCTCCCCGGCTCAGCCACGATTTCACCGCTGATCAGCGAGAAGTTTCCCTGTCCTGCAACCTGCCAAGCATTGAAGGTACTGGCTGTTCCGGCAAACAGCGGTGCAAATCCAGGATCTGGAACGCTTGGCTGGGCTGACGGCATGAGACCGCCGAGGGCCAGTCTGTCAACCAAACGGCGTGCCAGAGCTACGCCGGTCAGCATTGGATTCGGTGATCCCATGATCGGAAATAACGCGGGACCGGCAATATAGGTGTTCGCAACTCCGTGGAGGCGGGCGTCGGAATTGGTGACCGAATTGTTCGCATCTACCCCCATCCGCAACGTGCCGGTTTCGTGATGAGTCGTTCCTATTCCGTCTCTTCGTCCTGGAGTGTAAGGAAATACAGCGCGGAGATCGCTATTGGTCGGGACTTTCACCGGACCGTTGCCGGCAAAAATCTCGAAATCAGAACCATTGGCAAAGACTTTTGCTACCTCGTCTGAAGCCCTGTCCATCGCCTCCCACAGAGCCACATCCTTTTGGCTTTGGGGTGTCGCGGACTGGGTTGGATCGGGCAAGGAAACGAAGCTGCGGGGCAGGCCAAACTCATCTGTCTCGGGATCCAAGCGGATCTGGTTTGCCGGATTGTGGGGCTGCATTTCCCCAATGCCGCGAATGGTTATCACTACCGACTGGTCGTTGGCATTTCCGAAAGCGTCAAACGTGTCGATATCCGGAATTTTCTTAAATAGCTCGGCTTCGGAGTCGGTTCCCAGGTTGCCCAGTCCCGCGGCTGTGATCTGCAGGTGAAAGTGCCCGACGCTGTTATCCGGATGCCGGTGCCTTCCCTTAACGAACAGGGCGGACGCCATGAGTTCCTGCGGAAGCTGTCCAGGCAACGAACTGCGCGGAATCCTGATCGTGACATTCGACCGTAGGTGTGCCATGAGATTGCGGCCCAGGAGATTGGCGTTGGGAATATCTCCGAAGGAGAGCAGTGAGAGCCGCGTGCTCTCGATGGTGCCCAGCGCAACCACGACAACTGCACCCTGCGGTACAGTGATGGGGCCTTGATCTGTCTGCACGGTGTGCACTCGTTTCAGGAGCTGCCCGTTCACCATCACGTTCTCGGTGAGCAGCTGAATTACGTGGCAGCGTGCGACGACCATGAGCCGCTTTTTGAAGTCACTCCCATTACTTTCCGAAAAAGCCGCTCGGGTTGCCTTGATGAGGACTGGCACCGAGCTGAACTTGTTGAAAGGGAAGAATCCAGGCCGGGTCTGGCTTTGGACTGCCAGGGGCGCTTCCAGCTGGTCGATGTCGGCTTGTACCGGAGGATGCACCGGAAGTTGGTTGAGAGGAATGGCGTCGGCCACCATACCGGCTTGGATGCCATCAAAGAGCATCTGGCGGAGAGTGGTATGTAGGGGACCGGAAATGAAGTCGTTGGTCTCGTTAGTGCCAATTTGCTCGCTGGCTTGGCGGAAGTAGGTGTTGTCCAGGTCATCGATCACGGCCTGAGGCCAGCGGTCTGCCGGCATCTCTTCGTCGAGAAGCTGAGGACACCAGCCGCCGAAGTACAAAGACCTGCCGCCGATACAATATGCAAGCCCAGGGAATTTGGTGGATGAGTGCCACGGAAGTCCCCATACTTCCTCTCTAGGTTTATCCAAACCGAATTGGCCTTGATTTCTAAGATCCTGGATGCTGGTAGCGCCCGGCACACCAAGTCCCGCCAAAACGGGCAGATTCTGCACGTGCTCCGGGATGGTGAGCGGACCTCCCTCAAGAACAAGGATGCGATGGCTGTGGGTTGTGTCCTGGGAAAAGAAGTGCTGGGCGAAAACTGCGCCGAATGAGCCTCCCCCGACGACGATCACATCGAAGGGTCGGGCATCCGGGCTGTTCGCAGAATTTGTGCTGGCGATGGCTTCGTCAAGACCGTTGCAGATGTAACGTCCAAGAACGTCTTTAGTAAAAGTGCCGAGCTCTGCCTTTTGGGGAGTGGACATATTGTTTTCTCCTTCCACGATGTTGTACGGAGGCAGCTGCGGGAAAGCGGAATGGGTGCGCTCCCGCGCTTGCTTTCGTGGTTTTTACATCACGATGAACAATTTCAGCGGGGAAGCGCGAAGGTTCATCACACCGGAGATCGACCGAGGGACTGCTCCTAGACGGTTAGGAGGCTACCGATTTAGTACTAAGCATTATCGCGCTGCCGTAAATAGCGCGTCCTGCCACATTGCTGAATAGCGCCAC